>Ga0187871_10000363_pt1 | contig 44095 bp, 51 predicted proteins | sample June2016WEW_16_1_FD_132988 | JGI IMG/M metagenome (GOLD analysis project Ga0187871, IMG submission 132988) | Peatland microbial communities from SPRUCE experiment site at the Marcell Experimental Forest, Minnesota, USA - June2016WEW_16_10 | ecosystem: Environmental > Terrestrial > Soil >...
CAGCGGCGGTGGCGGTGGCGACAAGAGCGGCGGCAAGAGCGGCGGCGGCAAGGGCAATGTTGGCGGTTTTGGCGGCGGCAACGGCGGCGGCAACGGCGGCGGCACTGGCTTCGGCGGCAAGAGCGGCGGCGGCAAGGGCAATAGTGGCGGTTTCGGTGGCGGCAACGGCCGCGGCAAGAGCGGCGGCGGCGGCTTCGGTGGCGGCAACGGCTTCGGCGGTGGCAATGGTGGCGGCAAAGGACACTAGGCGTAGCCGCAACCGACACTACGAGTTGCAATTTTCATGACCTAGTTGACGTTTGATTCGCGACTGGAGTCGGATTCTAGGAATCCACGGTATTGGGCAATCAATCGTCCAATAGCGCGATAGTCAGCGAATGCATGCACTCATCATTCGACCAATATTTTCAACTTTGACCTGCCAACGGACGCGTTAGTTTCCAGTCATGACATCAAGAACCACTCTCGCGCGACAATTCTGGATGGCAATCGAGCCGATACACGCCATCGTTTATTTCGCTCAGGAACCTTCCGACGCCGCCAAGCGGATAGGACTTCGAGGCTTCTGGATGGGTTATTTCGCTGGGCGGGTCGCACCACTGGGCCCGGTTCCAGCTCTACCAGTTTGCGCTATGACGTACGGATTCGCCCCGAGCATGGTGAGTCGAGCGATCCCTGACGCGTGGAGATTCGCTGAACCCGAACTCGTCTTACACACTCGAATTAAAAGTGCGGCAGAAGCCCTACGTGCGCACCTCGGTTCTGAAGAGGTTCGCCAGATCTCCGAGGTTTCTGATGTTCTTTGGGAAGCAGTTCGTGGTTGCCAATTCGACGGTCGACCACTTGCCGCGTCTTGGTCAACGGTGACACCGCCGAAGGACCCCGTCGCGAGCGCTTGGCTTGCAGCGACAATCCTTCGTGAACATCGGGGTGACGGACACGTTCTTGCGGGCGTCGCCGCTGGGCTTGGTGGTCTGGACGCCACGTTGACCTTGGTCGCCACAGGTGCGATGACTCGAGAGTTGATTCAACCCAATCGCGGGTGGACGGACGACGATTGGTCACACTCCCTCCGCAGACTCCAGGCCCGAGGCCTGATCGACCGCAGTGGAGGTCTTACCGAGACAGGAGTAGCCCTTCGACGCGAGGTCGAAGCCGCCACCGACCGACTGGCGTCGTCACCTGTGGAGCGTTTGGGTGAAGCCGGCGTAGAAAGAGCCATTTCACTCGCCGGTCCGGCAGGTCGAATCCTGATCGACTCGGGAGTCATACCCATGCCAAATCCAATTGGTCTGCCCCGAGCGTGAGGACTCATCTAGAACTCCTTTTCCCGACTAGTCCAGGGTGCTTCTCGCCCCGGCGGTCAGTCGTAGTGACGAAGTTCCTGCCACATGTCAATCCATCTTCTCCCTAACCCGGTGCACACGTAAATGTGACCGTGCCACTCCTGGTTGTGAAGCCCCGCGCAATGACCGTGGTGAGTGTCGTCCAAGCGAACAGGCGCCGCCATCGCCGTCAGTCGTCACCCCGACGACGCTCGACGGCGACGGAGCCGGCCGCGAGTAGGTAGACGTACGCTCCGCCGAGGTAGTAGATCGTCGCGCCGGTCGCCACCGCGAAGAAGACGAAGAGTCCGGCGTGTGCCCAGACCAACGATCGCCACAGGGGTCGGCCCGAGCGACAGAGGGATCGCAGGCCGAGCAGCCACACCCAAATCAACGCGACGCTACTCTTACCCAGTAGTCCGAGCGAGGCAAGGTGGGGGTGCTTTGACCTGTTCAGCCTGTGGATCCGACAACCGGCCCAACCGGAGATTCTGTCACACGTGTGGCGCCGAACTGACTCTCGCGTGTGGGCGATGCGGTGGCGCGAACGAGCCCGGGGACGCGTACTGCGGCAACTGTGGAAGTTCGCTCGTTGGTGACATGCAAGCGGACGGGTCGCACCGTGGCGCTGACCGGTTGACCGGTCCGCAAGAGTCGACCACGGTGGGGAGCCGACTCGGGTCTGAACTCCGGCACGTATCAGTGCTCTTCTGCGACCTCGTCGGCTTCACGCCGCTCGCCGAGTCGAAAGACCCCGAGGATGTCCGCGAGTTCCTTTCCGGTTACTTCGATCTGGCTCGGGCGATCGTGAATCGCTATGGCGGAGTGATCGAGAAGTTCATCGGTGACGCCGTCATGGCCGTGTGGGGCGTTCCTGCAGCCAACGAGGACGACGCCGAACGCGCAGTACGAGCCGGGCTCGAGCTCATCGCGAGCGTTGGGGCGTACGGGAGCGAGCACGGTGGGAGCATCTTTGCGCGCGTCGGCATTGTCACCGGGAGCGCAGCCACCACCGAGACTCCCGAGGAAGGCATGGTCATCGGTGATCGAGTCAACACCGCGGCGCGAATCCAGTCGATTGCCGCGCCGGGAACGTGCTACGTGGACGAGGTCACCAGGCAAGCGACATCGCGCGCCATCGTCTACGAGGACGCCGGCGAACACGAACTCAAGGGCAAGGCAGAGCCCGTGAGGCTCTACTCGGCGATCCGTGTTGTGGCCGGCGTGGGTGGAGTTTTCAAATCCGAGGGCCTCGAGGCGCCGTTCGTCGGGCGCGACGGTGAGTTGCGCCTCGTGAAAGACCTCTTCCATGCTTCTGCACAAGATCGTCGGGCGCACCTCGTATCGGTTACCGGACACGCTGGAATCGGCAAGAGCCGGCTGGCCTGGGAGTTCTATAAGTACGTCGACGGAATCGCTGATCAGATCAATTGGCATCGCGGACGATGTCTGTCCTACGGCAAGAGCGTGACGTACTGGGCACTAGCCGAGATGGTGCGCAGCCGGGCCGGCATCCTCGAGGGCGAGGAGGCAGCCTCGTCTTCGGCAAAGCTCCACGCCTCGGTCTGCGAGTACATCGAGGACGACGAGGAGCAACGTTGGGTCGAACCACGCCTCGCGCACCTGCTCGGCATCGAGGAACGCTCGGCCAGCGAGAAGGAGGACCTCTTCGCGGCCTGGAGGCTCTTCTTCGAGCGGATGGCCGACGCGCGACCTGTCGTGCTGTCGTTCGAAGACATGCAGTGGGCGGACTCGTCGCTACTCGACTTCGTGGAGTACCTTCTCGACTGGTCCCGGGCCTACCCGATCTTCGTACTGACCCTCGCACGCCCGGAGTTCGCCGATCGACGCACCACATGGGGGGCGGGGCGCCGCAACTTCACTTCCATCTACCTCGAGCCGCTCGGCGCGCCCGCGATGACCGAGCTCGTGACCGGCCTCGTCCCCGGCCTGCCGGGCGAAGTGATCGAAGCAATCCTCGTTCGTGCCGAAGGGGTGCCGTTGTACGCCGTCGAGACGGTGAGGATGCTGATCGATAAGGGTCTCGTCGTCAGGATGGGAGCCTCGTACCAGCCGCTCGGAACTATCGGCAGTCTCGACATCCCCGAGACGTTGCACGCGCTGATCGCCGCGCGTCTGGACGGACTCCCGGCACCGGAGCGGGGCCTGCTCCAAGAAGCAGCCGTGATTGGCAAGACATTCTTCAAGTCTTCGCTCGTGGCACTTCTGCCCCTCGACGAACCCATGATCGACGAGCTCCTCTTGTCACTCGTGCGCAAGGAGGTGATCACACTTCAGACTGACCCGCGCTCGCCGGAACTCGGCCAATACGCCTTCTTGCAGGACCTCGTGCGAGAGGTCGCCTACGAGATGCTCCCCAAGCGCGATCGAAAGGACCGGCACCTCGCGGTCGCTCGGTACCTCCTCTCGGCCTGGGTTGCCGAGGAATACGACATCGTTGAAATCGTGGCTGCCCACTATCTCGTCGCGTACCACCTCGCACCGGCTGCACCTGACGCGGAAGAGGTGAAGAGCGAGGCGCGGCGGCTCCTCGTGCGCGCCGGAGAACGGGCGGCCGACCTCGCAGTCGCCGAAGGAGCCCAGCGTTACTTCGAGATGGCGATCGAACTCACCGAGGAGGTCGAAAGCGGTGCTCAACTCCACGAGCGCGCAGGCCAGATGGCGCAGCTCAACTTCAATCCGGATGGCGCAAGAGCTCATTATGAGGCCGCGCGCGACCTCATAGAGACAGTGGGTGACACCCGCGCGAGCGCACGCCTATCAGCACGAATCGGCGAGATCGACTACTTCGACGATCATCTCGACGAAGGCATCGAGCGAATGGAGGTGGCGTTCACGCTCCTGGTGGAAGAGGAACATGACGCAAACCTCGCTGCGCTGGCCGCCCAGCTCGGGCGCCTCCACCTCTTTGCTGGGAACAAGGAGCTCGCCGCCGAGCGCGTGGAGTTCGCTCTCGGTGTCGCCGAACGGCTGCGCCTGCGCGAGCAGTTCTCCCAGGCCCTGAACACCAAAGGAGTCCTCCTCGAGTTCAGCGGACGCGTTGAAGAGGCCACCGTTCTCATGCGACACGCGCTGGCGGTGGCGCTAGAGGACAACCTCCCGAGCGCCGCGTTGCGGGCGTACTACAACCTCGCGTTTCTCATAATGGAACAGGACCTCTACGACGAGGCCACGGAGATCTTCCAGGCAACTATTCAGCTCGCGCGACGAGTCGGGGACCACGCTTTTGAGCGGTGGTCCGTATACGGAATGTGCTTCTTGATGGCCGAGGACGGTCGATGGAACGAAGCTCTCGAGCTTGTCGACGAGATCGGTCCCGACACTATGACGAACGTTTCTCTGTGGCGCCTGATAGGCGCCCTATCGATCCTTCTCAACCAGGGCAAGATCGACGAAGCGAAGGAGCAGTTCGGTGCACTCGAGATGATGGAGACCTCCACCGAGATTCAGACGAGAGCAGGGATCGGCATCATTCGAGGACTGATGTTGATTGCCGAGGGCAAGAACGTCGAGGCACTCGAGCGACTGAGCGAGGTCGTCGGGTATAGGGCCGCCATCGGACCGGGAGCGGTCAAATTTGCCCAAGTGGCGGAGATCGAAGTGGCGCTGGTAATCGATCGAGCGTTGGCCGAGGAGCGCGTCGCGCGGCTAGAGAGTTCGATGCCAGGCGACACGTCGCCGTTTCTGGAAGCACAATCGCGCCGCTTTCGGGCGGCGCTCGATCGACGGTGTGCCTTGGAGTGCTACGCGAGGGCCGAGGAGGGCTTTCGCAACCTCAATCGTCCCTTCTGGCTCGCCGTGACGCTCCTCGAGCACGCCGAGTGGCTGCATTCACTGGATGAATTTGAAGCCGCCGCACCTTTATGCGATGAAGCGTCGGCGATATTCACTCGTCTCGGCGCGCGACCCTGGCTCGAGCGGCTCCGCGCGATGGGCGAACCGTATGTGGCGTCACAAACTCGACGCAACATGACTGTGGAGCTTTCAACATCCGTGAATGAATAAGGTCACAAACCTTCAGTTTTTATCTGCTTCTTCGACCGGGACCAGTTCGTTTGGGTGATGACCACTGCGTATCCGATCAACCAGCACATGGGCAAAGAACTACCGGGTATCCGTCAGGGTCACGGCATACGACAGCGCCAGCGTCGGCCCAGTATGGATTCTCGTGCTGAATCAACCCGAATCCATATTCACCGAGCCTCGTTGCGGCCGCCTGGAGTTGGTCTTCCGAGACATAGAACACCAGGAGGTCCTCTTCCGTAGGACTCGGTGTTGGCAGACCGCTCTCGTGGCTGGTGAACTCAAGGTGCCAGTCGCGCCCTGGTCGGCCGACGAACACACCGTCGTAGCCGTCATGCCTTTCAAACCCACCCAGCCGTTCAAGTCTCAAGATGTCGACATAGAAATGCAGAGTCGCAGGAATGTGACTCACGGGTCGAGCGACCCGCATCGAAGATGGCGAGAACTCTCCGGCGTTCATGACTTTCACTGTAGGGGTGAAGCCCGTAGGTTGATCAAGGTGACAACCTTCCGGAGAGATCCTGTATCGATAATCGCGAGAAATCAGTTACGCAACTACATTGCCTACACGAGCCCTGAATCTGGGATGTGCGAATGATCGAAAGCTTGAACACGGATCGCCTCTTGATGCGACCGTTCGTTGATGAAGATCTCATCTCGCTGACCCAACTACACGCAGAGGAGTCCTTCTGGTGGTTCCCTCTCCGGCGGGCCATGACCGCAGAGGAGTCTCGGAACTTCCTTGCTCGAGCGATCGCCAGTTACGAATCTGAATCAGAGCCGTCATTGCTGGCGGTCATCGAACTTTCGACCGATGCACTTGCAGGATGGGGCGGCCTCTCCGTTCCGCGGTTCTTGCCCGAAGTCCTGCCAGCGATCGAAGTCGTTTGGCGACTGGGCTCGGCATTTCGCGGGCGCGGCTACGCCACAGAGCTCGGTGCCGCCGCACTGCAATGGGGATTTTCGGCGCTCGAGTTGGAGGAAATCATCAGCATCTTCGAGCCAGCGAATGTTGCCTCGGGCAAGGTTATGGACCATCTCGGTTTTGGTGTCGGCCGCGAGATGACGGATCCTACGCGAGGGCTACCACTATTAGTCAGATCTCTTTCGGTTGGTGATTGGCGATTCACTCGCTAGGAACCCTCATCATTGAACGAGAGATCTGTAGCACATTTTGCCGGTCAATCGGTCACGTGGTACTCGTCGATCACGTCGAGACCTGCTCTCCAGCACTCCGTTCTCGAGCGGCCTTCAATTGGACTGTCGGCGGCTCCGCTAGGAACCACGATTCGGTGTGCGTTGGAGCGGTCTTCGAGGCGTGAGGGCGACTCTCGTATGCTGAACGGAGCCTATGAGAACTCTTGCCTCATTCATCATCGTCAGCTTGGACGGATTCCACGAAGACGCGACGGGTATGTTCGATTTCGCGATCGTCGACGAGGAGTTCCGTGAGTTCGCGATTCGCCAACTGGATGAGTCGGACACACTCGGCTTCGGCCGCGCGACCTACGAGCACATGGCGGCGTACTGGCCCACCGACCAGGCTCGGGCCAATGACGACGCGATCGCCACGCGGATGAACACCAAACCGAAACTGGTCTTCTCGAACGCCTCCGAACTCGCGGAGTGGTCGAACACGACCGTCATCGCCGGCGATTCCATTGAGCGGATCGAAGAGATCAAGTCCGCCCCGGGCGGGGAGTTGCTCGTGATCGGGAGTGCCCACCTTACGGCGAGTCTCGTCGCGGCGAACGTGCTCGACGAGTTGCGCATCATGGTCAGCCCAATCGTCCTCGGTCGAGGTCATCCCCTCTTCGAAGACCTGACCGAACGCGTCGCGCTCACGCTGGGTGACGTGCAGCAGTTCGAATCGGGCAATGTCCTGCTGACGTACCGCATCCCTGGTTGAGTGATCACACCACCGGCGAAACCCCGACGTTGCTGACCCAGTGCGAGGGCACGAAGTGCACGTGAGAACGACAGTTCGCTGAGCGGTCCACGCTGACGGCGCGGCTTCGTCGGACGTAATCTCGCTACGTGGAAACGCTCCACTCCTGGCACTCCCGCACTCCGTGACGCAGCCGGTCACCACCACACCTTCAACCTGGGCGCCACTCAGGGTCAAGGCATTTCGATGGTTGTGGCTGGCCTCACTGGTCAGCAACGTCGGCGCGTGGATGCAGACCGTAGGCGCCCAATGGTTGCTCGTGCACGCGGCCAATGCGGCGATCCTCGTCTCGCTGGTCCAGACGGCCGACATGCTTCCCGACGTCCTCTTCGCCATCGTGGGTGGCGTGCTCGCCGATATCCTCGACCGCCGTCGGATGATCATCGCGGTCCAAACCGGCCTTGCCTTGACCGGTGCGCTCCTGGCGACGCTGACTATTACTGGCCACATGTCGCCGGCGCTGCTCTTGATGTTCACCTTCGTGATCGGATCGGGTTCGGTCTTCATCACACCGGCGTACCAATCCCTCGTACCCGAGCTGGTGCCGCGTGATGACGTGGCGTCCGCGGTCCAGCTGAACTCCATCAACGTCAACATCGCCCGTGCGGTCGGGCCCGCGATCGCCGGGATTGTGATCGCCCGTTTCGGAGTCGGCGCCGACTTCGCGATCAACGCGGGGACGTTCCTGGCGTACGCCATCGTCGCGGTGTTCTGGCGGCCCACGACGAGCATTGCGCCTCCCCACCCCGAGCGCTTCCTATCGGCCCTGCGGGCCGGAGGGCGTTACGTCCGTTACTCGCCGGTCGTGCGACGGATCCTCTTGCGCGCGGCGCTGTTCCTCGTCCCAGCCAGTGCGTTGTGGGGTCTGTTGCCACTCGTGGCTAACCGTCGACTCGATCTCGGACCCAGCGGGTACGGACTCCTGCTCGGCGCGCTCGGGGTCGGGGCCATCGCCGGAGCGACGCTCCTCTCGCGAGTGCGCGCCCAACTGTCGACCAATGGCATCGTCGGACTCTCTGGCGGGTTCTTCTGTGTCGCCCTCGCGGTCGTCGCCCTCTTGCACTCGACGATCGGCGTCGTCCTGGTCCTCATTCCGACCGGTGCCACCTGGGTCTGGATGCTCGCGACCTTGAACACGTCGCTGCAACTCTTCTTGCCAGTCTGGGTCCGGGCACGGGGTCTGTCGATCTACCAAATGGTGCTCTTCGGGGCGCAGGGTCTAGGTGCCCTGGTGTGGGGCATCGTCGCCGACGAGTTCGGTCTCACCGTCGCCTTCGTCGCTGCCGCCGCGCTGCTCGCCGCGGGCACGGCGTCGATGAGACTCTGGCCACTCTTTGAGACGGCTAACTTGGACCGTTCACTCGTTGTGCGTCCCGATCCCGAGTTCGACTTCGAGACAGAACCGGACGCCGGTCCGGTCGTCGTGTGGACGACGTACTCGATTCCACCCGAGAAGGAGAGTGAGTTCGTGAACGCCATGGTCCGGGTGCGCGAATCACGTTTCCGTACGGGGGCCACCGAATGGGGCCTCTTCCGCAACGGTGAGCAGCCCGGGGACTTCGAGGAGATCTTCTTCGTCAACTCGTGGGAGGAGCACCTGCGCCAGCACCGGGAACGTCTCACCGGCGCGGACATCGAGTTCGAAGACAAGGCGAAGTCGCTCTCCAGTACGACCCCGCAGACTCGTCACCTCTTCTCAACGGAGTCCGAAGGTCTGTGAGGTCAATCAGGAATGTCAACACCCTCGGTGACCAGAAAGGCGCGCACTTGATCGCCGTGCTCTCGCACGTAGTGCGGGTTGATCGCGAGCAACTCCAGCAACGTCGACCCGACACGTGGATGTCCCGCGAGACAGCGCTCGTCCGGCTCTGAATCGGTCGCCGCGCCGAGGCGCTCGGCGACCGTGCGTCGTCCGTGTTCCAAGTACCGCAAGGGGACACGATCCGCGGCCACGAGCCTGTCACTCATGGCGCAGCCTCAGCGCCAACTCGCGATTCGCGTCACGAGATGTCGGACTCCGCGGGTGGACCGTCTTGGTGCCCCAGGACCGGCTCGAAGTCAGCGACGTAGCGATTGAATCGAGTCGTCCACGATTCCATCTCTCGTCCGAACTGCAGACGATCGAGACAGCTCTCCCAACCGGCCGCGTTACGTGCAGCGATGGCGGCGCTCAACTCTTCGGTCAACACGAACACGGTGCCGTCTGGTGCGGCGGTCAGTTCAAAGGTGATCTCGTCCTCGGCCCACGTGAAGCGGACTCGTCGCGGTGGCTGCCATTCGATGACGGTCCCCGGAAGCGGATCGATGTCGTGTTCATCGAAGTGATGAGTGAGAGTGGCACCGCTCTTCCATTCGTCGATCTCGATACGGGTCGGGAACCACGAGCGCATTTCGTCGGCATCGGTCAGCGCCGTCCACAGAGTTTCTATCGAATGAGGGAGGTGGCGCTCGAATCGAATGACCGGTCGAGGTCCCGTTGATGTCAGCGTGGCGTGACTCACCCGACTCCTTCCTCGATGGTCTTCACATCGATGCGGCTCTTAGCGCTCCGACTCGCTGGTTAGGTAGTCGAAGAAGGGCTCGTACTGCCACGATCCGTCGTATCGTTCGCCGTTGACGAAGAACGTCGGCGTACCGTTCGCCCCGCTACGGATCGCGCCCTCGAAGTCCGCCTCGACACGATCACGCGGTCCGCCGTCGGCGATGGCCTTGGTCGCCTCGTCGACGTTGGCGCCCACCTCTTCGATGTAACGACGCAGCGCCTTGTCACTCAGATCACGCTGGTTCTCGAACAGCGTGTCGTGGATCTCCCAGAACTTCCCTTGCAGCGCGACCGCCTCCGCTACTTCGGCGGCCGCCTCCGCGTGAGGGTGCACGTCTGAGAGCGGGAGGTTGCGGAACACGAAGCGCATCGAGTCGGCGAAATCCTTGCGCAGTCGTTCCACGATCGGATACGCCTGGCCGCAGTAGGGACACTGGTAGTCGCCGTACTCGACGACCGTGAGTTTCGCGTCGGATGGTCCGCTCGCGTGGTCATCCGGTCCGACGGGAATCGACAGTAGGGCACGCTCGCTCACGACAGGGCCTCCACCGCTCGAAGCGCGCCGTCCGCGCCGGGGTTCACGCCGACCGGCGACACCTCGCTCCACGCGACCTTGCCGTCGCGGTCGATGACGAAGAGGGCGCGCTCCGATGTGTCGTCGTCGTGTCGGTACACGTCGTAGGCCTTCGCGACGTCGCCCTTGGGATTGCTGTCCGCGAGAAGCGGAAAGGCGACCTTCCGGCGCTCTTTGAACTCCTCGTGACACCACGGACCGTCGACCGAGATTCCCAGGAGTTGCGCGCCGCGGGCCTTGAACAGCCGGCTCGCGGCGCTGAACACTGAGAGCTCGTCGCTGCAGACCGGACTCCAGTCGGCCGGGTAGAAGATGAGGACGACCGGTCCCTCGAACTCCGAAAGTGACACCTTTTGATCGGGTGTCGCGAGTAACGCGAAATCCGGTGCGACGGTTCCTGTTACCAACGCCACGTGAACTCCTCCCTGCCGCAATCTCTGCGACGCAGATTGAATTGAGGGCGAGTATAGGACGCTCCATCACGAAAAGGGCCCGTCGAAGCCCGTCCGCAACGCGCCTTGATCGCGTTGTGACGGCGTCAGAAGGCATCCTCGAGACCTGATCAGAACTATTTTCCTCTCGCGTCGACGTTGTTAGCACTCACGTGATGAGACTGCCAGACATTCCGAGCGGACCGATATGCTTGACGTCCCGAACTTCGGTTCGGCTTCCCGTAGCGGACGTCACGAACGTGCGCTCGGGAGGGAGTTCGCCTGGCGTCAGCGTTGCCTTTCAAGCGGATTCGACCACTGGAAAGGGAATTGCAATGACCAATGAGATCGTCACACTGCCGCTTCTTCCACTGAAGTCCGGCGTCATCCTGCCCGGCATGGTCTTCACCATGGCGCTGGAATCGAACGAGTCGCGCGTGGCCGTCGAAGCGGCGCGTTCGGCCGGCGGCCGTCTCCTCCTGGTGCCCCACATCGAGGGCCGCTACGCCAACGTCGGCGTCATCGCCGAGGTGCAGGAGGAGGGCACACTGCCCGGAGGACTCGAGGCAGTCGTGGTCCGCGGAGACCAGCGCGCCACGATCGGCACCGGAGTCCCCGGGACCGGCGACGCGCTATGGGTCGAGGCCGAACCCCTCGACGAGGGCGAGCCGACGCCCAACGTGGTGGAACTCGCACGCGAGTACCGCGCGGTGTTGGAGAACATCCTCCTCAGTCGGGGCGCTCGACAGATCGCCGCGCAGTTGCGCGAGATCACCGAACCGGGACGACTCGCCGACGTCGCCGGATACTCCCCCGATCTCACGCTCGCCCAGAAGGTCGAGGTCCTCGAGACCATCGACGTCGAGTCCCGTCTGCGCCTCGTGCTCGGATGGGCCCGCGACACGTTGGCCGACCTGACGTTGCGCGACCGGATCAAGAACGACGTCGAAGAGGGAATGGAGAAGACGCAACGCGAGTTCCTGTTGCGTCGTCAACTCGACGCGATCAAGAAAGAGCTGGGGCAACTCGGCGACGGTGACGACGTCGACCCCGATGACTACCGCGCGAAGATCGCCAACCGCGACCTCCCCGAGGACGTGCGAACCGCCATGCTTCGTGAGATCGACAAACTCGAACGGACCAGTGACCAGAGCCCCGAGACCGGCTGGATTCGCACGTGGCTCGACACGATCCTGGAGGTCCCGTGGGGGGTCGAGTCCGAGGACCGTCTGGACATCAAGGAAGCGCAGCGCATCCTGGACGCGGACCACGACGGACTCGAAGACGTGAAGGACCGTATTCTCGAGCACCTCGCGGTACGGAAGCTGCAGGCGGAACGCGGGATGACGCCGGTTGACGGACGCGGATCGGGCGCCATACTCGCGCTCGTCGGTCCCCCGGGCGTCGGTAAAACGTCGCTCGGCCAGTCGATCGCGAACGCGCTCGAACGCAAGTACGTGCGGGTCGCGCTCGGTGGCGTGCGCGACGAGGCGGAGATCCGCGGCCATCGTCGCACGTACGTCGGCGCCCAGCCGGGCCGCCTGGTTCGTGCGCTGCGAGAGGCCGGCACGATGAACCCGGTCATCGTCCTCGACGAGGTCGACAAGATCGGATCGGACTATCGCGGCGACCCGTCGTCGGCCTTGTTGGAGGTCCTCGACCCGGCCCAGAACCACACGTTCCGCGACCACTATCTGGAGGTCGACCTCGACCTCTCACGGGTGATGTTCGTGGCGACGGCCAACGTGGTCGACACCATTCCCGGACCGCTGCTCGACCGCATGGAAGTGATCCGACTCGACGGCTACACCGAGACCGAGAAGGTATCGATCGCCCGTCACCACCTCATCGGTCGCCAACTCGAGCGTGCGGCACTGCGCGAGGACGAGGTCGAGATCGACGACGACGTCTTGCGGACGATCGTGGCCGACTACACCCGTGAGGCCGGCGTGCGAAACCTGGAGCGAGAAATCGGGCGACTTCTCCGCAAGGCGGCGACGAAACTTGCGGCCGGCGAGCTCGAAGCCCCCATCGTCGTGAAGGCGACCGACCTACGCGAGTGGCTCGGTCGTGCCCACTTCTACTTCGAATCGGCCGATCGGACCAGCGTGCCCGGTGTGGCGACGGGACTGGCGGTGACCGGCGCCGGCGGTGACGTACTGTTCGTCGAAGCGAGCGTCTCCGAGGGGCCCGAAGGCTTGACGCTCACCGGACAGTTGGGCGACGTGATGAAGGAGTCGGCTGAGATCGCCATGTCCTACGTGCGTAGTCACGCGTCAGAACTGAAGATCGAACCGCAGGCCTTCGCCGGCAAACGGTTCCACGTCCACGTGCCGGCCGGCGCCGTCCCCAAGGACGGACCATCGGCCGGTGTGACCTTGACGACGGCGCTCGTCAGTCTGCTGCGTGACGAACCGATTCGCGCTCACGTCGGCATGACGGGCGAGGTCACCCTCCAGGGCCGCGTGTTGCCCATTGGGGGCGTGAAACAAAAAGTGTTGGCCGCCCACCGCGCGGGGCTGACCGACGTCATCTTGCCGGAGCGAAACGGAGCCGACCTCGAAGACGTCCCCGAAGAGGTCCGCGACGCGATGACGTTTCACCTGGCTGGCACGATCTCCGATGTGTTGAACGCGGCGCTCTCCGGCGATCACTCCGAAGAGTTTGCAGCCGTGGCGTGAACGGTTATCGATGAGCTGAGAACGGAGACCTAGTCACGATCAAGACTCGACGAGCTGTCACAACTGCGACGCGGAGATGTCGGGTTAGGGTTCGTCCGTGGCACGCAATCTTCGAAACGGCGTTGCCATCTCCTTGCTCCTCGGCTCCGGGATGCTGTTCTCGAGCTGTTCTTCGAATGCGGTGCACGGAAGTACCGCCACGAGCTTCGATACGCCGCTGCACGCCACGTACTCGTGGTTCACGTCAATCAACCAACGACAAAGGTCGGCGATGATGGCTCACGCGGCGCCGAACGCACAGAGCATGATGGATTGGAATGACGGAGTGACGTCGATGTGGCCATCCTTCTCCCACGTCAGTTGCAAGGTCACGAAGTCAGCGACGTCCATCTCCAACCTTCTGTGCACCTTCAACGAGAGCGCGCCGCCGGGAAACCAGATCGATACTTTCTGGACCGTCTCGTTGGAGCGCAGCGCCTCCGGCAAGTGGCTCATCACCAACTACGGGCAGGGTTGACTCGAACAGTTTCCCCGAGACTCAGAGCGGGTGAGGGTGGCCCTTCGTGATTCGCTTACGGGACCGGGAGCACCAGGTCCTGACGAACGCTCTCTCCGGAAGGGACGTCCACGGTGATGGGACCGACCGCTTCGCCGCCCGCGAACTTTCCGGAGACCGTGTACGTACCGGCCGGCACGTTGACGTACAACTCCTGACCTTCGCTCAGCGCCGTGTTGTCCGCGATCACGGATCCGACCGAGTTCGTGACCGTGATCGTCCCGGCACTGGATTTGCCCACGAGATCCTTGCAGTGCGGTGCTGAACTCTCGATCATCGCCCCGCCTTCAATGAAGAGACCGGTGATCAGTTCGGTCGGTCCCGGCTTCACGATCGGCTCGTTGGGAGGGGGCCCCGGGTTCACACTGCCCGAGCAGAGTGGATTCACCGAGACGGTGACCACCGTGGCGACGTGACCGGGACGAACGCTCTGGGTGCGGATCGTTTGAATCATGGGTACCTGAACCTTCGCCCCGATGAGTCGCAATCGACACCCGGCGATCGCTGCCCGGTCGCGCGCCTTCGTCACGGTCAGTCCCGTCATCCTCGGAGCGCGACACGACGCCGCCGAGGAGGCCGACGCAACGCTCGAAGTCCCCGTGAGCGCAAGCGGGAGTATCGCCGTCACCACCAGCACCGACATCCAAAATCTCAGCGAGCGTCCCACGACTCAACGGTATCTGGTGCATCGTTTGAGGTGATAGGCGGGCCTACGGCGTGTCGGACTATCGATGACGAGCTTTCCACGGGTCGCTCGTTGGCGCACGACTCTCGCTGGACGCCTAACGCCAGCAAGCCCTACTTCTTTTCGACTTGGGCGAGCTCCTTCTTCAACCAGTCGATCATCTTCGAATGTTCCGCGGGGTCGATGTGCGAGATCGCCTTGACGGCGTCGCGATGTCCGGGGTGTTCGGGGTCGGCGAGCGCCTGAGCGTCCACCTGCTGTGTACCGTCGTCTTCGTCCTTCTTGCGGTGCGAACCAAACCAGGGGTGGAACCCGAAGCCCCCGTAACTCCCGTATCCACCCATGCCCATGCCCATGCCGCCGAAGCCACCTCCACCGAAGCCCCCGCCGAAGCCGCCAATCGTTCCGCACGTCGCGCCGCAATGTGCACAACAACCACCGCAATGCCCGCAGGCCGCCATGTCTCTCCCCTCACCTGAACTCCTCGAACCTAGCAAGGGGAACGTCCTGACGTCGCCCTCGGGGTCGACGGAGTATCAATCGGCAGTTACGTTCTCGCCGCCGCGACGAGGTCATCGATCTGATTCACGGCCTGCGTCATTCCTTCGGCCATGCCCATGGCCAGCATCTTGTCCATCTGTGCCACGTCGACGAACGTGCTCTCGGCCGTCATCCGTGTGCCGCCGTCCATTGGCTCGATAGTGACGTGCGCGGCCATCGGATCGACGCCGGGCACCGGCTCGCCGTCGTCGCCCGCGAGACCGTTGGCGAACTCCAGTCGGCGGGGTTCTTCGATGACGAACATCCGCCACCAGCCGCGCGAGGTATCACCGTCGGGTCCGGTCATGTAGTAACGCGATTCACCGCCGACCTCGAAGTCGTGGCGCGTGAACGTCGCGGGATACGTGGGCGGTCCCCACCATCGCTCGAGCTGACGGGGATCCTCCCACACCGCCCAGACCTGATCGGGACTCGCCTCGAACTGCGCGACCACCGTCAATTTCAGGGCCTTCGGGTCCTTGACCGTTGAGATGACTGACATCAGGCACTTCCTTTCTCTCCGAGGATCTCGGCGATCCTCTTGGCTCTTCCGATCCAGATCTCTTCGAAGGCTTGAAGTAGCGCGGCCGCTTGACGCAGCGTCGACAGATTCCCGCGCACGATCTGCTCACGTCCGTGACGCTCCTTGGTGACGAGCGCCGCACGCTCGAGCACGCTCACGTGCTTTTGCACCGCGGCGAAACTCATCTCGTAGTCGCTGGCCAACGTGGACACCGACAGACCGTCCTGGATAACGCGCTCGAAGATGTCGCGCCGCGTGGCGTCGGCCAGGGCCCGAAATACTCGATCCGCCTCGGGATCCGCGAGTTGATGTACAACCATATGGTTGTACAATATCGTGTCACCAGAGACGATGCAAGTGGACATGGATCCTTCTAACGCCGGTCGTGGACTCGAGTTCACCACGCCGGACACCGCGGGGGGCGTTCGTAGGATGACGACGTGCGCATCGTCTCGCTCATTCCCACCACCACCGAAATCGTCTGTGACCTGGGTCTCGAAAACGATCTCCTTGGGGTCACGGCCGAGTGCAACTGGCCCGACGGCGTTCAACAGGGTCGCGAGATCGTCGTGCGATCGTTGGCCGGTTCAGAGTTGACACCCGGCGAGATCGACGAGTACGTCCGTGAACGGATCGACGCCGGACTCGACCTCTACGCGCTCGATGATGAGGCGCTCCGTCGATGCGATCCCGATCTCATCCTCAGCCAGGATCTCTGTCGAGTCTGCGCGGTGGCGAGCGGCGACGTCGCGGCGGCGACGGCGCGTCTCAACTGTCACGCGGAGGTTCTACAGATCGATCCTCAGACGCTCCCTGGAGTACTCGATTCGATTGCCACCGTCGCCAACGCGGCGGGTGTCGCCTCCCGCGGCTCGACCATTGTCGCCTCACTACGACGAAGACTGACCGACGTCGAAGACTCCGTGCGCGACCTTCCCCGGCGTCGGGTGTTCGTCTTGGAGTGGATCGATCCGCCGTTCGGCGCCGGCCACTGGGTGCCCGACCTGGTCACCGCGGCCGGTGGCGATCCGGTACTCGCCAGTCCCGGGGAGCGATCGGTCGCCACGACGTGGGCGGCCATCGCCGCCGCGAAGCCCGACGTCATCGTCGTGGCGCCGTGTGGATTCGGACTGAGCCCGGCCAGCGATCAGGCACGCCTCGTTCTTGATGTCCTTCCCAGCTCGGCGGAAGTCTGGGCGATAGACGCCGACGCCGTCATGGTGCGGCCGGGACCTCGTCTCGTCGATGGAGTCGAGGCGCTGGCGTCGATGCTGCACGGTATCGGCGAACTGCCCTCCAACGTGGTAGCGCGTATTCGTTGAGTGGGACCCGATGCTTCGTCGTGGTCAGTTCGGCGCCGCGAGACCTTGACGTACCGACTTGGGTAGCCCGGCCACGACCTGATCGTAGGAGTGGGTGACCATGCGGAAGACCTCGTCGTCCGGAATCGTCCCGTCCAGGTGGACGGTGTTCCAGAGTCGTTTGTTGAGGTGATAGCCGGGAATCACCGCCGCGTATTGAAGTCGCAGTTCGATCGCCCGTTCGGGGTCACACTTCAACGAGATCGACTCGGGCGTACTCTCGGGCGAGAGGATGGCGAAGATCTTCCCGCCGACCTTGAGCACGTCGACACTCGGACCGAAAGGCTGATCTTCGACGACGCCCGCCATCTCTGAGGCGAACTCATATAGCGCTTCGAGATTCATGGTGAGACCGATCGAAGAACCGGGTCTCCGAAATCAGTCGTCGATGGATTGGTAGAGGTCGTGCGAAATGAGCTTCGCCGGGAAGTTCCCCGGGTGCGCCTCGCGCCAGGCCTTCATCACCTCGCTGTCACCGATGGACTCATTCAGCGCACCGTTGTCCGCCAGACCCTTGAAGTGCTGGATCACGACAACTCGAAACATGTCCTTGCCCGCGACACCGGTGAGGAGGTCCACATGGGTGACCCCCGCCTCGACGAAGGCCTTCGTCAGACTCTTGATCGTTTCCATGAACTCGTCGAACTTGCCGGGGTCCGGCTCCCAGATTGAAATCTCATACGCCTTCGACATGCCCTCAACCTCTCGTCAATCGAGCCTGGTGTTGTGCCAGGCGTGAACGGTCCCGAATCTAGTGACTTCCTGTAACGCGCGCCAAGACGTGGGGGTCCGTCACCGTTAGCCTCGTGCCGTGACCTTCCACCTCGCGCAGTGCAACATCGTGAAGCTCAAGGCCCCCCTCGACTCACCAGTGGTCGCTGAATTCGTCGCGGCCCTCGACCCAATAAATGCCCTGGCCGATGCGGCCCCGGGGTTCGTGTGGCGCCTGAAGACGGACGACGGCGATGCGACGAGCATCCGTGTCTTCGACGACGACCAAATACTCCTCAATATGAGCGTGTGGGAGTCGATCGAGGCACTCACCGAGTACGTCTATCGAAGCGGCCACAAAGACGTACTGCGCCAGCGTCGACAGTGGGCCGAACGATTCGATGGTGTGCAAACGGCGATGTGGTGGATTCGCGCCGGGACGATCCCCGAACCGTCCGAGGCCGTGACTCGGTTGGACCATCTGGGGCTCGCGGGTCCGAGTGAGTTCGCCTTCACGTTCCATCACCGATTCCCCGCGCCGGACGGGGCCACGACGGTCTAGCGGAAATACGACAACGCAATCGGACGTCGAGGGAACCGGATGGCGATGTCGTTTTTCCGCTAGTACGGGTCGCACCTGCACGGTAGGTTGACTGCATGATCGAAGACTTCGAGAACTGTTACCTGGCGCTGCAGTCGCGCGATCCGCGTTTCGACGGCTGGTTCTTCACCGCTGTCACTTCGACCCACGTCTACTGTCGTCCGAGTTGCCCGGCGTTGACACCGATGCGCAAGAACGTGCGCTTCTACCCTTCGGCGGCGGCCGCCCAACTCGCGGGCTTTCGCGCCTGCAAGCGGTGTCGGCCCGACGCGTCGCCCGGATCCCCGGAGTGGAACTCGCGCGCCGACGTCGCCGCTCGGTCGATGCGCCTCATCGCGGACGGGCTGGTGGACCGCGAAGGCGTGGGGGGCCTGGCCCAACGGCTCGGTTACAGCGTGCGCCAATTGGAGCGTGTATTGCAGAACGAGATCGGCGCCGGTCCGATCGCCATCGCGCGCGCCCAACGCGCCCAAACGGCGCGCATTCTCATCGAGACGACCACTCTGGCGATGACTGACGTGGCCTTCGCCGCCGGTTTCGCCAGCGTCCGCCAGTTCAACGACACCGTCCAATCCGTGTTCGCGTCATCGCCCACGACGCTGCGTTCTCGAGCGAAGGGTGCACGGGTGCCCGCCGAAGCGTCGACCGCGATCTCGCTGCGACTTCCGTTTCGCCAGCCCCTGTGTCCCGACAACCTGTTCGGCCACCTCGCGGCGACGGCCGTCCCGGGTGTCGAGGAGGTACGCGGCACGACCTATCGACGGACGTTGCGACTGGCGCACGGCCCCGGCATCGTCGAACTGACGCCAACGCCGGAGTACGTCAACTGCCGCGCCGTGTTGAGCGATATGCGCGACCTCACGTCGACCATCGCGAGGAGCCGATGGTTACTCGATCTCGACGCCGATCCCGTCGCGATCGATCGTCAGTTGAGCACCGACCCCTCGCTCGCTCCGCTCATCGCCAAGTCCCCGGGGCGCCGGGTTCCGCGATGCGTCGACGGCGCGGAGATGGCCCTTCGAGCTGTCCTAGGTCAACAGGTCTCCACCGCCGCGGCGCAGACCCACGCGAAGCGCCTGGTGGAACGTCACGGTGAACCGGTAGTCGACGCGGGTGGCGGACTCACGCATCTGTTCCCGTCGGTCGACGCCTTGCACGACGTCGAATTGGCGATGCCGACGAAGAGGCGTCTCACCTTCGCCGCGCTCGTGGCGGCGCTGCGAGGCGGCGATCTCTCACTTGGTCCGGGGAGCGATCGTAACGCCACGATGGCTGGGTTGTCCGCGATCCCCGGCGTCGGCCCGTGGACGAGACAGGTGATCGCGATGCGCGCCCTCGGCGATCCCGACGCCTTCCCCGAGTCGGACCTCGGCGTTCGCCACGCGGCCGAACAGCTCGCACTTCCCAGCACGCCGGCCGCGCTCGTCGAGCACTCCCAGGCGTGGCGGCCGTGGCGAGCGTACGCGGTGCAGTACCTCTGGTCGGTCGGTGACCACCGCATCAACGACTGGCCCCCGATCACTACAACCCCAACAGACAAAGGAAGCCAATGACCGAAATCCTCACCTCCACCATCGAGAGTCCGATCGGACCGCTCACGCTCGTCGCGCGCGACGGACTCTTGACCAACGTGTCGATGCACGAACAGCGACACATGGCTCCGCCGCCGGAGGGCGCCGTCACGGACGACGCCTGGTTCAAGGACGTCGCGCAACAGCTCGACGCCTACTTCGCGGGAGAGCTGTCATCGTTCGACCTCGAGATGGATTTGATCGGCACGACGTTTCAGCGAAACGTGTGGGCCGCGCTCGGTGAGATCCCCTACGGCGAGACGATCTCGTACGGCGAGTTGGCCCAGTGCGTCGGCAATCCCAACGCGTCGCGCGCCGTCGGTCTCGCCAACGGTCGCAACCCCATCGCGATCATCGTGCCCTGTCACCGAGTGATCGGGGCCGACGGATCGCTCACCGGATACGGCGGGGGGCTCGAGCGAAAGACGTGGCTGCTCGAGCACGAGAAGAAGCACCGCTCGTAGAGAGCTGTTCGATCCCAACGGGTGGACGAGGCGTCTACGCGCTGCGGTTGGTACATTGCGACCATGGCCACGGACAAGAAGTTCATCGAGGCCGTGCTCGAGAAACTGGAGCCGCTGGAGATCACGGCGAAGCCGATGTTCGGCGAGTACGGCCTCTACTACCAGGGCAAGAACTTTGCGCTCGTCTGTGACAACACGGTCTTCGTGAAGATCACGGCGGCGGGCGCGTCCGTCGCCGGGCGAGTGGGCCAGGGACCGCCGTACGACGGGGCGAAGCCGGCCTACAGGATCACGTCGGCCAAACTCAACGACCGCGACTGGATCGTTTCGCTCGTGAAGGCGACGAGCGACGCGTTGCCCCTCCCCAAGAAGAAGTGAGCTCGACCAGAGCTCAAATCGCTTCAGATATTGGCGTTTGACAATACATCTGGTCAAGACTTGACAAGGTAGTGAGTGAGCACTTACTATGTGGGAGTGATGGTTTCGACCCGACAGACAGCAGCTGAGCGCCGAGTGGCCGTGTTGAGTGCCGCGGTCACGGAGTTCGCGAAGTCCGGGTACGCCGGGACGTCCACGGACGCGATCGCCGCTCGGGCCGGGATCTCCCAGCCGTACCTGTTTCGCCTCTTTGGCACGAAAAAGGACCTGTTCATCGCCACGCACGACCTCGTCGGCGAGCGGATCGTCAAGGATCTCTCTCACGCGATCGAGGGTCTCGAAGGTGAAGAGGCGATGCACGCCATGGGCATGGCGTACCTCACACTGTTGCAAGACACCGAGATGTTGCAGGTCCAGATGCACGGGTACGCCGCCGCGACGAGCGACCCTGAGATCGCCGCGGCCTGTCGCAAGACGTTCGAAGTCCTCTGGCACATGGTCAAGGACAAGCTGGGCCTGGACCCCGAGATGATCCAGGACTTCTTCGCCAACGGAATGTTGATCTCGGTGATGTCGGCCATCGACCTGCTCTCGGTGAAAGAGGCGTGGGCCCAATCGATCTGTCCCGGCATGGAGAAGTTCGAAGCCATGAACGCGATGTCCGACGCCCGGCGACGCAACGACGCGGTCTCCTCGGTGCAGGCTTCGTAATGACCCCTATATTTTTTTTCTCCTCTCAAGGTAGTGACTACTCACAACTAATCATCCCCGCCACCAGGAGTTCCCGGGTGTCGGCGCAAGGGCAAGGAGCATAGCGATGACCACCACACTGACCCGGCCGATCGACATCGAGCCGCTCGATCCCTCGGCGCGCCCACGGACCGATCGACACCGCGGCGCCTGGGCCGTGCTCATCACCGGCCTCGCCCTGTTCATGGCGTCACTCGACAACCTGGTCGTCACGACCGCGCTCCCGGTGATCCGCGTGCACCTCCACGCCGGTCTCTCGGGTCTCGAGTGGACCGTCAACGCCTACACGCTCACCTTCGCCGTGCTGCTCCTCACGGCCGCCGCCGTCGGCGAACGCTTCGGTCGTCGCCGCACGTTCATCACGGGCATCGCCGTGTTCACCACGGCCTCGGCACTCGCGGCGATCTCGCCGAACATCGGTTTCCTCATCGCCGCTCGCGCCATCCAGGGCGCCGGTGGCGCCATGATCATGCCACTCTCGCTGACGCTGTTGAGCGCGGCCGTGAAACCCGAGCGCCGTAACGCCGCGCTGGGCATCTGGGGAGCGATCGGGGGCGCGGCTATCGCCCTCGGACCGCTCGTCGGCGGCGCGGTCACGACGGGTTGGTCGTGGCACTACATCTTCTGGCTGAACGTGCCCATCGGCATCGTCCTCGTGCCCCTCGCGTGGTGGAAGCTGGCCGAGTCGCGCGGGACCCAGAGCCGCTTGGACCTCCGCGGCGCCCTGCTCGTCAGTGGCGGCCTCCTCGGCGTCGTCCTCGGCCTCGTGCGCGGCAACGCCAGCGGCTGGACCAGCTCGAGCGTGCTCGCCTCCTTCGTCATCGGCGGGGTCTTGTTGGCTGCGTTCATCCGCTGGGAACTGCGCGCCCGTGCACCGATGCTCAACCTGCACCTGTTCCAGAACCGGGGCTTCGCTGCGATCAACGTGACCGCACTCCTGTTCAGCTTCGGGATGTTCGGCACCGTCTTCTTCCTCTCGCAGTTCCTCCAGACCGTCCAGGGCTACTCGCCCCTCGGCGCGGGACTGCGGGTCCTCCCGTGGACCGGCATGCCGATGCTGCTCGCCCCGCTGGTGGGCATCCTCGCCCAGCGCATCGGCGGAAAGCCGCTCGTCGTGACCGGGCTCATCCTCCAGGCGATCAGTCTGATGTGGCTGGCGCTCCTGTTGACGCCGAGCACGCCCTACACCGACATGGTCCCGGCCTTCATCGTCGCCGGCGTCGGCATGACCCTCTTCTTCGTTCCCGTGGCGTCGCTCGTACTGGGTTCGGTGCCCAAGGAACTCGAGGGCGTCGCCTCGGGCACCAACGCGGCGTTCCGTGAACTGGGCGGCGTCTTCGGGATCGCGCTCCTCGGCGCCGTCTTCTCATCGAGCGGCGGGTACCTCTCAGCCCAGGACTACGTCAACGGTCTGCGCCCGGCGATGTACGTCGGAGCGTTGGTCGTGACGATCGGCGTCGTGATGGCGCTGCTCGTGCCGAATCGACGGCCTCTCAGCGCGCCGGCAATGGCCTCGCTCCAACGAATCCAGGATCTCCCGCTCCGCGATGCACCAAATCGTCTCAGTGCGTAGGCCGAGAGGGCAATCCCCTGTGGGCACGCTACTTCGACGACAGCAGCGAACTGAGCTGGTCCGCTAGGACGTCGTCGTCGCCCTCAACGGCGATCAGTTTCGTTCGAGAACGTGATCCTCGTTCGCACCGCACGGCGCCGGGACGAACGCCGAAGACGTCGGCGAGTACGGAGCACACTGCCTTCGTGGCCGCGTTGTCCTGAGCCCGCGCCCGCACGCGCACCACGAGAGCGCCGTTGTAGGTGCCGCCCACGCTGTTCGTGAGCGACCCCGGGTGTACGCGCACCGTAAATCGGATCACGCGCGAAGAGTCCCGGGCTCGACAGCGGTGAGGTGCAACCACTCTGAACTGTTCGAGCAATGACAGAACGAGCTTGGTGTCAACATCGCCCGGCTTACGCGCCGCAGACGAACGCGGGACCGGGACGATCCAGGCAGTTCACGGCGTGAAGATTCTTTCGCGTGCAACGCTGGAGCCACCGAAGCGAGACCTCACTCAATCGGTCGCACACCCAGTCCCAGTGCATGGAGACGGGGTCGCCCGGGGCGAGGTCCTCAACGAATCCGACCCCGTCGAACGCTCGGCGCACCACTTCGAGCCGTTCATCGCCGAAGCAGAGCTGCGAACCTTCGAAGATCAGCGGACGTGACGTCACCGTGACGAAGTCGCCTTCGACATCGACCACGTGGCCCCAGCGAATCCGGCAGCGTTCGAGTACGTCGAGCGGCGCCCCTTCCTTTCCGGCGCGCAGCATCCCGAACCAGGGGTAGACCGCGAACACGTGGAAACTGTGCTGGATTACCCCGCCGGTGAAGGCGGCCGACACCAGTGGTTCGAAGTTACGTGCGCTCCGACGAGCGAAACGCTCATCGAGCGACGTGGCGAGCGACATCGCCGGTACCCGCAAGGAGAGCGCGTTACCCACCCAGTACGCCTCGACGACTCGGCGATCGAGGGGATCGGATATGCCGTTGCACTGGGCGATCAGTTCCAGGTACGGCCACGCGCCGTCGAACTGGTGGGCCAGATGCCCCAACAGGGCCGCGCCGCCGGGGTCGGTCCCTGATTCGATGAGCGCGCCCGAGTCCCTCGGTCCGCAGTAGCCGAGCTCGTTGGGCGGATAGGCGTAGCGCGCGAAGAGACTCGGGCCCGATACCGAGGTCGTCAACGAGGTCTCGAGAGTCATCGCAGTGCCGGACGCCGGAGAGGGCGTGCAGCGGTGACGCCCGCCGCGAGCACGAGGCCCGCGCCGGCCATGACGAGCACGAGCCCGAGGGCCGAGGTGACCGGCGTGACGGTCCCGGCGATCACTTGGAGGAGCCACGTGACGCCCGCGCTCGCCACCAGCACCGAGGTGACGTCGAGTGCTCGAGCTCGAGCGAGGGCCGTCATCCAGGTGGCGACGTAACCGCTCAGTAGCAGACCGGTGAGCAGTATCCACAGGAGTTGATGGGCGTCGAGTGCAACGAGATTCGCGGCCGCGCCGGTCGCGCCGAGGTAGACGAGCAGCGCGACCGCCCCGACGCCCATGCGCACGAGCGCCACCCTCGCCGGGGCCATCGCCCGCAGCAGCCGCTTGGCGACGACGACTTCGACCGCCCACAACACGGTGGAGGCCAGCACGTCGATTTCGCCGTTCGTGAACGCCAGGTGGCCGACGCCACCGGCGACGATGACCTGGCCCGTCACGAGCAGGACGATCGCCACCACGTTCCACCAGCGGACCTTCTCGCGCACGATCGGCACGGCGACGGCCGCGACCCACAGCACCATGGTGTCGCGCCAGAACGCGGCCGCCGCCGGCGTGCTGGACGCGAGGCCGTCGAAGAACAACACGAACGCGAGTCCGCCGCCGATGATCCCCACGTACGCGAGGGCCAGCCAGTAGCCCACACCGTGCGTCGCCGTGTCCGTGTGCTCAGACGTGACGAAGTTGGCGCCGAGAGAGTTCGCGTCGCGTCGCCGAGACCGAAGACCCACGGTCGCGGCGAGTGCGAGGAAGAGGAATGCCACGATGTTCTTCGCGGTCGTGTAGAGCGCGGGCGATGCGAAATCGTGCACGCCGTAGCTGTTGACGAAGACCGACACGCCGCTGATCAGTGCGGTCACGCCGGCCACGAGCATTCCCGGCATCCGTCGCGTGGTCGCCCTCATCGGAGTGCTCCGTCGATCACGGTGTCGTGCACCAGGTGCTCGCCGCGACGGATCTCGGCCACGGCGAATCGCGCGTCGTCGTCATCGACGCGGTCGATGACGTATCCGCTGTGGACGACCACCCACGCATCGACCTCCGGTACGGGGCCGTCGAGGGCAAGCAGCGACGCCCTCGTGACGAGCCCATCGATGTTCTCGATCAGTACGGACTTCGGGCCGTCGTTCTCGATGACCCGTCCAAGACAGCTCACGCACATGGCTGCACCTCCTCTATCAACTCCACGACCTGTTGCACCGCGAGCGGGACAGCCGCCTCGACTGCCGCGCTGAGACCCTCTCCGAGGTCGAACCGTTCGCCCTCGATCGCGACGACGACGAGCCGTCGAGGCGCCTGATGCAGCGCGCGGGCGAGACCCAGGACGGCGGTCAGTCCGATTCCGTGGGTGCTCGCCACCCCCGGCGATGACGTCGTCGCTACCCGTTCGGGCACGTCATGGTTGACGTCGATCTCGAGAGTGTGGAGCGTACCCACCGGCGCGCCCGAGGTGACGGCGTCGACCACGATGACCAGGTCCGCTTCGTTCCACACGCCCAGTAGGTCCAGGGGATCGGCGAGGGGACCGACATAGTGCGAAAGCGGCATTCGCGCGACGGCCCGTTCGGCGACGACCGAGCCGACGGCGTCGTCGTGGCGGTACGTGCTGCCGAATCCGGCCACCACGACGTTGACGGCGGTCGTCGATCTCATGAACGTTCGACCGTGAGATCGAGGAAGTGGGCTGCGCACGAGATGCACGGATCGTGGTTGCGCACCGCCTGTTCGCACCGCCACTGCAGTTCGGCGTCGTCGAGCGAGAGTCCACCCTCGACGACGTGGCGCAGGTCGTCTTCAATGGTGAGTTGGTTCTGCGAGGTCGGCGGCATGATTCGGGCTCGTCGTATGACGCCGTCCTCGTCGATGTCGTACTGGTGCAAGAGCAGTCCCCGTGGTGCCTCGGTCGTGCCGGTCCCGGTCGACGCGCGCGCGAGTACCTCGACGGCGGCCCGGCGCGGTGGCTCGTAGCGCTCGACGAGTCGCAGTGCCTCATCACACGCGAACACGAGTTCGACCGCCCGTACGACGATGCTCTGGAACGGGTTGCGGCACGGCACGGCGAGTCCCGCCGCCGTCGCGGCCTCGCGCGCCACCTGGGGCAGTCGCGACGCGTTCAGGGCGAATCGGGCGAGGGGGCCCGTCAGGTAGTGCTGACCGTCGAGTGTCGCGTGCAACGCGGTCGACCGCGCGACGTGCTCTTCGACGGCGCGGTCGGCGAACTGCGCACCGCTGTACGTCCGTCCGTCCGACGTCGTCGGTCGGCCGCCGTCGATCGCGTAGTGACCGGGTTGGTCGAGAGCGACGAAGCGGTAGTCGTTGGTCACGTCGGGGAATTCGAATCCGGCGACCCACTCGACGGTCGCCAGCGCGGCGTCGCGGGCGCGGCGAAGAGGGTCGGCCAGGGCCCGGATGGACGACAACTCGGGACTTCGGTAGAAGCCGCCGACGCGCACGTTCACCGGGTGAACGGCCCGACCGCCGACCGTCTGCATCACCAGGTTACCCGTCCGTTTCAGGTCGAGGCCGCGGGTCACGCTGACCGGGTCGAGCTCGGCCAACTCGACGGCGTCGAGGCAGCCGAGGAAGTCCGGCGCGTGGAGCAGATAGATGTGGAGCGCGTGACTCTGGATCCACTCCCCGCAGTACAGGAGGCGCCGCAGCGCCGTGATCTCTTCGTCGACCACGACGCCGCACGCGTCCTCCATCGCGAGACAGGCCGACATCTGGTACGCCACCGGACAGATCCCGCAGATGCGCGCCGTGATGTCGGGTGCCTCGGTGAAATGGCGCCCGACGAGGAGGGCCTCAAAGTAGCGCGGTGGTTCGAATATGTCGAGCGCGACCTCCTCGACGAGCCCGTCGCGCACGCGCACGCGCAAAGAACCCTCGCCCTCGACGCGCGCGATGCCCACGGCGCTGATCGTGCGGTTGTTCCGGGCGCCGTGCGTCATCGTGGCGGCTCCTCTCGCGAACGGATCGAGGGACTGGCGACGGTGACCCGCTGACCCTGCGCCTGCTCCACGAAACCGGGGGCGGCCGTGTTGTACGTGCCGAAGAGGCGCGCGACCGAGAGCTTGGACGCGCCGAGGTCCTCGAGTCGACGAGCGAGCGCGGCGCTGTGGGCGTCCTCGGTCGGCCCGAAGCAGCCGAAGCAACCGCGATCGATCGACGGACAGAGGGCGCCGCAGCCGGCCCTGGTGACCGGGCCGAGGCAGGGCACGCCGCGCGCGACCAAGAGGCACGTCGTGGCGCGCGCCTTGCACTCTTGACAGACCGAGTGCGACGCGATCACCGGACGACGTCCGGCGAGGAAGGCCAGCAACACCTCGAGGAGTTGACCGCGGTCGATCGGACAACCGTGGAGTTCGTAGTCGACCGTCACGTGCGACGAGATCGGTGTGGAGTCCTCCAGCGAATCGAGGTACTCGGGATGGGCGTAGACGACGCCGGCGAACTCGCCCGGAGCGGCGAAGTTCCGCAGCGCTTGGACGCCGCCGGCGGCCGCGCACGCGCCGATAGTCACGAGGTAGCGCGAATTGGCCCGGACCTCTCGGATGCGAACGGCGTCCTGAGCGGTGGTGATGGACCCTTCCACGAGGGAGATGTCGTAGGGGCCGTCGACGCTGGCCCGAGACATCTCGGTGAAGTGCGCGATCCGCACGGCCCTGGCAAGCACCAACAACTCGTCCTCGCAGTCCAACAAGCTCAACTGGCATCCGTCGCACGACGCGAACTTCCAGACCGCCAGGGTGGGACGTTTCGTGGCGAGGGCGAGTTCGCTCATCGCTCACGCTGCGTCAGTAGTTGCGACACGAGACCCGCGTAGGGCACGACCGGACCGTCACGACACAAGAGAAACGGTCCCAATTGGCAGTGACCGCACCAGCCGACGCCGCACTGCATGTTGCGTTCGAGCGACACGAGTATCGCCTCGGGATTCAGTCCGAGGTCCACCAGGGCCCGCGCCGTGAAACGCATCATGATCTCCGGTCCGCACAGGAGCGCCCTCGACTTCGAGAGATCGAAACCGGCGTCAGCGAGGAGCGAGGTGACCAGTCCGACCTTCCCGTCCCACCCCGGCGCCGCACGGTCCACCGTGAGCGCGACCGAGGCGCCGCGAGCGGCCCACGAACTGAGATCGGCGCCGAAGACGATCTGCGAGGGCTCCCGCGCGCCGACCATAACGAAGACGCGACCGCCGCCGTACGCGCGGGCCCGTGTCAACTCCTCGACGGCCCCGCGAAGGGGAGCGAGTCCGACGCCACCCGCAACGACGACGGTATCTCGATCGTCGATGGTGGACCCGTCGCTCGGGGTGTCGATCTGCCAGTCGGTGCCGAACGGACCACGGACCCCGACGAGGTCGCCCACCCGGCGTTGGCACAGCGCCCGTGAAACGGCGCCGACGTCCCGGATGCTGTGGCGCAATGGGCGCTCGCTCGGAGCTCCACTGTGAGAGACAGCGATCTCGCCCACGCCGAAGGCGCTCAGCATGTTGAACTGGCCGCAGCGAAAGCGCATCAACGGACCTTCGAGTGGTTCGAGGAGCAGCGTCGTGACGTCACTCGTCTCGCGGACGCTCTCGATCACTCGGTGAGGGATCGGGGTCATGACCTGGCGCGAACTCGTCGCCACGGCCCCTCCGTCACCGGCGATGACCCGATCAGTGGACACGATTATCTCCGTAGAGGTCCAACAACCGCATCCGCGTGGACTGGAGCCGCGCGAGCAAGGTCTCGGAGATCCTCGAGAGAAGGTCGAAGCCCAACGCCGGATCGGCGAGAGCCTTGGCCCGCACGCACGCCCCGTCAATGGCGATGCACCCGACGTCGTCCATCGCGCGCGCGTCCAACGTCCACCGGTACGGCGGCACGAGCCAGCTCCAACCGACGACCTCATTCGGGCCCACGGTCTCAATGACGATCGAACCGCGACCGGGGGCGTGGACGTCGATCGAAACCCGTCCCCGGCGTAGCAAGTAGAAGGTGTCGGCGCTCTCGCCTTCGGTGCAGAGCAGTCCGCCCGGCGCGAAGACGACGTTGCGGGCGCAACCGGAGATCAACGAGAGTGACACCTCGTTCATGCCCTTCGTGAACGGATGTGACGCCACGAGCTCTCTCATCGTCGTCATGATGAACTCCGCGAAGTCCGGACTTCGACCTTCGCGCCGTCGCTCGCAGCGATGGCCGCTACCTCTTCGGTGATGTCGATGCCGACCGGGCACCACACGAGGCACCGGCCACACCCGACGCACCCGGTGGTGTCGAACTGGTCCCACCAGGTCGACAGTTTGTGGGTCATCCACTGTCGATACCGCGAGGACGTGGACGCTCGCACCGCGCCGCCGTGGACGTAGGAGTGTTCGAGGTCGAAGCACGATGACCAGGTCCGGCGACGCTCGACGGAACCCAACAGATCGGTCGTGTCGTGGACGTCGCTGCAGAAACACGTGGGGCAGACCAACGTGCAATTGCCACACGACAGGCATCGCTCGGCCACGTCGCTCCATCGCGGGTGCTCCGTGTTGCGCGCGAGCAGACTCGCGACGGTGTCGTACGGCATCGAGCGACTCATACGGGCCGATGCGTCATTCAGTAACGACGCTCGAGCATCAAAATCGGACCCACCGGCGCGGCGCGTCGGAACCAGCGAGAGTAGCTCCGCGCCGCGTGTAGAACCACATCGCGCGAGGAATCGGTGACCGCGTTCGTCGTCCAGTTCGGTCAGGGCCACGTCGAAGCCCTCGTCGATCTCCGGACCACTGTGCATCGAAGAGCAGAAACACGTGTCGGCGGGCGTCGCGCATTCCACGACGGCAATGAAACTGGCGTCGCGTCGATCGGAAAATCGCTCGTCACGGTGGTCGCCGTCGCGCAAGACGCGGTCCATCACGCGAAGGGCCACGACCTCGCACGGCCGGGCGCCGAGGATCGCCAGAGGTGCCGAGGGTCGAAGGGGTTCTCGAAAGATCATTGTGTCCCCGTCGGACTCACCACGCCACATGATCTGGCTCGGCGGAAAGTGCTCTTGTTTCCAAGATTCGGGCCCGACGGCCCACGCGAAGAAAGCGTGGTCGTCGCTGGCAGAAATCCGGTAGGAACCAGGTGACTGGGCGTCGTGCACGCCCTTGGGCAGGTCGTTGACGGATCGGATGGGCCCCGGCACGATGGCGGACTCACCGACGGTAGGCCCCTTCACCTCATAGCCCGCGGCAACGAGCTTGGTGATCAGCTCGTCGAGTCCTTCGACGTTCAAGACGACGACGGCGCCCACTTCGAGGTGCGTGACTACCGGTTCAGTCGGGGCGCTCACGGTTCACCTCCCCGTACGGACTGTCTGGAAGGAACCTCGCTCGGCATTGGAGCGATTCGGGGCGCTGGCGAAGTTTCGAACCGAGACGTGACGCTCAGCGCCGTCGTGGAATCGGCGCCTCGTTCGCATGGTTCCTAGCCCTCCGATCGGCGCTTTCGGCGCCACCGTCAGTTTGCAGTGCGGGTCCATTTCTGCCTAGGGTAAAACGTCACGAATCGGGTCTCGAAAGTACGTCCGAACATCGTCGTCGACGCGACCGGTCACGATCTTGGACGAGCCGAGCGGTGCGCTCGATGAGTCCCCGGCCGACGCGAGCGGTCATTGAGGCGAGACTCAACGTCGTCGTCTAACACTGAAAGAATCGTTGTAAACCTGAGACTGGAACAACCATGAGCGTCGTCCCCTTCATCCTTGAAGGCTTTGAGATGAAACCCTTCACCGCATCGAGCGGACGTCGGCGCGACGTCTATCGAATGGGTGAAGGTCCGGCCGTCATCATCCTCCATGAGATACCGGGCATCACACCGTTGGTCGCCGCGTTCGCGCGTCGCGTCGCCGATCGGGGGATGACCACCGTAATGCCCAACCTGCTCGGCACAGCGGGCAAACCCGTGACCGTCTCGTACGCACTCTCTTCATTGGCGCGGGCCTGTGTGAGTAAGGAGTTCACATTGCTCGCTCTCAACAAGACCAGTCCAATCGACGACTTGAAGGAGTTGGCGAAACACGAACACGAGGTGTGCGGCGGTCCGGGCGTCGGAACAATGGGTTCTGAACGTGTTTCACGTCAAGATCGCAATCTGCCCGTGCGAACCAGCGAACACTTATCCTCAACCTCTGATTCGCATTAGGTCTTCGGTATACGCTTCAGCCCAAAGGAGGCCTCGATGCCCAAACCGGTCAGTTTCACTTCGCATCACGTTCGGATTACAACACTGATCGCGGTACTCGCCGCGAATCTAGCTCTCTTCGGTATCTTCGCGCCGTCGGACGCGTCCGCTGGGGGCCTGAAGGAGATCTACGGCTACTCGTGCTGCGCCGGCGGATTCGGCACCGTCAACTACCATCCCGGTGAGATCCTCAAAGTCGATTGGATTAGGACCGCACTGCGCAAAAGCGACGCGTCCCCGGTGACGATCGATCTTTCGATGACTGCGTCTGGTCCATTCCCAACGATCGCGGCCGCCAAGAAGGCGTACACGGGATCCCATGTGGTCCTAGGACGGACTGTCTTCTCGGCGACCACACTTCAGGTCTCCGACGAAGAAATTGCCAACCCGGTTTCGCTTCTGCACGTTCCCTCCAGCGCAGGAACCGGCTTCTACGACCTCGCCACCAAGAGAGTTAAGGGGAAGAACTCCTCTGGTGGCTATTTGATCTTCTCCGTGCTGCCGTAAGTGAGGTAGCGAACTCAGGTTTGTCTGCAACAACGAGTGGTCCTCGGCCTCTGTTACTGAGAGGATGGTCACGTCGAAAGCTAGGACAATTCATGAGCGTCGTACCCTTTGCCCTCGAGGGCTTCGAAATGGAGCCCTTCACCTCGTCCGGCGGCACGAAGCGTGACGTGTACCGGCGTGGCGGCGGACCGGCGGTCATCATCATTCATGAAGTGCCCGGCATCACGCCAGGCGTGGCAACGTTCGCACGCCGTGTCGCGGACCACGGTATGACCGTCGTCCTGCCAGACCTGCTCGGCACGCCCGGTCGGCCGATGACGATTCCCTATGCCCTCACCTCATTCGCACGCGCATGTATCAGCAAGGAGTTCACGCTGTTCGCCTTGAACAAGACGAGCCCGATCTTGGACTACCTGCGCGACCTGGCGAAGCACGAGCACGACGCCTGCGGCGGTCCGGGCGTTGGAGCACCGGATCTAGAGCGTGCCTCACGTTAGGGGCTGCGAATGTTGCGACTGTTCACAGATGACGTAGCTAGTGTTCACTCATCCTTCCGAGATGTTCACCTGCCAACCGATGCCGAAGCGATCGATGAAGGCACCAAATACGTCGCCCCAGAACATTCTTTCCAAAGGAGCCTTGACGGTCCCGCCACTGCTCAGCGTTTCAAAGATCCTCCGTAGATCACTCTCCTCGGTACCGACGATCGATAGCTCGATCCGAGTCTGGACTTCGTTCGTGGCATCTGATCGGTCACTTGCACGTATCGTGAAAGCTCCGGTATCGAGTGCGGCGTTGATGACGCGATCCTTCTCGCTTTCCGAAACTGACGGATCGACGTCACCACGACGAGTGATCGACAGTTCTCCGCCCAAGACACCTTGGTAAAAGAGCATGGCTTCCTCAGTGTTGTCCGGGAAGAAAAGGTATGCCTCTAAATTCATGATTGATCTCGCTTTCACTGGATAGGAACTAGACCGTATAGTACCCGACCGAAACTAGTCCGTCAAGTACTGTGGACGCGTGGCAACAGATTCTCCCGGACAGGCAGAACGAAGTTTGGACCGGCGCCACCGCGAAATCCTCGAGGCCGCCGTCGGAACCTTTCTCTCAAAGGGATACGAGGGGGCCACGATGGAAGAAATTGCGTCGCGGGCCGGGGTCTCTAAGCAGACCGTGTACAAGCACTTCACTGACAAATACCACCTCTACGCTGAAATCGTCCTCTCGACCACTGACGACATGAGTACTCTCATCGAACTCATTGCCCAACAACTTCCCGAAACCACTGACTTGCGCAAGGCCTTGGGCCAGTTGGCCCAAACGTTTCTCACTGCGCTTATGCAGCCCCGCGTCCTGAAATTGCGCCGGCTCGTCATTGCTTCGGCGGACCGCTTCCCCGAGATCTCAACGGCGTGGTATGAGAAAGGGTTTGAGCGGGTGCTTGGAGCACTCGCAAGCAGCTTTCAGGCGCTCGCGCGCCGCCAGCTACTCGTCATCGACGATCCAACAGTGGCCGCCGAGCACTTCGTCGGCATGTTGTTTTGGATTCCAGTGAACAGGGCCATGTTTTCGGGCGATGACGACTATGCAGCGAACCACGACCTCATCGATGTTGCCGAAGCCGCCGCGGCGACCTTCATGAATGCCTACGGAGTCCACCAATGAGCGAGGACCGAACCTCCTGTAAGTAAGAAAACCCAAAGCTGCGAAATGTCCTTTCTCGAGATACGTCCGGAGCCACCGGGTACATTTTCGAGTTGAGCGAACTGTGTTTTTCGGAGTCGAGAGGCAGGAAAGTGATTACCAGCACAGATAGCGATGCGTTAGAGGGTTTTCAGAAATCTCAGTTTCGCTCTAGCGCGAATGTAACTCACGACGTCTACAGCGTCGGATCCGGACCAGCGGTCATCGTGATCCATGAGATGCCCGGAATTACTCCCCTTGTTGCCGCCTTTGGCCGCAAGATTGCTGATCGCGGCATGACGGCAGTACTGCCCGATCTCTATGGAACGCCCGGGCGCGAAATGTCGCTCGGCTACGTGCTGGGGACGCTCGCCAAAATTTGTGTGAGCAAAGAGTTCAACCTACTCGCCACGAACAAGACGAGCCCCATCGTCAGTTACTTGCGCGAATTAGCGGTCCACGAACGTGAGGCACATGGCGGACCAGGTGTCGGAACACCAGAACTTGAATGTGTCTCGCGATAAGAACTCGTATTCCGTCGAAGAGTGCTCAACAGTGGATCAATTCGTTCAACGAGATCATCGTCGTTTGTTCTTCGCCGGCATCAGTCCAAAAGTCTTCACTCGTGCCGGACCTCCACACCTTCAACAGTGAGGCTCGGATTCCAAACAGCGAGCAGCACTTAGTGGCGAACCGATCCTATTTCGTCTTCGCGTACACGAAAGTCACGGTGAATGATTTCGAGACGTGGTCGCCAGATGCGTCACTCGCGGAGGTCGTAAGGCGAGTGGTGAGGCGACGGAACTTCCTCAACGTCGAGTAAATCTTGCGATTGAATTGAACATCGAACGGGGATACCGTTCCAGCTGGCATAGTGAACGAGGTTCGCGCCAAAGTCGCGTTGTGGTAGTTCCCGCCAGGAATGGTCAACGTCGCGCTTCCCGTGCAAGGTGATTGAGCGCCACCCGGGCATAACAACTCGATCGTGGCGTCACCACCTAGCGACGTCGCTCGTTGCTGGAGGCGTTGAGAGAGGGACGCCGTGGCGCCACTGAGCTTTACGGGGACTCTCGATAATGTGGGCGCGACTCCGGCTCCAAGCAATGATGGCGCTTTCGAATCCATTTCGAGGCAAGGCGAGAACTCTGACGTCGACCCGTCAGAGCCTGTCGCGGTCATCGTGATGGCGTCCATACCAGGGGGTAGCGGCTTATACACCAGCGAGAAGTCGAGACTTCCGATGACGCTGGTCAAGTTCTGGCTGCCAACCAGAACAAATCCCTGCCCAGGCTCGTTTCCCGGCGACGCACATGTTGCTTGAGCGTAAAGATCAATGATGAGTGTCCCAGATTGTGACACACTCCCCGTCACTGTTGTGTCCGACGCTGTGACCTGGTCAGAGAGAAGATTCGGGTATGGTTCGCCGCCGTTTGGTCCAGTCGGGTTCACGAACTCCCTTGGGTTGTAGACGTAACCGTCTTCGCCCAACTCGATGCCCAACCGGTTCGCGGACATCGAGACCTGCGTGACTCGATTGCCGCTTCCGGACGAAACTTGGACGGCCGCACCCGAGTTCTTAATAAACGAGTCGTTCTGTACGACGTCACTGTCGTCAAAGAGCCAAACCGCTCCGTGTTGAACGTCGAGACCGGTGAAGAGATTCGCGTCACTCTCCAGCGGACCGCCAAGGGTCGCACCAGACACGTCGAGTGACACGCCGGCAGCGACCGAAATGTGGTCAGTATCTCTAAAGAGGTTCCCCTGCGTGACCGCGTTCGAGTTTGCGATGGTAAGTTCATCACTGATCGTGGAGGATTGCGCAAGGGGATTGAAGGCATTGCCGGGTGCGGTGCCTGGTGAAGCCACCGCACCTCCTATGGTGGCCGCCCCCGAAACACTCACTTGACCGAAGAAGTCGTTACCTTGAAGTATCGAAGGGCCCGAGATGATTGCCCCCGCGACGCGATTACCCGCACCTGCACCTGGGCCACCGATAGTTTGGCCCCCAGAGAGATCGAGCCCCGGTTCAGGTTGGAAATCATCGGGCATCCCGGGAATCTTTTCCTCGATGAGCGACGAGATCGCACCGGGCTTGATGCCGATGTCGTTGCCCTGGATGACGTTGGGACCAAGCGACTGACCACCGTCGTAGATCGCGCCGACGACACGCGTTTGCGCACCTGGCCCCGGTCGAGACGACCACGACAGAGCGAAGAGGTTGCCCTGGCCCGAGTCGGTTCCGCCAATCTGGTTTCCCGAGCTTTCGAGGTCGATCCCTATTTGGGCGTATTGACCTTGGAGGAGTGAGGCGACGAGTGGGTTCCAATCAGATTCGGTGCCCTGGGCGTTCGTCATGAACCAGTCGTCCTGAATCGTGTTCCCTCCACCGACGAGTTGGATCTGGTCGTTGAACCCGTTGATCACCATCCCGAGGACCGTCGATCCAGCGCCGCCCACCGTCACATACAGACCTCGGGTGATTGGTCCTTTCACATTGGAAATGGCGAAGCCACTGAGCTCCACGCGACCACCGGGTTGAGTCGACGCATCGATTGTGGTCGGTGCGTTGACTTCCAGGACCTGATTGATTGGGACGTCGATCTCCGGCACCGATCCTTCAAATGTATTGCCGTCTTTGTGCGGTATCGCGAAACGGATTGTGTCGCCACCTTCATGGTTGGAGACGGCTAGCGCCTGAGCGAGTGTACATACCGGTGGAGACGAACCAGGATCGGCATTGCAAACGCCGTCACGAGCTTCTGTCGAGTTCACCGTGTGCAGAGTCGAGTCAACGACGAGGTCGCCGCCGAATGTGAAGATCCATTCATTGACGCCTCCGTTGTTTTGACACTCACCGATCTGACTCGTCAACGTCAGCACGCCATTGTCGTGTGAGGCCGTCGCAGTCAAATCTGGGTTTCCCTCGCCGCCGAAGCTATTGAAGATGACATCACTGCCGCTCTCAACCCCGGTGCCCGTCGACGCACCTGAGTGGAAACTCCAGTTGAAGTCGCCAGTGCTCTTGTTGAAGCCCGTCACGTTCATGGGGTACGGGCCCTGATTGGAGCCCACACATGCAGCGTCTTTGAGGGTGACTGACCAAGAACCATTGAGGTCATAGGTTGGCGTTATCGCGTCGCTTCGCGTCGCAATCAGTGTTCCGCTTAACACAATCGGCACGACGAGCCCGAAACGCCAACCAATCAATCGAGTAATCCCATCCATACTTCGCCTCCGATTCGACGAATGCCCGCGAGGGACCGACGGCTCTTCGGGCGCTGGATGGACTTTATCCCTTGCTACCGGATATTGGTAGGTGGAAGAGGTGCTTCCTTGTCAGCAAGGGTAACGAGACATAATGATTCCCAGGGCAAGTCGAAAGTCTGTACGGTGAGCCATCGAGTTCAACACTGTTCTTTCTGAGAAAATGGTTATCTCCGACCGCAAGGGGTTATCATGAGCGTCGCACCCTTCGACCTTGAGGGCTTCGAAATGACGCCCTTCACGTCATCGAGCGGGCGAACCCGCCATGTCTATCGAAGGGGATCGGGACCAGCGGTCATCATCATCCACAAGATTCCTGGCATCACGCCTCAAGTCGCAGAGTTTGCGCGTCGCGTCGCGGATCGCGATATGACGGTCGTCCTGCCAGATCTGCTCGGCACCCCGCGACGGCCCATGACCATTCCCTACGCCCTCTCTTCGTTCGCCCGCGCTTGCGTCAGCAAGGAGTTCACCCTGTTGGCGTTGGACAAGACGAGTCCGATCGTGGACTATTTGCGCGACCTGGCGAAGCACGAGCACGAGGCATATGGCGGACCGGGTGTCGGAACGCCAAAGTACAAATGTGTCCCACCTTATTAGTGATGTTTGCGAGTGAGACCCTGATCAGAGGCTAGATTTGGAGAAGTATTGTCGGTCATGATGACTCGTCTAGTTGTATTGACCACGAGCGTTGTTAACAAGAACTCGCTGACGGAATGAGTCCCTGGGAGCAAAGTGGAGATGTTCAGAAACCACCAACTCCCAGGAGACTCGAATGCACGCTAACGCTCGTCTAATCCCGATTGGCAGATTGACGCTGGTCATGAGAGTTGAAGGTGGGCGAGCCGTCGCTCACGTCGCTGATGAGATGGGCGTTTCACGCCCCACCGCCTACAAGTGGTGGCGGCGCTGGCGCGAGGAGGGTGAACTCGGACTCGTCGATCGCTCGAGTCGCGCGCACCACTGTCCCCATCAAACCTCGCCCACGATCGAGGCCCAGATCGCTGAACTGCGCCAGACATTGAAACTCGGCACGGCACGCATTGGCTACCGCTTGGGTGTGGCGCCCTCAACGGTGCACCGGGTGTTGTGCCCACGCGGTCTCAATCGCCTGAAGTGGATGGACCGGCCCATCGGTCGGGTCATCCGCCGCTACGAACGCGAGCGGCCGGGCGACCTGATCCACGTCGACGTGAAAAAACTGGGCCGCATCCCCGACGGCGGGGGCTGGAAGGTAGACCTACGTGGGCAATACATCTAGTTGACCAGCCATTCGCGGGTTAGCTTGTCGACGTTCGCTCGTGTTCCAATGTCTCGCGAAGCCACCCGTACACTGCATCAGACCAAATTTCTTGTCCAAGGCCGGCGCAGTGTCCGTCTGCGCCCTGCTTTGCGCTGAGCTGCACGAACGTCGTGGGCGCTGTCATTGCCGCCCGCAACGTCCGACCGCTGCCACCGGCGAAGTCGTTCTCCGATTCGACAATCAACGTTGGGCAAGCGATCTGCTTTGCAACGTCGAGCATGTTGAAACGCCGCAGTTCCGCGAAGTACGAATCGATGTCATGGAGACCATGAGCGGCCATGCGAGCTCCGAAGAATTCCCTCCGAGCCTGGCTGAATCGCATTTGTGCCTTGACGACGGGTCCAGCGAATTTGGCGGCCATACCAGCAGGGAGACGCTCGGCCATGTCCGGCTGCGCCGGATCTACGACGAGTGCCGCGACGCGGTGTTCGAAAGCGGCGGCGCGGGGCGCCAAGTAGCCCGCGAATGACCTCCCGATCAGGGCCACGGAAGTGGGCTCGACCTCCGACCGAGTGAGCAACCAGTCGACGACCGGAGTGCAAACCTTCTCGAAGTCAGGTCGGAGATACAGTCGCTGGTTGAATAGGGCCTCTCCCTGGCCCGGTCCTTCGAAGACGAGGACGTTGTATCCGCGCTCTAGCGCCGCGGGCACGTTAACCCAACCGGCCTCTGCCGTGGAGTCGTAGCCGCATGGAAAGAGCAATGTAGGGCGTTTCGTCCTCGAGTCGTCGGGAGCGTAAAAATATCCAATCAGGTAAGTCTGTTCGAACGGAATTTTCACCCGCTCGGCCGGATGCTTCATCAGCTCCGTCGCAGCGATGAACGTCGACACGTGTTGGCGGTAACTATCTTGCAAGCGTTTGTCGTCCAGGTCTGAGCGCAAAAAGTAGTAGCTCTGTCGAAAGTATTCGCTCGCGCGTAAGTGCGCATGTCGAGCCGAGATCGTCTCCCCGATGGCGGTGGATGATCTCGCGGTGAGCTCGGCGTTGGTCGCCGCTTTCGCCCACGCCCGATGCCACGAGGCGCCAGTCAATCTCTTAACGCCCCGAGCCGTGGCTAGCGCTTCACCCAAATCCGACGAGTGGAATTGCGCCGCGGACAGTGTGCGACCAAGCTGGCCGTCGAAGTCAGGATTGCGATAGAGGATCGTATGCGGATTGGACACACTGCACTCCCATTCATTGGAATTTCATGTTTCGATGAAACTACCTTGGTCTTGTCGCGTTGTGATCGGATCGAGCCAGTTGAACCAAGGAAATTGAGATCGGAATAACCATGAGTGTCGTGCCATTCGCCCTCCAGGGCTTCGAGTTCGAACCCTTCACGTCGTCGAGTCGACGTACACACGACGTCTATCGCCGTGGCAGAGGACCGGCCGTGATCATCATTCACGAGATCCCGGGGATCACGCCTCTCCTCGCGGACTTCGCTCGCAAGGTCGCCGACCGAGGCATGACCGCAGTCCTGCCCAGTTTGCTGGGCACAGCCGGAAGACCGATGACCGTTCCATACGCGCTCTCCTCGCTTGCGCGCGCCTGTGTCAGCAAGGAATTCACGCTCTTGGCTCTAAACAAGACGAGCCCGATCGTTGACTACCTCCGCGAGCTCGCGGTCCACGAACGTGAGGCACATGGCGGACCAGGTGTCGGTGCCGTAGGTATGTGTCTCACCGGTGGCTTCGCGCTCGCCATGTGCGTCGAACCGTCGGTCATCGCACCCGTGCTGAGTCAGCCGTCACTTCCATTCCCCACGAACCCTGACCATCGCCGAGCACTCGGCCTCTCCGACACGGACTTTGGCATCGTGCAACGAAGGACGACCCAGGACCTCTGCGTGATGGGACTGCGTTTCAGTGGCGACACGAAGTCACCGGCTGAGCGCTTCGTCCGCCTCCGCGAGACCCTCGGTGACAAGTTCATAGGAGTGGAGATCGACTCGTCGCCCAGCAATCCGTGGGGCTATCGCAAGGGTGCGCACTCGGTACTTACCGAGGACTACTCCGACGAGCCCACCGGGCCGACCCGCCGCGCGCTCGAAGGCGTGCTGGATTTCCTCACCTCGCGACTCGACGTCAAACCGATCGCTCCCGAAAGCTAAGTCGTCGCGATCGATGGGGACCATCTGGGGAATGACGCCGAAGCAGTCGATTCTCATGGAGTGCGATCGACGGGGCCGAATCGAGTGCGTTCGAAACTGCGTTGCCATCATCAACGGCGAATCGGTGGACGAGAACTTCCTGCGCGTGATCGGCGGGCCGAGCGCCGAGAGTGTGCTGGACGGACGTGACGGCGGCGTCGAGGGCTACTGGCCATGCGTGTGGGCCGCGCGCGGTCTCTTGCACGTGTGGGACGACGTTGCGACCGACGCCGTCATCCTCGCCACGGCGCACGACTCGTGGCGCGTTCGAGAAATGTCAGCCAAGGTGATCGCCCGCCACCACGTGGCGCCGGCGATCGACGCGGTCGTCGCGCTCCTGGACGACCACAACGCACGAGTGCGCACGGCGGCACGACGTGCGTTCGACGCCGTCGCGGACTAGTTCTTCGAGCCCTACGGCGCCTCGATATCGGCCAACTGGCTCGCGATGAGTTCTTGGTCCTCGGGATCGGCGATGGCGTCGACCAGTCGAGCGGCCAGCGCGGACCAGTGGTTGAACTCTTCGACGTCACCAAGAGTCGCGTAGGCCCGCGCGACGCCTTCGGCCGTGGACGCGACCAACCAGTCTGGGTTCTCGCCCTCTTGGGCGGCCGAGTGCGCTCGTTTCGCGAAGAGCAATGCCAGGTCGCCGTTTCCGACCGCCGCGGCGGCGCGCGCGACCATCCAGTCACTGACGATCCACTGTTCCGCGGCGCCGGCGATCAACCAGTGATAACGAGAACTGAACGCCGTGGTCAACAGCTCGACGTCGTCACGCTGTTCGCGCGGCGTCTCGAGCAGCTCCCAGCAGCGGTTATAGAGCTGCGCCGCCAACTCTCGGTCGTCCAACTGAGCCACGAAGAAAGTTTAAAGTGGCGGGCCTGTCGGCGCACTGTCGTCAACCGCTTGTAGCTCGAACCAGATCAGGACGACCGGAGTCTGATCTTCAATAACTTCGCCCTCCGCGGTCCAGAATCGCCGATGTCCCTCGCGCCACTCTTCGAGGGACTCGTCGCCCTCACCCTCCGCCTCCGCAAACCTCCACGGCACTTCGATGAAGGGCATCGTATCGACGCCGATCACGACCACCGTCGCGACCCGATTCGTCTCGTCGTCGACGAGGGCCAACAGCTCACCCTCGTACTCCAACTCTTCGCCCTCTCTCACGTACTCGAGCAAGAGACCCGCCGTGGCTCGTTTGTGCCCGTCGAGAATGAGTTGATTCAGCCGCCGTCGCATCGGCCCCGGCGCACCGATCTCGAGTCCCCGAAGTCCGTCCACGATCGGAAACGACACGCCCGCTCCTCTAACCACTCCGACGCCACAATCTAGTGGCGGCGACGCACGAGGTTCGACGTGAGTCCAGTGCCTCCAAGAGTTCTCACGATAGGGTCGCTCCATGTCGCCGATGGTCCTCACCGTGCTGATCGCCGCGGCGGCCTGCGCGTTCGCATGGATCGCGTCCCTCGCGACGGGCGACACGTCGTGGGTCGATCGAATGTGGTCAATCGCGCCGGTCATCTACGTCTGGGTCTTCGCGGTTGCGGCCCGTCTCACCAACGCGCGCCTAGACGTCATGGCCGCACTCGTCACGATGTGGGGAGTTCGTCTCACCTACAACTTCGCCCGTAAGGGTGGCTACCGCGGCGTCGAAGACTATCGATGGGCGGTACTGCGCTCCTCGATGCGACGCTGGCAGTTCCAACTCTTCAACCTCTTCTTCATCGTGTTGTATCAGAACGCTTTGCTCGTCTTGATTACGCTCCCGGCCTGGACCGCCTATCAACATCGCTCGACGTCGTTCGGGCTGATCGACGCCCTGTTGACGACTCTCTTCCTTCTCTTCACGTGTGGCGAGACCGTCGCCGATCAACAGCAGTGGAATTTCCACCAGTGGAAGAGGGCCGAGGAACTCGCCGGTCGAACACCGCACCCTCGATTCCTTCAAAGCGGTCTCTTCCGATTCTCGAGGCACCCGAATTACTTCTTCGAACTGGCGCAGTGGTGGGTGGTGTTCTTCTTCGGCGCAGTGGCGGCCCAGTCGGTTCTCGAGTGGACGGTTGTCGGTCCAATACTCCTGACGTTGCTCTTCGTCGGCTCGACGCGCTTCACCGAAAAGATCTCGCGCTCGAAGTATCCCGAGTATGAGCTCTTTCAACGTTCGACCTCAGCCATCGTTCCCTGGTTCGCCCATAGCGTCGCGGTCGTCCAAGAACTCGAGACCGAGAAGCGCCGCGCGTAACGTTCTCACACCTACGTTCGATTCCAGTCCGTCGGTACACTCGAAGCGTGCGGCCGCAAAAGATCATTCTCTACTACGGCTTCACTCGACTCGACGATCCCGACGCGATGCGACTGTGGCAACGAACCCTCTGTGAGAAGCTCTCGCTCACTGGTCGGATACTCATCTCACGACACGGCATCAACGGAACCCTCGGCGGCGACCTCGACGATCTGCGGCGATACGTCGCCGCCACTAGGGAGTTCCCCGGCTTCCGGTCCATCGACTTCAAATGGTCCGAGGGATCGGGCGACGACTTTCCTCGTCTACGCGTGCGCGTACGCGACGAGATCGTCTCCTTCGGTGCGTCGAAGGAGTTGGTGGTCGACCGACACGGCGTCGTCGGTGGAGGGGTTCACCTGCGACCACCCGAGATTCACGAATTGGTCGAGCGGCGCGGCGGCGACGTCGTCTTCTTCGACGCCCGAAACGCCTTCGAGGCCGCCATCGGCCGGTTCAAGGACGCGGTGGTGCCGGAGGTGCGCACGACGCGCGATTTCACTGCCCTGCTCGACAGCGGTCGCTACGACCACCTGAAGCCGAAGGCCGTCGTCACCTACTGCACCGGTGGCGTGCGCTGCGAGGTCCTCTCCGCGTTGATGGTCCGTCGCGGCTTCGAAGAGGTCTACCAAGTGGACGGCGGGATCGTGCGCTACGGCGAGACCTTCGGCGACGACGGTCTCTGGGAGGGCTCGCTGTACCTCTTCGACGCCCGCATGCATCACGAGTTCAGCGATCATGCGAAGGTGGTCGGCGTGTGCGAACGATGCGACGCGCCGACGAGCCAGTACCACAACTGCGCGAATCTGACCTGTCGAAAACTGGTACTGCTGTGCGACGCCTGCGCGGCGGACAACGTCAGCACGAGGTGCACGCCACGGCACCGCGAGGATCCGTTCGCAGAACGAGCGTCGGCCAGCGCGTTGAGTTGAGTGTGTCTGAAAGAGAAAACCTCCGGCGGGCGATGCCCACCGGAGGAGTCCTGAAAAGTAACTGGATCAGCTACAACCTAGTGACGGCTATGTCCAGACTTTCCGTGGCCCTGGACGAATCCGTGACTGTGACCATGGCCGCCACCGGTGGAAGCCCAGATGTTCACGGACGTGGCCTTCAGGCTGTCGGCGGCCGTGCCCGGAAGGCCGACGGCGAGGATCTTGGCTCCCATGACGAGGGCGGCGGTCGATGAGGCCGCGCCACCCGAGGTGTAG
>Ga0187871_10000365_pt1 | contig 44057 bp, 45 predicted proteins | sample June2016WEW_16_1_FD_132988 | JGI IMG/M metagenome (GOLD analysis project Ga0187871, IMG submission 132988) | Peatland microbial communities from SPRUCE experiment site at the Marcell Experimental Forest, Minnesota, USA - June2016WEW_16_10 | ecosystem: Environmental > Terrestrial > Soil >...
CATCTCAACATCGCCCTGCCGCTGTGGACCGCCGGCAATACGCTGTTCGTGTCGTCGGCGTACACCGGCGGCTGCGACGCGCTGGAACTGCACGTGGTGAACGGCAAGACGCAGGTGAAGGAACTTTGGAGCAACAACCGCATGCGGGTACACATTGGCAACCTGTTGCGCATCGGCGACACGCTGTACGGATCGAGCGGCGATTTCGGACCGGCGCCGCTGACCGCGCTCGACGCGAAAACGGGCAAAGTGCTGTGGCAGGACCGCACGTTCCCCAAAGCCGCGTTCCTCTACGCCGACGGCAAGCTGATCGCGGTGGATGAAGACGGCAATCTGTCGCTGGCCACCGTCTCACCAGCCGGCTTGAAGGTGCTGTCGCGGGCGGAATTGCTGCGAAGCAATGCCTGGACCGCGCCGTCGTTGGTGGGGACTACGTTGTATGTGCGCGATCGACATAGCCTGATGGCGTTGGATCTGAGATAAGCTTCGTGGGGCAGGCTCGCAGCCTGCGCGGGCCTCGCAGGCCCGCTTTTCGGCGAGCGAAGCTCGCCTGAGCCGGCTGACAGCCGGCAGAGCTTCGAGGACAGGCGGGCTGCGAGCCTGCCCGACCAATCGGCTTCCCCAACACGCCGGGATAACTCCCCGCCCCAACGCCCAACAGCTCGAGCGCAGTGGGCGCGATCTCGCGCTGATAATAGGAATCCGTATTGACCGCCTCGCCCCGGTGCGGCGTATCCGGCCCGACCACGGCGATCAAAATCTTATCCGCACCCTTCACGTCTTCGCCGTGGCCATGCCAGTCGTCCAAAGTGCCGCCGCGCCCGTGGTCGCATGTCACAATCAGGGTGGTGGAATCGCGATACACAGGGGAGCCTTGCACCTACGTCCAAAGCTCCCGCAGCGCGCCGTCCAGGAATTGGATGGACCTGAGCACTTGGTCATAGCGGCGGGCGTGCGCCCAGTCGTCGGTCTCGTCGAAAGCGATGAAGAGTACGCGAGGTTGCACGCTCTTCAGATATTCCATCGCCAGCCCGAAAGTGAAAGCATCGTGCCGCGCGCTATCGTCCATATATCTCGCCTGTACCTGCAGTTTGTTCAGCTCGGCCACGCGCGGGTTGCCCGCCGGCACGTGGAAGCCTCGTAACCCGCGTTGATGAAGATCTCTCCGCGGCGGCTCTCGGCGATGTAGTGAAACATGTCCCACGATCCGAACACCGCCTGCGCGCGTCCAGTGAGGATTTCGGAATACCCGGGATACGACACCCGGTAGCGATTGGTCACCTGCACGGAACTGCCTTTGGCCGGGTTGCCGAGCACCACGCCGGATGGCGCTCGCGTGCCCCAGAAATACGGCAACAGCGCGAGGCGGCGATCCTCGGGCTGCGGCTTCCACAAGCGGTCGCGCAACTCCGGCGCGCCGGTCTCGGTCATGCCGGCGTCTTTCCGATTCATCAACAGCGGATCGATGCCGGTGAACAGGTCTTACCACCGCAGGCCATCGGCGGTGACTAGGATCAGGTTCTTCGGTTTTCGTTGTTGCGCGGCGCCGCTGGAAGCCAGGGCGGCCGCGGCGCCGCAGCTTGAGAGAAAGTTGCGGCGCGTCATTCCGGCACCAATTCATACCGATGGCTCTTCGCCTGCGCCGCGGCGCGCTGCGCGGCCACCACATCCGCCTCCAACGTATCTAACGCCTCGTTCGCCGCCTGCAAATGCGCGGCCGGAATGGCAATCTTGTCGAGGTTCACTCCCACCAGCCGCCAGCGCGCGAAGTGCACCACGTTGTGACGTAGCGTCAAATCGTGTATCGCGGCGGCCTGCTTCGCCATGGGCGTCGGAAGTGTCGCCAGATTCACGCCCTTGGCCCATTCTTCCTTGGTGAACGTACCCGCCGCCTCGTCGTCGATCTTCAAGGTATAGCGGGCAGCAGTCAGGCCCGTGACTTTCAGCGGCTCTTGATCCATGGCTTCCACAAAATCGGAAGCGCGCAACGCCAGCGCCACCACTTCGTCTTTCACATCGATCGGCATCGGCAGTGCTTCATCCAGTTGCGTCCACAGGATTCGATCGCTCACGGCCAGATCGGTCACCCGCGTGTTGGTGACGCTGGCTATGGCTGGTTCCGCTGCGTCGATCTCGACGGCTGTAACGATGGCCGGCGCCTGCCACGCCTTCAGCAACGCCTCGGCCATCAGCAGGTGGCCGCCTGGCGCCGGATGTACGCGGTCGGGTATCAGCTTCTTGGCCGTCTCGGCGTCCAGCTTGCTGGCTTTCTCCAGCGCCGCCACTACCGGTCCGTTCAAGTCGGCCACCGTCAGCTTCTCGTCGCGGCCCAACTCTTTAACGAAATCGCAATAGCGCAGCAGCACCTTGTTATAGCCGCCTTCGAAATTGGGCGCGCGGGTCGTGTCGTCGAATGGCGAAGGTTGAATCACGGTGATACGTACGCCGGGCAGCGCCTCTTTCACGCTCTGCACGATATGCCGATAGCCGGAGGCGTATACGTCGAAGAACTGCCGATCGAACGCCCGGTATTTGGCGTCGTTCATGCCCAGCATAATGGTCATCACGTCCGGCTTATAGGCCACCACATCGCGCGCCAGGCGCTCGTCAATCGGGCCTGCCGAACCGCCATCCACGCGATCGCCGCCTACGCCGGAGTGCACGAAACTCAGTTTCATTTTGGGGAAGCGGGTGACCGCATACGTCTCGACGAACGTGGTGTACAACCGTTGGTCCGTGATGCTATCGCCGTAGAACACCACTCGGTCGCCGTCATGCAAGTAGAAGCCGTCGGGAGCCGCCGCGCCCAGGCACATCGGGCACAACGCCAGCAGCAGGCCACACATTACGGTTCGCCGTAGAATTTGCATGATGCCCACAGTATAGGTATAAAACAGCGTAGGCTGGTAATGATGCCTAAAGCTCCGATTCTCCTGATGGCTCCCCTGGCTCTGCTTGCCCACAACCTGATGCCCGTTCCCGCGAAGCTCCAGCCGGGCGCGGGACGATTGCGCATCGACCGGAATTTCGCGTTCGTGCAGTTGACCGGATATCGCGAGCCGCGCTTGGAGTCGGCCGCCGCGCGCCTGGTGGAACATGTCGCGCGCAAAACCGGCATCCCCATGGCGCCCGGCATCGGAGTGCACGCGCCGGCCGCGCCGCTGATCGTCTATTGCGATCATGCGAGCGCACCTGTGCAGACCGCGCAAGAGGACGAATCCTACCGTCTCACGGTCACGCCTGTGGGCGCGCGCCTGGACGCTCCCAATCCCCTCGGCGTACTGCGCGGCATGGAGACCTTCCTGCAACTGGTCGATCTCGACGCGAGCGGCTTCGGCGTGCCGGCCGTGACCATCGAAGACCGCCCGCGCTTTCCCTGGCGCGGCCTGATGCTGGATGTGGCGCGTCACTGGATGCCGCTCGCGGACGTGAAGCGCACGCTCGACGGCATGGCCGCCGTGAAGCTCAACGTCTTCCATTGGCACCTCTCGGAGAACCAGGGCTTCCGCATCGAAAGCAAGCGTTTCCCAAAGCTCCAGGAGATGGGTTCCGATGGCCAATACTACACGCAGGATCAGGCCCGCGAAGTGATCGGCTACGCGCGCGACCGGGGCATTCGCGTGATTCCGGAATTCGACATGCCCGGCCACGCCACCGCCTGGTTCGTGGGTTATCCGGAACTGGCCAGCGCGCCCGGGCCGTACCAGATCGAGCGCCAGTGGGGCATCTTCGATCCGGCCATGGACCCCACGCGCGAGGAAACCTACCCATTCCTGGACGCGTTCATCGGCGAGATGGCCGCCCTGTTCCCGGATGAATACTTCCACATCGGCGGCGACGAAGTGAACGGCAAGCAGTGGGACGCCAATCCGCGCATCCAGGAATTCCTGCGCGCGCAGGGCATCAAGGGCAACGAAGCGTTGCAAGCGTACTTCACGCGGCGCGTGCAGGCCATGGTGCAGAAGCACGGGAAGAAGATGATCGGCTGGGACGAGATTTTGAGCAAGGATATGCCGCCCAGCATTCTGGTGCAATCGTGGCGCGGGCAGAAGGCGCTGGCCGATGCCGCGCGGCAGGGCGTCGGCGGCGTCCTGTCGAACGGATACTATCTGGATCTCGGTTATTCGGCGGCGCATCACTACGCGGTCGATCCGTTGGGCGACGCCGCGGCCGATCTGAACGACGAACAGAAGCAGCGGGTGCTGGGCGGCGAAGCTTGCATGTGGTCGGAATTCGTGACGCCGGAGTTGCTGGATACGCGCGTGTGGCCGCGCATGGCGGCCATCGCCGAGCGGTTCTGGTCGCCGCGGAATGTGACCGACACGGCGGATATGTACCGCAGGCTGGACGCGGTGAGCCGCGATCTGGAATGGCTGGGAATGACGCACGTCTCGGAGTACGAGAAGATGCTGATGCGGCTGGCGGGCGGCGGTCCGGTGGCGCCGGTGCGCACGCTGGCCGATGTGGTCGAGCCGGTGAAAGACTACGCGCGCGAAGCGGCGCATCCGTACGACGCCTTCGCGCCGTTGAACCGGCTGGTAGACGCGGCGCGCCCCGATAGTGAAATCGTGCGCCGGTTTTCCGCTCAGGTGGACCGGATGGGCGCCGAGGATGTGCCGCGGATTCGCGAGTACCTGACCCTGTGGCGCGACAACCACGCGCGGCTGGCTCCCGTGATGGCGAATTCCGCGCTGCTGGCGGAAGACGCGGAGCTATCCAAGGAGCTCTCGGACATCGCCGCCGCCGGTTTGGAGGCGCTCGAAAAAAACCACGACGCCGCCTGGATTGCGGACAAGCTGGCGTTGCTGGACCTCGCCAAACAACCGAAAGCGGAACTTCTGCTAAGCGTGGAGCCGGCGATTCGAAAACTGATCGAATCCGCGCGCTGACGTGGCGCAGGCACTCTGCCTGCCGCGCTGACACTCATGTCAGCGCAGGCGAGCGCAGCTCGCCTAGAGCGGGCGCCCCACTATCGCACACCCGCGCGCACCGGCCGGCCCGGCGTCACTTCCCGTAGCTTCCCGCCGCTCACCACCGAAACGCCATTCACCAGCACATAGCGAATGCCGACCGAATACCGGGCCGGATCTTCGTAGGTGGATGCGTCCGCCACCGTCGCCGGATCGAAGAGCGTCAGATCGGCGTCGGCGCCTTCGCGAATGCGGCCTTTGTTGCGCATGGCCGGCACACGGTCCTGCAGGCGTTCGGCGGGCATAAGGCTCATCTTGCGGATCGCCTCCATCAGGCCGAGCGCGCCGGTTTCGCGCACATAGCGCCCCAGGACGCGCGCAAACGTGCCGGAGCTGCGCGGGTGTCCCTTGCCGTTGCGCAGACCGCCATCGCTGGCGATCATGACAAACGGGCTGGCGATGGCCGCATCCAACGCGCTTTGCGGAATCATGTGCAGGATCACGCCGCCGCCGGTCCGGCGGTAGTGTGCGAACGACTGCGCCGTGAGGCGCTCTCCGGTTTCGGTCCACTGCAGGTCGCGATAGCCGATCCCTAAAACGTTCTGCCAGCCGGAATCGAACAGCGCGGACTCGATCGCCGACATGGCGGCGGTGTAGGGGTAAACCTCGGTGGTGATGTCCAGCCTGCGCGCGCGCGCTTCGGCGATCATCTGCAGCAGGCGCGGCGTGGAACCCAGTCCGTTGCTGGTGATGTGGGCGATGTGTACGGGCGCGCCCGTCAGCGCGGAGGCGGCCAGCACCTCTTCGAGCGCCGCCACGCTCTCGTCTCCGGCGGAGCGCACGTGGACGAAACATGTAGCCCCGGAACCTCCGGCGGCGCGGAACGCTTCCAGAATTTCCCAGCGCGACGCGCCCGGCGTGTAGTGCATGCCCATGCCGACCCCCACGGCTCCGCGCGCGAGGCCCTGCTCAATCTGCCGGCGGATCTCGGCGATCTCGGCGTCCGTGGCGCCGCGATGGGCGGCATCGCCGGTGGGCAGGAAACTCCCAGGGTCGCGCATCACGCGCATGCGCACCGGGATATGGCCGACCGAGGCGCCGTAGTGGATCAAACTTTGATTCTTGCGCTTGTCGTACCAGGCATCCACATCCGCCACGCCCACTTCCATTTCGAGCGCGGTGGTGACGCCGTCCATGGCTTTGTAACGGTAGTTCTCGGCGTCCTGGCCGTGCGAATGCAAATCGATGAAGCCCGGCGCCACCACCAGGCCGGCGGCGTCGATCGCGGCGCGGCCCTCGAGCGGCTTGGCCGAAACGGCTTCGATCTTGCCGCCCGAGATGCCAAGCTGGCGGACGGCGTCGAGGCCGCTTTCCGGATCCATGACACGGCCATTGCGAATCACCAGGTCGTATTGTTGAGCGCTGAGCGGCGTCAGCAGCAGGAAGAAGAAGAGCCAGGCTGCGCGCATGGGACGGCTTAGTGCGCGGCGATCATGGGCCGAATCGCCACCGCCACCACAACCATGATCGCCGATGCCGATGGGATCAACAGCAGCGCCGTCTTCAGCCGCTTGGGATCGCCGCCGCCGATCGCGCCGATAATGCGCGAGCTCACCGCCAGGCCGCACCAGCCCAGCGTGATGACCACGCCCATGGCTGTGCCCGTCATGCGCGGGAATGCGTCGCCGACCATGGCCAGTGTAGTGGGAAAGACGGGCGCCATGGAAATACCCGCGAGAAACACTAGAATCCACGCGACGGTGGAACTGCTGGTCTTCAGCATCAGGAACGTCGTGACGGTCATCATGATCGCCGCCGCCAGCGTCACCAGCGGCGCCGGCACGCTGATCAGAATGGGCGATACGGCCACGCGGCCGATCAGCAGGCCCAGCGCGAACCCCAGCGACAGGATGTTCAGCGCGCGCGACTCCGGGATGCCCTGCGCGATCAGGTGTTGCGCCAGCCAGTTCCAAACGCCCACTTCGCAGGCCACGTATAGGAACAGGAACAGGGCCAGCAGGAACAGCACCGGCTTGCCCAAAACCGGGCCCACGTCGGAAAAGTCGAAACTGCGCGCGCCGCTCGGCGGCGGCATCGGTGTAAGAATATGGATCGCCAGCGTGATGGCGGTGAGCACGGCGACGGTGTAGCAAAGCCGGATCGAATTGCGCTTCAGCAGGTTCGCGGAGATGAATGGAGTGGCCAATCCGCCCAAGCCAAAGAAGAGATTCAGCAGGTTTAGCGTAGTAGCGCGGCGGTCCTGGCTGATGTCGCTCACCAGTGCGTTGGCGGCGGTGACGATGATGCCGCCGCCCAGGCCCAGCAGGAACAAGTAGACGCTGATGCTGCCGAAGCCTTTGGATTGCGGCAGGGCAAACAGCGCCAGTGTGATCAGCGCCAGCCCCAGCACCAGGCCGATCTTCTTGCCTTCGTTGTCAATCAGCGGGCCGACGCCGATGGACGCGATGATCAGCCCGAGCGCCTGGGTGAACGCGATTTGGCCAAGCTGGCTGGGCGTCAGGTGGAAGCGGGCGGAGAGGTCGGGCAGGATGGTGCCCAACATGGCGGCGATCATGCCGTACACGAAGATGGCGAGAATGGCGGCGAGAATCAACATGGACCGGATGGTATCAGGTTTCGCAAGGTCTCAATCGCAGATCGCCCGCGGGGCTGCCACTCCATGAACCATAGCTGGCCCACCAAAGTCGCGTAATGCACAGCTCGATCCGTGCCGATATACACGTAGCGGGCGAGTGCGGGCATTGCCGCCCGGCTCCAGCCTCCGGGCCGCGTTTGCTTTCGGTGAGAGCATCGCCCTAGAATTGTATCTTGATACCTTCCCCGAAGCGGCTGGCATTCTAGAACCGTGTTTGTTAGATGAGCGACAACGGAACGAGACCTCTGGGCGTCGATCTGTTCGCGGGAGCGGGCGGGATGAGTCTTGGCTTCGAGCAGGCCGGATTCGACATCGCGGCTTCCGTCGAATACGACCCCGTCCACTGCGCCACGCACGAATTCAACTTCCCGGACTGTGCCGCGATCTGCCGAAGCGTGGCCGATATCGACGGTACATACATTCGCGAATATTCACGGATCGGCGACCGTCCCGTCGACATACTTTTCGGCGGCGCGCCATGTCAGGGCTTCAGCCTGATAGGCAAGCGCGCCCTCGACGATCCGCGGAACTCGCTCGTCTACCATTTCGTTCGGCTCGTCGTCGAGCTCAAGGCGTCGTACTTCGTGTTCGAAAACGTGCGGGGCCTCACCATCGGAGCGCACAGGGAGCTCCTCGAGGAGGTCATTGAGGAATTCCGCAAAAACGGCTATCGCGTGGTGGAAGACTATCGGGTTCTGAACGCCTCGCATTACGGTGTACCGCAGGACCGGCAGCGCCTGTTCCTTATGGGCGCGCGCAAAGGCTTCCCACTGCCGGAATATCCCGAAGCCACGCACGAGGTGCCCCGCGAGGCCGATTCCGGAAGCCTGTTTCGGCTTTCAACACCGACCGTCTGGGACGCCCTGCGAGACATTCCCGAGGCCGACGACTACGAGGAACTGCTGCATCGGGATTGGGTCAAGGCGAAGTTCAAGAAACCGACTGGCTACAGCGCCCCTTTGCGAGGAGAGCGGGACGATCCCCAGGATTACTCGGCGCCACGGGAATTCGACGCGACACTCCTCACGTCGAGCATGCGAACCGTTCACACCGAGTTGTCGAAAAAGCGCTTCCTCGCAACACAGCCAGGCGACACAGAACCGGTGAGCCGGTTCCTGAAGCTCGATCCCAAGGGCGTCTGCAATACGATTCGAGCCGGAACCGCGAGCGACCACGGCGCATTCACGTCTCCGCGTCCCATACATCCGTACTCGCCGCGCTGCATCACCGTACGCGAAGCGGCTCGTTTGCACTCCTACCCCGACTGGTTCCGCTTTCACGTGACGAAGTGGCACGGTTTCCGGCAGATCGGCAACTCCGTGCCGCCGTTACTCGCCAGGGCCGTGGCGTCCAAGATCCGCGAAGCGTTCTCGTCTCCCAAGAAGTCGGATTGGCCGGTTGCACCGGGCGATGCTCGCCTGCTCTCGTTTGACATGTCGGAGGCCGCGGCTCATTACGGCGTACGGCCCGACGTAGTGCCGAAGCGCACCCGGATGGTGCGAGGGAGCGGGGCGAATGGCTAAGAAGGCGGACGCCGAAGCGCCGAAAAAGCCGAACCGCTACTCCGCTATTATCGGCACCATCTTTAGGAATCACTACAGGCCCGGCAAGACGCAGTTCGAGTTCTCGCGCAACGAATTCGTGGAGATCGCCAAGTCGCTGAGCATCGCCCTTCCGAAAAACTTGGGCGATACGATCTACTCCTTTCGGTTCCGAGCGGCCCTGCCGCCAGAGATCCTCAGTACCGCTACCAAGGGCATGGAGTGGGGAATCGAGCTTGCCGGAAAGGGCGAATATCGCTTCAAGCTCAGTAAACTGGTCCGCATCTTGCCCAGACCCGATCTCATCGCCATAAAACTACCGGACGCTACGCCGGAAATTATCGCCGCCTACGCGCTTACGCACGAGCAGTCCCTCCTTGCCAAAGTGCGCTATAACCGGCTGATCGACATCTTTCTCGGTATCGCCTCCTATTCGTTGCAGAATCACTTACAGACCTTTGTAAAGGATATGGGGCAAATCGAGGTGGACGAGGTTTACGTCGGGGTGAACAGGCACGGCCAGCAATTCGTCGTGCCCGTCCAGGCCAAGGGCGGGACCGATCGGCTCGGCGTCACCCAAACCCGTCAAGATATAGCCTGTTGCCTTCAAAAATTTCCGCGCCTTACCTGCCGGCCCGTCTCCGCGCAGTTCATGATGGACGACTCCATCGCGTTATTCGAGCTTGCGGTTCAGGGCGACGATGTAAGGGTCGTGGAGGAGAAGCACTACAAGCTCGTTCCATCCGACCAGATCGGCGGCGACGATCTCGTTCTCTACGCGACGCGGCAGAGCTGAAAATGGTGGCCCATGGACCATGTGTCGAAGGAAGTTCGGTCCAAAATCATGGCGGCGATCCACTCGCGGGGCAATACGACTACGGAATTGCCGCTTGCAAGAATGCTCTGGGCCGCCGGCGTGAAAGGCTACCGAAAGCACTGGCCGGTCGCGGGTAAGCCCGACTTCGCCTGGCCCGGCCGCAAGGTGGCGGTATTCGTGGACGGCTGCTTTTGGCACGGCTGCTCCTGCAAACGTCTGCCGCGCACCAACACCGGCTTCTGGCGCCACAAGATCGAGGCCAACCAACGGCGCGACCGGCGCGTCTCTCAGGCGCTTCGGCGCGAGGGGTGGACCGTAATACGGGTGAGGGAATGCGCTGTCCGTAAACACTCAACACTGGCGCGTATCGCAAGCGCGGTGCTGGGTGGGTGAATGGGCCCGGGCGAATGTGCTACGGGTCGCTCAAGGGCACAACGTGCCGGACCGTCGGTGAGCGCCATTCAATGTGTTTCGCTTTGCCAGCGTGAACCCGGACCCGCAACCATTGTAGCGTACGGCTCGGTTTCGCCTCAAGAATTATCGTCGTCCCGATCTTGGAAGGCTTCTCCTTCGGCACCGCCGGCCCGGTCATCGTCACGCGACCCTCATGAGCGCACCCAGCCGGTATAGCGGCTGTCGATATTTACCGCGGGCCCGCCACTCCACGCCGCATGACAGCCGCGCTGCGGCGCAGTTCCGCCACAGTCTGGCGCCATACGGCCAGCAGCACCGAGCCGATCAGAATCAAACCGCAGCAGAGGCCCGTCCACAGCCCGGCCGCTCCCCATCCGGCGCGGAAACATAGCCACATTCCCAGCGGCATGCCGACGAACCAGTAAAACACCAGGTTGCACAACATGGGCGTGCGGGTGTTACCGGTGCCGCGCAACGCGCCGGAGGCGACCACCTGGCACCCGTCGAACAATTGAAACGCGGCGGCAATGGCCAGCAGCGTGACGCTCATGCGGATCACCGCGGGGTCGTCGGTATACAGACGCGCGATCCACTTCGGAACCGCCAGAAACGCGACCGCTGCCAATCCCATGAACGCCACGCCGCAGGCTAGCGCGCTCCATCCGGCCCGGCCCGCCGCGTCGGGATCGCGCTGTCCGATCAGATGTCCCACGCGCACGGCCGCGGCCGAACTGATGCCCAACGGCACCATAAAGGTCAGGCTGGCCATGTTTAGCGCGATCTGGTGGGCCGCCAAAGAAGCCGGGTCCAGCCGGGCAATCAAGGCGGTGGCCAAAGCGAAGACGCCGATTTCCAGGACCACTTGCGTGGCCACCGGGATGCCAAGTTTCAGCAGCCGGGCCAGCAGCGGCCAATCCGGCGCCAGGGGGACATGAAACAATCCCGGGGGTCGCACGCGATCGTGGTAGAGCACGCTCGCGATTAGTACGCCCACCATATAAACGCGCGCGGCGAAGGTGGCCCATGCCGATCCGTCCGTGCCCATGGCGCGGAAGCCCAGGTGACCGTAAATCAGCGCCCAATTCCCGAATAGGTTCACCAGGTTCGCGGAAACCACCGCAAACATCACCGGCTTAACCAGGCCGATGCCTTGCAGGTAGCGCCGCAAGGCGAAGTACAACATCAACGGCAGAGTGCCCCAATTCAAAATGCGGATATAGGCGGTGGCTTGCGGCAGGATACTGGGGTTTACTCCGAAGCGCGGCAGCCCCGCGGCCATGGCTGCGTTGACAATCATCAAGGCGGGCGTGATCGCCGCGCACAGGTACAACGCGTTCCACAACGAACGATGGCAATCCGCGATCCGCCCGGCGCCGTAGGCTTGCGAAATCACCGTGTCGAGGCCCAGCAGCAGACAACCGCCGAACACCGTGCAGGTGGAGAACAGAATGCTGCCGAGGCTCACGGCGCCGATGGCGGTGGCACTATCCGGCAGACGGCCCACCATGATGGTGTCGACGATCCCCATGGCCATCCAGCCGATCTCGGCCAGCACCAACGGCCAGGCCAGCGCCAACAGGGGCCGCCACTCGCGCCGGATGTTGTCGAGAGCGGACATCTATTCAGGATCACACAGGAAGCTATCGGCTTTCAGCTTGGTTATGCTGATAGTTGCCCATGATGCCACATCATGAAACGCGCATCCGCGTGCGCTACGCCGAAACCGACCAGATGGGCGTAGTCTATTACGCCAACTACCTGGTCTGGATGGAGGTGGGCCGCGTGGAATACTGCAAAGCCCGCGGCTTCGAATACAAGCAAATGGAATTGGAGGACGGTGTTTTTCTGGCGGTTGCGGAGGCGCGCTGCCGCTACGCCTCACCGGCGCGGTTCGATGAGGAGGTGGTCGTCCGCACGTGGGTGGAAGAGGCCAATCCGCGCATGGTGCGGTTCGCGTACGAAATGCGCCTCGCGGCGGACGGGCGCAAGCTGGCCACCGGCGAAACCAAACATATCTTCCTGGGGCGGGACCTGCGGCCGTGCAGGATGCCGGAAAAATACCGGGGGAAGTTCTCTATACATGCACCCGGAACAAGTCAAGACGCTGGCGCGTGAGTGCGGATTCGAGTTGGCCGGAATCGCGGCGGCCGCGCCGGCGCCGGAGGCCGCTTATTATGGCCAGTGGATCGCCGGCGGAATGGCCGGCGAGATGGGCTATCTGACAGACAGGCGCGCCGGGTTGCGCGGCGATCCTCGCCACCTGCTGCCGTCCGCGCAATCGATTCTGTGCGTGGGCAAGCTCTACAATGGGCCGCGGCCTTATTCGACGCGGTTCGCGGGCGGGGATCTGGCATGGATTTCGCGCTACGCGTGGGGCGAGGATTATCATCAAGTGCTGCGGCGGGGGTTGGCGCGCGTGGTGGACGGCTTGCGCGCCTTGTCGCCGGCGCGGTTCGAGTGGAAGATTTGCGTGGATACGGCGCCGCTGCTGGAACGCGCCTACGCCCGGCACGCCGGTCTTGGCTGGATCGCCAAGAATACTTGCCTGATTAACCAGGCGATGGGCTCCTGGTTTTTTCTGGGCGAGTTGCTGCTTTCGCTCGACCTCGCGCCAGACCAGCCGCCGACCGACCGTTGCGGCACGTGTACGCGCTGTATCGACGCCTGCCCGACCGAGGCTATCGTACCCACAGGTTTAGCGGATGGCCCGGCCTGGGCGCTCGACTCGCGGCTATGCATTTCGTACTTCACCATCGAGCTGCGCGGCGTGGCGCCCGTGGAGGCGCGGCCCGCCATCGGACGTCACGTTTTCGGCTGCGACATCTGCCAGGACGTGTGCCCGTGGAACCGCCGCGCGCCCGCCACCGAGGAGCCGGCTTTTGCCCCGTCGCATTTCGCGCCGCCGTTGGAGAAGCTGGCCGCACTCCGCGAAGACGAATTCCGCGAAATGTTTCGCGCAAGCCCGATATCGCGCGCGCGGTATGCGGGCTTCCTGCGCAACGTCGCCATCGCCATGGGCAATGCGCGGCAGGCGAACTTTCGCGCGCCGCTCGAAAAGCTGGCCGCCTGGCCGGAGCCGGCGGTGAGAGAAGCCGCGCGCTGGGGGTTGCGGCAGTTGGATGGGGTGGGTTAGTAGTTTAGCCTTAGTTTAGCCTACTCATGCCGCAGTGCGATCATGGGGTCAACCTGTGACGCGCGGCTTGCTGGAATGTAGCAGGCCAAAAGTGCTATGGCGAGCAACACAAACGCAACGCCCAAGAACGTGGCCGGATCGCTCACCCGAACTCCAAACAACAGGCGCGAGAAGCTGGACAACACCCTGGTCAGAATCAGCGCGGCCATCGCGCCGGCCGCGATACCACTCAGAGCGAGTCGCAGACCCAGTCCAATCACCATTTGCAGAACGTCCCGCCGCGCCGCGCCCAGCGCTATGCGAATCCCAATCTCGTGCTCACGCTGGGCGGTCGAACAGGAAATCACGCCGAAGGTCCCGACAAATGCGAGCAACAGCGCCAGCAGAGCAAACGAAACCAGAAGAAGCATGGCAAGGCGCTGCCGTCCCATCGACCCCGAAACCAGCTGGTCCATCGTGTGGACGTGATATACGGGCTGGTCGCTACTTGCTTCGTAAACTACCCTTCTGACGGCCTGCATGGCAATCCCGGCGTCGAGACGGGTACGCACTGCCAGCGCGACTTCCGCCCGAAACACCGGCAGCGCATCATCCGGGAGTTGATAAAAGCAGTAGTAGATCTGCGGTTTCTCACCCATCGAGCCGTCGAGGCCATAATGCTCCACGTGACCCACCACGCCCACGATGCGAGCGGCGACATTCCGTGCGGCGCCCCAATGCGGAATGGTGATGCTCTTGCCCACCGCGTCCCCACCGGGGAAATAGGTGCGCGCCAGCAGGCTATCGACTGCAACCACCAACTGCGAATTCACGTCGTCGGCCCGGGTGATGAAGCGGCCCTCCAGAAGCGATATGCTCATCGTGCGCAAGTAATCCGGACCAGACGGATAATAGATCGCGCGGGGAATCTCGGCCATGGATGCGGGCTGTTGCGGGCCCACCCAGAACGGACCTTCGTTAAACGCTTTGCCCATTGGCACTAAAGCCGTGATATCCGCCGCCTCCACGCCGGGAATACGGCGGATGCGCTCCGTCAACTGCTGGTACGCAACCCGCGCCTTGGATGGCGTGTTGGCCACGGCGGGCGAAAGTCCGACCTGAAAAGTAATCACGTGCCGCGGATCGAAACCGGGATTCACCGACCACAGATTGTGAATCGTGCGAAGGAGCAGGGTGGCGCCGGCCAGCAGGACTAGGGCCAGCGCGATCTGGACAACGACCAGAACTGGTTGCGTGCCATGAGCGCCGCCAGTCGAGCCGCGGCCGCCTTCCTTGAGCCCCGATTGTACGTCGGTCTTTGAACTCTTTAGCGCGGGCCAGACGCCAAAGACGATACCAACGGTTATCGAAACGCCAAACGCGAACAAAAGGACCGGAACGTTCAAGGCAATGTTCCCGGCACGCGGCAAGACTCCAGGCGTCGCCAGGAGCACCGCGCGCACCGCCCATCGCGCTACCGCCAGTCCAAGAGCGCCGCCCACCAGCGAGAGCATCACGCTCTCGACTATTAGTTGCCGGCCAATTCGCATGCGGCTCGCCCCAACGGCCAACCGAACGGCAAACTCCTTCGTGCGCGCGGCGGAGCGCGCGACCAAGAGATTGGCCACGTTCGCGCACGCGATCAGCAAAACCAGGCCCGCCGCTCCCAGCAGCAACATGAGAGTCCCGCCGACATCGCCGACCAGGAGTTGCCGCAACGGCTCAACATGCCCTGCCAAGCCGCGCTCGGTAGAGGGATTGAGCCGATCGATGCGCTCCTGCAAGATATTCATCTCCGCCCGCGCCTGGCTTACGCTCACTCCAGGCCGAAGCCGGGCAATGCACAGGATGTCGTGGATGGTACGATCCCTGAGGAATGCCGGATTCTCCCCGCGTCCGAGAAGCGCGTAGACATCCACCGGCCGGTCTTCGAAATGAAAGCCGGGCTGCAGCACACCGACAATCGTGCAGTCGGCGCCGTTCAATGTTATCGCCCGGCCGAGGGCTGCGGGGCTGCCCGCAAAACGCTCCTGCCACAAATGATAACCGATGAGGACCGGCGCGCCCCCGGTCCGTTCTTCATCCGGCGTGAAATCGCGGCCCAGCAACGGCCTCACTCCCAGAGCGCTCAAAAAGCTCGACGAGACTTCCGTGCCGTCAACGTGCTCCGGCAACCCGGGGCTGGACAGATCGAAACCCTTCGGCCTAAACGCCGCAATTTGCTCGAATGAATGGGCGCTGCGCTGCCAATCGAGGAAGTCGGGATACGAAAGATAGGTCGCGTACTTGAGTTTCCGGTTAAAGACCGCCAGGACCACGAGCCGGTCCGGGTGAGGATAAGGCAACGGATCCAGCACGACGCCTTCGAGCACACTGAAAATCGCCGTGTTTGCTCCGATGCCGAGGGCCAGGCTCAGGATCGCGGCCGCCGCAAATCCAGGAGTCTTGCGCAACGAACGCGATCCGTAACGAACATCCCGGAAGAATGCATCGAGCAGTTCCATAGGCTTTCAGTCTAGCGCCGCGGGGCGAGTGAATCGGCGCGCCGGCTCCGCGGTTTGTTACTATGCGATGCATGGTGTGCATCTCGGTTTTCTACGCCCACGCTCCCGGCAAGAATTTCGATCACGACTACTACGCGAAGAAGCACATGCCCATGGTTATGGACCGGCTAAAGGGATCGGGCATGCTTCGTTACGAGATCGACCGGGGCTTGGCCGGCGGCGCTCCCGGCTCCGCGCCGCCGTTCGTGTGTATCGGCCGGCTCTATTTCAGCGCGCTGGAAGAGTTCCAACAGGCGCTGGGAACCCACGGGCCGGAGATCATGCGGGATATCCCGAACTATACGGATATTGAATTTCAGATGCAGATCAGCCAAAGCGCCTAAGCCGCCCGCACATCCACGATGCACGACGTCATAATGGTGCGGTGTTCCGGATGGCGAAACTCCAGGTGCATGCCGCGTCCGATAAACGCCGCCTTCAGCATCGAACCGCCCCAGTTGGACCCTTCGATATGCACCAGCACCGGCTCGGGGCAAAACGTTGGATGCCCGGAAATCAGCGCCTGCCCGTTGCCGCGATTCACCAGCGTGTACTCGCGATTCTGAGTTTCGACGTGCAGGACCGTGCCTTCCGGCAAGCGGTCGAGGAAGACGCCGCCCTCGACTTCGGACGCGATGAAGTTGTGGTTCACGGCATCGCCCAGATTGGGGTGCGGCCGGAACAGGTTCGGCAAGGGCAAGCCGACTTCAGTGTCCATAACAAGGTCCGCTCTTATTTTAATGCATAAAATAGGCGCCCGCGCCGGGCTGTTGTTAAACATTTGGCGCCGGCGTGCGGCGGTACACTTTGGATAGGAGCGATTAATGGCAAACCCTGACGGTACGCATGCGGCGGTGCGTCCGCGCACCGCTGTGCTGACGGCCGGTTTCGATCCGCACCTCTCATTCGGATCCGCGCGGCCCGCCGTATTTCGGAGTTCAACTTATGTATTTCCCAGTCCGGAGGAGGCGGAACACGCATTTTCCGTGCTGGCCGGCCGTGTGCAGGCCGAAGACGGCGAGCGCGCGGACCTGATCTATTCGCGCTTCTCCCATCCGAATGCGGAGATTCTGGAAGACCGGATCGTCGCGCTGGAGCCGGGCGCGCAGGCCGCGGGAGTGTTCAATTCGGGGATGGCGGCGATCATGACCGCCTTCCTCGCGGTGGCCCGGCCGGGCACCACACTGGTGTACACCACGCCGCTTTACGGCGGCACCACCGGCCTGATCCACAGCTTTCTGGAACCTTTCGGCGTGCAAGGCATACCGGTGCCGGGCGGCGATACCGAAGCCATCGGGCGCGCCATTCGCTCGGCCCGCAACCTGAGCGTCGTGTGCCTGGAGACGCCCGCCAATCCCACCATGGTGATGACCGACATCCGGCGCGCGTCGGAGGCTGCCAGGAATCATCCGGACCGGCCCATCGTGATGGTGGACAATACTTTTCTGGGCCCCACCTTCCAGCACCCGTTGATGCTGGGCGCCGACCTGGCGCTCTACTCGGGAACCAAGTACCTTTCCGGCATGAGCGACATGGTGGCGGGCGTGGCGCTCTCGGCCGACCCGCGCCTGATGCGGAAGATTCTGACGAGGCGGAGTATGTTCGGCAATATCCTGCAGCCGGACGAATGCTGGATGCTGGAGGGCCGTCTGTCCAGCGTGGCGCTGCGCATGAACCGGCAAAGCAAGAACGCGCAGCGGCTGGCCGAAGCTCTGCACGGCCACCCCAAGATCAAACGGGTGCTCTATCCTTCGTTGTTTGAAGATGCGGAACAGCGCCGGATTTTCGAGGAGCAGTGCGCTTATCCGGGCGGGATCTTCTCGCTGGATTTCGAGGGCCGTGCCGCGGCTTTCGATTTTCTGCGCAGTCTGAAGATCGGCCACAATGCCGTTTCCCTCGGCGGCGTGGAAACGCTGGTGTGCCATCCGAAATCCACCACGCATTCCGGCATGTCGGCGCAGGAGCTCGACGAAGCGGGCATTGGCGACGGGCTGGTGCGCGTTTCGGTGGGGATCGAAGACTGGCGCGATGTGCTGGCGGACTTCGAACAGGCGCTCGAACGCGTGAAGTGAGATCGGCCCCAGTGGGGCGGCGCCATGCGCCGCTTGAAGCCGGCTGAAAGCCGGGTCTGGAGATTGGCCTTTTGGGGCAAGCGTTCTTGGGGGGGCGGGATTTATCCCGCGCGGGGCTTTAGCCCCGCGCCTAGCCGGCTGAAAGCCGGCTGCGGGCAGAATTGCCCGCCCTCCACTTGGTTTTCATCACTATGGAGGGCGGCCAATGCTGCACGGCTCTCAGCCCGCTCCTGGCGTACCCGGAAATCTCGCGGCCCAATCTTCGAGCGCCACCTGCGCGCCATTGGCCACGTAGGCGATCACGTGATACGCGCCGGGGACGATCAGCAATTCGATCAGTTGCGGAGTGTCCCAATGCGCCGATAGCGCGGCCCATAGTTCGTCGGAAACGTGCGCGGTGTGGTGCAGTTCATCGGCCAGACGAACCAGCAGCGCATCGCGCTCGCTCCAAACGGGGTCGTTGGCGGCGGCGGTGGCGCGCAGCGCTTCCGGCGTGAGTCCCACCGCTTCGCCAAACGCGGCCGCATGCACTCCCCACTCGTACTCGCAGCCGCACAGCGCGGCGGTGCGGTCGATCAGGATTTCACGGTCGCGGGGAGCGATCAGGCTGCCGGGGCCGAGGATCCCGGCGCCTAGGGCGCGCAGGCGGGAAGAGATCTCGGGACTGCGCACCAGCGTGCGAAACAGCTTCAGCGGCTCGATTTTGGACCCCGGCGGCATCCATTTGGCCAGGGACTCGGCGATGTCCGGATCGTAAGGCGGCTCCAGGGGCGCGATGCGGGGCGTGGACATGGGATATACTGTCTCCTTGCTACGAAATGCGAAGCATTTAGCATAGCGCTTCTAAAATCGAAGCGCAAGCGAAAGGCCGTGAAACATGCAAACACCGTTGCCTGGCCGGGAGGTTCGCGGCTCCCGCACGGGCCGCCCCATTATGGCGCTGCTCGACCTGTTGGGGCGGCGCTGGATCCTGCGCATCTTATGGGAGCTGCGCGGCGAGAGCCTGGGCTTTCGCGCCTTGCAGGAGCGCTGCGGGCGGATGTCGCCCAGCGTGCTCAGCCAGCGCTTGCGCGATCTCGCGCGCGCCCGCATTGTGGAGCGGGATGAACGCGCGGATTACCGGCTGACGGCGCCGGGCGCGCGATTGCTCGCAGCGCTGTTGCCACTGCACCAATGGGCCGACGATTGGGCCCAATCCACCGCTACTGGCCTTCCACGCGCAAGTCGTTCGTCACCGAAAAAACGTTCGGCACGCCGTTAGCGCGAAGATTGCACAGGTTCTTGTCCATCTCGTTGGCCACTACGCCTTCCAGGTTGACGCGGCCGTTGTCCACGATGATGTGAATGGAAGGCACCGCGCGGAACCCATATCGCGCGGATAAGGCCGGGTCGCCGTAGATGGCGCGATACGCCGCGCGGCGGATGTGTTCGTCCATCGGGGAGGGCGGCAGCAGCTTGATTTCGTTAATCACCTCGGTAACGCCCTCAATCCGTTTCACCGCATTTTCCGCGTCCGATTTCAAAACCGGCCGCGTCACCGCGCCCATCAGCGTCACGGCGCCGCCCTCCACCTTAAATGCCAGATCGTCAAAGACGCCATAGTAGGGGAGCATGACCAGTTGATGGCGCACCTCGTGTGCGATACGGCTTTCGTCCGGATCGCCGGTCACGAACGCATCGTTGTGATCCTTTTTCGCGGCGAATCCGGCGGCCACGATTAGCAATCCCGCCAGAACCAACCGGCATACATGACGGAACATTCGCACCTCCTTTCACTGAGTGTAGTGAATGCGCACGCGTTGGCGGCGAGCTACGGCTCACGCACTGTGACGTTCCTCACGGAACAGTGGCGAGCCACTCGCGGGCTACTTCGGCGATCGGCCGGTGCTTGCCGTCCACCTGATGATTCAGATCGCGCATCGCGGCGGCGGACAGTTTGCCCGCGAGTTGGTCGAGCGCGGCGCGCAGCCCCGGATGCGCGGCGAGACTTTCGGCGCGCACGATCACGGCTGCCTGATAGGGCGGAAAATAATGCCGGTCGTCGCGCAGCACCTTCACATCCAGCACGGATAACATGCCGTCGGTGGCGCTGGCGGCGGCCATATCCACCTGCTTCTGTTCGAGCGCGCTGTAGAGCAGGCCGAGATCCATGCTCTTGGGTGCGCTTCCGAGCGGCAGGTGGTAAGTTTCGAGGAGCCCGGCCAGCCCGTCGGGACGTTGCAGGAACTCATAACCCACGCCCAGGTTCCAGCCTTGTTTACGGCGGGCGGCGTCCGTAAGGGTTTCGATTCCCTGGGAGCGCGCGTCGGGCCCGCGTACCACCATGGCAAACGTGTTGTCGAAGCCCAGCGGATCGAGCCACTCCAGGCGCCAGCGCTTGCGATATTCGGCGCGCACCCGTTCCAGGACGGCCGCCGGATCGGACGACGGCGGAAGTTTCAGCACCGCCGTGAGCGCCGTCCCCGTGTATTCGGGATACATATCGATCTCGCCCGAGCGCAGCGCCTGCTGGGCCAGCAGCGTGCCGCCCAGGTCCAGCTTGCGGTCGACCTTCTGGCCCAGGCGGCGCTCCAGTTGCTGGGCGACGATCTCGCCCAGGACGATCTGCTCGGTAAAGTTCTTCGAGCCAACGGTCAGCGGCCGGGTACGAGAACAGCCCAGGGAAAGAAGTAGCGCGAGCGCTACATGGCCGCCTAAAAGGCGGCTGCGGCCACAATTGGCCGCCCCACAAGCTCGTAAATGCTTCATATCGCCGGATCCTACTTCTGCAAAGCTACGCGCGTCTCGCGCAAGGTATTCGCCAACGATTCACGCGGCAGCGTGGTGATGATGGGCGCTATCAGCCAGCCGAGTCCCACCGGTATGGCGCGCGTCAGCGAGATCGCTTCACACTCCACGTATACGCCGCCATCGCGCTCCTGGAATCTCCAGTAGGAGTATAGCCGCCACAGAAACCCATCGTCCTGGCCGGGCGGCAGAGTGCGCTCGTCGGGCTTGCCCGCGTCCTTGACTTCCGCAATGCGCGTGCTGTACGCGCGGCTCCGCCAACGGCCGCCACCCAGCGGAAAGTACCGCACGTCGTAGTCGGTATCCAGGATCACGGTGACGACTTTCGTTTTCATTAGCCGCAGGTGCACTTTGAAGTCGTTGCCGTGGCGGCTGACCAGGCGCGATGCCAGCACTTCCGGCTTGTAGTTGTCCTGGTTGTGGTCGTAATCCTGGATCAGCGCCAGAGTCTGGCCCAATGTGACTCGCGGAATGAACACCGCGCCGATCCAATCGTGAATCAATCCGGCGGGAACCGCGATAGTGCCTTCGGCGCTGCGATTCTCGATCGCCACCTGCCCCTGCCGGACTTGCGCCAGCCGCTGCGGTTCTTCATCCACCCATAGGAATCCGCCGGCGGCAGCCAGGCGCCGGTCCAGATTCTTCTCGGTCTCGCCAATGTATCTCTCGAATGCCCGCACCGTTTCCGGTTTCAGATCCACCGCCCGCGCGCCGGAAACGGAAACGCCGCACAGGACCAAAGCCGCGGCCAGCCGCATCAGGCGTCTCCCTGGCCGCGCATGTAGATGGTGCGCGTGGGAAAGGGCATATCGATCTTCTCCCGGCGCAGGCGCTTCAGAATGCGTTTCCGCAGTTCGTGGCGCACGCGGAATTGATCGGCGAATTCCTGCACGTTATACCCCAGCGTGAAGCCCAGCGCCCAATCGCCGAAGCCGGGATCGAAGCTGACGCTGGGCGCGGGATCGGCCAGCATGCCCGGAATTTCGCTGGCGGCGGTTCGAGCTTCCTCGAGCAACACCCGCTCCACTTGATCGGGGTCGCAATCGTACGACACGCCGATCTGAATCGACACCCCCAGGCGCTTGTCCGGCAAATAGAAATTGGTGACGATGGCCTGCCCCAGCTTGTTATTCGGAATGATGATCATATTATTAGCCAGCGCCCGGATGGTAGTGCAGCGCCAGCCGATATCGGTCACGTAGCCTTCCTCCCCGGTGTTGAGGCGGATATAATCGCCCAGCCGGACCTGCCGGGCTACGGCCACATAGAAGCCCGCGAACAGATTCGAGAGCGTGTCTTGCAGCGCCAGCGCCACGGCCAGGCCGCCCACTCCCAAAGCGGTCAGTATCGGCGTAATTGAGATGCCCAGCAGGTTGAGCAGCACCAGTATGCCGAAGATCACGACCGCCAGTTGCGCGAGCGTTTGCGATAGCGTGCTCACGGGCAGGGCGCCTGGAATCCCGCTGCTGTGGAAACGGATGAGTTCGCCGGCCAAACGCGAGCTCACAATGGTGAGCGAAAGTATCCACAGCACCAGCAGGACGCGGCCGATCCACAGCGTCGCCTGCGCGGGCAAGACCGACGATTGCATGGCAAGGTGCGTGCCGAGGATCAGCACCCAGACCATGAACTGACCCTGCAGGGCCTTGATGACGATGCCCGCGGTGGGCCCTTTGCTGCGCGCCGCCCAGGGGCGCGACAGGCGCAGCAGCACGCGCTTGGCGGCATATCCCGCGGCCAGCGTGAATGCCCACACGGAAAGGGGGACGATGGTTTGCCGCCAGTGTTGCGTCAGAAAGTCTTGCACCGCGCCCAAGCCGCCCATCACAGCTTCCATCATAACCGCGCGCGCGCTTTCGCCTGCACGCGGCACGCTTCCATAGCGTCAATCGTTTGTGCGGACATTTCCCATTCTGCTGGTTTTGGCGCTAGCCACCGGCGCGTGGGCCTCGGAGGCCTCCAAGCTCTACAAAGAAGGGCGCAAGGCCGAGAAGGCGGGCCAGGTGGCGCGCGCCTTTCTGTTGTACTCCGAAGCCGCGGCCCTGGAGCCCGGCAACCACACGTATTGGTCGCGCAGCCTCGCCTTGCAGACGCGGGCGGGGTTGGAGTCCAAGGCGATGCCGCAAGTGCTGACGGCCGATGCGGGCGATTCGTCCGCCGGCTCCCCCGGCGTGGACGCAGCGCCGGAGCCGGATGAGGCGCTACCCACTCCTACCGCGCTCGATCTGGCGGAAGCGCACAAACCCCTGCCCCCGGCGAAACTGAACGCCTTGCCGGTGCGTAAGGATTTCAACCTGCGCGCCAACGCCAAGAGTCTGTTCGAAACCGTAGCGCACGCCTATGGCCTCGATTGTGTGTTCGACGGCGACTATAAAGCCACCGATACGATTCACTTTCAAATGGATCAAGCCGATTACCGCGAAGCCTTGCACGGGCTGGAGGCAGTGACCGGCTCCTTCCTCGTGCCGATTTCCGACCGCCTGTTTCTGGTGGTGAAAGACACCGCCCAAAAGCGAAAAGAAGAGGAGCCATATGCGGCCGTGATGATTCCGCTGCCCGAGCCCACCACGCAGCAGGATCTGACCGCCATGGTCACCGCGGTGCAGCAGGCTTGCGGCATCACGAAAGTCGCCTGGGATAGCCACGCCAATGCCGTGTGGATGCGGGATACCGTCGCGAAAGTGCTGCCGGCACAGCAACTTTTCAAAGACCTGATGTATCCACGGGCGCAGGTTTTGGTGGAAATGTACTTCGTGGAAGTGAACGACACCAAGAATCTGAACTATGGCCTGCCGCTGCCCAGTTCGTTCCCGCTGTCGTCTTTCAGCACGTTCATGCAGAACGTGCCGCAGCTCGCCCAGAACATTTCCGGCATGCTGCGTTTCGGCGGCGGGGCGGCTCTGTTTGGGATCGGCGTCGCGAACCTGCAATTGGTCGCGTCGCTTACGCGTTCCGACAGCAGCCTGCTGCTGAAGACCAGCGCGCGCTCGGTGGATGGTCAGCCCGCCACCATCAAAGTAGGTCAGAAGTACCCCATTCTGACCGCCGGATATTTCGGTCCGGCCAGTTTCAGCGGACCGGGCGCCTACACGCCGCCGCCATCGTTCACTTTCGAAGACCTGGGTCTTTCGTTGAAGGCCACGCCCCATGTGCACGGTACGGAAGACGTGACCCTGACTGTGGAAGCCGAATTTAAGGTGCTGGCGGGCCAGGCATCGAACGGCATTCCGATCATCTCAAACCGGTCGCTGAAGTCGGACGTGACGCTCAAGATGGGGGAGTGGGCGGTGGTCGCGGGACTGATCGACGATGAAGACGCCCGCACGCTGGCGGGTATCGCGGGATTGGCCCGCATTCCAGTGATCGGTCCGCTGACCAGCAATGTCACGCGCAATACCAGCTCCGATCGGGTGGTGATCATGCTGCGACCCACGCTGCTGACAGCGCCGCCGGACAACTCGCTGACGCACGTTTTCCGGATGGGATCGGAAATGCGCCCGTTAACGCCGCTGTAGGACGGGCCCATGGCCCGTCCTACAGCCCTACCGCTAGCCCCGCTCGCCGAAGAGCGGGCCTACGAGGCCCGCGCAGGCTGCGAGCCTGCCCCACGCCGCTGGCACTTCGGGCAATAGTGCGTGCCGCGCTGCGCCACCAGCGTCCGGCGGATCGGCGTGCCACAGGTCACGCAAGGCTCGCCGGTCCGTTGGTAGACGCGGTGCTCGAACTGGAAAAACCCGCGGCGGCCGTCGGCGTCCACATAATCCGAAATCGAGGAGCCGCCTTTCTCGATGGCTTGTGTCAGCACTTCGACTATGGCGCCGTGCAGCCGTTTGACCCGCTCGCCGCGCAGTCGCGCGCCAATGGCCAACGGATGAATGCCCGCGCGGAACAGCGCCTCGTCGGCGTAGATATTGCCTATGCCGCGCACGAAGTGCTGATCCAATAGCACCGATTTGATGCGCGCCTGGCGCCGCTTCAGCCGCGCGGCAAACTCCGCCAACGTCACTTCCAGCGGCTCCGGACCAAGCTTCTCCACGCGCGCCGGCAGTCCCCGGCTGACTTCGATCTTCCCAAACTGGCGCTGATCTTCGTAGCGCAACACGCCCCGGTCGAAGTTCACAATCGCGTGCGTGTGGCGTCCGGGCGTGCCGCCTAAGAGCAGCTTGCCGGTCATGCCGAGGTGCACGGTCAGATAGTGTCCGGCATCCAGTTCGATAACGATAAACTTGCCGCGCCGCCGGATGCCGCGAATGCGCCGGCCGGCCAGCAGCGCGCTCATCTGGTCCGGGTCGCCCCGCAACACGCGTTGGCACGTAAACTCGACCGAGACGATGCGCCGTCCCACGATGCGGGCGATCGATCGGACGACCGTTTCGACCTCGGGGAGCTCAGGCACGTTCGGGCACTTCGATCAGGATGTCGTCGCCTTCCAACTGCACGGCGAATGTGGCAACCTTCTGGCTGGGATTGAAATCGTTGGCCCCGGTTTGGCAGTCCCATTCCCAGGCGTGCCAGGGGCAAACGACATGGTTGCCGTGCAGGGCGCCCTGCCCCAAGGGTCCGCCGCGGTGCAGACACGTTCCGCTTAGCGCGGTGACGCGCCCGCCCACGTTGCAGAGCGCGTAAAGATCGTTGCCCACCGCGACTTCGGAAACCGAATCGGCGGGCAGTTGCGAGAGACTGGCTACTTTGACAAATGGCATTGTTTTTTGGATTACGCTCAAACCATTTTACTCAACTGCCGGGCGGCGATCAGGACCGGGTCCCATACCGTAGCGAATGGCGGCGCGTAGGCCAGGTCCAACTGCTCCAACTCTTCGACGCGCATGCGATTGTGGAGCGCCGTGGCGATCACGTTGATGCGCCCCTCCGCGCCGTCCTCGCCCCACACCGATCCTCCCAGCAGACGGCGCGTTCCGGCATCGGCCACCAGTTCCACCGCGATCGGTTTGCCGTCGAAATACCCAGCCCGGCTGGGGGCGGCGATGCGGGCGGAAACCGGCGAGAATCCTTCGCGGCGCGCCTGATCGACGGATAGGCCGCTGAACGCCACGCCCAAACCGAAGACGTTCAGGATGGCGGTGCCCACCACGCCGCCGAAACGCTCGCGCCGTCCCGCGGCGTTGGCGCCCGCCACGCGCCCCATCTTGTTGGCGGTGGTGCCCAACGGAATGTACGCCGGCCGGCCGGTGACCAGGTGGAGCGCCTCGGCGCAATCGCCCGCCGCGTAAACACCCGGCAGATTGGTCTCCATGTGCTCGTCCACCCGAATCGCGCCCGTGCGCCCCACCTCCACACCGGCTTCCACCGCGATCTCGACGTTGGGCAGCAGCCCGGTAGCCAGGATCGCCAGAGCGTAGCCCGCCACATCCGCGATGCGCGTGTTCAACTGCAGTTCCACGTGGAAGCGCTCCAGGCGTTCGCGCACGGCCTTGGTCAGCTCGGCGTCGCCCCGGCCCAGCACGTGCGCGCCCCGCTCGACGACCGTAACCGCCAGACCATTGCGCCGCAGCGCATCCGCCGTCTCCAGCCCGATGTACCCGGCGCCGATCACCACGGCTCGCTTGGGCTGCTTGTCGCGCAGGTAAGCCTTCAGGCGTTCGGCGTCTTCGAGCGTGTGCAGGGTGAAAACGTGCGGCGCGGTGGCGCCTTCGAAATCCGCGATGCGCGGCCGCGCGCCGGTGGCGATCGCCAGACGGTCGTAATGTACGCGCTCGCCGGCGTCCAGCGCAACCTCACGGCGCGGGTGCGAGATGGAAACCACGCGCGCGCCGGTGCGCACCGCGATCGAGCGCTCCTTGCGGAAATACTCGGGCGTATGGACGATGAGTTGTTCGGCGCGCTGCACGCGCCCTTCCAGATAATAGGGCAGGCCGCACGCGCCATAAGAGATGGCCGGCCCTTTTTCCAGCACTACGATTTCCAGCGACGGATCGATGCGCCGGGCGCGGGCGGCGGCGCTCAGGCCCGCGGCCACGCCGCCAATGACCAGCAGCCGCATGCGCCGGCTATTCCTCTTTCTTCATTTGCTCGACGAAGCTCAGAATATCGAACGTCTTGATGGCGCGGTCGGGGAAGAAGCTGTTGATGGCGTCCTGCTCATCGGTGAACAAGTCGAACACGGTGGCGAGCTTGGTCATGATCAGTAGCTCGATATTGCGGCGATTCAGGTTCAGCAGCTTCAACGCGCCGCCCGCCTTGCGCTGCGTGGTCGCGCACATCACCAGCGCGCCCAACCCGGTGCTATCGATGTAATCCACGTGGGCCAAGTTGAGGATAATATTCTTCGATCCGGCGGCGGTGACCGATGCGACTTTTTCGCGCAGCGTGGTGGCTTCGGGGCCGACGGTGATGCGGCCCTTGGCATCCAGAATCACGATGCCTTCGTGTTCGCGCTGTTGGATGTCGAGGCTCATGTCAGACGGGCATCTTGAAGCCAACCATGGCTTCCACTTCTTCGATAGCGACCATTTCGATGGCGTCCCACGGGCAGCCGTCCAGGAAAGCGCCGTCCGGCCCCTTGCTGGTGCACTTCTTGCATCCGATGCAAAGGACGGGGTCCACCTCGATATGGCCGAAAGGCACGTGGTCCTCGTCGGGCACCCAATACATGCAATCGGCCACCGGGCAATACGGCACGCAGGCGGGCGAACCGGCGCAGCCGGTGCAGCATTCGGTGATGATGGCTAGTTCCTTGGGCCGCTTTTTGCGGGGAGTAAGGATGCCCTCGGACTTGGGCTCCATCTTGACGACAGCGACTGCGGACATGCAGGAATTATGACACAAACCGAGCGGGTGGTGGGGCGGACCTCCAGGTCTGCGCGGGTCCTACAGGACCCGCTCTTCGCGCCGCGCTAACTGCGGTGCTTCGCGATCAGTCCCCGGAGCTCGGGGACGAGATCGCGCTGCACGCTCATGACCGTTTCGGAGGGCTCGACAGCGGCGTCGTCCTCCGCTCGAGAGCCTCGCGAATCGGCCAGACCAATTCATCCAGGGACCGCGCCTGCGTATGGCATCCGGGGATCTGCGGGACCGAGGCGACGTAGTAGCCGTCCTCGTCACGCGTCAAATTGGCGCTTCAATGGATTGCCCTCGCTCTCTATTCCAGTCCGTTTGCGCGCGGCACGGGTCCGGGGCAGAGCCCTTGCCAGGCACCGGACTGGGCTCGCGCAAGGCCGAAGCGGTTAGCGCGATTCCGGCTAACGCGGTGACCACAAGCCCGGGAGAGGAACGTAGTCGCGAAGGGCGCGCTCTTCTCGCCCTTGCTAACCAGAGTTGCGAAGCATTCGCGCGTAACAGGGGCCTCACCGAGAGAAGACCCGAAGAAGCTTCCGCTATGCAGCCGGGCAGCGTCCTGGAATGTCGCGCAGGCTCAGCGGCACTGGACGGGAAGCGCGCTGCCCGCGGATTCTCCCGAGTTCGGGTGTTTAACCGTTGTGGGGAAACCGCTTCCTGACGGTCGCGGCTCGGTAACGTTACGCACCCCCCGAGTTCGTTCTCGACCTTCTAAAGACGGCGCTACGCTATCATCGGTGGGTAGCATGCCCTGGGACTCCCGATTGGATCCGGACACCACGATGGGCGGGCCGCACGGCCAGTTTCCGTCCACCCAGCTTTCGCTGCTGGAAGCCGCCTCCGCCGGCGCCGCTGTGCCGAACGAAGCGCTGGAACGCGTCAGTGCGTTGTATTGGAAGCCGGTCTACCGCTTCATCCGCGTCAAATTCCGCAAGGACAACGAAGACGCCAAAGACCTGACCCAGAGCTTCTTCGCCACCGCCTTGCAGCGCGACTTTTTCGCGCGCTTCGATCCGGCGCAAGCGTCGTTCCGCACGTATCTCCGCATGGCGGTCGAACGCTTCGCCGCCACGGAGCATGCCGCCGCGAACCGGCAAAAGCGGGGAGGCGATGTCGAGTTCGAGCCGGTTGCGGATCAGGCGGTGACCACCGAATCGCCAGAAGACCTTTTCGAGCGCGAGTGGCGGCGCCAGTTGTTCGCGCTGGCTCTGGACGATTTGCGCGCCCACTGCGAAGCGGCCGGCAAGCAGCTCCAATTCGAAATTTTCGAAGCCTACGACCTCGCCAGCGGCGGCCGGCCGTCTTACTCCGATTTAGCCGCGCGCCATGCCGTAGCCGAAACCTCCGTGACCAACTATCTGGCGTGGGCGCGCCGCATGCTGCGCCAGTTTGTCACCGAACGGCTGCGCGGCGTGACGGCTGGCGAACGCGACCTGCGCGACGAGATGCGGCGGCTATGGACCTGAGCGACGCCGTCCTCGACCATTTGCGCCGTGTGGCGGCCCTGCCCGACCTCACCGGCACCCGCTACGAATTGGAAGCCGAGATCGGGCGCGGCGGGATGGGCGTGGTCTACGCGGCGCACGACCGCCAGCTCGACCGGCGTGTGGCTCTCAAGGTCCTGGATTCCGCGCTGGCCGGCGAAGCGCGGCTCATCGCGCGCCTGGAACATCCCGCCATCGTGCCCATCTATGAGACCGGTACGCTGCCCGACGGCCGCGCATTCTACGCCATGAAGCTGGTGGGCGGCGCGCGCCTCGACCACTATATGGCCGGTGGGCACTCGCTGGGTGAGCGCCTGCGGGTGATCCGGCGCATCGGAGAAGCTCTGGCGTTTGCCCACGCCCGCGGTGTGATTCATCGCGATCTGAAACCGCAGAACGTAATGGTCGGCGAGTTCGGCGAGGTTTACGTCATGGATTGGGGAGTGGAGGCGGTGGCGGGCACTCCCGCCTTTCGCGCTCCCGATGCGCGCCTGGATCGGCGCTCCGACATCTACGCGCTGGGCGCCTTGTTGCAATTCGCGCTGCCTTCGGCCGCCGCGCCCCCCGCGCTGTGCGCCATCGCGGCCAAAGCTATGCGGGTGGACCCCGCCAGCCGTTATGGGGATGCCCCGGAACTGCTCGCGGACATTGAGCGCTTCCAAGAGGGATTGGCTGTGCAGGCTTGGGTCGAACCGCTAGGCCATCGATTGCGGCGCTTCGCGTCGCGCAACGCAGTTTTGCTGTGGCTGCTGGCGGCCTACGCCGGTGTGAAGTTCTTGCTGCTTTTTCTGCGAAATATCTAAGGCGGGTCAGGCTGCCTTGCGCTTGCGCCGCCAAGCCGCGGCCAAACCAAGCAGAACCGCGCCCGAAAGGGCCATCGAGCCGGGCTCGGGCACGCTGGAGAAGTTCAATGTCTGGATCGCGAAATACCAACTCGCGTCGCCTGCATTATTGTTGATTTGCAGATCGGTGATGCCGCTGCCGGTAACCGTGACGAGTTGGAAAGCTCCCGACACATTTTGCAAACTGCCGGTATCGACCACCATGCTGCCGGCGTAGGCGGTGAAGGTCGTGGCATCGCCAAGCGAGGAATTGTTGTAATTGTCGAACGTGAACGACACATCGGAAACCGGCGAGGTGAACGCCATGTCCAGGATGTTCGCGGTCGGGTAATCCGGATTGGTGGAGTTTGCCAGCCCCGTACCAGCGGAGTAGGTGTTAATCGTGGGTGGGCCACCGGAATCGGGTAGTCCCATCAGCGAAAAAACGACGCCGGCATATTGGTTGGTGACGGGCGTACCGTTCGCCAAGTCGCCAAAGAAGATCGTGGAGGCGTGGGCGATTGGGGCCGCCGAAAGCAAAACGATGGAAGCGAAGGTGGCGGTTATGCTGCGGATCATGTGTTATTGTCCTTTCAACCAATCCAGACCGAGTATTCCATTCCAGAACTCAGTTTCCTTGAATTGTACACCCGACCCATTGCAATGGAACATTTTTTTGGAGATTTTTTTTGTCCCGAGCCACGCGAGTGCCTCACTCAGGCGCCGGTCCCGCTTGCTCTGGGCTCCAAGAACTTGTAAGTGCTTTGTTTTCTGTCTGCGCCTCCAAACACTTCCGCCAGATAGTCTTGGCTCGTACTGGGCGTACCAAACCCGGAATGGTGGCACGCTGAGTTCCAACGCGGCGGAACAGACCATGCCTCCGCCTCCTTAAAGGAATTCCTGCGAACGCAGAATACTATAGTGGGAGGAAGAAACGATGAATAAGATTCTGGCTGGATCGCTGTTCGGGCTCGTCCTGGGAGCCATCGACGGTGCCACGGCGTGGTTCTACCCGGAAACGCACTCCGTGATTGGTGGCATCCTGGTGGGGTCGTCGATTAAAGGCATGTTGGTGGGATTGCTCAGCGGATGGTTTGCGCGCAGGGTGCAATCCACGAAGTGGGGGGTGGCGCTGGGCGCGGCGCTGGGGCTGTTGTTCGCGTTTCTGGTGGCGTTTATGCAGCACGAGCACTACCTGGAGATTATGATGCCCGGCTTTATCACCGGCGCGATCATCGGGTTCCTGACACAGAGAACAGGGACGCCCGTCTCCGCGAAAGCCGGCGCCTGATCTGTCCGGCCTTATCGGTGCAGCGGGTACACCAGATACCCCGCGTTCGCAAACACCGGCGCGCGATCCGGCAGGCGGTTCCGGGGCGCCAGCACGATGTAATCGATACCCAGCCCACCGTAGCGCGCTACGTTCCGCGGGTCGAACGGGGCGGCCAGCACCTGCTGCCAGCGGGACCACCACTGCGCGCCGAGATCCGCCAAATAGTTGACCTGTCCGCCGCCTTTCCAGTCGACGTAAACCGCGCGCAGGGCCTCGCTGCGGAAGATGCCCGGGTGCAGTCGCTTGCCCGCATCGGCGAACAGAAACACCGCGTCCGGCGCCGTGGATGCCCGCGCCCACGCGGATAGCTGCGTCAACTCCGCGGTGTGCAACCGCGGATGCGTGCTCACGCCGGCGAGCGTGGGAATCAGGAAGAATCCGGCCATCGCGGCGCCTGCCATGGCCGGCGCGCTCCATCGGAATTTGCGCGCTTCGGCGAATGCCGCCAGGGCCGCGCCGGCCGCCAGCAGCGCGGCCGCCAATGCGCGGTTCCACGTGGGCATCGCGGTCAAGCTGGTGTTCAACGGAATCAGATAAACCAGCGTGAACCAGGCGAAGCCTTCCATGCGGCGGCGCGCCGCGACAGCCACGATGCCAGCCGCCGCGGCGGACAACTCCGCGATCACGGTGACGAACAACAGCGCGCGCATCGGCTGCACTTGCGGCAACAGCACCCACTTCATCTTTTCCAGCAGCAGATAGGAAGCCGGCACGCTCAGCATACCCACCAGCGGCAAGCCGATCAGGAAAAATCGGAGATCGCGCGCCGCTCTTTTGCGCAGCCGCGCATACGCCGCAAGCGATGCGGCGTACAAGACGAGGTAGTGCGGCAACCAATCCCGCCACCAATCGGAGATCCACGAATACGGAGCCCGCAGGCGTTGCAGGTTTTCAACGGACGGCGCGATCCGCGAGAAAAAGAGCTGCGCTTCGCCGGCGCCCTGCTGGAAGCGGGCGGCGATCGCCAGCAGGATGCATGCGGCTGCCAGCGGCACGAAAGCCCGGAACCTGTGGCTCACTAAAGCCAGCGCCAGGTAAACGGCCCAGAACGGAATCACCGTGGGCGGATGCATCAGGAAGGCCACCGCGCCGGCCATTCCGGCCGCGAAGTCCCAGCCGTGCGCCACCAGTCCGATCGCCAGAAACAGCAGGGGCACGGCGAAGCCGCGCGGGTCCGGTTCGATTTCGAACGAAAGCACGGCGGGGCCGCCGATGGTCGCGCCTAACGAAACGATCCCCGCCACCAGCAGCGCAGCCGGCGCCGAGAGCCCCAGCGCGGCGGCCATCAGGTACAGGCCCCCTATGCCCAGCGCCCGCGTTACGAACTGCTCGCCTTCGAGCACCTCGCGGAAGCTCAAGCCGGTGAAGCGCGCAAGGCCCCGCGCGGTCTCGTCGTACAGCGTGAACGACACGTGCGGGCGGGCCACCAGCATGTCGCGCCGCAACACCGCCGGGTCGCGCAGATGCTCCAGGATGGGGGCGTAGATCTGGGTATCCTGCTGCAGCCAGGTGTGGCCTGGAAACTGGAACCATGTCAGCGCGGCGATCGCTAGAATCCCTGCCATCACCGCCAGGTTCTTCATTGCGCGGGCGTTTTCTCCAACTGCTGTTTGATCCAGATACGCGCCGGATCCAGGCGCGCGGCCTTCTCAAACGCCTGGCGCGCCTCGGCATTGTGATGCTGCTTGCGCAGCGCCAGTCCCAGCCACAAGCGGGCCTCCGCGGACGATGGATCCAGGTCCGCGGCCTTGCGAAAATCCGGGATGGCCACCGAGGGACCACCGCCCATCGCCTCCGGCAGATAATAGTTGCCGACGCCACGGGCCAAGTACGCCTGTGACGATTTCGGATCGAGTTCCAGCGCCTTACCGATGGCCTCGCGGGCGCGCTTGCCGTAGGACAACGCAAACAGCAGGTTAGCCGGGACCACCTGCCCGCAGAGCGTGCCCAGCACGCGATAGTATTCGGTGTTTTTGGAGTTGATGGCGATGGCGCGCTCGGCGGCCTCGATGCCGGACTGTGCCGCCCTTTCGGCCTGATTCTTATCGTGCAGTTCCAGGGCGATCTCAGCCAGGTAAGATGCGGCCAGTGCCACATGGTATTGCGCTTCGGCATCGTGAGGCGTTTTTTGCGCCATCGCCGACAACTCGGAGATCTGCTTTTCGAGCGCGGCCCGGTCCTGGCGGTCGCGGGCGGTTTCCAGTGGGCCAGTCGCCGCCAGCATGGCGGCCATGAGGACGATTGCGGTCATCTCTTCTATTGTAATGTGGGTCGGGCTTGAGCCCGGTGCCACTTCGTTTTTCCCGGCCGGGCTTCTGCGTTGCTTGTGGGCGGGACTCCAGTCCTGCTGGCCGGCGTCCACGCCGGCCTCCGGCAGTGCGGGCAGGGCTGATTTTGTGACAGCGGGTCCTGGAGGACCCGCGCAGGACTGGAGTCCCGCCCCACTCGGAACCGCGGCCAGCTCCGGCATGTATTCCAATTCTCTTCGGACGACAGCTTAGCTAACTATCGTTAAGATTGTAATCCGCAATACCGTCTAATTAAGATATTAGAATATGAAACTATGTTATACCGGATTCATCGCGATTCTTGCGTTTGGACCGTTTGCCGCGGCGCAGGCCGCCGATAATACGCAGCTCAAGCAGATCGTCATTTTCGGCCGCCATGCGGTGCGGACTCCCATCGCACCTAACTCGGTCCTCAATAATTTCTCCGCGCTCCAGTATCCAACCTTCGCCGTTCCGGGGCTCGCCGCGATCACGCCGAACGGCAAGACGAATGAGACCATTCTGGGCGGCTACTTCCGTCTCTGGCTCACCCAGGAGAAATTGTTGACTGGCAACGACGCGGCCGACGCCCCATTCGTGTACGTCCGGTCGAACAACACTCCCCTGATCGTGGACACCGCGCAAGCCTTCGCGGCTGGAATGCTCCCGGCGGCGACTGTATCCATCGACACCACCTCCGCCAGCGACCCGCTGTTCGATCCGGTGGATGCGGGCGTCGCGGAATTAAATGAGCGGATGGCGGTCGCGGCCGTAAACGGGAGACTTGGCGGCAGTCCCCAATCCCTGGCCACCGCCTATGCCGCCGAGATCGCGCTCGTGCGCTCGGTTTTGTTCCACTATCCCGCCAACACGACTCCGGCGCCCGCCGCACCGGCCGGTATAAACGACGTGACGGCAATCCCGATCGGCGTCACGGCCGGCTCCAGCACTTTGCCGGTCAACCTCGGCGGGCTGGAGCTGATTGATACTGCCATCGATCCTTTTGTCATGGAGTACGCGGATGGTATGGCGCCATCCGATGTCGGCTGGGGCCAGTTGAACGCCGGCGGCATTAGCCAGATCTTCCGCTTATACGACCGTCTCCTCGATCTCGAATTCCGCACGCCCTATCTGGCCAAGGTGCAGAGCTCCAACGTGGCGTCGCACATAGTCCGCTCCATGGTTCAGGCGGCTACCGGGAATGCCATGACCGGCACTTTGGGAACTCCGTCGGATAAGATTATCGCGTTGCTCGGCTCGAACACCAATATCAGCGGACTAGCCAGCCTCTTCGATATCGACTGGCTTGTGCCAGGCTACCAGGCCGACGTGGCTGCTCCAGGTGGCGCGTTGGTGTTCGAACTTCGCCAGTCGCAAACGACCGGCGAATACATCGTCCGGGCTTCCTATATCTCTCAGACCATGGATCAGCTTCGCAGCCGCGCCGCCCTGACGCTCGATGCGCCGCCGGCCACCGCCCCGGTGTTCATTCCCGGCTGCAGCATCCGTAACGCTACCTTCGACTGCCCTCTTGAGGATTTTGTGCGGGTGGCCAGGCACGCGATTGACCCGCGGTCGGTCGACCTGATGAACTAGTCGGCCTCGCGGAATGAACCAGTACCGGAAATCCATAAGAGCAAGATCCAAGACACACCAAACTCGGTTTATGCATGCTCTTCGTGCAGCGAATCAGGCAAGCAGGCCGACGTGGACGTCGGCCGCGAGACCGGAGTCCTGCCCCACCTACTGAATCAAATACTGCGCCAGCTTCCCGTCCGCCGTTGTGAAGGTGCTCAAGTGCAGCGGCTTGCCCTTGAACCCGATCTGGAAATGACGGTAAGTCATACCGCCGCGCAGGCTGACGGAAGTCTGCCGGAAACTCTCCGGATCGCCCAGCGGCCCAAGGCTGGCGGCGGCATCCGATAGGTTCCGGGGCGTGAAATAGGCGTCACAATCGGGATTCAGCAGCGCGCGGTCGATGCGGCCCGCTTGCAGGCCGCTGAAGATCCGGCGCGCTTGTGCGAGCTGTTGCGCCGCCTGCGGATCTTCCGCTTCGGCTAGCAGCAGCGGCGCGATCTGGCTGGTGATCGCACCGGGCGCACCCGATCCATCCATGTTTGCGAAGACCACCACCGCGGCCTTCGCGTCCGGCCACACCGTATTCGAACTGACAAAGCCCGACACCGCGCCGCCGTGCGCCAGCCTGGGGTGTCCGTTCGCATCGGACACGCCCACTCCCAGGGCGTAACCGGTCGGCGCGCCGTTGGCCAGGCGGACGGGGTTCATCATCGTATCCAGCGATGCGGGTTTCAGCAGCTTGTGCTCCATCAGCGAAATGTCCCAGCGTGCCAGATCCTGCGCGGTCATCGCCAGCTCGCCTGCCGCGAAGAGCCAGCCGCGGCCCTCGGGCGCGACCGCGCGGGCCGGACCCAGCCCGAAGCGCGTGTAGCCCGCCGCGTCGGATTCCGTAAGTGACTTCTCATCCAGGTCGATTGCGCTGGACATGCCCAGCGGGCCGAAAATCCGCGCTTGCAGAAACGCGGTGAGCGGATGGCCTGTCACGCGCTCCAGGATGCGGCCGGCCGCCACATAGTTCGTATTGCTGTACTGCCACTCGGTGCCCGGATTGAAGTCCAGTGGCTTCCCTGCCCATGTTTTCAGGATTTCGTCAGCGGTCACGGTTTTTTGCATGAAAGGCGCCACATAGTCGAGCGGATAATAATCCTGGTAGCCCGACGTATGCGACAGGAGTTGCCGGATGGTCACCTCGTTGGCGCGCGTGAGCGACGGCAGATAGCGCCCCACCCGATCGTCGAGCGAGAGCTTGCCCTCCTCCACCAGCATCAGAATGGCCGCGGCCATGAACTGTTTGCTTACCGAGCCGATGCTGTAGCGCATCTCCGGTTGAGCGGCAGTGGCAGGCCCCAAGCGTGCATTGCCGTACGCCTTCACGTAGGCGATGCGGCCGTCTTTGACTACCGCGATGGACACGCTGGGCGCGCCGCTATCGGCCAGCGCCTTCTCCGCGGCCGTATCGATTTGAGCCGTCGCCGCCGGTGGTAATTGCGCCGCCAGACGGCCGGCAAATGCGATCAGTACGAGTGCGCGAAAGCTGGGAGACATGCATCCCAACTTAGCAGAACTACTCGTACCGCAATGCCACCATCGGATCGACCTTCGTAGCCCGGCGCGCCGGCCACAGCGTCGCCGCCAGGGCCACCGCCAGCAGCAGGCCCGCCACCGCGCCAAGCGTGAGCGGATCGGTGGGGGTCACCTCGAACAACAGGCTGCGTAACACGCGCGTGGACGCCACTGCCGCCGCGAGTCCCACCGCCACACCCAGTCCGCCCAACAGCAACCCTTCGCGCAGCACCAGGCGCGACACGTCGGCCGAGCGCGCGCCTAAAGCCACCCGAATGCCGATCTCCTGCGTGCGCTGGGTCACCGAATAGGACACCACGCCGTATACCCCGATGGTCGCCAGCAGCACCGCGATCCCCGCGAAAACCAACAGCAGCACCAGTTGAAATCTCGGGCGCGCCACCGAATCGGAAAAGATATCGTCCATGGTTTGGACGTTCGAAACCGCCTGGTCCGGGTCCACCCGGTGAATGGCCGCCTCGACGGCGCGGGCCATTTGGCGTGGGTCGGTCCGGGCCCGCACGACCAGCCGCGCGAAATACATGGGCGTCTGCGCATTGGCCAGGAAGATGGTCGGATGCGGGGCCTCCTTCAACTCGGTTTGCCGGGCATCCGCCACCACCCCCACGATTTCGACCGGATTGGGGATCGTCCAGCAAACATTCAGCTTCTTGCCGATGGGGTTTTGTCGGGCGAAGTACCGCTCGGCAAACGCATGATTGACCACCAGCGCGCTGGGCGTGCCAAAGCGGTCTTGTGCGCTGAAATCGCGGCCGCTGAGCATCGGCGTTCCAATGGTCCGGAAGTATCCGGGACTGATCACCAGAAAATCCGAGTTGGGCGAAGAAGTGTCCGGCTCGGGACCGGGAGCCTGCGCAAAACAGGAACCCGATACCAGTCCGGTGAGCGGCAGAAAATGCGTCGAGCCGGCCGCCTGGACCCCCGGCACGCTCCGCACGGCATCGAGTACCCGTTCCAAATACCGCGAACGCTTCCGCTGGTCTTCATATTTAGCCGGCGAGGTGAACATTTCCATAGTGAGCAGGTGTTCGGTGGTGAAGCCGGGGTTCACGGAGGTCAATCGGGCGAAACTGCGCAGCAGCAACCCGGCGCCCACCAGCAGCAGCAGCGCCAGCGCAATCTCGGCGACCACGAACGCCCGCCGGAAGACGCGGCTGCCCCCCACGCCCGTGCGCTGCGATCCCTGTTGCAGCGCGCTCTGCAACTGCGGGCGCGAAGCCTGAATAGCGGGCGCCAGGCCAAACAAAATGGCCGTGGCCAGCGAAATGCCCAGCGCGAAGAAGAGCACGCCGGAATCCAGGCGGATCGATTCCATGCGCGGCAATGGCACGCTGGTGGGGATCGTCGCGAGCAGCCCTTGAAGTCCCCAGTAACCAACCGCCAAGCCTCCGGCGCATCCCGCCAGGGCCAATAGCAGGCTCTCCGAAAGAAGTTGCAGCAGAATGCGCCGCCTTCCCGCACCCAGCGCCGCGCGCAAGGCGATCTCGCGCATGCGGCCAGTGGCGCGCATCAGCAGCAGGTTCGCCACGTTGGCGCAGGCGATCAGCAGCACCAGGCCCACCGACGCCAGCAGTACCAACAGAGGCAGGCGGATATTCTCCGTCAGGTCATCCAGGAATGGCACTACCGCGGCGCTCCAACCCTTATCCATGTCCGGCCGCTCCGCGGAGAGTTGCTTCGCCACGGCCGCCACATCCTGCTGCGCCTGCGCCAGGCTCACGCCCGGTTTGAGGCGCGCGATCGTAGAAAGCCATCGGCCGCCCTTGCGGGCCTCGGCGCGGTCGAGGGCCATGGGCACATAGAGGTCCGCTTTCCAACCGGGGAGACGAAAATCGGGCGGCATGATGCCGACCACGGTTGACAGATCGCCGTTCATCACGATCTTTCGTCCGAGGATATTCCGGTCGCCTCCGTAGTGGCTCAGCCAGAAGGCGTAGCCGAGGATCACGCTGGAGTCGCGGCCGGGAATTTCCTCGTCCGGATTGAAGGCCCGGCCCATGAAGGGCGATGCCCTCAGGATGGAGAAGAACGCGGGCGAGACGCGCATGCCATGCACCGCCAGCGGCTCGCCGCCGCCGGTGATGTTCGAGGTCCAAGCATCGATGGCGGCCATCTGCTCAAAACCGCGGGTGCGGTCGCGCCAGGTGAGGAAATTGAAAGGGTCGACCACGTTGCGCTGGTTCCCTGTCGGGCTGGACTCCCAGACGCGCACCAACCGGTCAGGCTCGGGGAAGGGGAGCGGCCGCAGCAGCACCGCGTTCACTACCGTGAAGATGGCCGTGTTCGCCCCGATCCCCAGCGCCAGGGTCAGCACCGCCACGAGGCTGAACGCCGGACTGCGGCGCAGCAGGCGCGCGCCGTAGCGCAGATCCTGGCCAAGTTGTTCGATTACCGTCCAGTGAGACATTTCGTGTATCGCCTCCTTCACCGCCGTGAGGTTTCCGAACGTGCGGCGGGCGGCAGCGGGCCCGTCGCCCGACTCCTCGGCCTCCAGGTCCAGGTGGGTACGCAACTCCCGTTCGACGTCGTCTTCGCGGTCTTGGCGGCCCCAGCGCATATCGATGGTAGATATTCTACCATCGTAGACGGGCGAGGATCGAGGGGGTTAGGGGGCGGCGTGAATTGGCTCTTGAAGGACGCGGATTCACGATGAATGGAGTTGCGTGGTCTTGTATTATGTTGCATTTACGCCTTCGATACCACAAAATTTTGGGTTTGAATGGTAATTCTCATGGCGTCCCCAGGTCCGGGTCCGCGGCCATGTAACATCGTGTAACATGGATTGCAGGGTTGCTGTCATCACCCGTAAGTAGTGCGTGGTTCGGGGAAAGGTTCTCGGGTGGAGAAGACGACCTGCCCAGGCGAGCTACGCTCGCCTCCACAGGCTAAAGCCTATGCCAGCAAGCCCGGCGCAGCTCCGAGGCAGGCGGCCTACGAGGCCGCCGCAGGCTGCGAGCCTGCCCCACCAAAAGGCCAAAGTCCAGAGGCGAGCTACCCCAAAATTTCGTGTAAGAATTAAAAGTTAGCTGTCATGCGATCCCGGCACGCACCGCGGATGGTTTCGACGGCCGGCGGCCGACCTTGGGATCCCGGCACGTTCGCCCGCCTCTGCCGCGCGCGCGACTACTTGGCCGCGCACTACGCGCGACCCGTTTTTCTGGCCGAAGCCGCCCGCGAGGCCAGCCTGTCGCCGTTCTATTTCAACCGCCTGTTCACGCAGGCCTTCCACGAGACGCCGCACGAATTCATCACACGCCAGCGCATCGATCAGGCCAAGAAGCTGCTGCTGGCCGGGAACCGGAGCGTCACCGACATCTGCTTCGAGGTGGGCTACGTGAGCCTTGGCTCGTTCAGCACGCGATTTCATTCGCTGACGGGGCTCTCGCCGGCCGCATTCCGCGGGGAGGCGCGCCGCACGTTTGGCGGATTCGGCGTGCGCTGGCCGTTGTACTATATCCCCGGCTGCTTCCAGCAGTTCTTCCTGGCAGAGCACTGACAAGGGTCCCAGAATCGCAAGAATCGAGAAGCGCATCTCCGCCGCGTTTTGTATTCTGGAACTTCGAGGGGATGGACATGATTCAGCGACTCAGTTACACACAGCTCTATGTAATCGACCAGGACGCCGCGCGGGACTTCTACGTCGACAAGCTGGGCTTCGAGGTGCGCACGGACGCCAGCATGGACAACGGTTTCCGCTGGCTGACCGTCGGCCCCAAGAGCCAGCCGGAGATGCAGATCATCCTGATGAAGATCGACGGCCCCAATCTGGACAAAGACACCGCCGCCACCCTTCGGAAATTGTTGGAGCGGGGCATTCTCTGCGGCGGCGTATTGGAAACCAGCGACTGCCGCCAGGACTACGAAGATCTGAAAGCCAAGGGGGTCGAGTTCAGCTCGCCGCCGGTGGAGCGTTTCTATGGCATCGAAGCCGTGATGAAAGATAATTCGGGAAATTGGTTCAGTCTCACGGAACGCAAAGGTAACTAACATGGACACAACGAACGACGCGGTCACCAATGGCTTGGCCATTGTTTCGATCCCGGTGAAAGACCAGGAGGGATCCAAGCGATTCTATAATGAGGTGCTGGGCTTTCCCATCGCGCGCGAAGCCGATTTCCGCCCCGACGCGAAGTGGATCGAGTTAAACGTGCCCGGCACCAAGACGAACATCGCGCTGGTCACGTGGTTCGCGAATATGCCGCCGGGGGGCGTGTCCGGTATCGTGCTGGTGACCGCGAACATAGATGCCGCGTTTCAGACGCTGCAGGCGCGCGGGCTGGATACTTCCGCGGTGCAATCGGCGCCTTGGGGCAAGTATCTGACTTTCAGCGACCCGGATGGGAATGGTTGGGTGATGAATGAGGCGCGCTAGAGCGCTCCGCAGCAGGCGGCCTGCGAGGCCGCCGCAGGCTACGAGCCTGCCCCACTCGCGGCTGGTGGTTGGGTGACATCGAATGAGGTGCCGCAACTGCACGTCTTCGCCGCATTGGGATTGTCGATCACAAACCCGGATTGAATCAACGACTCCTTATAATCGAGTGTCAGTCCATCCAAATAGACGAAGCTCTTGGGATCGATCAACACCTTGGCGTCGCCGGAGCCGAAGACACGATCGCTGGCGCGTTCCTTAGCTTCGAGCTTGAACAGATACGATAGCCCCGAACAGCCGCCTCCCTGCACCGCCAGCCGCAGGCCGCCGCTCCCGCCTTCCTTGGCCACTATCTGCCGGATCCGCTGTTGCGCCTTTTCAGTTACCTGAATCATATTGCACCTTTAGCTCCCGCAGCTTCCGCACCGCTTCTACTATATTGGATGCAGCGCTGTCCACTTCTTCTTCAGTATTGAATCGGCCCAGGCCGAAGCGGATGGAACTGTGCGCCGCATCGTCGGCGATGCCCATAGCCTTGAGCACGTAGCTTGGTTCCATGATAGCCGACGTGCAGGCCGAACCGCTGGATACCGCCACGCCGCCGATCCCCATCATCAGCGATTCGGATTCCACATGCGTAAAGCTCATGTTCAGGTTATGCGGCAGGCGATGCTCCAGGCTGCCGTTGACCGAGACTTCCTCCAGTTCCGCCTCCAGCCTGGCGCGCAGGTGGTCGCGCAGCCGTCGCAGGCGAACACTCTCCTCGTCCATTTCCCGGCCGCAGATGGCGCAAGCCTCGCCCAGCCCCACAATGCCCGGCACGTTCAGCGTTCCCGGCCGCATGCCGCTCTCGTGACCGCCGCCGTCCATTTGGGCGGTCAACTGGACGCGGGGGTCGTGCCGGCGAACGTAGAGTGCCCCGGCGCCCTTGGGCCCGTAGATCTTGTGCGCCGAAATCGAAAGCAGGTCGATCGAGTCCGCGTTCACATTCACCGGCACTTTGCCCACCGCCTGCGCCGCGTCGCTGTGAAACGCCACGCCACGCTCCCGGCAGATCCGGCCGATCTCGGCCACCGGCTGCAGCGTGCCCACTTCGTTGTTCGCGTACATGATGGAAACCAGCACCGTGCGCTCCCCGATGGCCGCGTCTACCGCGCCGGGATCGACCAGGCCGTCGCGGCCCACCGGCAGCCGCGTGATGCGCGCGCCGCGCTGCTCCAGACTGCGGCAAACGTCGAGCACCGCTTTGTGTTCGATGGCGCAAGTGACCACGTGATCGCCCTTGCCGGCGGAGGCCTCCACCACGCCCTTGATCGCCAGGTTGTTCGATTCGGTGGCGCCGCTGGTGAAGACGATTTCACGGGGCGATGCGCCGATCAGCCGCGCAATCCGCAGACGCGATTGTTCCACCGCCTCTTCCGCCTCCCACCCGAATTTGTGGCTGCGGCTGGCCGCGTTACCGAACTTACCCGTGAAATACGGCATCATGGCATCCAGCACGCGCGGATCGAGCGGTGTGGTGGCGTGGTGGTCCAGGTAAATCATCGGCTAGTTTGATTATGGCAGAACACAGGCTGAAGACTATGCCAGCACACACAGGCTGAAGCCCGTGCTACCGGGCTATAATAAGCGGCTTGTCGCGAATCTTCGTACCCGTTGGCGCCCTGGCCCTGCTCTTCTCCGAGGTCCTGCTCATCGCCTCCTGTTTCCTGGTGGTTACTTTTCTGATCCTGAACGTGGATCCCACCGTGTTTCTGGTCGCCGATAACGGCCTGCTGCGCATCGCTTTGGCCGGCGCCAGCATCCTGTTCGGTTTGTACTTCGAGGATCTGTACGTCAATCTGTACGTGAAATCGCGCGTGCTCCTGGTGCAGCAACTCTCCCTGGTAATGGGCATCGCACTGCTGGCCCAAGGCTTCCTGGGCTACGTGAACGACCGCTTCCGGCTGCCGTTCCGCCTGATGGTCCCGGCCTGTGCCGTGCTGGTGGCGGCGCTGTTCGCCTGGCGGTTGGTCTACAGCGTCTTCGTGCTGCGCGTGGTGGGCGCGCAGCGCATCCTGTTGGTGGGCATGTGCCCGGTGCTGCTGGAAATGGCCGCCTATATCGGCGCGAACCCGGGGCTGGGCCTGCAAGTAATCGGCTACGTCGACGATAGCGGCGACCCTGCCCCGCCGGAGGCCGGCAAGTTGCTCGGGCCGCTCAGCGCACTGCCGCGGATCGCCGCCGAGGCCGCGCCCGACCGCCTGGTGGTGGGCCTCGCCGAACGCCGGCGGCAAATGCCCATCGCGGATTTGCTGCAGTTGCGCTACGGCGGGATGGCCATCGATGAGGCATCCACGGCCTATGAGCAGTTGTGCGGACGCGTTCTGCTGGACGAGTTGCGCCCCTCGGAAGTGCTGCTCTCCGGCGCCTTCCGCCCGCGCGCGCAACGCCTGGTCTACCAGACCCTCGGCCACTGGGTGCTGGCCTCGATTTTGACCGTTCTCTCCGCGCCGCTCCTCCTGCTGGCCGCGCTGCTGCTGAAACTGTCCGTGCGCGGTCCGCTGTTGAGCCGGCAGGCATGCGTGGGCTTGGGCGGCCAGCCGTTCCAGCTTTACAGCTTACGCCTGGCGGGCGCCGCCGAGCAAAGCCGGAATCGAGTGCAAAGGCTGGTCGCGCGCTGGCGCCTGCACACCCTGCCCCACCTGTGGAACGTGCTGCGCGGGGAGATATGTTTCGTGGGACCGCGCGCCGAGCGCACCGAATTCGCCAACGTCCTGTGCGAGCGGATTCCTTTTTACCGCCAGCGCTACGCGGTGAAGCCGGGCCTCACCGGTTGGGCTCAGATCAACACGCCGCCGGACCAGCCTGAAGATACGCTGCGCCGCCTGGAATATGACTTCTACTACCTCAAGCACTTCTCGCGCGGGCTGGATGCCTACATACTGGTGCATACGGTCCGCGAACTATTGCTCTCCCGCGGCGCCTGACCCTC
>Ga0187871_10000366_pt1 | contig 43831 bp, 34 predicted proteins | sample June2016WEW_16_1_FD_132988 | JGI IMG/M metagenome (GOLD analysis project Ga0187871, IMG submission 132988) | Peatland microbial communities from SPRUCE experiment site at the Marcell Experimental Forest, Minnesota, USA - June2016WEW_16_10 | ecosystem: Environmental > Terrestrial > Soil >...
CGCGGCATCGTTCATCGCGACCTGAAGCCCGCGAACATAAAGGTCACGAATGACGACGCCGTGAAAGTCCTCGATTTCGGATTGGCGAAGGCTGTGGAAGGCGACGCACACTCACAGGATATTTCCAACTCTCCCACGATCAGCGACATGGTCACGGAGGCGGGGATTCTCCTGGGCACCGCAGCGTACATGTCCCCCGAGCAGGCGCGCGGCAAGCCCGTCGATCGCCGAGCCGACATCTGGGCTTTCGCCTGCGTGCTCTATGAGATGCTGACCGGCAAATCCACGTTTGCGGGCGAGACGATGAGCGACACGCTGGCAGCCGTTATTAAGGAAGAACCGAATTGGGCTCAACTCCCAGCGGGGACGCCGGTGCGGGTTCGCGTGCTGTTGCAACGCTGCCTGCACAAAGACCCGAAGCAGCGCTTGCGCGACATTGGCGACGCGCGCATTTCCCTGGAAGAAGTGCTGACCGGCGCACCAGAGCCATCGCCGGGTGCCATCGCCTCTGCATCGCTCTCACGCCGCGCGTTGCCGTGGGCGCTGTTTGCGGCGGCGATAGCTGTGCTCGCCGCGTCGGTTTTCGTCCGTTTCCGCGAAAAGCCGTTGGACGTGGAGGCAGTACGCTTTCAAATCCCGTTGCCCGAGAAGGCTGTCCTGGGGCCCGCGGGCTCTTTCGCCGTGTCGCCCGACGGCCGCCAACTTGCCTTTTTCGCGGCGAGCCAAGATGGCGTACCACACCTATGGATACGGCCGCTAGATTCGCTGGAGGCCCACCCGCTGCCGGATTCAGGATCAAGTTCAAATCCGGGTCCATTCTTCTGGTCTCCCGATAGCCACTCCATCGCGTTCAGTGCCGGTGCCGGTACCAAGCTCAAGAAGATCGCCGTCTCCGGCGGCGCGGCGCAGACCTTGTGCGACATACCCAAAAACGCGGTGGGCGGTTCATGGAACAAAGACGGCGTCATTATCTTCGGGCAATTGCTCGGCGGCATCATGCGGGTTTCAGCGAGCGGCGGGCCAGCGTCACCGCTCACAACTCTCGATCCCTCGCGGGGCGAGATCGACCACGCCTTCCCGTCGTTCCTCCCCGACGGGCGGCATTTCCTTTATCTGCGTCGTACGGCTCAACCGGAAAACAGCGGAATCTATGTCGGCTCTCTTGATGTCAAGCCAGAAGCGCAGGACTCCAGGCGACTTCTCGTCACTGCCTTCCAGCCTGTATACGTCCCCTCTGTGAATCCGGAGTCGGGGCAATTGCTTTTCCTGAGCGAGGCGAAGCTGGAAGCTCAACCGTTTGACGCCAGCCGCCTACAGCTCACTGGTGAGCCGGTGTCAGTCGCCGAACAGGTGGGATCCTACCGGGAGTACGGGTTCTTTTCGGCTTCGACAGAAGGTGTCCTGGTCTATAGGGGGAAAGGAGCGGGCGGCACCGTGTTGACATGGTTTGACCGCAGAGGTAAGGCGCTCGACACGGTGCCAGACCGGGGAGATTACGCCACCCCAGCCTTCTCGCCTGACGGATCTCGAGCAGCTATCGCCCGCGTTGATCCCGTAATTGGAAACTGGATCATCTGGATTTTTGATTTCGCGCGAGGCACGAATGCCAGATTCACATTTGGCTCGGCGAGCGCATGGTTTCCGGTTTGGTCTCGCGATGGCACCCGCATCATCTTCGCTTCCGATCCAAAAGGCTTATTCGATCTTTATCAGAAGTCCACGAGCGGCGCGGCCGAGGAGGAACTTCTGCTGAGCTCGAACGGGGATAAATATCCCACCAGCGTTTCTCCGGACGGTCGCTTCTTGCTGTACTCCTCAAGTGACTCGAATAAAAAATACAGCCTCTGGGTGCTCCCGATAGGTGTTGGCGCCAAACCGATGCCATTCCCGAGCACGGAGTTCAACGAGATTGACGGTCGTTTTTCACCCGATGGGCATTTCCTGGCTTACAGGTCCGACGAATCCGGGCGCTTCGAGCTTTACGTTCGCAAGTTCACGCCCGATCTTTCCGCAGCAGGGTTCAGCACCAGCGGCAAGTGGCAGGTCTCCTATGGCGGCGCCGTGCGGCCTAGGTGGAGTGCCGACGGTAAGGAGTTGTTCTATGTGACTCCCGACGGCAAGGTGATGAGCGTTGCGGTCACCTTAAGCCCCACCTTCCAAGCAGGAACGCCCAAACTGCTTTTCCAAGCGCCAGCGCAGCCGGGTCGCCCCAATGGGGACATCACCGGAGACGGCCGGCGTTTTCTGTTCCCGGTTCCGGCGGATCCCGCTGCACAGCCTCCCTTCACCGTCGTGGTGAACTGGGAGGCGGGATTGAAGAAATGAGAATTATGGCGGGCACCACGCCACGAAGCTTCGAGCGACAAATGCGTGCATGGTCTCCGTCATCTGCTCGCGAAGACCTCGATGAACGAGGAAACGAAGCTAAGCGTGAACCCTTCAATGCTCAGGGTGGACAAGAGTGTCGGTTCGACCGGGAGCTACGGTTCGATGCGGGTGATGGCGGCGCCTAGGATTTGGCGGCTTTTTTGTTCTTGCACGAAAACGACGATGCGAACGTTCTGGAGCTTCCAGGAGGAATCGAGGTGCACGGGCGTGGTTCCGGAGTACGAGGTTTCTTTGTTGAGGATGGTCGCCACCTTGTGGAACGTTCGCACCACGGAGGCGTGATGAAGCTCGGAGCCGGCGTTTTCTCCCGCGGAGACGGCGGAATGCAGACCTGATTCGGTAACCGCCAACCACACCTCCGGCTTGTCATTGTGATTGGTGGCGGCGAGTTGATCCACAGAAACGGTGGCTTGTTCGACCCCGGGCTTTGCGCTCGGCGCAACCGACAACGTTACGTGAGCCTTGGGTTGTGTGGCAGCTTTTTCGATCGCCTGCACGGCGGCCCGATCGTTGCCGCCTACGAATTCGGTGCGGCCGTCGACGATCATTTGAGGCGTGTAGGGATTCCGGTTCTTCAGCGTGCCGGCGTAGTCTTGCTGGCGCAGGGTCCACTCCCGATTGGAAAATGGGTCCATCCAGCCATCGCTGTTCCAGTAGTCGACGTGCTCTTCCAAGGCGATAATCTGCGTTTTGGGGACGGGTTGCTCTGCTTCGAGATATGCCATGAGGGCATCTGCCGGGGGACAACTTGAGCATCCTTCCGAGGTGAACAGTTCGACGACGACGGGCACAGCCGCGGTCGCCGCGCTCTGCGCTGCCGGGCTGCGGTCGAGCGCCATAGCGGGACGGGTAGTGCGGATTGCGGACCATCCGAGAAAAAGGAGTACCAGAGAGACTGCAGCCGATCTGGAGATCGACGTTCCTAGGGTTTGTCGAATGTTCCACGACATGGAATTCGCAGGTTCCTTTCTGGGGCCTCACAGTATACGTGGGGGAATGCAAGAATGGATGCAACGGTGGAGATTTGAGTTACGGAGAAGGGCTGGCCGGGGGATAACCGCTATGGTAGTTTTAACCGGTTATTTCGCCCTGAACTGATTTCGCTGGACTTGGGCGATCTCATGGAGGCTTTGATGTCGCAAAGCTCGGCTATCGTGGTCCTGTTGGGAGGACGGCTTGCCGTCGATTTCGCGAACGCTCCATCGTATCCCGGCGCGCCTTATCACGACCTTTCGTGGGAGGAATTCGTGGCTTTCCTGGAGGCTTCGCGAATCGTCTCGGCGGAACGTGGCACGCAACTGCTGACGCTTTCCGAAAGCGATCCCAAGGCAGCATTCGCCGTGCTGTCACGAGCGGTGCGACTCCGCGACGCGCTGCGTAAAGCGTTTGGGGCATTGGTAAGGAACGAGCGGGTGTCTCGTGAGTGCGCTGAACCGATCAACGAAGTGTTGCGCATTACGGAAGGGCACGACGAGCTGGTTCAGGAGGACGCGCGCTGGAAGCTGGAGTTTATTGCGCGGGAAGGCGGCCTGGATTGGCTCTTGGCGGCGGTGGCGCGATCCGCGGCGGAAATCCTGGTGGAGGGTGCGGAGGCACGCATTCGGCGGTGCGCCAATCCGGGGTGCGAGCTTTTCTTTTGCGACAAGTCGCGGACGCACCGGCGGCGGTGGTGTTCGATGGCGATTTGCGGGAACCGGCAGAAGGTGGCGAGTTTTGCGCGGCGGCGAGGGTGAGGGGGGCGAGGGAGGTTCGCGGCGTGTGAGGATCTGGTCCTATGGCAGGTGGGGCTTGACGTACTTGGGGGATTCGCCCTTTGACCAGGGGTCGTAGCTGTAGGCGAAGACGAGGCGGTCGGCTAATGGCGGATGGGAATAGAGCCAGAAGGTGATGATCGGTGGAGGATTGGGATCGGCCAAGCCGACTTCGCCTAAGACCTGGAAGGCGTGAGCAGCTACCTCCGCGGCGTTGGGAACGATACCGTGAATTACTTCCAGGCCGTAGACATCGGCGGCATGTTCTTGTGCGCGGCTGAAACCATTCGCGATGGGCATGGCGAAAAACGTCATCAACTGAAGGAGTAGAAGAAGGACGGCAAACGAGGCCCAATCCTGGGGGCCGTAGATTCTCCAGTCCTGCGCCCAGCGGCCCAACGCCCAGTGCAGGCCGCGATAGCCGACATAGAAGGCGACGAGCAGCATGATGGCGAAAAACAGAAAACCGTTGCGAACGTGATTGAGAACGTAGTGGCCTGCTTCGTGGCCGAAAATAAACAGGGTCTCGTCGGTGGTCAGCTTTTGAATGGTGGTATCCCAGACGACGACGCGCTTGGATGCGCCGAGTCCGGTTACGTAGGCGTTGAGGTCGTTGGTCTTCTTGCTGGCTTCCATCAGGAACATGCGATCCGGCGGGATGTTGAGACCGGTTCGCTGGATCACTTTCTCCATTTCCGCCGTCAGCTGGGGATATTTCGTTTCGAGCGGTTCGAACGTGTTGAACATCGGATCGATGAACCAGGGGCTGACGAAAACCACAAAGAGCAGGATGGGCAGCGCCGCGAGCCAAAAGAAGAACCACCAGCGCCTGGGGCTCCAACGCATGACCGCGAAAAGAATCAGCACCAGCACGTAGGCGAAGGCGATGCCGAGCAGTTCGCCTTTTGACCAATCCCAAAACCACGAACCCCAGCCTTGTACCGATTGCTCGTAGTGCAGCGAGAGCGAGTGTCCATAGAGGTGGACGGGGAAATCGCAGAGGTCGAGGATTGCGATCAACATCGGGACAAACACAAGGCCCTGCAACCAGCGATTGCCGCTTGCGCTTTCCGCAAAGTCGCGGAGTTTCGCGGCGATACCCAGGCGCAAGAGCAGTAGCAGGACGACGACACTGAGGATGTAAGAGACGAAATACAGAAGGTATTCGGCGCGCGAATAGGCCACGGCTTTTTCGTAGCGGTCGTGAGACAGGGTGTACTGCTCGGTTTTCGAAGGCTCGGGCACGGGGCGTTGTTTCGAAGGCGACCCGGGAAGGGCGGGCTGCGAGGGCGTGGGGCGCTCCGGATAGGATTGGATTTGGGTGGCTTGCGGCGAAGGTTTGACGGCGTTAGACGGCGAGACGAGCGCGAGCGTGAAGAGGAGAGCGAGGGAGAGCGGGGCCGTCGAATGACGCGGCAGAAAACCAGGCTTCGCCGAGTGGCATCGTGTTCGCAACGGCGAATCTGGCGTCCGGCATGAAAACATTGTCTCTGGAGCGGGAGTATGAGGCGCGGCGGGCCGGACTGCAAGTGCAGCTAGAGAGTCAGGCGGCGCGCAGCATGACGCCGCCGGTTCGCAAATGAAATTGAGCTATGGGCTGGCCGGCAGGCGATGGAAAGTCTTGAGACAGTAATTGCGTACGTCGCCGGTTGAAGCGAGGCCGATATGAACGATGGAGGTCCAGCGCTCGAGCTTGTGGTGACCGTAGCGGTGAAATAGATAGGAGACTCCGATGGAGGTCGCGGTGCCAGCAGCTTCGATGGTTGCGAAGGCCGCGTGATTGTCGACGACATCGTTGGTGAGAAGGATTTCCTGGCGGCCGCGACGGCGCATGTTCAGCGTGGAAAAATAGTCGAGCGTGCGGGAAGCGGCTACGCCGGCGAAAAGCCAATCGTTGGTTTTGTCCCAGAATCGGTGCTCGTCGCTGCTGGCAGCGGACTTTTTGGCGGACGGAACCCTGGGCGCAGTGACTGCGGGCTTGGTATCCTGTGGAGGGGAAGTTTCCTGGGCGCAGAGCGATGGCGCGGAGATCGCGCAAGCGGCTGACAATAGCAGGGCTGTTCGAATTGTCCGAGGATATTTCACTCTTTCGTCATTGACCTAGTGTTTTCGCGTTATGGCGCAACGCAGTATACTCGCAGGGTTCGTATCGTTTTCCACCTCGTTCGAGCAGGAGTTCTCGCGTGACGCGCTTCCAGATCATTCTGTCATCGTTATTGATTGCTGCACTTGATGTTGCGCTCGCGGTACACGGCAGCCGCGCGGTTGCGGCTTCGTCGGTCCCCGCTCCCGAATCGAGAACCTTCGAATTCGACTACCAGGTGCACTTTCCGGCGAGTCCAGAGGCGAAGGGCGCTGTGCATCTTTGGATTCCATATCCAACGAAGCTCGACGTGTACCAAACCCCTGCGACGGGCGTGACCATCACGGAAAATGTTCGGCACGCGGTGGGCCGAGACCCGGAATACGGCAACGAATTCATCGTCTTCAGCCCTACCGCGGAACAAGTTGCCTCGGGTTTTGATGCGGGCATTCGTTTCAGGGTCACCCGTAAGGAATATGTGGCGCTGCGCGATGGCGTCGCGGTGACGAGAGTAGCGTACGCGCCTCCGAGCGCCTCGATGCTGCAACGCTATTTGCAGCCGGACAAGCTGGTGCCGCTGAACAGCGCGATCGCCGATCTTGCCAAAGAGCAGACCTCGGGGGCGAGCACGCGGCTCGAAAAGGCGCGAAAGATTTACGACTACGTGGCGTCGACGATGCGCTACGACAAGTCTGGAGAGGGCTGGGGGCGCGGAGACGAAATGTGGGCGTGCGATTCGAAGCGCGGCAACTGCACGGACTTTCATTCCGTGTTGATTGGCATGATGCGATCGTCGGGCATTCCGGCGCGATTTGAGATCGGATTTCCCTTGCCTGAAGGAAAAAGCGAGGGCGAGATTCCCGGGTATCACTGTTGGGCAGAGTTTTATATTGAGGGGATCGGCTGGATCCCGGTAGATGCTTCGGAGGCGTCGAAGAATCCAGCTAAAAAGGATTATTTCTTCGGCACGGTGGATGCCAATCGCGTGCTGTTCACCTATGGGCGCGATATTCGGTTGTCGGCGGAGCAGAAGGGCGATGCGCTCAACTACTTCATTTATCCTTATGCGGAAGTGAACGGACAGCCGGTCAAGGATCTGAAGAAGACGTTTTCGTTCCGCGATATTCCCTCGTCCGAGCGAGCAGCGGCGGGGCGCTGACGAATCCGCATGACAGCGCGAGAATGGGCCCCGAGAGGCTAAAGCCGGTCCGAAAGAAGCTCCTGCGGCACGGTTTAAAACAGCCTTCGGAAAAATGCGCGGTTGTCATCCCTAACTCGCGTCGTTTGCAGGTGAGGGATGCTGCTGTTCGCCAGAAAGCCGGGGAAAAAGCAGATTCCTCACCCCGTTCACAAACCGAACGGGTTCGGAATGACATATTTTCGAGTTTTTCCGCAGACGGCAAAGCCGACCGCACGGCATGGCGAGCTAAACTCGCCGCTACACTTGGCGTTGCTTGATTCGCGGCGGGGATTTGCGGCGGGTTTGCCCGGTGTGTAGCGCGGGCGTATCCTACTATTTGGCAAGCGTTTGGATGCGGGTCGAGGTTTGTTTGAGGAGTCGTACGATGCGTTGCGATAGGACAATGCAATGGGTGGTTCCGCTGCTTGCGGCCTGGGGCGCGGTGCTTCTCTATTCGGGGGTCGCGAGCGCGCAGGACGCGCAGCCTCCACAGGACCAATCTGTTGCTGACGCCGCGCGGCAAGCGCGCGAAGCAAAGAAAAACGCCGCAAAGCTCGCCAAAGTCATCAGCGACGAAGATATCGACACGAAATTGAAGCCCGGCGCGGAAGGTCTGAATGTGGGCTCGCAACCCACGACCGACGCCCAGCCACCGAGTGCTGCGGCGGTTGCGGCTGTCGAAGCCACGGACGCTGCTGCAGCGGCGGCCGAAAAGAATCCGCCGGTGAAGCCCGGCGAGAATCCAGAGATCGCGAGAGCCAAGGAACAGGTTGTAGAGGTAGCAAAGGAGTTGGACCTGCTGCAGCGCGGCTACGCGCTCGATCAGGACACGTATTACTCCAAACCGGATTACACCGATGACCACGACGGCCAGGCCAAGCTGGACGCCGAAAAGCAGCAGATCGCCGAAAAGCAACAGGAATTGGATCAGGCCAAGGCGCACGTCGCGGAGTTGGAAGCAGCTTGGAAAGCGGCGAAAGCGGCTTCCGGCGAAAGTGCTGCCGCACCCGAGGCGGAGAAACCGGCCGAGGCGCCCGCGTCCGCCGCACAGCCTGCTTCCACCGAACCACCTCCGAACCCGCCGCAGTCGTAATTTCCTGTGGTCCCTTTGCCGCTGGAATGCGTGCTCGGCTCAGGCTTCGCTAGATAATCTCGCGTTTTCACGTAAACTTTTCCCTCCGAGGATCCGTATTCCATCCAGTTGATCCGAACGCCTTTTTCTTGAATAGGAACCCATGCAACTTAGCGTTGTGAAATTGAGCAAGACGTATGGTCGAGACGTGCACGCTCTGCGCGGTGTGGAGGTGAATCTTGGACCCGGCGTGCTCGGCCTGTTGGGGCCAAATGGCGCGGGCAAGTCCACCCTGATGCGCATCCTCGCCACGATCACGCGGCCTTCTTCCGGCAGAGTTTTGTGGAACGACGCCGACATCGCGGGTAGTCCTGATGCGCTTCGCAACGTGCTGGGATATCTGCCGCAGGATTTCGGCGTGTATCCCAATTTGAATGCGCTGGAATTCCTGGAGTATCTGGCCGCGGTGAAGGGCATCGCCGCGGGCGCGGCGCGGCGCCGAATCGGCGAACTACTGGAGCTCGTGAATCTTACCGACGCCGCAAAGCGGCCGCTGGGCGGTTATTCCGGCGGCATGCGCCAGCGCGTGGGCATCGCGCAGGCGCTGCTGAACGATCCGCAATTGCTGATCGTCGATGAGCCGACGGCCGGGCTCGATCCCGAAGAACGCGTACGCTTCCGCAATCTTCTGTCAGAGCTGTCCGGCGAGCGCATCGTGATTCTTTCGACGCACATCGTGTCCGACGTCGAAGCCGTCGCGACCAGCATCGCCATCCTCGCGCATGGGCAGCTTCTCGCGCACGGGGCGCCGGAAGCGCTGCTCGCCTCCGTTTCCGGAAAAGTGTGGGAGGTCATCGTTCCGAGCGCGGATATGAACGCGCTGCGGCAAAAGCACCTGATCAGCAGCACCGCGCACCGCAGCGATGGCGTGCATGCCCGCGTGGTCGCCGACGTTGCGCCGGGCCGGGAAGCGCGCCAGCTCGAGCCTTCGCTGGAAGACGCCTACCTGGCGGCGCTGGCCAAACAGCGAAGCGCCGCGAACGGGATCGCTGCGTGAGGAATTCGATCCGCGCCATTTCCGCGATCGCGCGCGCGGACTTCCTGGAACGCGTGCGCCGCTATAGTTTTCTGCTCACGCTGCTCTTCGCGACACTTCTCGGCTATGCCGCGGCAACCGGGAGGATCACCATCCAGCTCGGTGGATACCGCGGCGTCTATACCTCGGCGTGGATGGGCGCATTGGTGGCCATTACCACCACATGCTTTGTCTCGTTGGTTGGATTTTACATCGTAAAAAATGCAATCGACCGCGACCGCCAGACGCGGGTCGGCCAGATCCTCGCGGCGACACCACTCTCTAAGAGCGCATACACGCTCGGTAAGTTCGTCAGCAACGTCGCTGTCCTGGCTTCCATGGTCGTGGTGCTCGCAATCGCCGGGGTGCTGATGCAACTGTTTGCCGGGGAAGATCCGCATCTTGACGGCGTGGCGCTACTTAGTCCTTTTCTTATCGTGGCGCTCCCGGCCATGGTTTTGACGGCGGCCTTGGCGGTCTTATTCGAGACGCTGCCGATCCTTCGCGGCGGCGCTGGCAATGTTGCCTGGTTTTTCGTGTGGGTCATGAGCATAGCGCTGCCGGAGATTACCGGCAGGCACTGGCTCGATCCGATGGGAGTGGTGACCGTCTCCGACAGCATGATGGCCGGTGCGCGCGCGCACATTCCCGGCTACAAAGGCGACTTCGCTTTCACTATTGTGGACAAGGCGGACAAGCCGGCGCAGATCGTACAGTCGTTTCACTGGCAGGGAGTTCCGTGGAACGCTTCGCAGCTTATACTTCGCTTAGGATGGGTGGGTGTCGCGATTCTGCTTGTGTTGCTGGCGGCGCTCCTCTTCGATCGATTTGATTCCTCACGCTGGTTCGCGCCGCCGGTGCGCCGGCCGAAGCAACCGGCGGTGTCTTCGGACGAAGATGTTTCCGCGGTGGCACCGCTTGGTGGAGCTGTTGCCGGGCGCAGTGGAGCGCATCTGACGCCTTTGTCGAATTCGGCGCCCACGAATGCCTTCGGACGGCTTTTCCTCGCCGAACTGCGCCTGGCGGTGAAAGGATTGCGCTGGTGGTGGTATGCCGTCGTCGTGGGACTCTTGGTGGCGCAATTCGCGGCGCCACTGGAGGTGGCGCGCGGACCGATTCTGGGTACAGCGTGGATGTGGCTCGTGCTGGTGTGGTCGGCGATGGGCGCGCGGGAATCGCGGTTCGGCACGGAAGCTCTCTTGTTTTCGTCGGCGCACATTCTTCCGCGGCAACTGCCGGCGTGCTGGCTCGCAGGCGTTGCAATTGCGGCGATCGTGGGCATCGGGGCGGGTTCGCGGCTGCTTCTGGCGCAGGGCTGGCCTGGGCTCGTGCCGTGGCTTGCCGGCGCGCTCTTTCTTCCTTCGCTGGCCCTGGCGCTTGGGGTGTGGAGCGGCACGGGCAAACCGTTTGAAGGACTGCTCACCGCTTTGTGGTACGTCGGGCCGATGAACCATTCGCGCGGCATCGACTTCACGGGAACGGGCAGTGGTGCTCAAGCCAACCACTACGCTCTAATTTATTTTGGGCTGAGCGCTGTGTTGGTCGCCGCTGCTGTGTTTGGACGGGCGCGGCAGCTTCGCGCGAATTAATCTGAAGTATCCGGCCGGGAGACTCGGGAACGTTTTCGGCGAAGTCGTATTTCCACAGAGGCGCAGCATTTCCACAGGCGCGGTAACCTAACCCCTACATGTTGTGGCGTTTTTTCTTGACACCACTGTGAGCTGGCAGCACAATTCGCGGCAAGGTTTTGTTTTTTTTGGTCGGGAAGGCGTTTGCAGGTGGTTGGGTGCCGCGCGGCGCCGCTGGGGGAAGAAGACGATGCAGTACATGCCCGGTTTCACCGTTCAATGCATCAATGCTCAATGCGATCTGCGCGGTCACTGGCTGCGCGCCGACGCTACCGGCCCGATCAGCGATGACGGCCGCTGTCCCTGCTGTGGTGACATGTTGCGCAACGTGCCTCCGCCACTCGGCCCCCGATTCCGTATGCGCCCGCGTCCCCTGACGGGCCGACCTCCCCTTCGTCCCCGTCCGCGCTAGAAACCCAACTTCCACTCACTAACAGTTTCGACGCTGACTCTTTGTGACAGCGCGACAAGAAACAGCGGCCCGCGCGGAGCCTGTCGAACTCCGCTTAAACAACTCCCTATAGCTACAGGTGACTTAGCTGTCGATCAGGCCTTTGCGGGCGATCTCTTCTTCGCTGAACCACAGGTCGGGGATGTTGGCGGAGCCGAAGCGCAGCACATCTTCGAGCGCGCCGCGCACTTCGCCGAGCCGGAAGTCTACGCCAAGCTGTTCGAGCAATTCGATGAGGGGTTGCGCGCCTTCCGCCAGCATCGGATGCGGATGCGGTTCCGTGTGATTCGGCGCGCGATCCAAGCGATGATAGGTCACCACATACGTCGTACCGGCGCCTGCGCCGTGGCGAACGATGTGTAAGAAGCCGCGGGTTTTGGGCTTGTCCTGGACAAGCCCTGCATCCGTCGCCGGGCGGGCTGGGGTCGCGCTCATTTCGTCGTGGGTCCTCGACGGTGAGCGTGTTTCAGCTGCAGCCCGAGGTGCTGCCGCAGTTTTCGCACTTGTAGCAGGCGCCGTTGGGCACCATGAGCATGCCGCACTCCGAGCACGCCGGAGCGCCTTCGTGGGCATCGCGTTGCTTTGTTGAGGTCGCCGGATTGCCGGCCGAGATAGCCGCCAGCATCGATTCCACCATCGCGGAGTTTGCGGACGTAGGAGCTGCCGCAGCGGCGATTTGTTCGCCGGTCAGCTTCAGATAGTCGGAGGAGATGAAGCGCCCGCCGAGCCAGCGCGCGATGTAGTCCAGCACCGAAGAGACGAACCGGATGTTGGGGTTCGCGCTGATGCCCGACGGTTCGAACCGCGTGTTCACCAGCTTGTCGACAAATACTTTCAGGGGCACGCCGTACTGCAAGCCGAGCGAGATGGTGAGCGCCAAGCCGTCCATCACGCCGGAGAGCGTGGAGCCTTCCTTGGACATCTTGATGAAGATTTCGCCGGGGCGGCCGTCTTCGTACATGCCGACGGTAATGTAGCCTTCGTGCCCGCCAACGCTGAACTTGTGGGTTACCGAGGCGCGCTCCGTGGGCATTTTCTCGCGCTGGCGGCGGCCGAAGAGTTCCTGTTGCACGGGAACGGCGGCACCCGGCGCGACGGTGACTTCGACTTTCTTTTCGTCCTTCTTTTGTCCCGCTGCGGAGAGCGGCTGCGAGCGTTTCGAATTGTCGCGATAGATGGCGACAGCCTTCAGTCCCAGCTTCCAGGACTCGATATACGCGTCCATGATGTCTTCGACGGTCGATTCCTCAGGCATGTTGATGGTCTTGGAGATTGCGCCGGAGAGGAACGGCTGTGCGGCAGCCATCATCTTGACGTGTCCGGTCCAGGTAATCGAGCGTCCGCCGCCCGCGGGAGTCAGCGAGCAATCGAAAATCGGCAGATGCTCCGGCTTGAGATAGGGCGCTCCTTCAATGGTGCCTTTTTTATCGATGTAGGAAACGATCTCGCTGGTTTGTTCCGGCGTGCAGCCCAGCTTCATCAGCGCTTGCGGCACGGTGTTGTTGACGATCTTGATCAAGCCGCCGCCGACAAGCTTCTTGTGCTTCACCAGCGCCAGGTCGGGTTCGATGCCGGTGGTGTCGCAATCCATCATGAAGCCGATGGTGCCGGTGGGTGCGAGCACGGTGACCTGCGAGTTCTTGAAGCCGAACTTTTCGCCGTGGCTCAACGCAGTGTCCCATGACTCCTGCGCGGTCATGTACAGTTCCGGCTGCACGCGTTCCGGGCGGATGCCGCGCATGGAATCGCGGTGCATACGAATCACGTCGAGCATCGGCTCGCGATTGACTTCGTAGCCCGGGAACGGACCCATGCGCTCGGCAATGCGCGACGACTGCGCGTAAGCTTCGCCGCACATCAGCGCGGTGACCGAGCCGGCCACATCGCGGCCTTCGCCGGAATCGTACGGCAGCGCCATGGACATCAGCAGCGCGCCAAGATTGGCGTAGCCCAAGCCCAACGGGCGGAACGCGTGGGAGTTATCGGCGATCTTGGGCGTCGGGTAGCTGGCGTTGTCGACCAGAATTTCCTGCGCCGTGATGGTCACACCGACGGCATGCTTGAACGCCTGGACATCAAACTGTCCGTTCGGCTCGAGAAACTTCATCAGGTTCAGCGACGCGAGATTGCAGGCCGTATCGTCCAGGAACATGTACTCGGAGCACGGATTCGACGCGTTGATGCGCGCGGTGTTCTTGGAAGTGTGCCAGCGATTGATGGTGGTGTCGTACTGCATCCCGGGATCGCCGCACCGCCACGTGGAATCGGCGATCTTGAAGAGCAGGTCGCGTGCGCGCAGTTTCTCGTTGGGCTGGCCGTCGGTGATGTTGCGGGTCCACCAATCGCGGTCCTCTTCGGCGGCGGTCATGAAGTCGTCGGTAACGCGCACGGAGTGATTGGCATTCTGGAAGAAGATGGAGCTGTAAGCGTCGCCGTCGATCGCGGAATCGTAACCCTGCTCGATCAGGATGTGCGCCTTGCGCTCTTCCTTCATTTTGCATTCGATGAATTCGACGATGTCCGGATGATCGATGTTCAGGATCACCATCTTGGCGGCGCGGCGCGTTTTGCCGCCGCTCTTGATCACGCCCGCGAAGGCATCGAAGCCCTTCATGAAGCTGACCGGGCCGGAAGCGATGCCGCCGCCCGAAAGGGTTTCCTTGCTGCCGCGCAAAGTCGAAAAGTTCGTGCCCGTTCCCGAGCCCCATTTGAACAGCATGCCCTCGGTGCGGGTCAGGCCCATGATGGATTCCATGCTGTCGGACACGGAATTGATGAAGCACGCCGAGCACTGCGGCTTGGGCTGCACGCCGACGTTGAACCACACCGGCGAGTTAAATGCCATCTTTTGTTCGACAAGCAGATGGGTCAGCTCGTCGCGGAAGGCGTCGCGGGACTGCTCGTCGGCGAAATAGCCGCCTTCTTCACCCCAACGCACAATCGTGCCCGCCACGCGGCCGATCAACTGGCGCACGGAGTTTTCGCGCTCGCGGGAGCCAGGTTTTCCGTGGAAGTATTTGCTGGTGACGATATTGGTAGCGGTCTGCGACCAATTCTTGGGGACTTCAACACCCTCCTGGCGGAAGATGGTCACGCCCTTTTCATTGCCGATCAGCGCGGTGCGTTTTTCCCATTCGACGGCGTCGAATGGCGCAACCCTGCCGTCCGTAAAATATCGCTCGAACACCAGCCCGGTGTTCTCATTCGTGGCTTTCTCGGGGCTCACCCCGGTTTGTAGCGATTTGCCGTGCAATGCCGTCTTCACCGTAGCCATTAATTCCTCCGCCCTCCAGGGCTCCCCCAAGTGGCGGAGGTCACCCTATTATTATACTCCTCTGATTTTTCAGAGGCGCTGCCCGCAGTCACCATGGCGGCGGCAACTCGATTCGCTGGTTCGTGGTTACAAAGCAAAAAATTCGACCGCGACCGGCGGTCGAAAGGAGTCGAAAACCGATGCAAAGCGCAACGCCCTGCCTCCGGCCGGTGTTGGTGTTACCACGCAGCCTTCACAGCAGCGCTTCGCGCATCGCATGCGGGCGCGGAGCTGGAACTTCGCGCTCGATTTTTTTGCTTAGAACCCGGCTGGTGTCGTGGCCCGTGCGGACTCGCGTTAACATCCTCGACCCGGTCCGCCTGGCGCTTCCACGTCCCCCGAATCTGGAATCGCAGTATCGTCGGGTGGGAAAATCCTGTCAAGAGAAAAACGCAAAATGTGGTGAGTTGTTTAAAAAAATGCTCTACCAGTAGTGGTGTCATTTCGCGCACAGAATTATTTTTCTTTCCGACTTTGGCATTCGAACGCAAAATTTCCGCAAGCGTGCGCTCCCGAAGGCGCGTAAACTCGTGATGGCCTTGCACATGCCCAATTTTTTCTCGCGATCGGATTGATTTGATCTTCTCAGGCGTTACCTCTCCATTCTGTCAGCGCAGCGTCGCGATTCTCGCGCTTGTTCTACTGCTCGGCAATCTCGCTCTGCAAAATTGCAGCGCGCAGGACGCCGTCACACCTGCGCCCGACCCGCGCTCCGTCCTGACATTCGCCGAAAAATTGAGAGTGCAGGGCGTTCCTAATGCAGGCAGGGTTGGCGACATGCTGTATCGCGGCGCGCAGCCCCGTGACCTCGGGTATCAGCAACTGAAAAATTTCGGCGTCAACATCGTTGTTGATCTGCGGAACACCGAGCCCAACTCTCCCGAGCGGATTATCGTCGAGGGTCTCGGCATGCGTTACGTCAGTCTCGCCACCAGCTCCTTCTTTGGCCCCTCCGACAACGAGGTCGCGACTTTTCTCAAACTGATTCGCGACAATCCAAAACAGAAAATATTCGTGCACTGCTATTTCGGCGATGATCGCACGGGTGTCATGATCGCCGCATACAGAATGGCGGAGCAGCATTGGACCGCCGACCAGGCGTATAACGAGATGCGATTCTTTCACTTCCATACCTACCTGATTCTGATGGGTCACTACGTCAAAGATTTTCCCGCCAACTTCGCCGCCAGCCCGGCGTTTACAGCGATCCGGGATCCCAGCCCGGCAAGCTAGCTTTCTCGACCCTCGTTAACGCTTTCTAATCAAGTACTTTCGTACTGTTTTCATCTACGGCCTATCTCGCTATTGTTCCCTGAAACCCGGTTGCTCGGGGGAAGGTTGTAATCCGTGCAAGTTGGCCGTTACCAGATTCTCGACACGATTGGAACAGGCGCGAACAGCCGCGTCGTGCGTGCGTTCGATCCGATGATCGCGCGCACCGTCGCCATTAAGCTGTTTCCGCCCGCACTCGCTGCGGGCGACGGCCGCGATCGTTTTATCAAGGAAGCGCGCGTCGTCGGCCAGATTTCTCATCCAGCGATCATCGCGCTGCACGACATGGGCATTGAGGAATCGTCTTCAACGCCCTATCTGGTGATGGAATATGTGGAAGGCCAGCCGCTCGAGCGCCTGCTGGACAAGGGAAGTATCCCATTTCCGCGAGCTTGCGCGTGGATTGCCGACGTGGCCGTAGCACTGGGCGTGGCGCATCGCAAAGGCATCATCCATGGCGACGTAAAGCCTGCAAACATTTTGATCAGCGACGAAGGGCGCATCAAGCTGACAGACTTTGGCATGGCTCGACTTTCCAGCCGCGATTCGAAGGACACGCCACTTCTGGGTACCCCCGGGTATTGGTGCCCCGAGCAGATTCTTGGCAAGCCGCAGGATGGGCGCTCGGACATTTTTTCGCTGGGTGTCGTGCTCTATCAAATGATTACCGGGCACCGGCCGTTCGACGCCGATTCGCTGCAAGGAATTTGCGCGCGCATCATGTCCTCCACACCGCTGCCGCCTTCTCAGACAAATCCGTCGTTGCCGGCCGGCCTGAACGCATTGGTGTTGTCTTGCCTAGAGAAAGATCCGGCGCTGCGCCGCAACTCCGCCGAGGATCTCGCCGACGATCTGTATCCGTTCGCGCGCCGCAAGGTGGCGTCGCAAGTCGTGGCGCCCACGTCGTCATTGCGCAACCGCGCCGCTCGGCTTTTGCGCTCGGCCTAACCGGCCCTGGAGCGTCCGGATGCGTCGCGCACTTGGCGCTAAGCTCAACTCTCTACAAGGATTACCGTAGTACGCGGGATTGGACACACCTGTACGAACGGGCCATTTCCTTTCGCCGGTGCGAGCCGGAATATAGTCGTGAAGCTAAACAAGTGCGGATGCCTGTCCCGACGATGCCAAAGGATCGCTACGAAGTCATCGGAACGCTAGGCTGCGGTGCCACCAGCCGTGTCGATAAAGCTCGCGACACGGTGCTGGGACGCACGGTGGCGCTGAAGACCCTGGTCCATGCGTTTGGAGCGCCTACCGAACAGAAGCAATTCTTGCGCGAAGCGCAAATCGTCAGCCAGCTGTCGCATCCTTCGATCGTCAACCTGTACGATGTCGGCATCGAAGAGGGAAGCGTCGCCTACCTGGTGATGGAATACGTCCCGGGAAAGACTTTGCAGCAAGTGCTCTCGGAAGCGCCGATTCCTTTTCCGCGCGCCTGTGCTTGGGCGGCGGATCTGGCCGGCGCTCTTCACCGCGCGCACCGCGCCGGCATCATCCACGGCGACGTAAAACCCGCGAACGTTCTGATTACCGAAGACGGCAACGTGAAGCTGGGCGATTTTGGGATCGCTCGTTTGTCCACACAGGTATCCGGGTCGGGGCGCCTGATGGGCACTCCCGCTTATTTGTCGCCGGAACAAATTCACGGCGAGGCGCAAAACACCAGGTCGGATTTATTTTCCCTGGGGATCGTTCTCTATCAAATGGTTACCGGAGTTCCTCCGTTCGATGGGAGTTCGGTCAGCGCGGTTTGCGCTCAGATTCTTTCCGCCGATCCGATTCCTCCATCGCAACGAAATCCCGCGCTTCCCACGGGCATCGATCACGTAATCATGCGCTGTTTGGCGAAGATTCCCGCGGACAGGTATCCGTCGGCCGAGGCGCTGGCCGCTTCGCTTTATCCATTCGCGCGGCAGGCGCCCGCACCAGAACCGAAAGCGCCGGTGCGCCCCAAGCCGAACGCTCCGTGGTTAGCGCGACCGTTGCAGCCCAGCGACCTCTGGGTCGTGGCAGTCATCGCACTGCTTGCCGTCTGCAGCGTGCCCGTGTCGCGCGCCGTGGCCGCTCGTTTGCGGTTACCGGCAGCTCCGGTGATTGCGAAAGTTGCACCGGCACCACCACTGGACTTGCTGGGCTACTCTCAAGAAACAACCGTGCCGGATGTGGGAGCTGAGGCTGCCGACGAATCGCAGACGGTTGCGCCCAAGTCGCGCCCGCGGCGTCCCGGAGCTGCGATGGTACGGAACGCGGCGAACCACGGTATCGTGCCCGCGGCAACTATTGCGAATGCAAGCTCTTCTGCGGCGGCGCCCGTGCTGACCGCGCTACCACTACCGGTCCCCATCGCCCACGTGGATCACGCCACCCTGAAAATCGAAATCGATTCGACCGTAGGAGAAGGCGCTTTAGGGATCTTTGCCGACCAGACCCTGCTGTTCACCGCCGATCTGCGTGCCACCGCCGCCGGAGCACCCATTCGGCTGGAGCACGCGCTGCCGGCGGGCCCGCATCAGCTTCGGGTGGCCTTGTATCGACCGGACAAGAGTATGCAGGTGGCCAAGGAAGGGCTCGGCGAAATTCGCACCGACAGTGCGAACACGCTGCACATCCATGTCACCAAGAAGGCGAAGATGTTGGTGCGTCGCGAAACCACTCTGGATGTATTGTGGCCCAGCGCGGTGGCGCCCGCGGGCAGCACATCCGCCAAGCTGTCCGCATCTACGAAATAATTGAGGGCCTGGAAGTTTCGCGATTACTTTGCGCCGGTAGATCTGAGGCGCGGGCGGGCGACTCCGAAAAACCGAACGTCAGGGATGAAGCTTATTGGTCGGCCTGGCGCCGCCAAATCAAGCCTGGAAGCTTACTCGTAGCGAAGCGCTTCCACGGGATCGAGCTTTGCTGCCTTCATCGCGGGCCATACGCCGAAAATCAGGCCGATACCGACGCTCACGATAAGTCCCGCCGCAGCCGCCCACAGTGGAACGCTGCCTTGCCATTCGAGCGTCAAGCGAATCAGCAGCACCAAGCCATTCACAAGAATCAGAGCGATCAGGCCGCCCGCGCCGGTAAGGGTCATGGCCTCCAGCAGGAATTGCCAGGTGATATCGCTGCGCTTTGCGCCGACGGCTTTGCGCAAACCAATTTCGCGAGTTCGCTCGGTTACGCTTACCAGCATGATGTTCATCACACCGACGCCGCCGATCAGCAGGCCGATGGAACTCAGCACCACTGTGGCGATCGCTACCATGCCAACAATATTGTGGAACTCCTGCACTTGCATCTCGGCGGTCTCAATCGAGAAGTTATTCTTGGCGTCGTATGGCACGTTCCGGCGCCGCCGCAGAACCTCCGTTGCCTGATCGACGGCCGCGTCCAGCATTTTGGGATAGGCCTGGATGCGAATGTTATTTTCGTACGCAGCCGGGTAGATCTTGCGGAAGGTGTTGTAGGGAATCAGGACGCGGCGGTCCTCATCGTCGACGCCGATTCCGCCTTTGGGCTTTTCCACGACGCCGATCACCTGGAAATCCTCGCCATCGATCATGACGTCCTTGCCGATGGGCGACGTGTCAGGAAACAACACGGGCCCGACATTTTCCCCGAGCATGACGACTTTCTCGCGATGCAGATCGTCGCCTTCGCTCAGGAAACGCCCAGAAAGCGTGGCGGCGTTGGCGTAGACCTCGCCGAAGTTCGGCTGCACGCCGCGAAAATCGATCGCGGTAACTTCGCCGGCCTTGGTGCGGATGACGTGCGGCTTCTCCCACCAATTGACGTACACAGTTACGTTCTTCACGGCCGGGCAGCCGGCCTTCAGCGCTTCGGCGTCTTCCAGCGTCAAGGGTTTGCGGAGCCGCTCTTCGAGCGGACGGTTCTGGTTGTGCGGCCCTTGGTCCCAACGGGAGATAAAAGCGGTGTCCGCGCCGTATTGTTTAATGTCTTCCTGAATGGCCTGGTCGAAGCCGGTAATCAGCGCTGCGACGAGCATAATCACGCTGACCCCCAGCACTACTCCAAAGACGGTCAGCGCACTGCGCAGCTTGTGGGCACGGAGCGTGTCCATCGCTTGTTTCAGATTTTCGCCGTGAGATTGGGCCATAAATTCCTCAGTCCGACCGCAAGGCTTCAATGGGATCGAGCTTGGCCGCGCGCATCGCCGGATAAATTCCGAAGAACAGCCCCACGCCGGTGGAGACGCTGAGCGACAAAATCACCGCGCTGAGAGGCATTTTCATGGGGATGGAAGTAGCCGCGCGCCCCAGAGACACCACGCCCCAGGCCAGGAAGATGCCGATGACCCCGCCCACGGCGGCGAGCACCGCCGATTCCGTCATGAACTGGAGGATGATGTGATTCCTTCGCGCGCCCAGCGACCGGCGGAGGCCGATTTCACGGGTTCGCTCGGTGACGCTCGCCAGCATGATGTTCATGATCACGATGCCGCCGACCACCAGAAACACGGCCGTCAACGCCACGGCTACTCCGAACAAATTGCCGGTCAGCTGTTTCCACAGCGCCATGATGGAGTCCGAACCGAGAATGGCGAAGTTGTCTTTGGCGTTGTAGTCCAGGTGCCGGTAGGCACGCATCAGCATCCGAGCTTCGTCCTGCGATGCCGACATCATTTCGGTGTCCTGGGACTGGATGAATATGGCGAGCCAGTCCTGTTGCGTGTGCCATTCCTTGTAATAGGTGACCAGCGGAATCAGCATGTAATTGTCTTGCGACTGCCCGAAGGCGCTGCCGATGGGCGCGGCGACGCCGACAACCTCGTAGGTGTGCGTGCCGGCGCGGATGGTCTTTCCGACCGGGTCGACATTCGGAAAAAACTTCTTGGCTACGTCGGTGCCGATAAAGGCGATGGGAGAGTGGTGGAGGTCATCGGCTTGGGTGATGTAGCGGCCGGAGGCGAGGCCGATGTTGCGGAGCTCGGCATAGTCGGCTGTGGCACCCATCACGCGGGTGTTTTCCAGCAAGGCGTTGCCGGCTCGGATATCTATTGTGACCCAACCGGCGGCAGCCACCCGGCTGGCCAGTTTCATGTTGTCTCGGACCCACTCAAATTCTTCCAGCGTCACCAAAGGGCGCTTTTGTGCCTTCACCCATGCGTCTTCGCTGGTGATGATCCCGAAGCGGTCGATCAGGTAAACATTAGCGCCCAGGTTGGCAACGCGGTCGGCAACGTAGAAGTTCAGCCCGGCGACGACACTCATGACCGTCACGAGGGTGAGGACCGCCAGGATCACGCCCAGTAGGGTGAGGAAGCTCCTCAGTTTGTGCGCGTGCAACGCGTCCAATGCCAGCTTGAAGGTCTCGATGAAGGTGACAAAGTGGCCGCGAATGCCAGTGAGCGCAAGGCGTTTCCGCCCCTCCGCACCGGTGGCGATCGGAGGAACTCTGGTCAGACTCTCAGGGGGAGTTGCGCCCAACCTAATCTCCGTTCCATGTGGGGATCACAAGACGTGTGTTCACATGTAAGTACGCGCAGGGGTGCCAATTCGTTTCGTGAATTACCCGGGTTCTGTCTATTTAGACGCGGGGAATCGCTTTTGTTTTGCCTCAGGCAGCAAGCTGTCGCGGTGTCTGTCTCGTTGGGAAAGGTGCGCCCGACCATGCGCGCGATTGTTTCTTGGGTTTCGTATTGATTCTAAAGGCGGTTAAAGTCGTTTGTTTTGCCACACTCTTGCAAGTGTTGATTTTGAGGGACTTACGGGCATGTTTCTTGCTCACTTTTCCCTGGGCCTTCAGTGAGGAGACAACTGGCGCCGAAGACGAAGGCCATAGCAGAGCGACGAGCCATAACCGCGAGGTGGCGAGGGCGCAACTCGTCGCTCGTCCGTCGCGGCGTAATCCAATGGTTGTTTGGACACGATTGCTTTCGATCCCGGTCGCACGGTGCAACAATCGATGCGGGCACGGAATCTAACTTCCCTACTACACTGGTGGAGATTCCATCGGTCGCGTCCACTATGCGGGCACCCAGGCTGGTTCTTTCTGCACTCTTCTTGTTTGTGGCGACGGGGCGCCTATCCGTGGCAGTCGCGCAAACTCCTCAGACTTCTGCGTCTGAGCCACAGAGCGAGGTCGAAAAACACGCGATGTTGGACCGCGTCATTGCCAACCAGAAGCGAAACGACGAAGCTCTCGATATCTACGAACGCATCGAACGTCGCGAAAGCCACAAGGGGCCGGCAGGAACTTCCCCAGAAATCAAGATCTCGCGGGTCGTGCCCGCGGGAACCGGTGCCGATCACATTCCGGTTGGGCCTGACGGCAAGCCGACCGACGCCGCCGCATATCGCACCGAACTCGAAAAGCTGGAGCGTTCGCTGGCGTGGGCTGCCGAGGACGGCCATGCGCAACGCGAGGCCTATGACAAAATCGCCAGGAAGCAGAAAGACCGGGCGGAGCTGATCGACGCCACGCGGTCCGCGTTCCTATACACGTTTGTAGACCGGGAACCGCGTGGTGACCGCATACTCTCCAAGTACCGCATGGAGCCAAATCCGGCGTACAAGCCCACATCGCGGGCCACGGCCATTTTTGCCAAGGTCCGCGGCTACGCGTGGATTGATGAAGCAGCCAGCCAGCTCGCTCGCGTGGACGTGGAAGTGACCGACGACATTTCGATCGGCGGCTTTCTGGCCAAAGTGTACAAGGGCAGCCACTTCATGCAAGAGCGCTACGAAATGGCTCCCGGGCTGTGGCTACCCTCTTATTCTCAGTACGATTTCGATGGCCGCAGGTTGTTCGTCAGCTTCTCCATTCACGAGCGGACGCTTTACACCCGTTACCACCGCATTGGTCCGCCTAAAGAAGCGCTGGCCACAATCCGTTCGGAATTGGGTCGTGCCGAATTGGGCAAGCCGGGCACCGCAAACGCCGATCCTTAGACCTCGTCTTTTATACTGATTCCAGCAATCCTCAAGACGTGTCTTTCATGGAGTCTTTATGCTCCGTGTGCTCACTCTGGCGGCTCTCTTCGCTTCTCCGGCACTGCTCTGGGCTGCGAATCGCCAGGATCCCGCGGCGGGTCCGGCGCAAGTACAAAATTCCAGCCCCGCAACGGCTTCACAACCTGCACCGGCACCGAAGATCCCAAAGCCAAAACCCAAGAAAGTGTGGACCGACGATAATCTGGGTGAGATCCGCGGCACGATTTCCGTCGTGGGCAACCCGCAGAATGCTTACAAAGGCCAGGCGGCGCAATCAAATCGGGCCAAGCCGGCTGCCGGCAAATCGCCCGACGCTGTTGATCCCAAGACCCTGGCTGCGGCTCGCGAGAAACTACAAAAACTACAATCCGATCTGGCCATTGTGGATCAGCAACTTTCCGCGCTGAAAGGCTTCAGCAAAGGGGAGCAGAGCGGTTCGAACGGCATGCAGGCCAACACCTGGCAATACGACTCGTCATCCGTCGAAGAACAGATACGGCGTATCGAGGACAAGAAAACGAAGCTCCAGGGCACCATCGACGATTTGCTGGACGCGGCTCGGGCGGCCGGGATCGAACCAGGGCAGCTTCGCTGAGTTTGCCCAGCGCGGCAACGTCACTCCAGCGTCACCTCCTGCCTACTTCGCAACGCAAGAATTCGCGTGCGTTGAACCTTCCGGAATTGCCGTGCAAGATTGTGGAATCCTGGGGACCACTACCAATGCGATTCCTGTTCGCCAAAAAAGTGAAGGAGTGTCCGCAATGCGAGAGCTCTCGCGTGCGGCGATCCTATCGAAGAGGTTTCCTGGAGCGCTTTTTGTACCGCATCCTGTTTGTCTGGCCTTATCGCTGTGAAGCGTGTGATGTGAGATTCCTGGGCTTCCGGCGCCAGTATGCACCGGTTCGGATGGTCGCACCTGAACGCCGGTGAGGAGCCCGCTAGTTCGCTGCTATGGCGTCACTGCGCTGAAATAGACAAGCACTCGTCCAGGCAGTAAGATTTTCGAAGCCCGAGCGGTGCGGGCGCGCATGGGCCGCGGCACTCATACCCTTCCAATCGCCATCAGGATTCTGGTTCTCGCTACGTGCCTGGTTCTTTGCTTTGTGCCTCTACGCGCAAGCCGGCACGCCCAGCATGCCGCCGCCCTCGATTTGTCTGGGAGCCCGGTTGATCCCCTGAACGCATCGCCCGGCAAGGTCGTAGTTCTTATCTTCGTGCGAACGGATTGCCCCATTTCGAACCGCTACGCGCCGACGATCCAGCAGCTCAGCACGCAGCACGACGGTAAAGTCGCGTTTTGGCTGGTCTACCCTGCCAAAAAGGAATCGGCGGAGATGATCCGCAAGCACGAAAGGGAATTCGGCTATCAACTCCCGGCCCTGCGCGATCTGCAACATAGTTTGGTCAAGCAGAGCCTAGTTCAAATTACGCCGGAAGCCGCGGTCTTCGACGCCGGTCACCGGCTCGTTTACCACGGCCGCATCGACAATCTTTACGAGGATTTCGGGCGCGCCCGCACGATGGCTACGACTCACGAACTCGGCGACGCAATACAGGCCGCACTCAACGGTAAAATGCCGGCGGCGGACAGCGTTCCCGCCGTTGGGTGCTACATTTCGGATCTCGAATGACGCGCGGGTGGCAGGGCATTGCTGTAATCCTTATGCTCTTGATTTGCGTCAGTGCCGCGGCGCGCCACTTGGCGACAGGCCGGCGAGGGAGCGTAACGTCCACCTCCGCTTCCTCCGACGAGCCACGAAATGCAAATCCGCCGCAGGTAACTTTCACTCGCGACATCGCTCCGATTCTCTTTCAGTCTTGCGCGCCGTGCCACCGGCCCGGCGAAGCGGCGCCTTTCTCGCTACTTTCCTACGACGACGCCAAGAGCCACGCCCATCAGATCACCGCAGTCACGGAGAGACGGATTATGCCTCCCTGGCTGCCTGAGCCCGACGATCCGAAGTTTGCCGACGATCTCCGGCTCACCGCTGAGCAGATCGCTTTGTTGAAGGAATGGGTGGAGCAAGGGACGACAGAAGGCCCACCGTCCGATCTGCCGGCCAAGCCGCAATTCGTCGAAGGCTGGCAGCTTGGCAAGCCGGACGTCATCGTCAAAGCGACCAAGCCGTTCGAACTGCCAGCTGGGGGGTCGGATACTTATTGGAACTTCGTCTTTCGATCTCCGGTGGATCGTGCCCGCTGGCTCAAAGCCATCGAAATCCGTCCTGGCAACAAACGGCTTGTCCATCACGCCAACGTGCTTGTCGATCGCGGCCAAACGGCTCGGCTTGAGGAGAAACAACCGGGCTCGGGTTTCGGAGGCATGGAGCTGACCATCGAATCGGAAGTCTTCGACCCAGATAGTCACTTCCTGTTCTGGAAGCCGGGCTCCGCTCCTTACGTGGAACCCGACGGCATGGCCATTCACCTCGACAAAAACACCGACCTCGTCCTCAACACGCACTTGCAGCCGTCGGGCAAGCCGGAATTATTGCAACCGAGCCTCGGCCTCTATTTTACGGATAAGCCCGCTACGCTTCATCCGATCCTTGTTCAGATGGAAAACGACCGGCAGCTGGATATTCCGCCGGGCGAAACAAATTTTCTGGTCAGCGACGATTTCACTTTGCCCGTGGATGTCGAACTCCTCGCCATTTACCCGCACGCGCACTATCTCGGCAAAGATCTGCAAGCGGTGGCGACGCTGCCCGACGGGACGAAACAAACTCTGATTCACATTGCGCGATGGGATCTGAACTGGCAGGCCGTGTACCGCTACGCCTCGCCGATGCCTTTGCCAAAAGGGACGACGATTTCCATGCGCTTCACGTACGACAATTCGGCGGACAATATCCGCAATCCGAACCATCCGCCGCAACGCGTCGTGGCCGGTAATCGCGCCAGCGACGAGATGGCTCACCTGTGGCTGCAGGTCCTGCCGAAAGATTCGGCGAGTGCCACCGTCGATCCGCGCGCTTTGATTGAGGAAGCGATGGCCCGCCACAATCTCGAAAAAAATCCCAACGACTTCGAAGCCCATTACAATCTCGCCGCACTCCTGCAGGTTCGGGGCGAACTTGCCGAGTCTGCCGCGCACTTTGCGCAAGCGGTCCGCATCCGACCCGAAGACGCCACCGCCAATAACGCGCTCGGCGCGGCCCTGCTGGCCGCCGGCCGCCCGGGCGATTCCGTTCCTTATCTGGCCGCCGCCCTTAAGGCGCGCCCAAACTATTTTGACGCGCACTACAACCTGGGAAACGCGCTGGCCTCGCAAGGCGACTTCGCGGGCGCGCTCGTTCACTTCCGTGCTGCCGTGCACCTGAATCCCGAGGATGCCAATGCCGAAGCAAATCTCGGCAGCGCGCTTGCCGAAACAGGAAATCTCAAAGAAGCGCGCCTCCACTACGAGCGCGCCCTCAAATTGAATCCGAATCACGAACTTGCCCGCGAAAACCTCCAGCAGCTCGATCAAGGCAAGACCAGCGATGCTCCAAACTGAGTGCGCGTCCCAGAAATGGAACAGCGCAATGGAAAAGCACCTTGGAAATCGCAAATTGAGACCGGCTTCAGCTAGCTGGGGTAACCTTCCGGAAAATCTTGAATGATTTCTAATCGCTCCTCATTCGTTGTTACCTGTTCGCTCTCCAGAGTACGCCGTCGCATGGGAACATTTGTCGATGCGGTCCGTACCAGATCTTGTCTTTGTAGTCTTTCTCGTAAGGCGCGTTCAGAAAATCGCAGAAAGTTGCACTGAGCCTCAAACCGTGAGCGGGCTGCAACGTCCTTGATGTAGCAGAGAATTTTGGAGAAGAGGGGTTAAACAGATCGAGCCGCTTCTGGTTTGGCCGCCGGAGCGACGCCGATCTCGAGTAGACACGCGTACCCTCGCGGGCGTGCGTTTCTCATTTAACCCCGCCTCATTCTAGAGGGCTCCGATTTCGAATTGCAACCGTGAACGCGGGCCAAGGCGTTCACCCAAGGAGATCGGAGCCATGAGACTCAAGACGAACGCGACTGTGCGACGGACGATGTATCTCGCACTCGGGGGCATGCTGTTCTGTCCTAGTTCCAGCGTGCATGCCCAAGGCATGGCGTCCCGAGCACCTGCAGGTATTCGCTCCGCGAACGAACTCTCCGGAAGCAATCCGTTCGATTCGATCGCACTCATCTCATCAAAGCCGGCTAACGTTCCCCGCACAACACCGCTGGCGGAGACTGTATCCGTCAAGGAGCTCCGCGTTCCCGCCCCCGCCGTCAAGGAATTTCAACGTTCGCTGAAGGCCATTCGCTCAGGCGATTTCCAATCTGCCGCCGAACACTTGCGGAAGGCCATTCAGATCGACCCCGATTTCGTGCAAGCCCACGACAACCTCGGCCTGAGCTACGTTCAGTTGAGTCAATATGAAAACGCCGTGTCGGAGTTCCAGCAGGCAATCGCTCTGGACACGAATGTCCAGGAGTCGCACCGCAACCTAGGTCTCGGCCTGTTCCTACTGCGGCGTTACCCGGAAGCCGAGCTTGCCACGCGCCAGGCGCTGCAGCTCAACCCACGGAGTAACTATGCGCGATACACGCTGGGCCGGATTTTGGCCGCCGAGGGCAGCGGTTCCGCCGAAGCCGAACAACTGCTGCGTCAGTCCATCGCGGATTTCCCGGATGCAAGACTACCCCTGGCTCAGGTGATGCTGAACAAGGGTGCCACCGAGGAAGCCGTTGCCGAACTTCGTACCTACCTGAAGTCCCCCGACGCCAACCCGGCCAAAAAACAAGCTCTCCAGTGCCGGTTGGCGCAAATGACTGGGAGCGACGTAAACGCTGCCTGCGGCACGCGCTAAGCCGATGGGCGGCGCCTGGATGAGAAATGAGATCATCTGCAAGCTTCTTGATGCTACGCTAAGTCTTGTACTTACAGTAACTTAAGAGACTCCTGACCGATGTTCGCCCGGAGCTTGTGGAAAACCCCGGCCCCCTCTAGACATGCTCAAATACCCCCATTAGACTAAGACCTCCGAAATCAAACTCCCAAATGAATTAGAAGGCAGGCCAATGAAACATCTAGTTCCGATTCCGCGCGAGCTGACCGGGAACCTGAAACGCCAGAACGAAACAGGCATGGGCTACCACGTCGTCTCCGTGACCCTCAAGAGCGGCAAGTGTTTTGATCAGGTCGTCACCAGCGAAGGGTGCGTCATCCACGTCCGCGGGCACAAGGAAGTGCCTTTTGCTCCTGATGATGTGGCTGCGGTAGCCGTGAATCACAAGCTTTGGAACTTTCGGGAAGAGATCTAGATCGCCTCGCTCGACCGAATGATGCGGCCGGAACCCGCCGGCGGCACCGTTCGTTTTTGCCCTCGTTTTCAGTTTTCATCCCCATCCTTTCTCGAACAGAACCTCCGGATCTCGTGGAGAATCGGGCAGCCTCGGTGCTAACGTTCACGCTGCGGCAGGACCTCTGCCTCGAAGACGTCTCGTACCATTCACAGTCCGCTCACATCCCACTGACGCCTCGTTAACGAGCCTAGGCTCACCATACCTGTCCTCAGCCCGGGCCACGAAGCCCAATTGACCTTAAGTCGACGAGGAGGACTTATGTCCAAGCAAGCAGCAGAACATCATCACAAAGCAGCAGAACATCACGAACACGCGGCTCGGCACCATCGCGAAGCCGCGGCGCACCACGAAGCGGGCGACCATCACCAGGCGGCCCACCACGCGCACACGGCGCAGGGCCACACGCACCATGCCACGCATCACTCCGAGGAAGCTGCCAAGCTGCACGTCGAGCATCACGGGCACAAAGTGAAAGCAGCCGGCCAGTAGTTGTTAGCGGGCAGGCGAACTCCGGAGCTTGGCCCGGCGGCCTGAGGGGAAAGCCGTCTCGGAGCTGGCGCGGATTCGGGCGGGAAATAGAATGCAGGCAGCCGGGAACGAGTACATCCGGAAGATGTAGCTGATTCCGGCCACTCGTTCCTGGTTTACCTGGTCGATTGCCGCGCGCTTGCTGCGTCCTCGCTCAGTTTCCCGCAGCGATCGTCGTCCATGGATAAGCCTTCATGTCCCGGAGTTCAGGCTTCTCCCAATCCAGCTCCGGATGCTGCTGCAAATGCTTGGCCGCGATGAAGTCCATTCCGCAGGCGTGTCCTGCGGCGGCCACGAATTGCATCTTCGCGGCCATCGAGGAATCGGTTGCCTTATTTTGCGCCGCTCCGGCGGTTCCGTAGGCCGGCTGCCATGCCCCCGCTCCCGATCCGCGCGATGACAGCTCGAAGTGTCCGCAGAGGGTCCGCTCGCTGGGTTCCGTTTTCCCTGTAACGCCGTCGACATGGTCGGCCAAGAACTTCTCCGCCATCGGCACGTCGATCTTTCCCTTGTTCTCGGCCATCAATTGTTCCCAACGACGATGCCGCGCGTTGGGGCTGTTTCCCCCGTCGGCCACCGCGAAGTCCGTCTCTTCCGCCGCCAATTTCGGATTGATAGGAAAGTTCGAGCCCACGAAATAACCGTCGGTCTTGCGGTCCAGCGTCACATTCTTCAATCCCAGCTCGAGGCTGGCGATTTCGTTCTTTTTGGTGTCCGCGATCAGCCAGTCGTTCGCGTATCCTCCGTTGTTCCCCTCTTCGAAAATTCTCGCTACGTCGTCAATCGACGCGGAATACTGCATGGCCTTACGGGCGCGCACGAATTCCGGCACGCCGCTGGTATCGAAGCCGTGGAAGCCCGAAATCGTCGTTTCTGTGATCACGATGCCCGCCGCATTCAATCCAAAATCGTCGCCGCTGTGAATCACTCCCGCCAGCCCGTCCATCAGGAAGTGGTAGCCATGCGCGGGCGCAACATCGAACGCAATCGTCCAGCGCGACCCGTCCAGATAATTCGTCCAGTTGTTGTGCGCGATCACAACGTGTCCATCCCTCGTGTAACTCCCAACGGCGACAAACGCGCTGCAATGTTCGGGAGCCGTCACCGTCGGCAGCGACGCGATCTTCTGCGCTTTGTCATACTCGCCCACGTAGTAGCTCCACTCTTGTGACGCATTTATGGTCACGACGTCCCAGACATCCAGCTTGACGCCATGCGCGTTCAATCCATCCGCAATTCCTTGCATTTCTTCGCGATATTCCTGTTCCACATTGGGCCACATCACGCTTTTTGCCGCGTCGCGAAAAAAATTCCAGTCCTTGCCGTTGTCGTGCGTCAGTTCCAACGCCAACACCTTCTGCGTATCTTGAATCTCCGGCGCCAGCAAGTATCCGTGCTGGTACCCAATCTCCGAGGGTGTTCCTTCCAGGTGCACAAAGGTCCAGCCATTGACGGCCGGTCGCCGGACCGCGCCCTTGAGGCGCTCGTCGGCCTTCGGGGTTTTTGAGGCCGCCACGGTCGCCGCCAAAATCGCCCCGCAGATCAAGAATATCGCCGCCGCTCGCATCGTTCCTCCCGAGGTGTCGCCAAGGTCGCCAAGCGCCCGCGGACCAAACGACACCCCGACAGTGAACCTATCCCGGCGCGAATTCCCTGTCAAACTTGAGCATCTGGATAGGGTTGAACTTGGCGGAGGTAGATTATCTTGGGGAAAGTTGCTCGACGGGCGGAAAGGACTCCGGCGTCGTAAAGGATCGATCCGGGGGCTTCACGCCGGTTAGCAGCGCCTGATGCATGATGGCGACCGCGCGCCCGGCGGTAGGCGGAATCACCACCGTCGCAGCCAGCGAGCCGGTGCGCACCCAGGTTTGACCGGTCTTGGGCACGCCGTCACAGCCGACGAAAGGAAGTCGCAGCCAGCGGTCCCGCTCAGAGAGATTGTCCAGTCCCGCGAACGCTTTCCTGGCGCCCATAGCCATCACGTCATTTTGCGCTCCCACCGCACTGATGGTCGTCTTCTGCGAGGTGTTCAATCGCAGCCAGGATTCCACGCTGCGCTGCGCGCTTTCCTCCGTCCACTGGCCCCTCAGCGTGATCACCGGAACGCTGGGAGGGAGAGTCATCTGCATTCCGGTGGTGCGATCCTTGGCGGCGACATTTTCCGACGGTCCCTGAATGTGCAAAATTCCTCCGCCATTGCGCACCAGCGTTGCTAATTGCAGCCCTTGAATGCGGCCTATTTCCTTCTGATCCGCGCTAATCGAGAAAATCGGCAGCTTGTGAGCAGACTTCCGAAGTTCCGGCAGATAGTCCGCCTCGCGGTTCAGAAGCACCCAGGGAATCCCGGCTTGTACCGCCGCGCGCGCCACTTGCGGCAGACATGGCCCCCCGACGGGCTCGCAAATGATGGCATCCGGGCGCATGGCGGGGTCCGCCTGAATGATTTTGAGGAGCTGGGTGCCCTGTGTGATGGCGTCATTGTCGGCAAAAATGACCTGCACATCGCAGCCGAGACTCGGTCCCGCTTGCTGCGCGGAGGCCGCCTGTTCCAGCTGGTAATCGTTTTCTCGGGTCATCAACGAAACCAGCAAACGCAGCTTCTTCATCTGCAAACCCTCTACAACAGTATTTGTCGACCTTTCGGTGACAATACGCCCAGAAGGTTGACGCTGGGGTGAAACGTTTCACCTCTGTGTCATGTTACAAAACAACGGTCCGCTTAGGTCACATAATCGCTAAGTACATTCGAGCTGGGCCACCAGGGGCCGTGCGAGACGCGGTACCGGCCGCAGGCCATGCGAAAGACTTTAGTAGATTGTCTACTTGTCGTATGGTAGAGTGCCTACCCATGAGTCGCAGACAGAAAACCCCGCGCCTGGAAATCATGCAAGGTACTCTGGACCTGATCATTCTCCGCACGCTGCGGTGGGGGCCGATGCACGGCCACGGCATCGCGAAATTCATTCAGCAGACCTCCGGGGACGCTCTCAAAATCGAGCATGGCTCGCTCTATCCCGCCCTCCAGCGGCTTTTGCAGGAGGGGTGGGTCGTGGCCGAATGGGGCACGTCCAGCAATAACCGGCGCGCCAGGTTTTATCGTTTGACGCCGACGGGCCGTAAGCAACTTTCCACCGAGCATTCCAAATGGGATCGCTTCAACCAGGCGATTGCCCGGATTCTGCGTCCGACTCCTTCAGAGGACGCCTGACCTGGTAGCGGTGAAAGAGGAATGGGGCATCACCTTGAGCTTGACACGAAGCTTCGCAAAATTCAGCGGCATCTTTCGCCGGAAAGAAATCGTCCGTGATCTGGATGATGAAATCCGAACGCACATCGCCATGGAAGTAGACGAGAACCTGGAGGACGGCATGGAACTCGACGAAGCTCGCCACGCGGCGCAACGGCGCTTTGGCAACGTTGCACTCACTCAGGAAGACAGCCGCGGCGTCTGGTTTTTTCGATGGCTTGATGATTTTGCCAAGGACCTTCGTTTCGCGGTTCGCATGCTGATCAAGAATCGCGGCTTCAGTGCGGTCGCAATCATTTCATTGGCGCTCGGCTTCGGGCTCAACACGACGATCTTTACCGTCGTCAATGCGGTGCTGTTGAATCCGCTGCCGGTGCGCGATGTCTCGCGGCTCGTTGAACTCGACACCGTCGATACCAAGACAAGAGTTACGCAGTTGAACTTTGCGAAGCTCGGAATGTCCTTCCCGAATTTTGAGGACTATCGCCGGCAAAACGAGGTTTTAACCGATGTGGTCGCCTGGCTCACCCTTCCCATCACCTGGAGCGGCGGAGCCGAACCCCGGCGGCTGCAAGGATCGCTGGTCAGCGCGAATTACTTCGACGTCCTCGGGCTCACACCGGCCGCAGGCCGATTTTTCCTCCCGGATGAAGACACCAAGCCAAACAGCAATACCGTCGCGGTGATCAGCTACGGTTTGTGGGTCAACAAGTTCGGCTCCGATCCTGCGGTCGTCGGACGCAGCATGATTCTCAACGCGACGCCCTACACCATCATCGGCATTGCGCCACGGGGATTCAAAGGCGCCGTTTCGATCGGCAGCACCGAGCACGTCTGGATTCCGACCAGCATGGAAGCGCAAGTACTCGCCGGTTTCTTCGCCGAATTTTTTCACGACCGCCGCTTGCTTTCCATGACCACGTTCGGCCGGCTCAAACCGGGCATCGACATAAAACAAGCCGAAGCTTCGCTCAAGACCATCGCGTCTCGGCTGGAAAGCGAATATCCAAAAGACAACGCCGGCCGCAGCGTAGTGTTGACGCCACTGGCTGATACTGTAGTGGGAGCGAACAATCAGGATCAGTTCGCGCTCGCCGGGGCCACGATGCTCGTGGCTGTCGGGCTCGTTCTCCTCATTGCCTGCGCGAATCTTGCGAATCTGCTTCTCGCACAGGCTGCCCGCCGCGAAAAAGAAATGACCGTGCGCGCCGCGCTGGGAGCCGGGCGCGGACGTCTTCTTCGCCAGTTGTTGACCGAGAGCACGTTGCTCTCCCTCGCCGGCGGCGTCGTCGGCCTGGTGCTCGCCTACTGGGGGCGCGGCCTGCTTTGGTCTTATCGCCCTTCGTTCATCAAGCAAGACGATGTCAATCTCGCGCTGGACTCGCATGTGCTGCTGTTCACGCTGGGAATCGCGCTGCTCACCGGAGCTCTTTTCGGCGCCGCCCCGGCGTTCAAGGCATCCGCTCCCGATCTTGCCGACGCTCTTAAGGCCGGTGGCCGAGGCAACTCCGTGGGCTGGCGCAGCAATCCGGTGCGCAGCCTGCTGGTCGTGGTCGAAACCGCGCTCGCACTTGTCGCTCTGGTCGGTGCCGGCCTGTTTATTCGCAGCCAGCAAAACGCCCAAAGGATCGATCCCGGGTTTGAGTCCGAGAAACTTTTTGTGATGGCCGTCGATTTGGGCGCTCTTCATTACACCGAAGGCCAGGCGCAGCAGTTTTATCGCAGCGTCGTGGAGCGCGCCAATTCTGCTCCCGGAGTCCAGACAGCTACGGTCGCCGAGAATCTTCCCATGGGTGGAGGATTTTCCCGCACCGTATTCCCGGAAGGTCAGGACGAAGCTTCCGGCTATCGAGGCACTTTGACCTTGACCGATTCCATCGAGCCAAATTACTTCGACACCCTTCGCATTCCTATCCTCGAGGGGCGTGCATTCACCGACAACGACCGGAAGGACAGGCAGCTCGTTGCGGTCGTCAGCCAAGCGATGGCCAAACACTTCTGGCCCAACGAAAGCGCGGTCGGCAAGCGTTTCCATTTCTTTGGCGACACTGTCCTGCGCGAGATTGTGGGCGTGTCGGGCAACACGGTCGTGAACCAGATCGGCGATCCGCCGCAGCCGGTCGCCTACTTGCCGATGGCGCAGGAATATTCGACCTTCGCAACGGTGCAAGTGCGCACCACGGGCGAGCCGGAGGCCGCCATCGGCACGGTACGCAGCGTCGTTCAATCGCTGGATACCAACCTGGCGATCACCGACGTGCAGACCATTCGCGAGATCATGAACCAGGCGCTGTGGGCGCCGCGCATGGGCGCCGCTCTGCTGGCTCTGTTCGGCGGCTTGGCGCTGGTGCTTGCGGCCGTCGGAGTTTACGGCGTGCTGTCGTATTCGGTGAACCAGCAGCGCCACGAAATCGGAATTCGCCGCGCGCTCGGTGCGCAAGAGGGCGACGTGATGCGCTTGGTTGCCGGCCAGGGGATGCTTCTCGCGGTAGCTGGATTGGTGCTTGGCTTATTGCTTTCCGGTCTCTTCGCGCGCTTGCTCGCCAGCTTGTTGTTCGGCGTCAGCGCCATGGATCCGTGGACTTTTCTGGGCGTCACAACGATTCTGCTCGTTGTCGCGCTGATAGCCTGCTACATCCCAGCCCGCCGCGCCGTGCAAGTCGATCCGCTGGTCGCGCTGCGCTACGACTGAAATCCACGGAGCAGGAAGGCTGCCGTAGGCGCCGGGCTTAAGCTCGGCGAATTCAGTCGCGAACTTTTCGGCAGCGATTTACGCGCCCGCGGGTGTGGCGTGGGCCGTGCTGCATCTAGGCCGGCTCTACCAATCATTCGGCGATGTGAAGCTTGTAATCCCGCCCTCGGGTCTCCCACTCGATGCGCACCAGCCAATCGAAGTGCATGCCCTCGGTCTTGAGCCAGGCCTCCAGCACTTCGCGCGACGCGGCCTGGAATTCGACAAACATTTTGCCCTCGAGCATGTTGACCTGCACGCGCTCGGCGTGCGCGGTGCCGCCGCACATCATGCGCTCCGCCAGGTTTTCCGCTCCCTGCCGCGTAAGGCAAGCCAGCGTATGTTGCGTCAGATAGCGAGGCATCGGCACTCCCAAGTGAGAATTGCATCTCCATTATTCCACACGTCGCGGAGACTGTCGTTTCAGGGGCGTTGGCTCGCACCGAGGACAGCTCAATTCGCGAAGGCGATCACTTGGTAGGCCTTTGTGATGTTCGCGGTGACGCTTTGCGGGAAGGCCGGGTCGAACTTTTCGGCGTATTTCGGGACTAGCACCTTTGCTACTTGCTTCTGGGCCTCCTCCAGACTGTCGCCACGAGCGTAGGCTTGGCCGGTTTCATCGAGCAAGTCGCGAAAGTATTGTTTCCAGAGCTCGAACTTTTCTTTGCCGTGCATGACGTCGCCGTGTCCGCCCAGCACCTGTTCAAAATCGAGCTTCTCGGCATTATCGAGAGTCGTGATCCACTCGAATGGATAACTGTCGCCCATGAAAGGCGTCCAGCCATGGAGCGCGTCGCCGGTCACCAGCACTTTTTCCTTGGGGAGGTACACGAAGACGTCGCCGTTGGTGTGCGCGTTGCCGAGCCAGAACAATTCGACGCTGCGCGATTTGCGGTGGAGGATCAGGCTATGGTCGAAGGTCAGCGTCGGCAAGACCACCTGCATGCTCTTGAGCTCCGCGAGGTAGTCTTCGGCCTGCGACAAATTGCTCTGTAGTTCTTCCTTTTGTTTCGCATCGGACGCTTTGGCCAAGTCCGCTTTCAGTTTTTCGATCTCCCCGGGCATGGTCGTGATTTCGTGCTTCACGCGCGGGATGCCGCGCTGCTCGATGTTCAACCGCGTGGCTTCAGACGAGATAATTTCCACGCCCGCAGGCCAGGAACTCGGATATGCCTGGTTACCCTGGTAGTGATCCCAATGAAAGTGCGTGTTCACCACGTAGCGGACGGGCTTGTCGGTGAGCTTTTTGATTTGCTCGATGAGAGCGCGCGCAGCCGATGGTTTGGAGTGCGTGTCCACGACCAGCACGCTGTCGTCGAACAAAATAATCGCAGCATTGCAATTCACCTTGTACTGAGGCTTTGCGATCGCGGCGTAAACGCCGTCGGCAATCGGCTTGATGTCGAACAGATCGTCGGCAGCAGAGCTGTAAACAGCCGAAAGCAGTAGGAGGGCAGCCAGGCACACCGCGCGTTTCATAGAGTTCCCCTTGCCGGAAAGTCGGGAAGTTCGCGGGCGCAGGCTACTACACAGGATGCGGGGCGTAAAGGGCTGAAGCAGCGCGGGCGGACCCGGCGGCAAACGCAAGGCCCTCACGCTCTTCGACCTGCGTCACAACAGATTCTTGCGTCGATACAAAGCCAGGCCCGCCGTCGTCAACTTCGCCAGTTCGCGGAACGAAGCGGGATCCGGCCCGCTGAAGTTGAAGCACGACAATCCTTGCATGCGCTTCTTGAGTTCCGGCGACACTTTCTTGCGTAGCGATTCATCCCAATATAGCGGCATGAGATGGAAGCTCACATACGCTTTGCCGGAGATCACCGCGCCAAAGAAAAGCGGCTTGCCTTTGTAGGTGGGCGATTTCGTCTCCAGATAAAAGCGGCTCCGTGTGTCCGTGTTGACTTTCAGGTGCTTTACATGAGGCGCGAAAATTCTTTTCAAACCAAAAAATGCCGCTGCAAAACTGTCGGCGCGATCCAATGCTTCCGCGGCCCCCGCGCGCGAGGTATTTTTCTGTTTCAAGACCACTCTCCTTCGGCAACTCTACAAACTGACTTCCGTTTCGGGCACAACAACTCTTGCGTGTGAGTATACGGCTTGCGGCGGGCCTGAGGAAACAATGATGCCGGGAGAGCGCGTTTTGCGTTACGCGGCAGAATTTGCCCACTGCATCTTCGATTCTTGCGCACGGCAAATGGTTTCGGGCCCCCGCCGCTAAGGCCTGACTCTTTCTCATACTAGATATTCCGCCAGAACCGCGCGAATCGAACCCGGCGGCAAGGGCCCCAAACGTTGCCAGGTGATCATGCGGGACTGAGGAACACATTGGTGACGCGATGTTGGCACCTTAGCAAAGTTTAACGGGATGACCGCTTTCGCGACAAACCGTCCCATAAACGGTCGATCTAACAACGAGTATCCCTCCGGTCAACTTCACTTATCTCCTTATGTTTGTTACACATAAATAGAATGCCAGCGTGGCGATTCGCCTGCGATTTAGCTGCTCGCCATGAGCGCTGCACCCATCACATTTTGTTCAGAATTCGGGGGGCTGGAAGGTTGCGCCCGGCGGGGCCTGTTGCTGCGAGCGCGCGCAGGTGATCGCGAAGCCTTCGTGGAAATGGTATCTCCCCATGTGGAAACGATGACTCGTCGGGCGCGGCGTCTCACCGGCAATGCCGCAGACGCGGAGGATGTTAGCCAGGAAGCGTTGCTAAAAGCATGGTCGCGGCTGGAGCAATTCTCCGGAAATCAGGACGAGAACGCGGATGATTTTCGCGCATGGCTGGCTCGCATCGCCGGAAATACGTCGATCGATGTGTTGCGCCAGCGGCGCGACGGCAAGATACTGTCTTTGGAGCAACCCCACGGCTCGTCCGAGGAGACCCTCGGCAGCGGTATTGCCGCGCACGGCGACAATCCCGAAGAGCGCTGCGCACGCCGCGAAATGGGACGTATGCTGGCTGACGCCATCCTGCAGTTGCCCGCAGAGTTGCGGCAAGCTTGCTTGTTGCGCGACGTGATGCACTTTTCGTCGCAGGAAGTCGCCGACCGGCTCGGAATTTCGGTCGTTGCGGTGCGGCTACGATTGTTCCGTGCGCGGCGCCGCCTTCGCGAAAAATTGGAAGAGGCGCTGCGGCCCAAAGTCCGGCGCGCTGACCGAGTTCCGGCTGCCCAGGAGCGCCGTCGCGCCATCGAGAAAGGCCGCACAGGATTTCTTCCGCTTAGTGCAGGCTTCGCGTCGGGCGATTGAATAAACTGTCTCCGCGAAATACTAAGCTGTGCTCCTTCATTGCCCCGAACATAGTTCTGGTCCTTACGCGATCATCCTCGCTATAGAGGTGCCGTTCATCCCGGATACACCGGAAAGGATAGCCAGCCGGAGTTCCGTATTGACAGGCACAGTACGAGGTGCTAAAAACCGCCAGACATGCCCTCTGGTGGTGAGTCTCTTACCACGCTGCGGCGCGCATCACGCGAGTGAAGCACCAAGCCTGCCTGGCAGGGCAGGCTGCAGGCCGTCGAGGGTTTTTGCCTGCATCACCCTACCACCCCGGGAGGCGAGAACTTCGTTTTCGCCTCCTTTATTGATTCCACGGCACTTGGCTTGACGTCCCGTCTGCAAGACGTAATTCCTTGAGGGCCTGCGCGGCCCGTCGGCTATGATAAGAGCCTGCTCATTTTCCCTGGAGGCTCCCCTCTCATGCTCGTGCAACCCGGCAAACCCGCACTGCTGTCGCTGAACCGTGTCACGGTCATGCGCGGCGATCGGGCCGCCCTCGAAGACGTGTCCTTGCAAATTGAGGCGGGCGAGCATATCTGCATCCTGGGCCCCAACGGCTGCGGAAAATCGACACTGATCAAAACGATCACGCGCGAGTGCTATCCCATGGCGAACCATGGCTCGTCGATTTCTATTCTCGGCCGCGAGCGTTGGAACATCTTTGAGTTGAGGTCGCTGCTTGGCATTGTCTCGCCGGACCTTCTGACTTCGTGCACCACCGACGCTACCGGGCGGGATGTTGTGCTGTCGGGATTTTTTAGCAGCACGCGCATTTTTCCGCACCATTCGCCAATGCCGGAATTATTGGCGCGCAGCGTCGCCGCGCTGGAACGGCTGGGAATTGCGCACCTGGCCGGTCGCTCCGTGGCTCACATGTCCTCGGGGGAAGCCAAGCGCACGCTGATCGCCCGCGCGCTGGTTCACGAGCCGCAGGCGCTGCTGTTCGACGAGCCCAGCAACGCCCTGGACATCGCCGCGCAGGTACAGCTTCGCGAAACGATGCGAGATCTCGCGCAATCAGGCCTCGGAATCCTGCTGGTGACCCATCATGTGGCGGAAATCATTCCGGAGATCGAGCGCGTGGTGCTGTTGCGCGATGGCCATATCGTCGGCGACGGCCCGAAAGAAGAACTTCTGACGGCCGCGCGCCTCAGCGACCTTTTCGGTGTGCGCGTGCAGATCGGCCGCCAGGACGGCTATTTTCACCTGTATTGATCAACTGGCTGACAGAACGCTGGGCCACCTCCCGTCAGCTCCCCCCTGCAGAGTCGCAATCCGGGATTGCGACTCTGACTATCCGACGAGCCCCGGTTACTGTCCTAATGACCGGTAACTTGTAGTTGGCCCGGTAAAGTCGCGACGCGCGACCTCAAGCCCCAAATCGCATAGGCTTTGTCAGACGTACTGCGCGTCCACGAATGAACCCAACCCATCGCCATTTGCTGCGCATCTGGTTTGTCCTTGGTCTAATGCTTTTCCCGGGCCCGCTGGGTGCGCCCCACGCCCGGGCAGACGCCTTTCCGGCCCCACAAACGCAAGACGACGATGCGAGTGGCACGCATGAAAAGCCTTTTGTCGATCTCATGCTTGAGGTGGAATGCAACCACTGCACGAGAGTCTTCTTCGGGTACCCGTCGGTTCTCCGTCAAAAATACAACTTCAAACAGGTGCTTTCGCGTGTTCTCGGGTGTCCCCTGGAAGACGTAAACCTGTCGCCGTCAGCGAATGACCAATCCGAAACCCTGAGTGCGCGATGCACCCTTCCTTTGCGGCGGTCTCAACTTGTGGAGACCGGAAACATTGACCTTCAGCCGTTCAAGGAGATTCAGAAGGTCGAGCCCAATATTCCTTTCGCGATCACCCTGTTCATCACGCGGGAAGACTTCTTGCGTTGCGACCCCGAGCCCGACCACCTGCTTCGCACTTCAAAAAACGCTACATGCTCATATTCGCTGAACGCCGCTGGTGCTTCGCCGGCCAGTCTTCGTCCGGAATTCGGCTACGACGGCGCGCAAGTGTTGCGCTTGAGCGGTATATTAGGATTTCTGCTCTGCGTGCCGATTGGGCTGACGTTCTGGTTCCGGCGGCGGGCGGTGACCACCCCGGACGAGGCGAGGCCTGCCGTGTCGTTTGCCTACCGCCGATTTGTCACCTGGACCGCGCTCCTTGGCGTGCTCGTCTGGTGGGCGGCCGCCGATCTGCTCAAAGCCGCCGACTTCGTTTCATTTCTATTCCCCGCCTGGCAGCAAAGCGATGCGGCGGCCATCTTTCCGTGGGTGTTGTTGTGGATCCCCCCGGTGGTGGTGTATTTCCTGTGCCTCGCGCTCTCCTTACCGATGCAGGCGCTACGCGGCACCATCCACACGCAGAGACAAGTCTTGAACCAATCCTTCTGGGCGGTAGGCCGATTCGTGTTTCCTGTTTCGTTGCTCTGCCTTGGCGCAATGGAGATGTTCCACTCCACGCGTCTTGGTGTGCTGCTCGTCGCCGCTGGCGTCGTTGCCGGCAGGATCGCCAATCGTAAGATCGTTCGCGCGTATGGCATCGAACTCCATGCCCTGACTTCGGGCGAACTGCGCGACCGCGCCTTCGCCTTGGCCCAACAGGCCGGCACAACCGTGCGTCAATTGTATGTCCTCCCGGCGGAGCGCCTCCGTATGGCAAACGCCTTTGCCCACTCCGCCCAGAACATTTTTCTGACCGACTACCTAGTCAGCAATTTGAGCAAAGCAGAAGTGGACGCCGTGGTCGGCCACGAAATCGCGCATCTCCAGAACAAACACCTGGGACGCCGGATGACCGTAATTTTCGTCGCCATTCTCGTCTTCGCCTTCAGCGCCGCTTTCTTGGAGTACTGGCTTCCTGCCGGGCTCCCAAACGGGCCCATCTTTTACGCCATCTTATTGCTCATATATTTCTTCCTATCGCGCCGCAACGAATTTGCTGCCGACGCCGGGTCGGTAAAGCTGACGGGGAACGCGGAAGCGATGATCACCGCGCTGGCCAGGATCACACGTCTAAATACTGTCCCCCTGCAATGGAGCAAGCTTGACGAAAAGCTGCTGACCCACCCTTCGACCATGCGGCGAATCCGCCGCATGGCCAACGCCGCGGGTATTTCCGAAGGACGCGTTGCGGAACTGCTCAGCCAGTCCGTTATGCCGCCGGTAGAAACTTACCCTATCCCGGCTACCGCGTTGCCCACGGGCAAATTGTTCTCCACGCAGTACAAGAGACAGCTGTCGCAGAAGATCGCTTGGACAATAATTCTCACTACTTCCTTCGTCCCCGCCATCGTCGCGTTCTTCGCCTATTGGGCGCACCTGGAAGGTGGGATTTGCTGGCTCGTCTCTACGCTCGGAGTCTTTCTTACCGTCGGCGCCAATTTGTTGTTGTTCAACTTTCTGCCCATGCTCGGCGTGGGGAAGCTGGAACACACGTTTCGCGAAAAACTTCGCGTGGAGCGCGCCTCTGCGGCTGGCCGCGAGGGCATCTTCGTGAGCCTGGCCCCGGATTCCGGACCGCGCGTCTACGAGGCGAACTGGAGCTGGGATCTCGGATTTCTTTCCATCACTGACGAGCACTTCTCCTACTTCGGAGAGGAAGCGCGTTTCGTCCTACGGCGGGACGAAATCACTTCTTTTTCGATCGGCCCCGGGCCCGTCGGCTGGTTTCGAACACCGTCGTTGTACGTGTCATGGGCCGATTCGGCCGGCCGCCAGGGCACTTTTAACCTGCGTCCGTTGAGTGTGCGCTCCATGCGCGACATGGCCAGGAAGACAATTCTCCTCGCCCGCGATCTGGAAAGCTGGCACCAGGGTTGCCTCTCTCCGGCCTCGGCCAATCCGATTTTCGCCGCTGGGAACGCTGTTGAGGAAAGACTGGGCCTTCCGGCCTTCGGCCAGGTTACCGGCATGTCGCCGCAATCTCTCGTCCGCGGCCAGTCTCTGGCCTACGATTTTCTCATGAACACATTGCTGGCGACTGGCGTAATTCTTCTTTTTGGACTCGGATTTCCACTTTTCGATGATCTTAGCCGATCCTCGGACCCGGCAGATTTGAATCCTGCCCTCGGAGGACTCTACGTCCTCCTGGTCGTCTGGCTGGTTCGCTTCATGACCTTGCTGCCTTACTGGCGAGCCCGCGAGGGCAGTTCCTCCTCGGGCTCAATCGCGTGTGCCCCAGCGACATCGAAAGTCAATTCCGGTATTTGAGTAGCCTTACGTGATCCATGCCTAGCTGGTTGATCGAAACCGCAAAAAAACTGCCCGCCCTGATCGCGGACCCCGTCCCTCGGCGCCCTTTTTAAGCGTCCGCGCGAAGAATTCGCGTTCTTGCCGAAAACCATCGTCGCAAAATATTGGGTGAACGCTCCAAACCTGCCGACTTCAAGGAGAGGGAGAAACGGCGAGAACCAAACCGGGGGAGAAGAACTCTACTTACTTGCCTTCGGTCTTCACTTCAGGGCGTCGAGGGGGAGCGACGCGAGCTTCAGGGTGTTTCGGCGTCCAGTCTTCGGGGGGAAACGCCACCCGCCAGAACGTCGGATGCGGTGTTGAGAACTCAAGACCGATTTCCGCTTTGCCCGAACGTACCGGGCCCAGAAACGCTACGTGACACTCGTGCTCTTCTTGCGTTTTCTTGTGCTGCAATTGGACTTTGCTGCCGCTCGTGAGCCGCGACTCCAACAAAACCAGCGCCCCGTGGGCGTTAATCGCCAAGGTTTCGGTCTCTTCCTCGATTGTTTTCCCCTGCGCATCGGTGCCGCGAATGCGCACGGCGACCTGCATCAGCACTCGCTGACTCCGGCGTCGCGCCCCTGTACTTACGCTCGTATTCGTGCTTTGAGCCATTCCAACCTCACTGGCTCAACTATACCCCGGCGGGCGGCAATGTCGAGCGACTCGGGTACAAGCGTATCCAAATATGATAACGGTGGTGTCTCGTGGACCTAGGCTTGGCCGCGCTGGTCCATCGGTACGTAGTGCCGCGTATCGTGGCCGAGGTAGATCTGGCGTGGCCGGGCGATTTTCTGCTCCGGATCGAGTAGCATCTCCTCCCACTGCGCGATCCAGCCCGACGTGCGCGGGATGGCGAACAAGACGGGGAACATAGTCGCGGGGAATCCCATCGACTGGTAGATCAGTCCGGTGTAGAAATCCACATTGGGATACAACTTGCGCTTCACGAAGTAATCATCTTCCAGGGCGATGCGCTCGCATTCCAGTGCGATCTCCAGCAAAGGATTTTTCCCCATCAGATCGAACACTTCGTAGGCGACCTTCTTGATGATCCGCGCGCGAGGATCGTAATTCTTGTAAACGCGGTGACCGAACCCCATGAGCTTGGTTTCGCCCGCTTTTACCCGCTTGATAAACTCCGGAACCTTCTGCACCGACCCGATTTCCATCAGCATCCGTACCACTTCTTCGTTGGCGCCCCCATGCAACGGGCCGTAAAGCGCGGCAATCGCCGCGGCGGTGGCGGAATAAGGATCGACGTGCGAGCTGCCGACTCCCCGAATCGTGTTCGCCGAACAGTTCTGCTCGTGGTCCGCGTGCAG
>Ga0187871_10000377_pt1 | contig 43204 bp, 32 predicted proteins | sample June2016WEW_16_1_FD_132988 | JGI IMG/M metagenome (GOLD analysis project Ga0187871, IMG submission 132988) | Peatland microbial communities from SPRUCE experiment site at the Marcell Experimental Forest, Minnesota, USA - June2016WEW_16_10 | ecosystem: Environmental > Terrestrial > Soil >...
GAGCCGATCCCCAAGTACGGCGAGACGCGCTGCTACATCCGCGATCCTGACGGTTATATTATCGAGGTCGGACAGAGCACCGAACTTACGTACGGCTAAGGCCCGGTTCCGTCATAGGAGCATCATATGAACTTACCGAGACTAAGCATATGACCGCCCCCAGCACGTCGCGCACACTGGGTGTTAACGTCTTTAAGGCGCCGGGAAAGGCAATGGCAGGCGAGCGGCCAAAGCCCTTTGGCGAAGCGCTCGGCTTTGACCCGATCGCGTCGACTTTAATCTTCGGCGAGTACGACGCGGTGCTGGTACCAGTAATCAGTCCGGCTCTGGCTTGTGTCAACGCGCTTAGGCTGTCAACGCGCTATCGGACCGGAAACGCTGCGAACTCCGCGGCCGCAGCGTCCGCTCACGATGAATTGCAATTGTCGGAAGCAATAGATAGAGCGTGGTCCGGACGCTCGCGTACGACCTGAATCGGAGTCGTCAATGAACAGCGTACAAATCGGAGCGAAGAGCTATGAGATGCCGCCGCGGGACGGGTTCACCGTCGCGTATTTTCTCACCGTCGCCGACATCGACAGATCGGCTCGCTTCTACGAGACGGTCTTCGGCGGCCGCATTCTGAGCGGAGGTGACAGCAAGGGCGCGCCTGGGTACATCCAGATCGCCAATACGTGGCTCATTATCAACATCGGGGGCGGGCCAACCCCCGAGAAGCCGTCGGTAACGCTCAGCGTCCCCGACCCGGATAAGATGAGCAGCTTTATGAATATCCGCGTTGCCGATATTCAAGCGTGCTATGAGTTATGGAGAAGCCGAGGAGCCGAGTTCATCACGGAGCCGAGGGACAAGTACGGCGAGATGCTCTGCTACATCCGCGATCCCGACGGTTATATTATCGAGATCGGACAGAGCAAGCCGGACTTCACGTACGGTTAACGCCCACCCCGGGCACCAACCCTTCCCACTTACCGAACAGTGAGGGCATCCGCACTGCCGCCGACGCCGTTAGCGGTGGTCACGGTGACCGGCCCCGTGGTAGCCGTCGCCGGAATTCTAAACGCGATCGCGCCAGAAGAGACGGCGGTGAACGGCACCGATCGCCCATTCAGCGCCACGGACTTCACGTTCACGAACCAGGCTCCCAGAATCGTTACCAGTGTCCCTGCCGGCGCGGTGGTGGGGTAAAAGGCCGTGATGCCGGGCGCGGGCGGCGCCAGACCGTAGTCGAGCGCGATGACGTTTCCCGACCCGTTCGTGCCGCCGCCGCCATTTACGACATAGAACTTGCCATCGGAGCCTTCGAGCGGACTCAGCAAAGGAATCTTGCCGTGACCGTCCAGGTCGAAGATATTCGTCTGGCTGGCGGCCAGGTCGATCTGCAACTCCACATACGGGTGCTTGGGGTCGGCAGTCGCGGAAGTGCCATTGGCGTAAAACAGGCCGTCGCTGCCCTGAATCATCCCAACCTCGTAATTCACAACATCCCCATGAAAGCGCGCCGGCAGATTCAGCACGACGCCGGCTTCGGACGAGCCGGGCTGAATGACTTCAAGAGTTTCATTTCCGTTCCCGACGAAATTAGAAGGTTGGTTGAGCGCATAAATATTGCCGTTCGAAGTAATCACCGGAGCGAAGGCCGATGGATACGACTGGAAGGAGGCCGGGAACGTGATGTTCCCTTCGTGGTCAATCCGATAATCACCACCGGGTCCGGGGAAAGGGTTGCCCAGCCCTAACTTGTACATCCCATAAAGATTCCCGCCGGGGCCGCGGGCCATGCCGGCATTCGGATTGGTGCCGCCGGTATTGCCATTGAATTCGTAGACCGTGGCGAACCCGCCGGACAGCCCGACCCGAAAAATGGTTCCACCGTAGTCACTGGACAGTCCTCCATAGAGGGTGACGCCGTACAGATTGCCGTCCGTGCCTTCGACCAACGCGCCGGCCGGCTGCGATCCGTCGGTACCCTGAAAATCGTGCAGGTCGGTGAATTGCCCCGACGTGGTCAGGCGGAACACCGATCCCTGGCCGTACTGCCCGCCCGCATAACACACGCCGTACAAGTTGCCGTCGCTGGCCTGCGTGAGTGCGCCGGGTGTGGAAGTCAGATTGGGCGCGCCCGACGCGCACTGGCTACCGCCGGGCGAGAATTGGAACAGTGTGGCGAATTCGCCGTTTGATTTCAGTTGATAAATGGACGCTGCGTTGCCGGCCCCGTCGATCGGTGCGCCGGTCATTCCCAGAAAGGAGCCGTCCGGCATTTCGATGAGGTTCGACGCAGGCTGCGATTGGTTCGAAGAGTTAAACTCGTGGATGACAGTCACGGTGGGCGCCTGCGCGAACGCGCCGATGGCGGACGCCGCAGAAAACGTTGCGCCGAGTGCACTCCAAAATCGATTGATCTTCATCGTTGTGCTCCTTGCCTCGGAATATAACGCGAATGCGCGTGCCGCACAATGGACTTTACCTGTTCTCCGGCTGTACGGCTAAGCGAATGAATGCAAAGGAAATGGATCGCCGCCTATCCCGCCAGTTCGGGCCACCTTACAGTCTGGCTTGTTGGCGATAGCGGCCCGAATGTCGTAGAATGGTGAAACTCGACGAAGAGGACAGACCCCTCTGAGAGGTTCCCTCGAAACGGACGCTCGCGGTTGAGCAGGCCCAAGTAGAGAGAAACGGGAAAGCGCGACGACACCGCGCGAATCAAGCGCCGGCAGAAGCCGGAAGCTGGATGGCACCGCCGCATATCGCGGTTCCAGCAAATTTCGTTTCGAGGAATTTGCATGGCGACCACAGCACTGCGGCGTATCTTCATCGACTCCCTTTCCGAAGTAGTGCCGGCCGAGGTGCGGCTCCGGGGATGGGTGTATCGGCTGCGCATCCTGGGTAAGACGGCCTTCGTGATTCTGCGGGACTGTAGCGGCGAGGCCCAGTGCGTGATCTCCTCGGAGGCGCTCAGGGCTTACCAGCTCAAAGTCGAAGACGTCGTCGAGATCCGCGGCCGCGTGCGGGCTGAGCCGCGCTCGAAAACCGGTTGTGAAGTGGATATCTCCGAGCTTCGCGTGTTGAACCGCGCCGGGCAAAACCTCCCCTTCCAGTCCGCGTCACAGGTAGAATCGATTGCCCTGGAGAAGCTCATTCAATACCGGCCACTGTCGCTGCGCACCGAATCCGTGGGCGATGTCTTTCGCATACAAGCTGCCATCCTCGGCTCTTTTCGGGATGCCTTAAACCGCCGCCGCTTTACAGAAATTGTAACGTCGAAGATCGTCTCCGGCGGGACGGAAGGAGGCAGCAATCTCTTCGAGATCAAGTACTTCGATCGCGCGGCCTATCTCGCGCAGAGCCCTCAGTTTTATAAGGAACACGGCGTCGCCGGGCTGGAGCGCGTCTATGAGACCGGTCACGTTTATCGCGCCGAGCCACACGCTTCCAGCCGCCACTTGACGGAGTACTATTCGCTGGACGTCGAGTTCGGCTTCATCGACGGGCCGGAGGACGTAATCCAGTTCGAGCGTGAACTGCTCACCGACATGTTCGAAAACCTCAACCGGAAGTATGGGGATGCCATCGGAAAGTATCGAAACGAGTTGCTTCCGTCGATGCTTGAAGTTCCGTGCTGGGAGTTCGACGCGTGCCTGGAAATGCTGCATGCCGAGTTTGGACGCACCGGCCTGGTAGACGACTTGGATCCCGAGGCGGAGCGGCAGCTTTGCGAACGAGCCGCGCGAGAGACCGGGATTCCCGCCGTCTTTGTCCTCGGCTTCCCTCTGGCGGCCCGCCCTTTTTACACCGCTCCGCGGGGGCCGCGCGGCGCAGCCGCCAGTTTCGATCTTTTGTTCCAGGGACTCGAAATCACGACGGGGGGACAGCGGCTGCATCTCCGCGAGGATTTGGAGGCGGCACTGCGCTCCAGGTCCATTGAGCCCGCGAACTTTGAGAGCCATCTGGCGATGTTCGATTTGGGAATGCCGCCGCATGGCGGATTCGCCATTGGACTCGAACGCTTAACGTGCCAGGTGCTCAACCTTCCGAATGTTCGCCAGGCCGTTCTGTATCCGCGGGACCGATACAAGCTCACGCCATAGATGATAGGTTCTTATTTGGAACGTATCGCCGGCCGCCGGAGAGAAACTTTGCACACACCGCGGGTTGCCGCCCTGCTCGCCATCGGCGCGGCTTCAAATAGCGATCTGGCGGCCGCGCAAACCGGCGGACCTGCACGGCTGCTGGCGCTGGCGCCGGCCGATCTCGCGGTCATCTGCCTATACTTCGCGCTGGTGTTAGGGATCGGTGTGTACTTGAAGCGGCGCGTCCGCGCCAGCGACGACTTCTTCTTTGCCGGCCGCGGAGTGGGTTCCTGGGTAGCCGGCCTGAGCTTCGTCGCGGCCAACCTGGGCACGCTGGAACTGCTGGGCTGGTCTGCCGCGGCTTATCAATACGGCATGCTGGCCGCCCATTGGTATTGGATCGGAGCGGTCCCGGCGATGCTGTTTCTCGGCCTCGTCATGATCCCGTTTTATTACGTATCCAAGGCACACTCCGTGCCCGGATATCTGAACCTGCGCTACGGAGAAGGTACGCGGCTGCTATCCGCCTTATCTTTCGCGGCCATGACTGTGCTGATGAGCGGGATCAATATGTATTCGATGGCCGTGGTCATGAAGGTGATCGTCGGTTGGAATATCAATTTCAGTATTCTGGTTTCCACCGTCACGGTGGGGGTTTATGTAGCGCTCGGAGGCCTGCTCTCCGCGATCGTAAACGAAGTCGTTCAATTCGTTTTAATCTGGGCCGGCACCGTTTCCATCCCCATTCTGGGCCTGATCGAAACCGGCGGCTGGAAAGGCATGCTGGCGCGCATCGCGGAACGCGTGCCCGTCCAGGGATACACGCATATGTGGCGGAATATGGGCGCGGCGGCCGACAACCCGATGGGCGTGCACTGGACCGGGATCGTCTTCGGCCTGGGCTTCATCGGCGCCTTCGGCTACTGGACCACCGATTTCCTGGTTGTGCAGCGGGTGATGGCTGCACGGGATTTGAGGTCGGCGAAGATCGCCACCACGATCGGCGCCGCGTTCAAAATGTTGCTACCGGCGATCGTCATCCTGCCCGGCCTCTTGGGACTGGCCGTCCTGCCGATGAAATTGACCGGGGAGGCGGAGGCCCTGGCCACCGGCGGCCATAGCTTTAACGAAGTGATGCCGCTGATGATGGCGCGCTATCTCGGCCCCGGTTTCCTGGGCATCGGCGTAACCGCGCTCATTGCCGGCTTTATGTCCGGAATGGCGGGAAACATCAGCGCCTTCGCCACGGTGTGGACTTACGATATTTATCGCCCGCTGTTCAACCGGGCGGCGGCCGATGCGAAATGTCTCAGTATCGGACGGTGGTGCACGGTCATTGGCCTCACCGCAAGCATCGGCGCGGCCTATCTCGTGATGCAATTCGCCAGCATCATGGATTACGTGCAGGCATTGTTCGGCTTCTTCATCATTCCCCTGTTCGGTACGGTGATCGTCGGGATGCTCTGGAAACGGGCCAGTCCCGCTGGAGGATTCTGGGGGCTGCTTTCGGGCACGCTATCGTCTGTGGCGCTCTGGCTGGTGGTAAAACTCCATCCCCAGGCGCTGGCGATTCTCGCTTTGTCTTCGGATGCCAGGCCCATGGCCGAGAATCTGTACAGGTTCATCTGGTCCTGGCTGGTCTGCGTTCTGGTGACGATTCTGGTGAGCCTGGCCACCAAGCCCAAACCGGCCTCGGAACTGCAGGGCCTGGTTTACGGATTTGGATCGCTGCCATCTGAAGAGGACGTTCCGATGTATCGCCGGCCGATCTTCGCGGCGGGGCTGGTGGCTATCGTCTTCGTATGTTTGAATCTGATTTTTTGGTAATTGGCATGCACGATTCGAAGCCGGACGGGTTGTCGAAGAGGGAACGCATTCTGCGCGCTCTCAGGCGCGAGCCGATTGACCGGCTGCCCACCCAAACCAACTATACGCCGGCGATGGGACGGCTCCTGTCCGCGCATTTCGGAGTCAGCGAGTCCGACCTTCCGGCGCGCCTGGGCAATCACCTTTTGCGCGTGGATATCGACCACGCTCGCCGCACGAACGCGGACGGGTCGATCGCGTTCGACTGGTGGGGTGCGGGGTGGGATACCCGCACAGAGGGTTACTGGCATTCCTTTGCACCCTTGAAAGATTCGCTTGACCTGGACCGCTACGCGTGGCCCGATCCAAACGAAGCGGCACTTCTGAACAGCGCCCGTCAGGCCATTCTCCGGGATGGGGCGAACCACTTCATCGCGCCCAATATCGGGATGTGTCTCTTTGAACGGGCATGGTCGCTGCGCGGATTCGATCAATTGCTGATGGATATGCTCGAACGCACCGAGTGGGTCGCGGAACTGCTCGACCGCATCACGGAGATTCAGGCTGCGCTCGCAAGAAGATTCGTCGCGGCGGGCGTCGCCGGCGGCTATTTCGGCGACGACTACGGCGCCCAGCGCGCCATGCTGTTCTCGCCGCGTTTATGGCGGAGATTGATCAAACCGCGCCTGGCAACGCTATTTGCGATTTTTACCGATGCGGGCCTTCCCGTGATCCTGCATTCCGATGGGGACATCCGCGCGATTCTGCCGGATCTGGTGGAGATCGGGATGACCACACTGAATCCGGTGCAGCCGGAAGTGCTGGACCACGCGTGGCTGCGGAAAGAGTATGGATCCAAACTGAGTTTTTACGGCGGAATCTCGACGCAGGGCGTGCTGCCGGGTGGAACCGTGGAGCAGGTGCGGGCCGCCACCCTGGCTTGCGCCCGCGCGTTGGCGCCGGAGGGGACGGGCCTGGTGCTGGGGCCTTCGCACCGGATGCAATCCGACATCCCGCCCCGGAACGTGGAGGCAATGCTGGATGCTTTCGACCAAAGCGGCTGACTGGCCCGCGAATCCGCGGGCGCGCGCCCTGGCCGTGGCCGCGTGTTTCCGTCAGAGATACGCAAATGAGCCGGAAATATGGGCCCGCGCCCCGGGACGCGTGGATTTGATGGGCAGCCACACGGACTACAACTTAGGCTTCGTGCTGGTGCTGCCCATCAGCCGGGACACCTGGATCGCCGCCCGGCGCCGGAACGACAGGATTGCCCGTGTATACTCGATGAACCTCGACGCGGAGGACGAGTTCCGGCTGGACCGGATCGAGGCTGTCCCCGCATCCCGGTGGTGCAATTATGTGCGCGGCGTCGCCGCAACCCTGCAGCGCGAAGGGCTCGTAGTAACCGGCTGCGATGCGACGATCCATAGCACGGTTCCATTAGAGAGCGGGCTGAGTTCATCGGCCGCGCTCGAATGCGCGATGGCTACCGTGTTCGCAGCGCTGGGCGGCTGGAGCCTGGCTCCGGAACGGATGGCGCTGTTGTGCCAGAAGGCCGAGAACGAGTTCGTCGGCGTAAAATGCGGCATTCTGGATCAGTTTTCGTCGTGCCTGGGCCACGCGGGATGTGCGCTGCTTCTCGACTGCCGCGATCTCTCGACCCGCGCTGTAAAGATCGCGGACGGGATCCGGGTGGTGGTGTGCAACACCATGAGCCCACGCCGGCTGTCGGGCAGCGAATACGCACAACGCAGGGCCGAATGCGAGCAGGGCGCCGCCGCGTTGGGCGTCAGCGCTCTGCGGGATGTGACACCGGAGATGCTGGCGGCCGCGTATCGCAGGCTCACCGGACCGGTCGCCAAGCGTTGCGAGTTTATCGTCGCGGAGAACGTGCGGGCCGAGTCACTGGCTCGGGCGCTCGCAGCGGACGACAGGCCGGCTGTGGCTCAACTCTGCGCCGAATCGTTTGCGGGCGCCCGGGACCTTTATGAGATCTGTTCTCCGGCGATGGAAGCCATGCTGGGCGCAATGCGGGCGGCTCCCGGCGTGATCGGCGCACGCCAGGCGGGCGCGGGATTCGGTGGTTGTATGGTAGCCATGGTGGATGCCGCGCGCACGGCCGATTTCTGCGCGGTGGCCGCGGACGTCTATCTCAGCGCGACCCAAGTGCGTCCGGAGATCTATCCGGTTGAGGCCGCGCCAGGCGCGGAACGGTTCGACGTAAAGGAGATTTGCTCATGAGCCTCCCCTCTCAATTGGAGGGCGGCCAATTCTGTCCGGCCCCGGCTGGCCCTGCCGGTGGTTCCGCTGAAAGGCGGCCGCGGTTATGATTACCCGACCCACAGCGGATCTGACTTCTGAATACGGTCTCCTGCCTGAGCAGATCGATGAATTCCAACGCAACGGCCATATCCTCCTGCGGAATGTGGCCTCGGCGGAAGAAGTCGCAGCTTACCGGATGGTGATCCTGGCGGCCCGCGAGCAGTTCGGAGCGGAACGGACTCCGCTCGAGAATCGCGACACATACGGCAGAGCGTTCCTGAAGGGCTTGAACTTGTGGCCCAAGGACGAAGGCGTGCGGCAATTTGTCCTGGCCGGGCGATTCGCCAAAATCGCAGCAGATCTGCTGGATGCGGAAGGCGTCCGGGTCTATCACGATCAGGCTTTGCTTAAGGAGCCGGGCGGCGGCATCACTCCCTGGCACCAGGACCAGCACTACTGGCCCCTGGACACGGACAAAACCATCACGATGTGGATGCCGCTGACAGGTGTCTCCCCCGAAATGGGCACCATGCGGTTTGCCTCCGGATCCCACCGGGACGGTTACCTTGGCGACATGCCGATCGGCGACGACTCGGAGCAGAAGTTCGAGGAGTACATTCGCGGCCGCGGCTACAGAATTGTCCCTGGCGCCGCCATGCAGGCAGGCGATGCCACATTCCACTATGGTTGGACCCTGCACGGTGCGCCGCCCAATGCTACGGATCGCACCCGCGAAGCCATGACCGTGATTTGGTACGCCGACGGAGCCAGGGTGAAAGAGCCCGACAACTTCAATCGGCGGCGCGATCTGGAGCGCTGGCTGCCCGGTCTAAGGCCCGGGGATCTCGCCGCCAGTGAACTCAATCCGCTTGTGTTTCATCGTTAGGGCGAAACGCCGCGAAAATATTGCCGCGCGTCGGGACGAAAAAGCAGCCAGACGATCACCGCACAGAAGACGGCGTGGATGGCGAGTTCGTGGAGCGCGCCAAAAGCGCTCAGAACCACGTGGAATGCCATCCAGGCGATTGCCAGCCAACGCGCCCAGTTGTGGCCGCGAAGCATAAATGCGCCAGATACAATCGCCAGGACCTCGACCACCTCGATCCAGATGCCGTCGTACCGAAACGCATTTTCCGCGCGGATTTCACCGAAATGGGCTACGAACCCTATCGCACCCAACGCGATATATAGGCATGCCAGCAGAGTTATGGAAAGCGGGCGCACCTTCGCGGTCATGGCAGCACCTCCAGCACCGCTTCGCTGGGCTCCAGTTCCTCCGCGTGCGGCGGTACGGACGCCCCAGCTTCGAGCAGCGCCCGAACCGTTCCGGCGAAGTCTCCGCTCTCTCGATGCCAACCATTCCCGGACCCGAATACGGCCCACCCGAGCGCGGTACTCTCCTGCTCTTTCGACTTCATTTCCAATGCCGGGTGAAATCGCAGAATCTGGCGGGTCATCTCCGCATTTCCGTTGAATCCGGCCCAATGCAGGGCCGTTGCGCCCATGTTACCCGCGGTATCGACCGGCCAACCCGCCTCCAGCATCAGCCGCACCGCTTCCGTGTTGTTACTCTGCGCCGCATCCGGCAGCTTTCGCCGGTCTGCCTCGGAGAGCGTTTTTGGCGCATCCGGATGCTTCGACAGGAACTCGCGAAACACCGCTTCATCGCCCAGCTCACATGCCAGCGACAGCTTCAAATCCTCCGGAGTCCGATCCGTCAGCAACCGGAAAACATCTTCGTGACCGAAATCGCGCGCCACCGTGTGCGCCGTGCGGTGGGGGCCAAGAGTCCGGATGTAAATGGCGCCGCCCGCGCGCGGATCCCGCTTCGGGAACCACTCCTCCGAGACACGCATGCGGATCGCAGCGGGGTCGTGGTCCAGGTGCCGCCGCACCAGTTGCACGTCGCCCAGCGCGGCGGCCATCAGAATGTCCGTCCGGCATCCCCTAGCCACCAGATAACGCGCGACATCCTGGCGATCCCGCGGATAATGCCGCGCATGCTCCACGCGCAGCATATGCTGGGCCGGAGTCGATTCGTGTTCGAGATCGCGCGCCTCGATGTCCGCCCCGTTTGCCAGCAGAAACTCCGCAACCTCCACCGTGGAAGCAAAGTGCAGCGGCGTTCGGCCATCCCCGCCCCGTGCCTGGACCACGCTCGGGTCGGCGGTGACCAACTCGCGCAGCTTCGGCATAAAACCCAATCGCGCCGCCGAATGCGCGTCCTGTACCGCGCCGCGTGCGATCAGAAATTCCACCAGGCCCGGTTCGCACTCGTCCAGCACGCCGAATCCGCCGCACCACGATTCGGTGCGCTTCCCTATATTGGCGCCGGCCTGTAACAGCACCTCGATCGTCGCGCGATCGCTGCGCTGCACCGCGGCGAATAACGCATGTTGACCAGGGCCGTAATCGGGCAGCGGATCGTCGATTCGAGCCCGCAGTTCAGGGTGCGCGGTGAAAACCTCGCGCACGCGCGCCGCGTCCATGTCGCACACCGCCGCCTTTAGCGCCTCGGCCGGACTTAGCGCCAGGGCCTGGACGTGCGCCTTCAGATCCGCCCACCTGGGAAATCCATATTCCTGGGCAAGCGCCCGCTGCGCGTCGGCCAGTCTGCCGCCTTCTGTACTACGCTGAAGGGCTTTGGCCTGCTTCTTGAGATACTCCAGATTTGGTTTTTCGGGTAACTGACGAGACATAGCTCCTCTTTCTGTGGCCCGGTGTCCGCTTTACGGGCAGAAGAGAAGTCGATGCTCGTTACGCGATAACTGGCTCAGGTGGGATAGTCCCTTTCCGCGGACGGGATGCAACCTGCATTGCAGATTCCACTATACCAACTCGCCGGCCGGCTATTTCGCATTCCTCGCGATCAGTTCCATAGCGTGCTGCATGTAGATTTCGCCGGTCATCTCGCCCAACGAGACCCGGGAGACATATCTGTAGGCTTGAAAGCTGCCGAAGTCGACCTTCGTCAAGATGTATCCGAAAGCGTCGTTGGTGAGCCCAAAGAGGAAATTGTGCTCGCCGCGCATGTGGCGCTTCAGATAAAAACCGATGTTCGGCAGCGCCTCGCCTGGGATGGTCAGGATCTGCGCATTGCCGAGATCGACCAGGTTCACGCGCGCTCCCACCGTCCGGTCCGGGCCATGCGGATACTTGAGCGGCGAGCCTTCCACCACCTGCCACATCTCGGCCGACTCCACGGGGAAGCGCACTTCCATCGAATCGTTGTGGACCCTGGGGCTCTTCTGCCAGGCCGCGGAATCGACGATGCGCAGCGATTCCGCGGCCAACAGCCCGCCGATCCTTTCGCATTCCGCCCACGTCCGGCTGTCCGTCCAATAGGCGCGCGCAGCGTCCCTGGGCGGCTGGTCCAGGTTGCGGTTGTCGGCCGTTACCATACCGCCTTGCGCACTATTCATGAACACCGCGATCCCGCCCGCGGCTTTCTCCAGGCGATCGTAGAGAGGGCCCACCAGATCGGGACTGAGGATGCCCTGCTCGCTCCCCATCACCTCGGGATGAATCGCGTAGTTCACCAAAGTCCCGATGGGTTTCCCGTCCAGTCCTCTAACCTGTAGGACTCCGGCGCGCCGGTCATATAAGTCGGGAGCGTAATAGTTATAAGCGATCTTGCCTTTGGCTTCGCCCGAGGCCACCCGCAACTCGGCGGGCCGCAACTGGTCCAGCGCTTCGTTGATCGCCGCCGCCACCTGCTCGGACACAAACTGCATGTACGCAAGCGATCCGGTGTGCCCTCCCCTACCGTCGGGGTAGGCATAGCAGTCGGGCGCGCTGTGGGTGTGTGTAGAGCCGATCAGAATGCTCTCCTGCGCGAGGCGGGGCACCAGCGCCCGGGCACGATCTCCCAACACGGACGGAAAGCCGAGCAGATCGACGCTGACGACGGCCACGGTTTCGCCCCCGGCGCGAAACACCATGGCGCGCGCGGTCAGGTCGCCCTGCCTGGACTTTGCCGGCGAAGGCGCACCCATCCCGCCGCTGATCGGCAATAGAGGATCGGGCGTGATGATGCGCTTGGCCGCTGCAGCCTCAAAAGACGGCTTGGTCTGGCCGCGAAGGATTGAGCCGGCCGAGGCGCCCCATAATAAGGCAAGGCCAATAGAGCCGTAGTGGAAGCATCTTCGAGTCATAATCGGCTTATCCTACCAACTTGAACTGCCGGACCGTGGCCGGTTGGGTGGCGGATTCGGTCACTTCGCGCACGCGCGGACGATCCTGCAGGAACAGAGCCGCCAGCCACTCCTCGGCCACGGCATCGTCCCACGGAAGGTAACGGTCGACTGTGGCGAAGCAGATCCCGGCAAGCCGGCCGCCGGCGTGGTCGCGCCTGAACGTGACCGTGACATTGGAAGGAAGGTGCCTGGCCGATGTCCTGCGCAGATAGTTCTCGTTGATCTCCCGCAGGCCGCCTACCAGCGGGCCGGCGCGCACGAAGTCCTGGCCGGCGTTGAAACGCAGCAGTTTCGCAATATTTGCAATCGTCCAATCGCTGCCGAAAATCCGGCCCAGTGCAGGCTGCGGGCCATTCAGAGCTTCCATGACTCATCAATGATCCCACATCCATTCTGATAAGCTTGGGGTGCTTGGGGTGCTTGGGTCCCCCAAGCCAACTCAAATGATGAAAAGCCACTTTGTACTCTGTTTTTCCGTTCTGCTGCTCGCTCCCGCCGTTGCGCAACAACCTCCCTATCCTTTCGACGATCCAAACCTTCCGCCCGAGAAGCGCATCGACAACCTTCTATCGCTCATGACCACGGAGGAGAAGATCGCCTGCCTGGGAACGCGCACCGGCGTCCCCCGGCTGGGCGTTCCAAATATCGGTAGCTCCGAAGGCATTCACGGGGTCGTGCAGCGCGAACCCCGCGGATCGCACCAGCCCATCACCACCACGCAGTTCCCGCAGCCTCCCGGAATGGGCGAGACATGGGACCCCGAACTCGTGCGCCAGGCCGGCGCCGTCGAGGGCTATGAAGCCCGCTTTATCACCCAGACTCCGAAGTACGACCGCCAGGCCCTCATGCTCTGGGGCCCCCAGGCCGATCTCGCACGCGACCCGCGATGGGGCCGCTCCGAGGAAGTCTACGGCGAAGACGCATTCTTCAATGGGACCATGTCCGTGGCGTTTATCAAAGGCCTCCAGGGTGACGACCCCAAATACTGGCAGGCCGCCGCGCTGCTCAAGCACTTCCTCGCCAACAGCAATGAGGACCACCGCAACGTCTCGTCTTCCGATTTCGACGATCGCCTGTTCTGGGAGTATTACTCTCTCCCTTTCCGTATGGGCTTCCTCGAAGGCGGGGCGCGTGCCGTGATGGCCTCGTACAACGCGTGGAACGGTACGGCTATGGCCATTAATCCCATTCTGCGCAGTATCCTGCGCGACAAATGGGGCGTCGAAGTCCTCTCCAGCGATGGCGGAGCCGTCAAGATCCTGGTCGATTCGCGGCACCTGTTCCCCAACCAGGAAGCGGCCGTGGTAGCCTGCCTGAAATCCGGCATCAATCAATTCCTCGACAGGTACGCCGACGAGACCAAAGCCGCTCTCAAAGACGGCTCCCTGACGGTGGCCGACATTGACGCAGTGCTCCGCTTCAAGTTCGGAGTCGCCCTTAAATTGGGACTGCTCGATCCGCCGGAGTTGGTCCCATATTCTAAAATCAAAGATTCGCCCGAGCCCTGGAACACGGACAAGGATCGCGGAGTTTCCCGGCAGATCGCCTTCGAATCGGTCGTTCTTCTGAAGAACGACAAGAACTTTCTTCCGCTCGACAAGAAATCGCTCAAATCCATCGCCGTGATCGGTCCCCTTGCCGACTCTGTCCATTGGGACTGGTATGGGGGCACGCCTCCTTACGCCGTCACGCCCCTGCAGGGCATCAAAGAGGAGCTGGGTTCCGGCGTCACCGTCAACTATGCGGCCGACGAGCTGGGCAACGCGGCCGTTAACGCCGCGCGCAAGTCCGATGTGGCCGTCGTCGTGGTGGGCAACGATCCCACCTGCGGCCCCGACATGCGGCACGATTGGTACAGTTCCTCCGAGGGCGGCGGCGTTACCCTGCCCTGCACCGTACCGAGCGACGGCCGCGAAGGCCGCGACCGCGAAACCATCGACCTGTACCAGGAGCAGCTCATCAAGCAGGTTTACGTGGCGAATCCCAAGACGGTGGTCATCCTGGTTTCCAGTTTCCCGTTTGCTATCAACTGGACCCAGGCCAATATTCCAGCCATCCTTCACATGACGCACGCCTCCCAGGATGAAGGCACGGCACTGGCAAAGGTCCTCTTCGGCGGCTACACCCCGGGCGGCCGCCTGGTCGAAACCTGGCCCAAATCTCTCGATCAGTTGCCACCGATGATGGACTATAACATTCGCGACGGCCGCACCTACATGTACTTCAAAGGGGAGCCGCTTTACCCCTTCGGATTCGGCCTCAGCTACACAACTTTCAAGCTTTCGAATTTGCGGGCGAGTTCACCGCAAGTCGCCGGAGACGGTACGGTGCGCGTCAGCGTAGACGTGGCCAACACCGGCAGCCGCGCGGGCGACGAAGTCGTGCAACTCTATGTGCGGCATTTGAGATCAAAAGTGGAGCGTCCGCGGCAACAACTCGCGGGATTCCAGCGCGTAACCGTGCAACCTAACGAGACCAAGACCGTGGAGATCGCACTCCCGGCTTCGCGGCTGGCTTACTGGGATGCAAAACTGCAGGATCTACGCGTCGAAGCCGGGCCCGTCAGCCTGATGATCGGCGATTCGTCAGCCAACATGGCGCTCAGCACCACCGTGCAAGTGAAGTAAGTCGCGTCCGGTAGTCGGTCAGTTTGGTTTTTGGGGGGCGGGCAATTCTGCCCGCAGCCGGCTTTCAGCCGGCTCTGGCCGCCTAAGAGGCGGCTGCGGCCAAGATTGGCCGCCCTCCAAAACCCAAACTGACCCACTACTCCCCGTCCGGATTAGCGGTTTTCCAGGCCCAGCTTGAACGCGGCCATTTCCTGGCCGTTGCGCACCAGCAGGACGTCGCCGGCCAGCACGGGGTGGTTCCAGGTCTTGCCCTCGATGGCCGGCAGCCGCGCCAGCTCTGTGAACTGGTTGGGGGTCGCGCCGACCAGCGCCAGTTCACCTTCTTCCGACAGGACGATCATCACGTCCTGATCGGGCAGCAGGACCAGTTGGCCATTGCCGTAGCGTCCGCCTTTCCACTTGCGAGTGCCGTCTTTCAGGTCGATGCAGGCGAGGATGCTGCCGTCGAAGCCGAAAGCGTAACCATCATGCACCACGAAGTCGTTGAAGTAAGGCTTTAGCCCCTTCGAGGTCCAGCGCTCCGAAACCGTCCATCCGGCAGATCCGTGCGCCACCGCCATGCGGCGGGTGCCGCTGCTATCGCTGACGGCCATCAGGATGTCGCCGTCCGCGGTCAGGGCCGGCTGCACGATGGGGTAGCCGGGCCACGCATACTCCCATAGCAGCGCGCCGTCGGCCAGCGCGACGCTGGTGGCGCCGGATTCGCTCAACAGCACCACCTGCTGGACGCCGTCGATGGTCGCCAACTGCGGCGAGCTATAGCTTACGCCGTGGGCCGGTCCGACCCAGCGCCGCGCTCCGGTCGCACGGTCATACGCGGCCAGTTGTCCGGCGACGCCGACCACGACCAGATCGCCGGCCACCAACGGCGAACTCGCGAAGCCCCATTGCGGACTCTTCATGCCGGTATCGGACGCCGCGTTGTGCGACCACACGGCCGCGCCGTCGCCGGCGTTGAGCGCGTTCACGATTCCCGTGGCGCCGAATGTGTAGACGCGGTCCCTATCGAGAGTCGGTGTCCCCCGCGGGCCCGGGCCTCCGTTCGATTCCCAGAAGCGGGCCGCGTCGCGGTGCGCCCACACCGGCTGCCCGGTGTTCAGCCTGTAACAGGCCACCACCTCGTCCGGGCCGCGCTGCTCCTGGGTGTAGATGAGTCCGCCGCGGACCGCGAAGGAGGACCAGCCCGGGCCCACCGGGCGACGCCAAAGCGCCACCGGCGGCGATGCCGTCCAATCGGTTTTAATCCGTACGCCGGGGACAAGATCGTCGCGATGGGGACCGCGAAAGCCCGGCCAATCGGCGCCGGTCTTCCCTTCCGCGGGAGTTGCCGGCAGCGCAGCGGTTTCATTCGCGACCAGCCGCTTTTCAGGGGCCGGCACGGCTGCCGGAACCGGGGGCTGCGCCGCCGGTGGGATGACGGCTTCGACCGATTTCTGCGGAGCCGCCGCGGGTGCCTGCACCGCCGGAAGTGCGCCCGGCGCGTTGCCGGATTGTTCCAGGAGCCGTTCCTCGGAAGTCTTCGCCCACCGCCAATGCAGGTCGTTGTGGAGGCCGGCGGTGAAGCCACCGGTCCGTACCAGCGCCCATCCTCCGATCGCAAGCAGGATGGTGGCGGCCATCGACACGCGCCGGAAAACTTCCGGGAGCCCGCGCGTGAGCACCGCCCATGCCACGAAGGCGACGCCGATCCACGGGATCGCCAGGATGAAGAACAAGAAGCCTTGCGCTCCAGTCGCAATCGACACGTCCACGATGCGCTTGGTGGCGAACATCGCAACAATCATGAGTGCCAGCGCACCCAGGCGCTCGGACCACGCCGCCCGGCTAAAGAACAACCACCACAGGATCACCGCGACGGTCGCAACGACGCCTGCGAGCAATCCATAGAGCAGGGCATCCGGCGCCACGAGGGGTTGCCCGAAATGCAGCAGCAACTGCAAGATCACGATGACCACGCCGGGCCATAACCGGAGGGGCTTCCTGACTGGATTTGTCATCTTGGTGCCTCCAGACTCGTCACGCATGGCAGTCATACGTAAATAGTAGACGGATCGTTCCGCCAAATATTGCCGTCTTCGGCGCGAAAGGCTACGATGGCACGCGATGTGCTCGGTTCCAGGTCATGAAGGAAGAAGCATTCCTCAGATACCGTCGAGAGGTGGTCCGATCATGGCCCGAGTCGCCGCGCAAAGTGGTGCTGCTCTATGCCATTGAGGGCCGTATCGCCCAAATGCGGCAAGAGTCGCAAAACATCATCAAGGGACGAAATGGCACAAAGTTCTGAGAAGGGCCGGGCCAAAGGGGTTGTTGGGGTGGTCATCGGCCTTTCATCGATAACGATGGCCCTGGTGCTGTTTCTCGGGCAAGACACCGGCCTGCGTTCACAAGAGCGGGAATTGCCGGCCGAAGGTACGCACAAAGGCTCACTGCACAAGATCAAGCATGTCATCACGATCATGCAGGAGAACCGTTCATTCGATAGCTACTTCGGGACATTTCCCGGCGCGGACGGAATTCCCATGCGCAATGGCGAGCCTACCGTCTGCGTGGCCGATCCCGCCACCAGCCAGTGCGTGAAACCGTACCACGACGCCAACGATCGCAACGGCGGAGGGCCGCATGGCGGTCCCGCGGCGAAGGCCGATATCGACGGCGGACGGATGGACGGCTTTATCGGCCGGGCCGAGAATGGAGCCCGTGGATGCCTGGACCCCGACAACCCGGCTTGCACCCACTCCGCAACGCCCGACGTGATGGGCTACCACGACGGCGGCGACATTCCAAATTACTGGAGATATGCGCGGGAGTTCGTGCTGCAGGATCGCATGTTCGAACCCAATGCCTCCTGGAGCCTGCCCGAGCATCTGTTCCAGGTTTCGGAATGGTCGGCTAACTGCACGAAACACGACGATCCTGCCAGTTGCACCAATGCCCTGGATCTCCCCGGTTTGCCTCCGGACTTTTCGATCCGGCGAAGAAGATCCAGTGCGCCGCCTATCTATGCCTGGACCGATCTTACCTATCTTTTGCATAAGAAAGGCGTCAATTGGGCCTACTACGTCGTCGCCGGCACCGAGCCGGACTGTGAGGACGATGAAAAAGTGGGCTGCGTGCCGGTCAAGCAGAATGCGAAGACTCCGGGTATCTGGAATCCGTTGCCGTATTTCGACACCGTCAAAAATGACGGCGAACTGGGCAACATCCAATCGGTCGAGAACTTTCTGGAGCAGGCCCGCAAAGGCACTCTGCCCGCGGTCTCGTGGATTGTGCCTTCCGGCGATGTGAGCGAACATCCACCCGCGCTGGTCAGCAGCGGCCAGACGTATGTCACTACTTTGATTAACGCGGTAATGTCCGGGCCCAACTGGAAAGACTGTGCGATATTCCTGGCCTGGGACGATTGGGGCGGATTTTACGACCACGTAGTCCCGGTAACTGTCGACGCAAACGGCTATGGCTTGCGGGTTCCCGCGATGGTGATCTCTCCGTATGCCAAAAAGAGCTTCATCGACCATCAGACGCTGAGTTTCGATGCCTACGTAAAGTTCATCGAAGACGATTTCCTGGACAGCCAGCGTTTGGATCCCAAGAAGGATGGGAGGCCGGATCCGCGGCCCGGCGTGCGGGAGGAGGCCTCTCAGTTAGGCGATCTGCGCCGTGACTTCGATTTCGATCAGGCGCCGCAGGCGCCGCTGATTCTACCCGCGCGCCCCAAGACGACATTGATCCCCCCCGCCCGGCAGACTCGCGGCCGCTGACACAGTCGAGCAAGGCGGCGATTCACTGCTACCATGATGTTCCGTGAAGGTCCGGAAGAATCATGCAGATCAAACGGCTGCTCCCGTATCCACAACGGCTGCCATCGCAAATCGCGCGAACCCTTGCCTTGGGTGTTCTCTGCGCGATCGCATGCGTCTCTCGCGTTTCGGCGGCCGGCGACTCTTACGTGCGGGCGCAAACCGATCATGGGCCCTGGGCGGCCGGCAATGCCTCGATCGAACGCCGCATCGCATTCGACCCGGCGACTGGATTGTCTACCTCAAGCTGGCTGCATAAGGTCACCGGAACCGACTTCACCAAACCCGCCGCCGCGCCGCGTCAGTTTGGCGACGAATTCAGCTTCCAGGCCGGCGGCAATACGTTCACAGGCAAATCCGGCTTCGTACTGGCCGGCACGGAAGTCCTCACCCTCGATGGCGGCAAGGCGCTCAAGCTCCGCCTGATCCATTCGAAAGCACAACTGGAAGTCGCCGTCTTCTATGCGGTCTACGATGAACATCCCGTGATTCGGAAGTGGATCGCGGTGACCAATCGCAGTACGCAGCCGCTGGTCTTGACGCATCTCTGTTTCGAGTCCGTGGCGGCCGCCCCGGGCGCTGCCGCCGAGTTGCAGCTTTTTGCCGGCTACGGGACGGTGCCGCGCGAGATCTTCTTCACCGGCCGCGTCTCGGATGCGGCGTTGGTTTCCAGAAACTCGCGCACGGGTGAAGGCCTGGTGGTCTTAAACGAGGCTCCCGGCTACCTGAAACGCACCGAAATGGGCGGCGGCTGGAACAATCGCATTCAGGTGATGTACGATACCGACCTGTTTCCCTTCGAGCGCACTTTGGAGCCGGGTGAGACCTTCCAATCCGCGCACAGTTCCGTGGCATTCTTCGCGGACGGCAAGGGGCTGGCCGACTCCCGCTGGGTGGTTCCGACCTACGCTTCACAGGTCCTGATGCGACGCGGACGGAGCTTCCAGCCGCGCTGGCTCTACAACACCTGGGAACCCTTCCAGCGGCACATCGACGAGGCTACCAGCGCGGACCTTATCCGGGTGGCCGGCCGTATGGGTATGGATATCTTCACCATCGACGACGGCTGGCAGGCCGAGTATGGCGACAACCGCGAGAACCGCCGGAATTTCCCCGGCGGTCTGGCCAAAATCGGCGCTTTGCTCGCGGAACAGAAGATGGGACTGGGCCTGTGGGTGCCTCTGGCGGCGATCTCCCCCGAGTCGCCCGATTATAAACAGCATCCCGAATGGCTTTGCCGCGATCGCCAGGGCCACCCCAAATTCACCGGAACCATGGCCGGACAGCAGGCCGTAATGTGCCTGGGGAGCAGCTATCGGGAGGCCGCCGCCCGCCGCCTGATCGATCTCATCGAAAAGGTTCATCCCGCCTACCTGAAGGTGGACCTCACCACCGTCTTCAATGCCTACGGCGAAGAGCCCGGCTGTACTGCCCCTGGCCATTTCCATAAGAGTTGGGCCGAATCCCTGGAACGTATTTACGAGGGTTTGCAGTATGTCGGCGAGCGGCTCTACCTCGCGCATCCCGAAGTGTCGATCGACTATACCTTTGAGCTCTGGGGCGAGAAACACCTTATCGACGCGGCGCTCCTCGGCGTCGCCGACCTCGACTGGCTCAGTAACATCGAGGATCTCCGCCCAGACGACGCGGGAACCCGGCAGGCCCGCACGCTGCTCTATCACCGGGCCCTGGCCATCCCGGCCGAAACCATGCTCCTGGGTAATCTGCACGCCGCAACGCTGCCCATTGAGGATCGTTTCGGTGTGGCCGTCGGCTCCGGACCGCTGCTGCTGGGCGATCTCCGCAAACTCACCGACGACCAGCAGGATTGGTACGCCGCGCACATCCGCTGGTTCAAGAATCTGCGCCGCCAGGCCTCATTGAACGATAGCTTTTTCCCGCTTGGCGAGTGGGCCCAAACGAGCGTAACCTCATGGGACGGGTTTGCGCGGCTAAGCCGCACTGGCGATGGGATCGTGGTTATTTTCCGGAATGAACTGCAGGCAACCAACGTCGTCGTGAAACTGACCGCGCCGCCGGATGCCGTCTACGAAGCCCGTTCCGTAATACGCGATCGTCCCCTGGGCACGGTGACCGCCCCTACGCTGGGCTCCGGCTGGAGCGTGCCGCTAGATCCGGGTACCCACACGGACGTCATCGAACTGCGCCGCCGCTGACGTTCGCCGTCACCATGCCGGCGGCGAGTACAGATTGGGCATCTGCCACGCCCGGTAGGATGGGTGCGGGCTCAAGACATTCAGCACTTCGGTCCCATTCAACGAGCCTGCCGTGGGCAGTATCTCGATGGCGATTGCGTTGGGAGTTCCCGGCTGGAACAGATAGAGGTCATCGGAGAGCAGTTGCGCACTGCCCAATGCGTAGGCGAAGACGCCCAATCCGGCGCTGATTACGGGTGTCACCTGCATGTTGGTTTCATCCACCGTCAGAGCCATGCCCCGGCTGACGCCTTTGCCCTGCCCGATGGGCGGCGACGACACCCGCGTGTTTCCGTTATCGAAGAGCACCAGGGGTCCCGCGCCGCCGTTCGCGTAGCCGGCGTCATGCTGGTGCGAAAACCACGGCCACGTATCGCTTTTGGGCGCCAGTATGGTAAAGTCGCCATCCACGCCCATGCGCCACAAGATATCGCCCGCGCCCGCGCCGTTGTTGTAGTCTACTTTGATCAGCCAGTCCTGGTTCCGCAGCGAGATCAGAAAGTCGCCGCTGGATGCCAGGTATTGAATCGTATTGCCGTGCGTCCAGTCATTTGCCACCCGGGCGAGCAGCAGCTTCACGCTGCAGCCTGGGAGGGCGCAAGTCTCGCCCAGGATGGCGGCCCGGTCCAGGTCCAACTGCTGTAGGGAATCGTAGTACCAGACCACCTGCCACTGCGCATCCAGAACGATCGCCATCTCGGTGAGAATATCCACCGGCGGTCCATTCGCGTCGCTGCCCTGTGTTCCCGCCGGATAGACTCTTTCGATGTGCGCCAGGACCGCGGTATATGAGTTTTCCCCAATCGTGTAACGAATGGCTTCGTGGTCGAAATCGTTCAGGCAGGCCGTCCCCACCGGCGCCGGGTTCGGTACGCCCAAGCAGGATCCCGCATCCGTGGCGCCCATCGCAACCAGTTGCTCGGAGACGATTCCCGTGTTGGTCTCGTGCACCACGTTCCCGGCCAGATCGATCTCCCGGATCAATTGCAGTTCCGTATCGGCCGAGTTCCAGGATGTGCCGCCCTGTATGGTCAGGATGGTCCCGCCGGCAAGAGGACGCGTCACCAGCGCGCCGTTGCCGCCCGAGTAATACCACATGATGTCACCGTTCAAATCCGTTGCCACCGGCATCACGCTGCCGGTGAAACCCCAGAGCAGCATGGAGTCCACGGTATCGCTTTGCGGGCCCGCGGGAACATTCACGGTAAAGCCCGGGAGCACGTGCTTCTTTCCCAGCGCCGCCGGAGGATCTCCAGTGGTGAAGGTGAGATTGGCGCCGTTCGTCATATTGCCGGCGGTCTGCGTTTGGGAATACATCGTATAGGTCGTCGCGGGCAGCATGCCGGCGACGTAGAAGTTCATACTTACAGGTGAATTGCAGGCTGCCCAGTCCGTATAGGCAGGTGAATTCATCCCGGTATAGAAAGCGACTCGCATGGAACTTCCACTGGGACAGGAGGGCGCGCTGAACAGGGCCACCAGGGAGTTTGAAACCTTATGGACGGTAGCCTGGCTGCCTGTCGCCCGCGGCTTCAAGGTGAAACTGGCCGTTTGTGTGGCGCTCTCACCGGAAATGAAATCCTTCGCCACCACCTGGATGGTATAAACGCCTTCCCCCCCAATGCTGGCCCAGGTGAAGGGCTGCGATGTCCAGATACCCACCGAACGTGTCCCGATATTGAAGTCGCGCACCAGAACGTAGGGTTGGCTGCCGGAGGCGACGTTGAACTGAAACGTCAGCGGGTTCGGATTGCTGTCGGCAGCCGTAACCGCCCATACGATAGGCGTACCCAGAAGCTGCGGAGAGGCGTGCGAAGGGGTCAGCGATTGGATGGTGACGGTGGCGCACAACGGCGCCTGCGAGATTGCCAGCGCGGCGATCGGACAAAGGACATACGGTAAGAAACGGTGCATCGAATGAGTTCTCAATGATAGCACCCTCAAACTCACTGTTTTATGTCGTGACAGAAGACCGGAATGGCGTCACAATAGACCCTATGCGTGGTATTACCGCCGCCATTTCAATCGTTGCATGGGCGGGCCAGGCCGTTGCCGATTCCCCCGATGCGCAAGCGATCGTGCAACGCGTCCGCCAGGCGCACGCCGGCCTGCAAAGCTACCAGTTGCAACTTTCAAAGGAGCGGCGCACCCTCGGCGCCGATCACGAGACCATCACCCGAAACACCCTGCTCATGGCTTGGGATCGCTCCGGTAAGTTTCGCCTGGAACCGAAAGGCGCGGCGGGACTGACCATCGTGTCCAGCGGCGAAAATACCTGGACATACAGCGAGAGCTTGAAGCAATACACGAATTCGGCGGGCGATCCCACAGTGGAGAAGGCATTTGCCATGGTCGCCGATGGGGCTCCGCTCCTCCCGGACGCTTCCTCGGGCAATTCGGTCAGGTTGTCTGCCGACGACGAACTGGATATTTCCGGCAGCCCCCACGAGTGCTACGTGCTCGACGTCCAGTATGCCCGCCTCCAGGGAGCGCCTGCAGTATCCGCGCGCTCCGCGCGATTCTGGGTAGACAAGAACACCTACCTGATTCTGAAGCGCGTGGTCGTGGACCATTTTGACCGCGCGGCCTCCGACCGGGCAACCTCGGACATTACCACCACCGTGTCGGTGATCTCGCTTGAAGTGAACCAGCCCCTCGCGGACGATCTTTTCGCCTTCGAGCCGCCCGCCGATGCGCAGCAGGTGCCGCGCTTCGATAGCTCCCGGGCGAGGAATACGGTATCGCCGGTGAAAAGCACCGACTTGATGGGCAAACCCGCGGCGGACTTCAAATTACGCGGCCTCGACGACCGCGATGTCCAGCTTTCCAGCCTGCGCGGGAAGGTGGTGCTATTGGAATTCTGGGCCACCTGGTGCGGCCCTTGCCGGGCCGAAATGCCTGCTATCGAGAAGGTTTATCGCAAGGAAAAGGATATTGCCATCTTCGGCATCGACGTGGGGGAAGACCGCGAAGTCGTGCAGAAGTTCCTGGAGGCACAGAAGATCACGTATCCGATCCTGCTGGCGGCGCAGACCCGTGTCCCGCAGGACTACGGCGCGAACGCTTTGCCCAGCGTCGTCATCCTGGACAAGAACGGCGTGGTGCGATCCTACAAGAAAGGCTACCGCCAAGGGATCGATAAGGCCCTGCGCGAGGATCTGGAAGACGCCCGCCACGCCTTTCCAGTCGCGCACGCTCGGGTGCTTTCCAAGCGGGCGCCCGAGTACACGGCGGACGCCCGGGATGCGCGCGTGTCCGGCATGGTTACGCTGCACTTGACGGTTTCACCACAGGGAGCGCCGTCCGGTATGCAAGTGGTCAAACCGCTGGGGCACGGCCTCGACGAAAAAGCCATGGAAGCCGTTCAAGGCTGGAAGTTCGAGCCCGCCCTGCGCGAAGGGCAACCTATCGCGGAAGAGATGAACGTCGAGGTGGCATTCTCGCTTACCGCGCCGCCTCCGGCCGCTACCGGCGAACCGCGCAACGCGGAAGAGGCCTACCGCCGCGCCGCCCATCTTTTCCAGACCAACCGCCCGGATGAAGCGGTCAACATGTATGGCAAAGCCATCGCGTGGAAGCCGGATTGGGCTCTGGCTTTTCACGCGCGGGCGACCGTATTCTCACACTTGAAGAAGTACGAAGATGCCATCCACGATCTCGATGAGGCCATCCGGCTCGACCCCGCGCACCCCGGCTGGTATGACAACCGGGGCCAGGCATACGAGCACGCCGGACAGCAGGAGCGGGCTCTGGACGATTACGATCGTGCCATCTTGACGAGCCAACTCCCCATCGGAGCTTACTTCAACAACCGGGGGTGGGCGCAGCTTGAATTGGGCCATCCGGAAAAGGCCATCCCAGACCTGAGCAAGGCCATCCAGCTCACCCCCGATTACCGCAAGGCTTACGAAAACCGGGCCCAGGCCTATGTAGCGTTGAAACAGTGGGAGCGCGCCATCGCGGATTACACCTCTGCCATGGAACTGGGCCCCACCCGCTGGCAATACGAGAAGCGGGCAGAGGCGCGCCGGGTCGTCGGAGATACAAGAGGCGCGGAAGACGACGCGCGGCAGGCGGCCTCGCTGCCCGGTACACCGTGACCCCCTATAGCGCCTGGCCCAAGGCGGAATTGCATCTGCACCTGGAAGGATCCGTCGCGCCCGGCACGATGCGGGAGCTCGACCCCTCCCTCACCACGGATGCGGTCCGCGCCATGTATTGCATGCGGGATTTCCAGGGGTTTATCCAGGCATACAAATCGGTCGTCGAACGTCTGCGTACCCCCGAAGACTACGCCCACATCACGCGCGCTTTGATACGGCAGCTCGTTGCCGATGCGGTCCAATACGCTGAAATCACGCTCTCGGCCGGCGTCGTGCTCTGGAAAAAGCAGGAATTCGGGCCCGTATACACGGCGGTGCGGCAGGCGGCCGCGGAGTTTCCCATCGAGGTGCACTGGATCCTCGACGCGGTGCGCCATTTTGGCGTCGCCCACGCTATCGAGGTTGTGGAACTCGCGGCCGCACGCGTGGACGACGGCGTGGTGGCCTTCGGCATCGGCGGCGACGAAGAGCGCGGGCCGGCCGCGTGGTTCGGCAACGTGTTCCGGCGCGCGAAGGACGCCGGTCTGAGGTTGACCGCGCATGCAGGCGAGACCGTGGGGCCGGAGTCGGTATGGGCGGCCCTGGATATCGGCGCGGAGCGTATCGGCCACGGCATCCGCGCCGTCGAAGACCCGGAGTTGTTGCGGTATTTGCGCGATCGCCAGATTCCGCTCGAAGTGTGCATCTCGAGCAACATCGCTACCGGCGCCGTCGCCTCGCTCGCAGCGCACCCCGTGCGGCGGCTCTATGACGCAGGCGTGCCGATCACATTGAATACCGACGATCCCGCCATCTTCGCCACCACTTTATCGGGGGAATACGATCTGGCCGCCCGGCAGTGCGGATTTTCGGAGAGTGAGCTGCGCGGTATCGCGGCGAATGCCTTTCGCTACGGCTTTCGCAGTTTGCCCATCGCCGTCGCCTAACGCGCGCCCACCAGGGGCAGCACCTCGCGATCCAACTCCTCGTCGGTGAAACTTCGCAGCTTCACATTCTTGTGCAGCGTCCAATGTTCCACGTGTTGCAGAGAGGCGCCGGGCTTCAAATGCTGCAGCGGACCCAGCGTCTCCATTTCGAGGAAATCGGCGTTGGTGAAGGTCTCAAACGAGCATCCGAAATCCGGGTAGTTCTTCGGCGAATCCTCGGCATCGTAGCGCTTGATGAACAGTCCGTCGTTCAGGGCATAAGCCGCCCACGTGCTTTTATTGAAGCTGCCCAGTTTTTGCGGATCGGCGTTCTTGGGGTCCTGGTGCAGCATCAGGTATTTGCGGGTAAAGCGCCAGCGGTGATCGGAAAGGTTGCTGAAGGCCCACATCACCAACGGGTTCGTGGGATAAAGCACCTCGGGATGCTTGCCGCGCGGGGGAAACCCGTGGATCGCCACGCCGCCCTGCGCCATCATCGTCAATGCCCAGGGCGCGATTTCCAACGGTTGCTTGCCGGCATTGCGGATGCGGTGCAGCACTTCCACGCTGCTGCCCTGCGGCGACAATTTCACGACAATCTGTTTTTCCAGCCCGGTGAGCGGCTCGACCGGCTCAGTGGCCTCCAACACGTCGCCCTTGATTTGAATGTGTACCGGCCCGTTATCCGGAGCGTAGGTACGAACCGCATCTTCCGGAGCGGCCCACACGCGATGTCCGCCGCGGAGCACCCACGCCGGTTCACCGGATTTGCCCAGGCTTTCGGTGAATTCCTTAAAGAAGTTCGGTCCACCCACGAATGCATAGCGCATGATGCGCGGACCGATGTCGCTGGTCACGATCAGCTCGACTTCTCCATTGGCGATGCGGTAGCTGTTGGGCCAACCCTTGTAGTTGGTCTTTTCGATCTTGACGGCGGCACCGGCGGTCATAGTCAGCAGCAACAGGGATGCGGCAAATCTAAGCATAGCCCGTATTATCGCGCGCTTCGCAGTCGTAGAATAACAAGGTGACGGAATCCTTCATCTGGGAACCCTCCCAGGAGTTCATCGAGCGCACCAACGTCTACCGCTTTATGCAGCGGCTGGGAATCACGGCATATCAGGACTTCATCCGCTATTCCCAGGACCATCTGGAACAGTTTTGGGACGAGATGGCCCACGAACTCGGCATCGAATGGTTCGAGCCATACCATCAAGTGTTGGACGCCTCGCGCGGCGTCGAGTGGGCACGCTGGTTCACCGGCGGCAAGCTGAACATCGCCTGGAATTGCCTGGACCGGCATGCCGGCGGCCCGGGACGCGACCGGCCGGCGGTCATTTGGGAAGGCGAAGACGGCAGTAGCCGCAGCCTCACCTTCGGCGAACTGCAGCGCGAAACGGACCGGCTGGCCAACGCCCTCCGCGCCCTCGGCCTGGCGCCTGGCGATCGCGTGGCGCTCTACATGCCGATGGTCCCGGAAGTGGTCATGATCCTCTACGCCTGTTTCAAGCTGGGGCTCATCGCCGTGCCCATTTTCTCCGGGTTCGGCTATGCAGCCGTGGCCGTGCGGCTGCAGGATTCGGGCGCGCGGGTGTTGTTTACCGCCGATTCACTGGAACGGCGCGGACGGACCATCCCTTTGAAGCAGAAAGCCGACGAAGCTCTGGCCGAAGGCTCGGCGGTCGAAAAAGTGGTGGTGTTGCGCTACAAAGCCGCCGAGGTCCCATCGAAGGCCACGCCGGAGGAGCGCGACGTCTGGTGGCACGATTTCGTCGCTGGCCAGCCGGACCACTGCCCCGCCCTGCCGCTCGATTCCGAAACGCCGGCCCTGCTCCTTTACACCTCCGGAACCACGGGGCGGCCCAAGGGAGCCGTGCATACGCACGCCGGCGCGCTGGTCCAGACCGCGAAAGAAATCTATCTCACCTTCGACCACCAGCCGGACGACCGGTTCTGGTGGGTCTCCGACATCGGGTGGATGATGGGCCCGTGGGAGATCATCGGCAACCACCACCTCGGCGGCACTATCGTTCTGTATGACGGCGCGCCCGACTATCCTACGGCGGAACGCTTCTGGCAGATGATCGAGCGGCATCGCATCACCACGTTCGGCATTTCGCCGACCGCCATCCGGCTGTTGATGCGCAAGGCCGGCGCGGGACCGCAAGCATCCGAACTGAGTTCCCTCCGCCTGCTGGGATCCACCGGCGAGCCCTGGGATGAAAGCTCCTATCGCTGGTTCTTTGAACGGGTGGGCCGCGGCCGCTGCCCCATTATGAATATTTCGGGCGGCACGGAGATCATCGGCGGTTTCCTGGCGCCCCTCCCGGTGCAGCCTTTGAAAGCCTGCTCCCTGGGCGGACCGTCGCCGGGCATGGCCACGGATGTTTTCGACGCGCAAGGCCGCCCCGTGCGCGGCCAATTGGGCTACCTTGTTTGCACCAAACCGTCGCCTTCCATGACCCGCGGTGTCTGGAACGATCCCCAGCGTTATCTGGAAGCGTACTGGTCGCGTTGGCCCGGTGTCTGGTACCACGGCGACTGGGCCATAGTGGATGCCGACGGTCAATGGTTCCTGCAAGGCCGGGCCGACGAGTCGTTCAATGTCGCCGGGCGGAAAGTGGGTCCCGCTGAGCTGGAGGCCTGCCTGATCTCGCATGCCGCGGTCTCGGAAGCGGCCGTGATCGGCGTCCCCGACGAACTCACCGGCGAGTCCGTGGTGGCGTTTGTAGTGTTGAAGCCAAATGCCGCACTATCGGGCGCGTTATCGGAGGTTAACGGAGAACTGTCCGCGCACGTGACGCGCTCCATGGGACCCACCTTCCGGCCGCGTGCAATCTTTGCCGTGCCCGAACTGCCAAAGACGCAAAGTGGGAAAGTTTTACGGAGATTGATCCGCCAGGCCTACCTTAAAGAGCCTTTGGGGGACACCTCCACGGTGGAGAATCCAGCCGCGCTCGAGCGTTTCAAAGCCTGACCGCAGTCGAATTCCTTACCGTAGAGCCACTGCTTTATCTTTTTGCGCTTGCACTTTTCCAAATGTGCGCCATAATACAACAATCGGCGCTGGGTGTGCGCTTATGGGGATACACTGGAATGGGTCGTGCTTGGGGTTCCGGCGATGCAATCGCATTCGTTAAGGTCTCTTCCGATTCCGCTCTTGCGCGTAACGTCATGCTTGCTGCTGGTGGCGCCGGCTATCCGTGCGCAGGCGATCATGCCGGGATCCGCGCCGGGCGGCGAACCGCATCTTTTCAATACCGATGCGGCCGTCTTGGAGTCGCAGGATCCGCGCAAGGACCTTCCCTGCATCGCTACTTCGGTGAAACCCACTCTCGGTTTCGATCTTAAGTTCCACTCCGGCTACGAAGTAAGCGTGCCCTTGAAAGAGCTCGCGGGAACGCAAAATCTGCTCACCATGATCTTCCGGGTTACTCCGCAAGCGCATCGGGACGAACCGGTGATCCTGTCGCAGCGCGTGAACGTGCCGGAGATCGAAGAGAACGCGCACGGCGATGCCTATCTGCAGGGCACTTTCGACGTCGGCGAAGGCAAGTATCACGTGGATTGGCTCATGCGGGACCGCACGGAGCGCATTTGCTCGGCTTTTTGGGATATCGATGCCAGCGTGCCGCCCAAAGACAAACCGGTGACTCTGGATATCCCGCCGAATACCGTGTTGAGCGCCGACAACGAGCCCTTCAAAGACGAACCGCCGGTGCCGCGTGACGCGCACGGCACTCCGCTGAATGTGAAGGTAATCGTCAATTTCGCTCCCCAGGACGCGGCGGCGGCGGCTTTGCACGCGCTGGATACCAACGCCCTCATCTCGATCTTGCGCGGCATTGCGCGCGAGCCGCGCATCGGGACGTTCTCCATTGTGGCGTTCAATCTCCAGGAAAGGCGCATCGTCTACCGGCAGCAGGATGCCTCGCATATCGACTTCCCCGCGCTGGGCGAAGCGTTGCACTCGCTGAGCCTGGGAACGGTGGACTTAAAACGGCTCAGCCAGAAGCGCGGTGAAACCGAGTTTCTGACCAGCTTGTTCACCGAGGAATTGAACGGCCGCGACCATCCGGATGCCGTCATCTTCGCCGGCCCCAAGGCCCTGCTGGATAACGGTGTGCCGCAGGAATCGTTGAAGAAGGTCGCGGACGTGGAGTACCCGCTTTTCTACATGAACTACAACGTCGACCCGCAAGCCGTTCCGTGGCGCGATGCCATCGGAAATGCCGTGAAATACCTCAAGGGGGTCGAATACACCATCAGCCGGCCGCGCGATCTTTGGAATGCATGGGGCGATATCATGTCCCGTATAGTAAAATCAAGATTAGCGAAGCGCGCGGCGGCGAATGGCGCTTCCCAATAGCCCATGCGGGTTCACACCTTTTCGGCGATGGTAGTTCTGGTTGTGGGAGGCTGCGCGCCTTCCTATTCCCAACAGTTCAGCAAAGACAGCCTGGCGCCGTACATCCCCAGTCCGCAGGAAGTCGTGGACAGGATGCTCAGCGCCGCCCGCGTGAAGCCGGGCGAGCTCGTTTACGACCTGGGCAGCGGTGACGGCCGCATTATCATCACGGCGGCGCAGAAGTTCCAGGCGCGCGCGGTGGGGGTGGAACTGCGCGGCGACCTCTGCAAATCCACGCAGGCGCGCATTAAGGAACTGGGCCTGTCGGATCGGGTCAGGCTGATTCATGAAAACATGCTGAAGGTGGATCTCAGCCCGGCCGACGTCGTGACCCTGTATCTGCTCACCAGTTCCAATGAGCGGCTTCGCCCGAATCTGGAAAAATACCTGAAGCCCGGCGCGCGGGTCGTATCGAACGACTACGAGATCCGCGGCTGGACGCCCTCCGGCATCGTGCCGATCACCGCCGGCGGCGTGCTGCACTACATCTACGTCTACGAGATCGCCGCGAAGAACTAACGCGGTTTTACTCTTCCCGCAGCGCCGCCATCGGGTCGAGCCGCGAGGCGCGCAATGCCGGCAAGTAGCTGGCTGTCAGAGTCACCGTCGCCAATAGCGTCGCTGCCATGGTCAGGATCCCGGCGTCGGTGGGCCGCAGCCCGAACAGCATGGAGCCAACGGCGTATCCGGTGACCACTGCCAATACGGTGCCCACCGCCAGGCCGGCCAGCAGCAGCGTCGCGGCTTCGCGCAGCACCAGTCCGACGATGTTGCCCCGGTTCGCGCCCAGCGCCATGCGGATTCCGATCTCGTTGGTGCGGCGCACCACCAGGTACGACATCACACCGTAGAGTCCCAAAGCCGCGATCAACGCGGCGAGGGCGCCAAAAAAGCTGGACAGGGTGGCCATTAAACGCTCGCGCAGCAGTCCTTCGCCGATCATCTCGTCAAACGCCCGGAAGTCGACTGTGATTGCCGGGCTGACGTCCTTCACGGCTCTCTTGATTCTCGAAGTGACATCGGCCAAAGGTCCATCGATGCGAACGAGGAATTGACCGCTTGTATCGGGGCTCGCATCCTGCGTCGTGGAGAGAAATGCGATGGGCCTGAACTGTTCGCTCAAGGTATTGTACTTCGTGTCTGTTACCAGCCCCGTGATTTCGTAAACGGTTTCCGGCGCCGAGGGCGTGGCTTCCCGGCGAAATCTCTGGCCCACCGGATTGGCGCCTAACCCGAGCTTGCGGGCGAACGTTTGATTCACAAGGGCGACGGGCGGCGACGAAGCCGTCTCGCGGCCGTCGAAATCCCGGCCCGCCAAGAGCGTCATACCTACGGTCTTCAGGTAGCCGCCCGAGATCCAGGCGAAGTTCGATACCATCTTTGGGTTCGGCTCCGCCCGGTCCACCCACACGTTGTTACTGGTGCTGGCTCCGCTGAGCGGCAGAATGTAGGCTTCCCCCGCCGAGGCCGCTCCGGGCAGCGTCTGCATCCGCTGCAGCATGTCCTGCTTGAAGCCAACCCGCCGCGCCATGGGAATCTTCAAGTCCCTGAAATCCAGGCCGGCGATCAGAACTCCGTTCTTCACGAAGCCCGCGTCCACCGCGAGCAGTTTGCGGAGGCTGCCGGAAAATAGCAGAGCGCTCACCAACAGCACCAGCGACAGAGCCACCTGCGATACCACCAGCGTTTGCCGCAAACCAAATCGCTCGCGCGTGCCGGTCACGCTGCGGCCGCCGGTTTTCATGACGTCGGCGGGGGCTTTGCGGGTGGCCCGCAACGCCGGGATCAGGCCGAATAGAACGCAGGTGAGAGCTGCGATTCCGGCGGCAAAAATGAATACGCTGCCATCCGGCTGCACATCCAGAAATAGCGATTTTCCAGGCGTGCCGAGCAAGGCCAGCATCAGCCGGCCCAACTCTCCGGCGAGCAGCAGTCCGCCGGCGCCACCCGCCAAAGCCAGCAAAACGCTCTCGGCCATCAGTTGCCGCACCAGTTGGCCGCGCGACGCCCCGATGGCCAGCCGCACCGCGATTTCGTGCTCACGGGCGGTGGCGCGCGCCAACGTCAGGTTGGCCAGGTTGGAGCACGCGATCAGCAGCACCAATCCAGTGGTGGCCAGCAGGAGCTGCAATGGATCGCTGTATTCGGTGCGCAGCTCCGATACACCCGTCTTCGCCGGCACGGCGTACAGTTTGAACTTCAAGTAGTCCTTCACGTTCACCGCCGGATAGTTCGCGGGCAGCGTGGCGCGGAACAGACCGGCGGAGCTGGCCCCCAACTGGGCGTTGGCTTTCTGCCGAGTCCAGCCCGGCTTCAGGCGTCCCATGACGTTAAGCCACCATACGGTTCCCTCATTGAGCCAGTTGCCGTCACTCCAGAGCACCGCCTGTGAGCAGATGGGGACCGCCAGGTCGTATGACCGCCCCACCTCAACTCCGGAAAAATCGGCGGGCGTGACTCCGATGATCTCCACCGGATTCCCGTTCAGTGTGAGTTTGCGGCCGATCACGGACACATCGCCGCCGAGTTCGCGCTGCCAAAACCTGAAGCTGATCACGGCGCCGGGCAAGCCGCAGCCGCTGCGGTCGTCGGCGGCTGTGAAGACCCGCCCCTTGATCGGCTGTACCCCCAGCACGCGAAAGAAGTCGCCGCTGACGAATAGGCCCTTCGCCGTCTGGACCTCGCCTCCGGGGGCCAGATTGAAGTCATTGTTGGCCCAGGCCAGCACTCCACTGAAGGCCTTTTGGCTGTCGCGGAAGCGTTCCCAGATCGGATTCGTCAGGGCCTCGTAAGGGGTCGCCTGGCTGCCTCTCCAGCCGGTCCTGTCCGCAAGCTGCACCATCGCCAAATTCCGCGGTTCCTTTACCGGGAGGGTACGCAGGCGCACGGCGTCAAGCAGTTGGAAGATGGCAACGTTCGCGCCGATGCCGAACGTCAGGGATAGCACCGCCACGGCGGTGAAGCCGGGGTTCCCGCGTAGCAGGCGCAGGGCATACCGCAGGTCCTTGAGGAGCATCCGCATAGTGCGGGAGGATCGCAAGCCGAGGGCCACCCGCGATCGGGATCGATTGCCCTTACCTCGCAACCACTTGGCGGCAAGCCTCTGCGCCGCGCTGTCCGCTTTCGTAAAATGTCGATTCACATTGGGACAGTGCGGCCGGCCCTGCAAAGCGCATGTGCGCTGCGCCACACTACAATAGTTCCGTGTCCCCCCAATTCGACGTGGCCGGCGTAGGCCTCAACGCCACCGATACCCTCCTGGTAGTTCCCCGCTTTCCCCCTTACGCCGGCAAGGTCCCGTTCGAAGAGGAGATCGTCAGTCCCGGCGGGCAGGTGGCCAGCGCCATGGTGGCTTGCGCCCGCCTGGGCCTCCGCACCAAGTACATCGGCACGCTCGGCGACGACGAGCGCGGGCGTATCCAGTTGGAAAGCCTGCGCCAGGCGGGCATCAATCTGGATCACGTGCAGAGCCGCGCGGGCTGCCCCAATCAATCGGCCTATATCATCATCGACCGCGGCACCGGCGAGCGCACCGTCCTCTGGTCGCGGCCCGAGTGCCTGCGGATCGATCCCGGCGAGATTACTCCGGACCAGATTCTGTGCGCCCGATTGCTGCATATCGACGGCCACGATACGCCCGCCGTGGCGCACGCGGCCCGTATCGCCCACGGAGCCGGCATTCCGGTGACGGTGGATGTGGACACGATTTATCACGGCTTCGATCAAGTCCTGCCGCATGTGGATTACCTGATTGCCAGCTCCGAATTCCCGGCGCAGTGGACCAACGAGCGCGATCCCCTGCGGGCGCTCGAACTGATCCAAAAGGAATACGGCATGCGCGTGGCGGCCATGACTCTGGGCGCCCACGGGGCCCTGGCGCTGGAGAATGGGCGCTACCTATATTCGCCGGCATTCGTTGTAAACTGCGTGGACACCACCGGCGCCGGAGACGTGTTCCATGGCGCGTTCTGCTATTCTGTTTTGCAAGGCATGAGTCTCGCGGACGCACTGGATTTCTCGAACGCCATGGCAGCGCTCAACTGCACGGCCATGGGGGCGCGCGGCGGGATTTGCGGTGCGGAGGAAGTCCGCGCCATCATGCAACGGGCGCCGCGCCGCGCGCATCCCGATATGCCGGCCCGCATTGGACGCGCGGTGTCCACCACGTAAATGTTTCCGCTCAAAGACACACAGCCCAGCTACTCCCGGCCGGTGGTGACCATTGCGATCATCACCGTGAATCTGCTGGTCTTCCTGTTCGAAGCCTCGTTGGGACCCTATACCCGCAATGCCTTGATCGAAACTTACGGACTGGTGCCCGACCAGTTCAGGGTGACCACCGTACTGACCTCCATGTTCTTACACGGCGGCTGGCTGCACGTCTTGGGGAATATGTGGTTCTTGTGGATCTTTGGAGATAATATCGAGGACCTGTTGGGCCATGGGAAATACCTGGTGTTCTATCTGCTCTGTGGATGCGTGGCCGCGTTGGGCCAGGTGATTTCGGGCCCCTATTCCACGGTCCCCATGGTAGGGGCCAGCGGCGCCATCGCCGGCGTGATGGGCGCGTACATGATCAAGTTTCCGCGGGCGCGCATCCTCACGCTGGTGTTCATTATCGTCTTCTTTACCACCATTGAAATCCCGGCGCCCATCATGTTGGCCTATTGGTTTTTCATCCAGTTGTTCAGCGGGTTCGGCTCGATTGCCAGCACGCACCTTTCTCAGGGCGGCACGGCATTCTTCGCGCATATCGCCGGATTTGTCGCCGGCATCGTGCTGGTGAAAGTAATGGGCACCAGCGACCGTTACAACCGGCGGCGGGATCATTACTGGGAATGAGCCGCGTGACCCTCTATAAGCGCGCCGCATGCTGCCTGTGCGACGACGCGAAACAAGTGCTGGCGGCAGCCCGTGCCCGCGTGCCGTTCGAGTTCGAAGAAATCGATATCGACCGCAACCCCGAGTGGCAGAGACTGTACAACGAAGAGGTGCCGGTGATCGCCATCGATGGCCGTAAGGCATTCAAGTATAAGGTGACCATGGAAGAATTCCTGAAGAAGCTGAAGGCGCGCGCATGAGCCTCGACATTCTGGCGATCGCCGCGCATCCGGACGATATCGAGCAGACTTGCGGTGGCACCCTGATCGGTATGGCGGAACGCGGCTATCGCACCGGCGCTCTCGATCTGACAGCCGGCGATATGGGCACGCGCGGCACGCCGGAACAGCGCATGGCCGAAGCTGAAGTGGCGGCCCGCCATCTGCGTCTCGGTTGGCGCGGCAACCTGCGCTTTCCCGATGCGCGCCTGCAGAACGACATCGCCGCCCGCATGACGTTGGCGGTGAAGATCCGGGAATTGCGCCCGCGCGTAGTGATCCTGCCGTATTGGGAGGGCCGCCATCCCGACCATTACCGCGCCAGCGAACTAGGCTACGAGGCGTGCTTCCTGGCGGGGCTGAAGAAACTGGACGAGTACTCCGAGCCGCATCGTCCTTATAAGGTGATTTATGCATCATCGTACGCCAACGTCACGCCTTCCTTCGTGGTGGATATCAGCGCCCAATTCGATGCCCGCATGGCGGCTTTGATGAGCTATCAATCGCAATACGGCGCGCAAGCCGGCGGCAGCGGCTTGTTCCCCGAGGAACAGGAGATCCGCGAGCGGCTGGGCGCCGTCGCACGGTTTTACGGCAACCTGATCGGTGTGAAATACGGCGAGCCCTTCGTGGTGAAGGAAACCATGCAGGTGGATGATATCGTCAACATGGGTGTACGCAGCATTTAGCTGGAAGATAGGGAGATAAAGCCGATGCAGTTCGCCGTGCGAGGATCCGTACTTTTGTCTGTGGCAGCCAGCCTGGCGATGGCGGTTTTGCCGGCGCAGGCTCAACCGACGGAAACGAATGTGGGAATTGTCGCCATTTCGGCGGGAGGAATCTTTGGGCTGGGCGGGCACGGATCCTACGGCGCGAGCCTGGAGGACCCTGTTGCGAAGCACTGGATGCCGGATATCGATTTCTCCTATTCGCCTCTTACCAGCTACGGTTATAGCTACGGGTTGAACGATACGGGCAAGGGTCTCTTCACGTCCAGCATGTTGGATCTCAACGGCGGGGTAAAGTTCCGTTTTGCCGGCAAGCGAAACTGGGCGCCTTATATCGGAGTGGGGGCCGGACTCCTGCGTTTCTCGACCACCAATGCCACCAGCGGCTTCGGCACCACGGCGACGGTGAATGCCAGCCGGACCGAATTTGCGGGCAATTTCAGCGTGGGCGGCCTTTACTACGTCACCGACCACCTTGGTTTTCTGATGGAAGCGAAGGGTTACGTGGCCCAGCGGAACCAATTCGGACGCGTGTCGCTGGGGCTTTTCTTTCAGTTCCCTTAGCCTTCGTGGCGCACGCTTTAGCGTGCAGCGGCGAACTTCAGTTCGCCGTTGGGCTGGCTGTGCCCCACGGCGGACTCACTTAGGCGCGTAGTAGCCTGCGCGCGTCCGCACCAGGGCGTTGGGAACATCCACATCCACACGGATCTTGCGATAGCTGCCGTCGGCCGCCAGATTCGTCGGCGTATAGGCCACCACGTATTGATTGCGGATTTCGTGCGCAATGCCGGGCGTGATGTTGGCAATCTCCCCGACGTCGTTTGGAAACCAGGACTGCCCGCCCGTCTGTTGCGTTAATTCGCTGAGCTGCTTCTTGGCGCGGGCGGCGCTTTCAGGCTCTTCGGCGCCCAACAGGCCGACGGCATAAATAATCACGTCGTTCTGCTGCGCCACCTCGATCAGGTGCGTTTGCGTTTCCACGCTGCTGTTGTCCTCGCCGTCGGTGATCACGACCAGCACTTTTTTGTCTTTGTGGGCATGATGCCGAAGGTGCTCGATCCCCAACAGCAAGGCGTCCCGCATGGCGGTTTCGCCCTTCGCATTGAGATTGCGCAGCGCATTCTCCAGGTCCCTGATGTTGTTGGTGAAATCCTTGGCCAGTACCGCGGACTCGTTGAAGTTGATGATGAACACTTCGTCGCCCGGATTGGATGCCTTCACCATGGCGAGAGCGGCGGAGGCCACGCGGTCGCGCTTGTCGGTCATGCTGGCGCTGTTGTCGATGATCAGCCCTAGCGAGATGGGGACATCCTCCTGGCGAAAGACACTGACGGTCTGCTTCTCGCCGTTCTCGTAAACCGTGAACGCGCTCTTCGGAAGGTCGCGAATGATTTTGCCATCCTTATCGAAGACGGACACATTCAGGACTACCAAACGCGTGTCCGTACGGAAAGTGGCTTCCTGCCCGTACAATACCAGGCCGGCCCACAAAAAAGACGAAATTACACACCCCAGGCGCATCGATCCCGATCGCTGCACGTCGAGTGCCGCAGTTATGATGAGGATAGATGCCTACCATGCTGGATGGAAACAGCGTTCGCGATCGGATACTCAGCGGCCTGCAGCCGCGGGTGGCGGCGCTGGCGGCGGCCTCGCGTCCGCCCGGACTGGCCGTAGTGCTGGTGGGGAACGACCCCGGTTCCCAAATCTACGTGCGCAACAAGGTGAAAGCTTGCGCGGAGCTGGGTATCAGGGGCCAGAGCCTGACGCCGCCGGAAACTGTGACCACGGAAGAACTGCTCGCCATCATCGACGGCCTGAATCGCCGGCCCGATATCGACGGCATCCTGGTGCAATTGCCTTTGCCGCGGCAGGTGGATACGCGGCGGGTGCTGCTGGCGGTCGCGCCGGATAAGGATGTGGACGGGTTCCACCCGATGAATGTGGGCAACCTGGTGGCCGGTCGTCCGGGTCCGCGCCCCTGCACACCGGCCGGCATCATGGAACTGCTGCGGCAATACCAGATCCCGGTGGCGGGCAAGCGCGCCGTGATCGTGGGAAGGTCCGACATCGTGGGCAAACCGATGGCCTTGCTGCTCCTGCACGCGCACGCCACCGTTACGGTCTGCCATTCGCGGACCGTGGATCTGGCGTCGGTCTGCCGGGAAGGCGAGATCCTGGTGGCTGCCATGGGACGGCCCGCCATGCTGACGGCCGATTACATCCGGCCGGGCGCGGTGGTGATCGATGTGGGTATGAATCGCATCACGGATCGCGCGGAGGCCGAGCGGATTTTCCGCGGCTCGCCCGATCGCCTGGCCACGCTGGAGCGCAAAGGCAGCGTACTGGTGGGGGATGTGGATCCAGATGCGATGCGGCAAAAGGCCGCCGCTTACACGCCGGTGCCCGGAGGCGTAGGACCGCTCACGATCGCGATGCTGATGTCCAACACGGTGAGCGCGGCGGAAGGCTGGCAATAACCGCGCGGCTGCGGTTAGAGCGCCAGTTCCTTGCGATACATCATTTCCTTCAGGTTGAACTTGGTCTTGACCTCCAAGCGTCCCAATTGCGTGGTGAAGCTGACTTCCTTGTCTTCGGCCGTCAACTGCAGCACGTCATGGGGAAATCCGAACAGCAGCACATTGGTTTCAAAGCCTACAGATCCCGCCTGCACGGTGCTGGGCTGCGCGGGAGACTTGCCTTTGGGCTCCAGGTAGGTCAGGTTCTTGATGCGGTCAAGCACGTCCTGGCTGGGCCCCTTCGCCGCTCCGTTATCGGAATCGCTGTCCTCGGTACGCTGGCGGTCGCCGGTGACAATGGGAATGCCGCTCACGCTGATGACATAAGCGTTCGCCAGATTCTCGGGAATGGGGGATTTGAGGGCGGCCTGAATGGGCTTCGCGCTGACCCAGCGCACTACACCGTGGTATTCGACGGCCGCGGGACCCATGCCGCCGCCGCGCCTGCCACGGCCGCCGCCACCCATGCCGCCGCCACCGGGGTACCCGCTGCCGCCACCGCCTGGATATCCGCCGCCACCGCCCGGGTATCCGCCCGTGCCGTTGCCGCCGCTGCCCGATTGGCGCAGCGCTATATTCACCGGCTTTGCCCAGGGCGACCGGGTCTTCAGCTTATCGATTTCCTCGCTCGACCACTCCGAGGGATCCTTCTTATTCCAGAATTCCGATTCCCCGGCGTACAGCCGAAGCCAGGATTGCGCGCCGGCGCCCGAGGCGAGAAGCAGCAGTCCGCGGCGAGTGAATCCACACGTTTGAGCCATAGAGATGTGTTGTCCTAACCTCGATGAGACGTTACGTGAGCGCCAAAAGGTTGCACGCTTTAGGGTTTGACGTCGCGAGCTGAGCTCCGAGGGGTGGTGGGTCGAGATCCCCGCCGGCCACGGGCCATACCCCGGCCGTCGTGCTCCCAGGGAGTCCGGTTCGGGGCGTTGACGCAAGAGAGGCGGCCTTTGCGGAGTTAGGTTGATTCGGCTAAACGCGCTTACACGGTTCATCTGATGGTATGCCGGGCTGTTCCCGCCGCGAACCGGCCGGCCTCTCTCTGAGTGGCGTGATTCGACCAGAGCATGCCGTTAGCGGCGGCAAGCCGACTTATCGTTCCTAAGCGTGTCGTCGACAGGTACGGGAAAAGGCCCGGGCTGGATCGTGCGGAGCGCCCAATCTGCGAGCCCCCAGTATAATGAGGGTTGGCCTTGGAGTTCGAGTGGGATCCGCGAAAGGCTGCGGCAAATCTCGCCAAGCACGAAGTATCGTTCGAGGAAGCGGCGACGGCCTTCGGCGATCCATTAGGCCGGATTGTGGCTGATCCGCGCCATTCAGCGGTAGAAACGCGGCAGGTACTGATGGGCGTTTCTAAAGAGCGGCGTTTGCTGGCGGTCATGTTTGTCGAGCGTGGCGAGGCCATTCGTATCATTAGCGCCAGACGGGCGACCCGCCCGGAGAGACGAGATTATGAAGAAGCGATCCAGTAAGAAAGTAACCGCCGATCGAATGGATGCTGGCGAGATTTTGCCGCAGTATGACTTCAAACGGGCCTCGCCAAACAGGTTTGCCTCCCGGTACGCCGCGGGAAGCACTGTCGTGGTGCTGGAACCTGATGTTGCCGCAGCGTTCCCGAGCTCGGATGAAGCTAATGCGGCACTGCGAGCGCTGGCGGGAATCATAGAGAAATATCGCCACCGCCGGCCACCCTCTCGCCGCAGTCTGTGAGTACCGATTCCTCTCCAGAATGCCAGAACGACTCTCTGTTGTGACTGAACGGCCGATTCCGCCTCTCTAATGCGAAATGCAGTCGCAAGCCGACTTTTTGTCCCTTACCTCGAACCGCCCTTGCCTATGCTAGCCGATTACCAGGCCAGTGTTCTCCTTAGACGGCCCAACACGTACAAAACTGACCAGCCCATCAGTTGATGCCAACGCTCTGGTGCAATAGGCAATGCTCAGACCGTTTGCGTCTGAGCAGCCTCAGCGCGAAGGGGTAGGACAGGGAATGCGCGTGCGTACGGCTCTCCAGGAAAGCACGCAAAACTCACGCGGACGCCGGTCGTAGGCTTCCTTCCGTAATAGCTGTCAACGTGATAGAAAACCTGCTCTCCGCCGTCCGCGGCTATCAGGCCCCACTTCCCTTTTCCCATCGGGCGGTAATCCGCTATTGTGCCGAAACGCCTTTACGCATCCGAGTGACAGACGTTACCGCATGTTTCAGTTGGCTGATCCGCCGTCGGCCGTTTGTCTTGATCTTTGTTAAGGCAGGCCTGGACTACCGCCCATAAACTGTCGCAAAGGGTGGCGAACTGCGGGGCTTCGAATCAAGAATCTCTGGTTTCCGTGGCGGCGGGCCAGAAGTGATCGCATTCACCGCCCTAAAGCCCACAGCGAAAGGAAAAACCTCAGAGACTAGCCGATAAAGCACCGCCCCAACTGACCAGATGTCAGCCGGTCGCCCAGCCCGCTTTGGGTGTTCGATCATCTCTGGCGCCATGTACGGGAGAGACGAGATCTGTTTCGGCTTCGCACCTCGGTATCCAGCCATCAAATTAAGCGTCTGCCGCTGCACCCAACTGCCGCAAAACCCGCGATGGCGTGCCCGACGGCTGACGTGACTTGGCAAACTGCTCGTCTGGTGCCGAAATCGGCTCTGCTGGGTAGGTTGATGTCGCCGATTACGCCCCATAAACGCGCTTGCGTCGGTTAAACAGCCGTGTTCCGGGCGGTTCGGCGACTCGTAGAAAGGGCCGCCCGCGGTCATAGTAGGTCGTCCATAAAAGGTTCGCTCCATCCGTTCCGTCCCGGAAGCTGTGCAACACCTGTAACTGGACTGATTTGGAATGAACACCGTTGCCCAGGCCGGCTTCGCCACCGTGATAGGTTGTTCCGTACAGGTCAACTGGTTAGCCGGATACGGCTATCCAAAAACATACAATATGATTGCCAAAAACCTATTCGGAGCGCGGAATCATGGCTATGTTTCCGCCTTGAATTCCCGCTGCGCAACGACCGCAGTGACGGACCGGGCGACGGCGCCTAGCGGAGCACTTCCAGCGCCTTCAGGATTTGCGGGTCGCGTTGGGCTTCCACTTCATCGCCTTTTTCCACGCCCAGAGACAGGTTGAAGATCTCCGCCTTCAGCCGGTTGGCGATGAACTCATGTTCTCTGGACCATTCGTTGACGCCCGGCTGGATGCCCCGCTGGGAAAGAAACACCTGAAAATCGTCGAGCACCGCGGGCGTCAGTTCAAAGCTCTCGGAAATCTTGTGATCGGCCACATAGCCGGTGGCGAAAGTGGTGAACGAACCGCTGGCCTCCAGCACGGCGCGCAAGCGCGAGACGGCCGGTGGATCGACCAGGTAGTCCGGCACGATGCCGCCGCCACCGGTCACCTTGCGGCCCGCGTCGGTGTGAAACTCGGCTTGGCCGTTGGGGTGGGCGGTGGCCCCGGCCAGGGCGAACCGGGTGGCGTCCAGCGGCTTCTGGATCGAGCGGCCGCTGGGTGTATAGTAGAGCGCCGTGGTCAACGCCAGGCCGGTGCCCTCGGAGAGCGGGTAGACGCTCTGTACCAATCCCTTGCCGTAGCTGGGCTCGCCCACCACCACGGCGCGGTCGTGATCCTGCATGGCGCCGGTGACAATCTCGGAAGCGCTGGCGGTCTTATCGTTCACCAGGATGGCCACCGGGAATTCGTAAGGAACGGCGGCGGACGGCACGTCCTCCGATTTCTCCGCCACGTTACGGCCGCGCACGGTGACGATCCGGGCGCCGGGCTTGAGAAAGAGGGCAGCCGTTTCGAGCGCGGACGTGACCAGGCCGCCGGGGTTCTTGCGCAGATCGAGCACCAGTCCCTTGAGGTTCCGTCCGCCCAGTTTCTCGATGGAGTCGCGGATGAGGCGGCCGGTCTTTTCATCGAAACTGGAAACGCGCAGATAGCCGATGCCGGGCTTCAGCAGAAAGGCGCGCTCGACACTGGGCGTCTGCATTTCCTCGGGGATCAGGACGAAGTTGAGAAAGCGCGCGTTGCCGGGCCGCCGGATGAGCAGTTGCGCCTGTTGCTGGCGGGATTGGGTGAGCAGGCCGATGATCTGGTCCATGTCCAGACGGCTAAGCTGGTAGCCGTTGACCGCCACGATTTCGTCGCCGGGGGCCATGCCCGATTTCGCGGACGGCGTGCCGGGCAGGGTCTGCAGCACGATCACGCGGCCGGGGAGGACGGACACCACGCTGCCGAACCCCTTATCGGTGGAAGTCTGGAGTTTCTGAAGCTGCTGAAACTGTCCGGGATCGAAGAAAACGGAGTGCGGATCGAGTCGGCGGAGCATGCCGGGGATCGCGCCCTGGAAGAAGGCCTGGTCCGGGGAAACCGGCTCGGCGGCGTTGTCTTCGACGATCGCGTAAGCCTGGGTAATGGCCTTGATACTGGCTTCGAGATCGTCGCCGAACGAAGCCGACGACATACAGAGCAGGAGCGCA
>Ga0187871_10000378_pt1 | contig 43190 bp, 44 predicted proteins | sample June2016WEW_16_1_FD_132988 | JGI IMG/M metagenome (GOLD analysis project Ga0187871, IMG submission 132988) | Peatland microbial communities from SPRUCE experiment site at the Marcell Experimental Forest, Minnesota, USA - June2016WEW_16_10 | ecosystem: Environmental > Terrestrial > Soil >...
GAAGCGCCGAATTCCATGCCGCGCGTCAGCGTCCGTCCATTCCAAGGTGCGCCCGAACGGCTGTGGTTCTCCTCCCACACTCCCAGCCAGGGGAAGTCCGCGCGCCGCCAAACGTATCCCAACGCCACCTGGCTGCCCGGCGACCAAGCCACGAAAAACGCCCATCCGCGCGCCGGATCGATCAGGTGCGTGGAGAATCCACCCGAGACCGGAGCATCCGTGTAACGTTCCAAATCGCCGTTGCCTTCCTCCAACACCAGTGACTTCGTAACCGGCGCCCGGAACTCGGTCGCGCCCTTCTCCAGGAACGGCGGCCCCAAAGTGACGTGCTCCGTCCAGGCGATGGGGCGGTCGGTAGCGCTTTCATTTTCGACCGTTTCGATAACGTTCACGGTCCGGTGGTCCAAGTCGATCGACCGCACCACCCGCAACTGCGCCTGCGGCAAACGCGCCTCCTGCGTCAGCCCCGTGTTGCCGGCAGTGACAAACCACTTGGCCACGGAAGCCTCTCCATGCACCGTAAGCCCGGCCGCGGCCTCTTCCGCCGACGGTCCGCCGAAAATGTCCATGCACAGGTTGTGCCCCATGATGCCGCTCAGCAGCTTGCTCTCGGCGTCCGCCCCATACTCCGGGTGCTTCCGCGGATCGTAAGTGGAAGGCTCGATCGACCCCCACGGAGGCGTCCACAGCGGATTGACGCCGCTCTGCTTGTCCAGGATCTCCGCAATGTGCCCGCCTTCATCAAGCACCGTGACCCGCACGAACTCGTTCTCAATCGAGGTCGCGCGCCTGCCGCGATATCGCGTTTCTGCCATATTGGAACTATTATGCATCTCGTGTGCGCATGGATGGCGCTGCTGGCCGCTCCGTTTTGGGAAACAAAAGCTCCCGCCGATTGGACTGAAACCCAGATCCAGCAACTGCTCCACGACAGTCCCTGGGCTGAGATGGCCGACCCCCGGCCCGCCGTGCAGGTCTACCTGGCCACGGCGCAGCCGCTACGGGAGGCGGAGGCCGAGTTGGCCCGCCGCCGCGGCAAGCCCCTCAACCCGGAGTACATCGACTATCTCGGCGGGGAGGGTGCGAATAAACTGGTGGTGGCCATCGCCTTCAAAAACTTCACCGCGCTGGCCGACGCCGACGAAGCGCGCCGCATGGAAGACGAGTCCGTCATGCGCGTGGGCCGCCGGGAGTACAAGATGGAAGGCCATTTCCCGCCCGTGCCCTCCGACCCGTTCCTGCGCCTGATCTACCCGCGCGTGGCCACGGACCGCGACAAAACCGTCGCCTTTGAACTGTACCTGCCGGGCTACGGTCCTTACCACCAGGCCGAATTCCGGCTGCGCGACATGCTGTATAAAGGCAAGCTGGAAATGTAGGCGGCCGAGCGAAATCCCGAGCGCCGGTTTATACTATTGTCGGAGGATTCAATGATCTGGTTATCTGTTTTGCTCTTCTTGCAGGCGGCCGCGCCGAACCCGCAGATCGGGCGCGGTCAGACGCTGTTTTTCACCGATGGCAAGTGCGGCACGTGTCACGCTTTGAAAGGCAAGGGCACTGCGGTGGGGCCGGATCTGAAGGTATTAGGGAGGGTTGGCGTGCGGGCTCTGGTCACCGCCATCCGCGCCTCGCGTACGGAATACGTCGAGACCATCAAGCTGAAGACCGGCGACCCGTTCCCGGGGATGAAAGTGCAGTCGGCGGACGCCACCACGCTGCAATATTACGATCTCTCCAAGACCCCGCCCGAGCTGCGAAAGTTCGCCCCCGCGGACGTGGAGTCGAAGTCCGACAATTCGGCCTGGAAGCATCCTCCGTCCACCGGCGGTTACACCAACGAGCAGATTGCGGACGTCGTCGCCTATGTCCGCTGGGCCGCGGCCGGCGAACGCAAGGCCGTGGATCCCTCGGACGTGGAATAGCGCCCCCGTGGGGCAGGCTCGCAGCCTGCGCGGGCCTCGCAGGCCCGCTCTCCAATTCGCGCCCGGCTAGCTGGCGGTGGCTGCCGCCGCGTAGCTGCGGACCGCGGCCGATTCGTTCGTGTACGTCTCGAACACCGTGATGAGCTTGGTGATCTGCATCAATTCCTGCAACTTCTTCTGCAGGTTCAGCAGCTTGAGCTGGCCGCCCCGGCTGGTCACCGTGGCAAAGCTGCCCACAAACTGGCCCAGCCCTGTGCTATCGATGTAGCTCACCTCGGCAAGGTTGAGCAAAATGTTCTTTTGCCCGCTATCGAGGTGTTCCTTGATGGTGTCCCGCAACAAAGACACCTCTTCGCCGATGGTGATCCGGCCGTTCAGGTCCAGAATTACGACGTTGCCGCTTTCACGGACATTGATCTTCAGACTCATGGGGAGCAGGTTCCTTTTGGCCCGCGGTTACATCGCGCCGCGGGCATATTCAAGCATACCGCGATTCAGGCGGGGCTGAGCGCTACTTGGATGCGCCGGTTTCCTTGGCCAGGCGCACCTTGGCGTCTTCGAGTTTCTTGTTGATGGCGGTGAGTTCGCCCGGCTCAATCTCGGATTGCGCATCGGTTTCGGCTTCCTTCAGCGAGGCCTGCCATTGGGTAATGGCGTCCTTGGTCTTACCCAGCTTCAGGTAGACGTCTCCCAGATGGTCGTGCACCGTGGGGTCCTGGCCGATGCCGTTCTTGGCCAGGGCGTGCACCAAAGCATGCTCGGCGTCGTCCAAGCGGTTTTGACGGTAGTAGACCCAGCCGAGACTATCCAGATAGGCGCCATTCTCGGGATCCAGTTCCAGTGCCCGCGAAATCATTTTCTGGGCTTCATCCAGGCGCACGCCGCGGTCGGCGAACATGTAGCCCAGATAGTTCAGCGCGCCGGCGCTGTCGGGGTCCAGTTCCAGCACTTTGCGGAACTCGGCCTCCGACGCGTCGAACTTCTTCATGCGCTCGTACATGGCGCCGCGCATGAAGTAAATAGCTTCCTTCTCGGGCTTGGTTTCCGACAGCTTTTCGGCCGCGTCCAACGGCTTGGCCATGTCTTCGTAGCGTTTGGCCCTTTCGTACAGTTGGGCGATGGACAGTTGCGTCTCGCGATCGTGCTCGCCGTCGAGTAAACGCCGCAACTCGGCGACTCCCTGGTCGACTTTCCCCATGTCCCCCAGTACCGACGCGGACACTTGCTTCAGCATGCGGTCGTCGGGATACTTCTTGAGCGCCGCATCGGCTTCGGCGCGGGCATTCTTGAAGTCCTTGGCCAGGCGATAGGTGTCCACAATCTCGGCTGCGGCGCGGGCGCCTGAATCCGGGTCCAAGTCGGCCATTTGGCGGAAAGCGTCGATGGCGGCCTGATTTTGATTCGCGCTGTGGTAAAGCTCGCCCAGGCTTTCAACAAGCCGGAGGCGAACAGCCTTCTCCGATTCCGAGTAGCTCTTCTTCTCGGTATCCTTCAGCAGCGCCTTGAGCGCCTCGATCGCTTTGTCGGTCTGGCCTTCCTTGTCCAGCAGATTCACTTCGTCGTAGCGCACGTCCAGATTTTCGGGGTCTGAGGCTTTGGCTTTATCCAGGGTTTCACGCGCCTTGGCATAATCGCCCTTTCGGCCGTAAATTCTGGCCATGTTCAGCAGCGCATCGGTATCGTGCGGATCGTCGCCGGCGAATTCCTGGTAGTATTTCAGGGCTTCGTCCAGGCCGTTGGAGTTCAGCAGATTGTAAGCCAAAGCACGCTTCAGGCGGCTGTTCTCCGGGTCCAGATCGATGGCTTTGCGCAGCACCTCCGCGGCGCTATGGAAATCATGGAGCTGTTCGTACGAAGTAGCCAAGGCGGCCAAGGTGCGCGGGTTGGGATCCTTATTGGTGACCGCCTGCAGTTTTTCAATCGCCTTCTTGGTATCGCCGACGTCCGAATAGACAATGGCCAGGCCGGTAAGCGCATCTTCGTTGTTCGGATCGATGGTGAGCGCCTGCGAATAGGCTTTTTCCGCTTCCACCGAGTTGCGGGCGGTGCGATACAGGCGGCCCAGGGTCAGCCAGCTCTCGATGTCCTTGGGGTCCTTGGCCACGATCTTCTCGTACTGGTCTGTGGCGGCGCGCAGCATCTCCTCGTTGATCTTGCCTTGCTGCGCGTCGCCGATCATGCGTGTATAAATGCGGCCCAGGATGCGCCGGGCGTCCAGATTATTGGGCTCGTGCTTCAGGATGTCTTCGGCCTCGGTCACGGCGTCTTTCAGCCGGCCGCTTTGGATGTAAAGGTCGGTCAGTTCTTCAAACAGAAAGCTGGCTCCCGGGTCCAGCTTCAGCGCCTGCTTGTAGTGATCGATGGCTTTGTTGACATATTCGCTGCGATTGCCGTACACGCCGGCCAGCTCGGCGTACAAATGGCCCATCGAGAAGTTGTAGTAAGCGGCGGCTTTATCGACCGGCGGCGATGTTGCCGTGCCGGTCTGCCCATACGACAGGCAAGCCAACGGGAGGGCCAAAAATAGCGTTTTTAGGGGAAAATTCATCGTGTGGTTCCTTTCGACCTAGATGCCTGGGAGGGTCGAATCGTTCCTCTTCATTGTATAACGGCGAGAACCGGGTTAGATGTGTTACCAATCGGAGAGGTCCTATTTGAAACCAGTAGTGGCGATCGCCGGGCCCACCGGCGCCGGCAAAAGCGAATTGGCTCTACGGGTTGCCGAGGAATTCGGTGGCGAGGTGGTGAACTGCGATTCGTTGCAGATCTACCGGTACTTCGATATTGGTACCGCCAAGCTGGCGCCCGCGGAGATGCGTGGAGTTCCGCACCATGTGATCGATATTCTGGATCCGGACCGGATCTTCACGGCGGGCGAGTATGCCCGGTTGGGGCGCGCCGCGCTGGCCGCGATTTCGAGCCGCGGCCGGCTGCCGGTGGTCGCCGGCGGCACTGGATTCTATTTGCGGGCGCTGTTTGAAGGGTTGTTCCGTGGACCCACGCGCGATGCGGCCCTGCGCGAGCGGCTGACGGCCCGCGAGCGACGGAAGCCCGCATCTCTGCACCGTCTGCTCGGGCGATTCGATGCGGAGGCGGCCGCGCGCATCCACCCCAACGACGTGCCTAAGGTCATGCGCGCGCTGGAAGTGTGCCTGATCGCGCGCCGCCCGGTGACCGAGATGTTTCGCGAGGGGCGCGACCGCCTGGAGGGATTTCGCACACTCAAAATTGGACTGTCGCCGGATCGCGACGAACTTTATCGCCGTTTGGACGAGCGCTGCCGCCGCATGTTCGACGCCGGGTTGTTGGAGGAAGTGCGGCGCATTCGCGATCGGGGATTTCCCTTGGAGGCGAAACCGTTTGAATCGCACGGTTATCGCCAGGCGGTCCAGATGTTGCGCGGCGAACTGAACGCCAAAGAAGCGCTTTTCTACGCGCAGCGCAACACCCGGAACTACGCCAAACGGCAGATGACCTGGTTCCGCAAGGAATCGGACATGGAATGGCTGAAGGGCTTTGGAGACGAACCGCGCATTCAGGATGCGGCGCTGGCCCGCGTAAGCGAATTCTTGACAAACTGCTGATATCGCCGCGCACAACACTCCGCGGCTCCGTCCGTCTTAGGTGATAGACGGTCCGCGCCAGGAGGCCGGCTGTCAAAATGCCAAGGAGCAAGAAAATACCGATGAAAAAAGCATTGTTATGCGTATGTCTGTTGGCCGGGATGGCTTTCGCCGCCGCCAAATCGTACACCGTATCGTTTCTGGTGCCGGCCACGATCGGCGGCACGGAATTGAGCGCAGGCGACTATAAGTTCGAACTGCAGGACCAGAAGATCGTGATCAAGCACGGCCGCAAAACCACCGAGGCGGCTATCAAGGTGGAGACCGGCGACGCCAAGTATTCCACCACCACCGTGCGCTACAACATCGCGGACGGCAAGAACAAGGTGGAAGAGATCCACGTGGGCGGCACGAACATGAAGCTGGTGGTGAACTAAGAAAGCGCCAGCCATGGCGGCGGGTGCTTAACCACTTGGGTGGAAACCGCTCCCTGACGGTCGCGGCTCGGTAACTGCTGGTTGATTTAGCGGCGGTTACCGAGCCGCGACCGCAACCGTTACCGAGCCGCGACCGTCAGGGAGCGGTTCCTTCGGCGCTGAACCCTCCGATCGCGCTGCTACACTTGAGATAGATGCAATGGTTTGCTGTGGTGTTTTGGATCGTTTCCTGCGGTTGGGCGGTGCGGGCGGAAACGGTGCTGGTCCTTCCTTTTTCCAATCAATCGAAAGCCACAAGTAATTCTACAAACGTGGATTGGATCGGTGAGAGCATTTGCGAGGCAGTGCGCGAATCGCTGGTTTCCGAAGGCGTGCTGGCGCTCGAGCGCGAGGACCGGCTGGAAGTATTCCGGCGCCTGTCGCTGCGCGCCAACGCCGTATTGACGCGGGCCTCTATCATCAAGGCGGCCGAAGCCCTGGACGCTGCCGAAGCGATTTACGGGCACTACGATCTGGCGCCGGCGGGCGCGGGTTCCGGCGGATCGCGCGGAGTGCTGCGGATCGGCGCGCATATCCTCAACCTGAAGCGATTCACCCAAGGTCCCGAGTTGGAAGAGTCCGGGCCCGTGGAAGATCTGGCGGCCCTGGAGGCGCGGCTGAGCTGGGAGGTATTGCAGGCGCTTTCCCCAAAGACCGCGCCCGCGGAGGAGGAGTTTCTGCGCGGTCGGCCGCGTGTGCGGCTGGATGCGCTGGAGAGCTACATGCGCGGGCTGTTGGCCGCCAACCCGGAGCAGCAGCACCGGTTCTTCATGCAGGCGGCGCGCCTGGATGCGCAGTATTCTCAGCCGTGCTTCCAACTGGGCAAGTCCTATTGGAGCAAGAAAGATTACCGCGTGGCCGCCGGTTGGCTGGGGCGCGTGCGCCGCGGCGATCCGCACTATCTGGAGGCGCAGTTCTTTCTGGGCCTGTGCGACTACCAGATGGGCGACTACACGGCCGCCGCGAAATGTTTCGACACGGTGGCGGCCAGCGTGCCCTTGAACGAGGTCTACAACGATCTGGGCGCGGCCCAAACACGCAGCAACCTGACGGCGGCCATCGAGAGTTTCCGCAAGGCGCTGGAAGGCGACGACACGGACCTGGACTACCGGTTCAATCTGGGATACGCGTTGTGGAAGGCGGGACAGTTTCCGGCGGCGGCGGATAGCTTCCGCTCGCTGCTGGAAAGGAATCCCAACGATGAGGAGGCCGCCGCGCTGCTGGGCCATGCCGAACGCCGGGAACCGCCGCATGCCGGCAGCGAAGGACATGAGCGGCTGAAGACGAATTACGAGGAGACTGCGTTTCGGCAACTGAAGGCGGAACTGGGGGGTAAGTAAAGAGTGGGGCAGCTTCTTTCCGGGCTGTGGGGCAGGCTCGCAGCCTGCGCGGGCCTCGCAGGCCCGCTCTTGGGGCGAGCGTAGCTCGCCTATGCGGCGCTAAAGCCCCGCGCGGGATAAATCCCGCCCCCCTTCCGTCTCGCGTTCCTGGAACGTCATGTGCGTCACCGGCAGCCCATGCTTCGCGCAGTAATCCGCATACAGACCGCCATAACTCGCCGTGCTGTAATCCGTGTCCGCGAATCCCAGCCGGCGTGCGCTGCGATCGATCCAGCCGGGCGCGCCTTCCAGTTCCAGATACACGCCGATAGGCGTTTCGTCGAGCATGGCCGCGCCGGCCTCGCGTGGCCGGCGGTATTCGGTGCGATACTTTTCGTATCGGAACGTGGGGATGAAATCCAGGTGGACCAGTATCTCAGTGAGTCTGCGCGGATCGGACACCTCCACCTCCAACTCTTCGCGGTCCTTGTACTTGCCGGCGGCGGCGGCGCCTTTGTAAGTCAGAATACCCAGCCGGTCAACCTCGCGGACGCGCAGCAGGTGTCCAGTCTCGCTGAGTGCGCCAAGCGCGGTGTCGAAGAGCGTATTCGCTTCGAACACCCGGCGTTTGGAAACCCGGAATCCGGCCGCGCGCAAGAGGCGACGCCCTTCCGCGGCGCCGGGCAGCGCCAGCTTGATCTCGATTTCGCGTGGCGCACCCGGACGAGTTATAACTTCCTCCCCAAAATCGCATAATCCAGGCCGCCGAAGAACGCCTCGCGGAAATCTTCCGGCAGTCCGGCCAATGCCGGCATGGATTCAATCGCAGGCGAAAGCCGGCGCACTTCGATCAGTCCTAGCCCGTACTCTTCCATGTAAAACGTCAACAAAGCGTGCGGTATGGGGCGGGTGTGCGTGGGGTCCAGATAGAAGTGACTGGCAAAGATTGCCAGACACTCCGGATTGGGCGTTTCAATTGCCAATATGCCGCCGCGCTCGAGTCGCGAGGCCGCCAAACGAATCATCTCCGGCAGGCGCTCGGGCGGCAGATGCTCCACCACCTGCGCGCTGAAAATACCGTCCAGCGCCGCTTCCGGCAGGTCCGTGAGATAGATGAACAGATCGGCAGCTTCCGCTTGCAGGCCCTTGTGGCGGCACAGGTCCACGGATTCCTGGCTCAAGTCGATGCCGCGCGCCGCAACGCCCGCGTCTCGCATCAACCCCAAAAACTCGCCGCGGCCGCAGCCGATGTCCAGCACTTCGCGCCTCCCCGCGAAATACGGCAAGTAGAATTGTTGACCCTTCTTGACATACTCTTCCGAACCGCGGAAGCGTTCGGCGAAGCGGCCATAATCGAATTGAGGTTGCGCCGGGGATGGCCCTTGTACGCGTGGCGCGGCCGGCGCGCCAACGGCCGGCGCGCTGGCGGCCGTGCGTTGCCGGATCACGCGCAACTCGGCATGAATCAGGCGCTCGTATTCCAGCCGGACGCTTTCCAGGTCCGCCCATAGGCGTTTCAGATTGCTCTCCAGCGCCGCCGTAAACTCCGCATGCTGGGCCTTAACCTGATCGCGGAAGGTGGACTCGGTCAGCCCCGCACGATGTTGGAAAGCGGCATTCAGCTCGGCCAGCCCGCGCAGCAGCTTGGTTTCGTTGACCACCAGCTTGTGTTCCCATTCCTGCCGCCAATCCACCCAGTGCGAGCGAATGTCTTTCAGCTCCCGAACTTCTACCTGAATCTGGTCCAGCGCGCCGGTGCGGCGGATCTCTTCGAGCGCCTCGAGCGTGGCCTGCACGCAAGCCATCACATTGCGATTGAACTCCACCTGTTCGCGCACGTGCCAGTCGAGCGCGCGCGCGACAGCTTTCTTCGCCTGTTGCGCCAGCCAGTTCAGCGGTCCGCCAGCGCGCGGATTCACCGTGCCGATGGACGCCATCTTGGCCTCCGCGGCATCCCGCGCGTGCAGCAGCGGCATCAGATCGGGCAGCGCCGCGGAGGGCGATGTACCCTCCGGATGGCGCGCGCGCACGCGGTCGCGCACCTCTTGCAGAATGGCGGTCAGTTCATCGGTGTCCACGTGGCTTGCTCCAACTGGCCGTGATCTTGGAATGCAGTCCGCCGCGCGGCGTGAATTCGCCGGTGACCGTGGCGCTTACGGGTTTGGCGGCCGCCACCACATCGCGCAGAAACCGGTTCACCACGTTCTCGTAAAAGATGCCCAGATTGCGATAGGCCAGCAGATACATCTTAAGGGATTTCAGCTCCAGGCATTTCTTGTCCGGTACGTAGCGCAAGGTTAGTTTGCCGAAATCCGGCAGCCCGGTCTTGGGGCACATGGAGGTGAACTCGGGAATCGCAATTTCGATCTCGTAATCGGGATACTGATTGGGCCACGTCTCGATTTCGGGCAGCGCGGCGTCGATTCCGGCCGCGGCGTGTTCGTCGGTATAGGCTCGCTTCATGATTGGGTTGCGGCCGCCGGCACGATGCTCTTCGCCAGCAGGTCCAGGAACATGCCTACGTCCGCCACGACTCCCACGGCTTGCCCCGTGCCGCGGTCGCTCACCTTGGTGGCCACGGCGGGGTTGATATCCACGCACACGATCTTCACCCAGCTTGGCAGCATGTTGCCGGTCGCGATGGAATGCAGCATGGAGCCCAGGCACAGCACCAGTCCCGCGCCCTTCAACTGCTCTGCGTAGGCATCCTGGGCGGCGTTCATGTCGGTAATGGTATCGGGCAGCGGACCATCGTCGCGCAGGCTGCCCGCCAGCACGAAAGGCACGCCGGCGCGCACGCATTCGTAGAGGATGCCGCTGGGCAGGCGTCCTGCGGCGACCGCCTGGCGTACTCCGCCCGCGTGATAGATGGCGTTAATGGCGCGCATGTGATTGCGATGGCCGTGCTCTTCCTGGCGTCCATCGGCCAGCCGCACGCCCAGCGAGGTGCCAAACAGCGCGGCTTCCGCGTCGTGTACGCCCAGCGCGTTGCCGCTGAGCAGCGCGTGTACGAAACCGCCCTGTATCAGCGCCGCGAGGCCCTGCACGCCGCCGGTATGCACCACCACGGGACCCGCCACCACCACCACCTTCAGCTTCTGCTCCAGCGCCTGCCGGATCAGTGCCGCGGTCTGCCGCACGGCCGTCTCCACTTGCCGCTCCGACGAGATGCCGTTCGACATGAAGGCGAATGCCAGCCGGTCGCGTTCTTTGGATTCGGGCGTCACGCGGATGCCGCGCATGCCCACGACCACGCGGTCGCCCGCCCGGATATCGCGCAGGCGGCGGCACCAGGCGCGGCCGTCCGCCACCACGATCAGCGCGTCCATGCGCTGGTTCTCCACCTCGATCCACTGCTGGTTGAGGCGCACCAGCGTGCGGTGATTGGTGGTGGAGTAGAAATCCTCCGGCGCGCAGCAATCGCGCGCCACGGCGCGCAGGGCGGCATCGCCCGAATCCACCGCCGAGCAGCCCAATGACAGCAGGTCTTCGAGCAGATGCGCCATCAGGTCGCTCGACGGCGCTTCCACCTTCAGGCGCAGGTAGGACGGCTCGCTGTTGGTGCGCCCGATGCGAAATTCTTCCACCTCGAAGCGGCCGTGATGCTCCACCACCTTGTCGAAGATGTTCTCCATCACGTGGGAGTCGATCAGGTGGCCTTGGGCTTCGACGACTTCCTGTAGATGCATAAAAGACTTATTGTAGACTGTGGGCCGCGCGTTCCGCTGCGCCGCCCCGGAGGTTCCATGAGTTACCGGCCATACTGTTTGCTGGCGCTGGCCGCCGCGGCGCCCGTAGCGCTGGGGCATGCCCAGCCCAGCGTCGACCAGATCCTGGCGAAGTACGCGCAGGCTCTGGGCGGCCAAGCCGCCTATGAGAAGGTTACCACGCGCGCGATGAAGGGCACCGTCGAGATTCCGGACGACAATGTGACCGGCGCCGCACAGGTTTGGGCCAAGGCGCCGGACAGCTTCCGGCTGACGATGGATATTCCCGGCTATGGCGTGGTCGAGACGGTGCTGGACGGCGCCAACGGCTGGGAAAAGAATCCCGATTCGGGCATGCATGCCATGAGCAAGACGGACCTGGCGGCGGCGCGGCGCGACCGGCATTTCTACCGCGAGGTACGGCTGCGGGAACTGTATTCTAAAATGGAGACGGCCGGGGCGGACAAGGTAGAGGGACGCGCCGTTTACGTGGTCGAGGCTACGCCCGCCGCCGGTCCCGCCGAGAAACTGTACTTCGATGCGGAGAACGGCCTGTTGGTGAAGCGCGACTTCGAGCGTGTGACGCTGGAGGATGGCATCGTACAATACGAGATGCTGCTGCGGGATTATCGCGACGTGGACGGATTGAAGCTGCCCTTCACCATCGAGCAGCGCGCGCCGGACAATACGATGATCTTCAAGTTCGCCGAGATCGAGAACGACGCGCCGCTCGCGGATACGGCCTTCGCCAAACCGGAAAAATAGACCATGCCAAAATTCAATCACCGCGTGCGGGTGGCGTTCCCCGATACGGACGCTTCCGGACGTATTCATTTCACCGCCATGCTGCGCTATTTCGAGGCGGCGGAAATCGAGTTTCTGCGCGCGCTGGGATACCGCTATCGCGATGCGCCGGATGTCGGATTTCCGCGCGTACGTGTGGAATGCGAATACCGGACGGCGGTGGGCTTCGACGATGAGTTGGACATCGCCGTGTCGGTGAAGCGGGTGGGCACGTCGTCGTATACTTTGGAATTCGCGGCATTGAAGGACGGCGTGGTGGTTGCGGACGGATCGATTACAGTGGTGTGCGTGGGACGGCCGGGGCGCGCGCAGGCGCTGCCGGATACGTTGAAGGACGCACTGCGTGGGGCAGGCTCGCAGCCTGCGGCGGCCTCGTAGGCCGCCTTTTTGGCAGAGACACAAGGAGCATTTCCGCATGACTGTGCTGGCGGCCATCGTCGGAACGATCGTCCTGCTAACCATCCTATGGGATGGTTTCGAAGTGATCATCCTGCCGCGGCGCGTGGCGCGGAAGTTGCGCCTGAGCCGGCTCTTCTATCTGTCCACCTGGACCATATGGTCGTGGCTGGCATTGCACGTGTGCTCCACAAAACGCCGTGAGCGTTACCTCAGTTTCTACGGACCCCTCTCGCTGCTGTTCCTGATCATGGTGTGGGCCATCTTGATGATGGTGGCCTTTGCCATGGTGCAGTGGTCGGTGGGGCCGCCCCACATGAGCTTCCTCGAAAGCATGTACCTGAGCGGCACCACCTTCATCACCTTGGGCATGGGAGTGCCGCACACGCGCATGGCGCGGGCGGTGCTGGTGGTGGAGGCTGGCACCGGCTTCGGTTTTCTGGCATTGGTGATCAGCTATCTGCCGGTGCTGTATCAGTCGTTTGCTAAGCGGGAAACCAGCATTCTGCTGCTGGATGCGCGGGCCGGATCGCCTCCCACAGCCGCCGAAGTGCTCCGGCGTTACGCGACGGGCCACGGTCTGGCGGCCATGGATGAACTGCTGCGCGAATGGGAGATCTGGTCGGCGGACTTGTTGGAAACGTACATTTCGTACCCGGTACTGGCCTACTTCCGGTCGCAGCACGATAACCAATCGTGGCTGGCCGCGCTCACCACCATACTGGATGTTTGCGCGGTGGTGATCGCGGGCATCGACGGGATGGCGCCCTGGCAGGCGCGGCTGACCTTCGCCATGGCGCGCCACACCGTGGTGGATCTGGCGCAGATCGTGAATGCGCCGCCGCGCGCGCCCGACCCCGATCGCCTGCCCCCGCAAGCGCTGGAGCAATTCAAGGCCGGGCTGGCAGCGGCCGGAGTCGCGCCCGCGAACGCCGCGGAGTTCGATGCCAAGCTGGCACAGGCACGGCGGCTTTACGAGCCTTACGTGTTCGCGCTCGCGCAGCGGTTCATCCTGAGCCAAGCCACCTGGCTGCGCGTCTCCGACAAATTCGACAATTGGCGCACCAGCGCGTGGGAGCGCAGTTCCAGCGGCCTGGCGCAATCGCTGTTTGACGATGGCGGCGATGTGCATACGTAATAGGCCTTCGGGTACGGGAGTACGAAAATGATGTTTGACAAATGGCGCAGGCGCGTTATTATTTGAGTTACTCCCCCGATCGGATCCCTGAAAACCTGTGATGCTCGACACCGTCATCCTCAACACCGAACTGCCCGGAATCGAAAAGCACGCGCAAGGCAAAGTGCGTGACGTTTATCGCGTGGATGGACGACTGCTGATCGTCGCCACGGACCGCATCTCGGCATTCGACTACATCCTGCCCACCGGCATACCGGACAAAGGCAGGGTCCTCACGCAACTTTCCATTTTCTGGTTCGACTTTCTGCGCGAAATCACGCCCACGCATTTCCTCACGGCGAATGTGGACGATTATCCAGCGGCGTTGCGCCCGTTTCGCGGGCAGCTCGAAGGCCGCTCCATGCTGGTGAAGCGCGCGCAAATGGTGGAGATCGAATGCGTGGCGCGCGGTTATCTGGCCGGCTCCGGCTGGAAGGAGTACAAGGCGCAGGGCACCGTTTGCGGTATCCCGCTGGCCGCCGGACTGCGCGAGAGCGACCGCTTGCCCGCGCCCATCTTCACGCCGTCCACCAAGGCAACCAGCGGCCACGACGAAAATATCTCGTTCGAAACGATGTGTTCGGTGGTGGGCGCGGACTTGGGCGCACGTTTGCGGGATCTCACGCTGCGGATTTACTCGCGCGCGGCGGCGTATGCGGAGACCAAGGGCGTGATCATCGCCGATACTAAGTTCGAGTTCGGTTTCGTGGATGGCGAACTGGTTTTGGGCGACGAAGTGCTGACGCCGGATTCCTCGCGTTTCTGGCCGGCGGAAAGCTACCAGCCCGGCGGCGCGCAGTTTTCATACGATAAACAGTACGTGCGCGACTATTTGGAATCCATCCATTGGGACAAGAAACCGCCCGCGCCGCCGCTGCCGGAAGAGGTGGCCGGAAAGACCAGCGAGAAGTACCGGCAGGCGTATCGCGTTCTGACGGGCAAGGAGCTATGAATTGGTTGGACATCGTGTTGCTGCTGGTGCTGATCGGATCGGTGGTCACCAGTTTCTCCACGGGCTTGGCGCGTGAAGTGGTGGGGCTGGTTTCCATGATCGCGGCGCTGGTGCTGGCGATCTGGTTCTACGGCACGGCGGGGGCGTTCCTGCAGCCGTATGTCAGTTCGCCCGGGGTCGCGAATTTTTGCGGATTCCTGATGGTGTTTTGCGCCGTGCTGATCCTGGGCGCGATTGTGGGCCGCCTGCTGCGGCGGATGATGAAGGTGGTGGGCTTGTCGTTCGTGGACCGGCTGCTGGGCGCGGGCTTCGGAGTGGTGCGCGGGGTGCTGATATCCATCGCTTTGGTGCTGGCGCTGCTGGCGTTCACGCCGGGAAAGGCCCCGCCGAACGCGGTGGTGCACTCGAAGGTGGCGCCATATGTCATCGACGCGGCGCGGGTCTGCGCGGCGGTTGCGCCACACGAGCTGAAAGACGGTTTCCGGAAGAGTTACGAGCAGGTGAAGACGATTTGGGGTAACGCCCTGAAAAAGGGCATTCGGGGATTGCCGGATGCGGGAAAGGCATGAGATGAAAGAGACGTTTGAAGCGCTGGTGGAGCATCTGGTCGGCCACGGCTTTTTCCTCGAAGAGGTAGTCGAACTGCTGGAGAGGACCCTGATCGAAAAGGCGCTGGAACGCACCGGCGGGAACCGCTCCGCCGCCAGCAAGCTGCTGGGGATTCATCGCAACACGCTGCAGAGGAAGATGGCGGAGTACAAACTGGGTACGCCGAAGGCGCGGCGCAAACCCGTGCGTGCAGAGTCGCGGGCGCGCCGGAAGGCCGCCACCGCGTAATGGATCTGCTCATTTTCGACCTGGACGGCACGCTGATCGATTCGAAGCTCGACCTGGCGCATGCCGCCAATGCCGCGCGCGGCCACATGGGCATGCCGCCCATCGAGAACGAACGCGTCTACTCTTTCGTGGGCAATGGCGCGCCGGTGCTGATCCGGCGGGTGCTGGGCGCGGACGCCACCGAAGCGCAGGTACAGGAAGGGCTGGAGTTCTTCTTGGAGTATTATCGCGACCACATGCTGGATTACACGGTGCTGTATTCCGGCGTACGCGAATCGCTCGACCGGCTGCGGAGTGCGGGCGTGCGCATGGCCGTGCTGACCAACAAGCCGGTGCGGATCAGCCGGGCCATCGTGGAAGGGCTGGGCGTGGGCGGGCATTTCCGGCAGGTGTATGGCGGCAACAGTTTCGATTTCAAGAAGCCGCACCCGATTGGGGTGGATACGCTGATCGAAGAATGCGGCGCCGCGCGGGAGCGCACCATGATGGTGGGGGACAGTTCCGTGGATATTCAGACGGCGCGCAACGCGCACGTGAAATCCTGCGGCGTGACGTATGGGTTTCAACCCGAGACGCTGCGGGCGGTGCCGCCGGATTTGTTAGTGGACCGCATGGAAGAGTTGGCGGATTGGGTGATTGGGTGATTGGGCTTGCCATCATCATCCGTATAGACGTATAATGATGCCATGAGCGTCAAATTTCAAATTACGCTTCCCGACGATTTGGCTCTGGAGTTGAAGCGAACGGCATCGAGGGAGAGGCAGCCGCTGGCGCAGTTCATCCGCGAAACGATGGTGATTCGGCTGCGCGAGAAGAAATCCGTGGCAACCGGCGACCCGTTCGCCTCAATTACCAACCTGGTGGACGCTCCCGACACGGACCTCTCGGCCAGAGTCGATGAGATCCTCTACAAATGACCGCGTTTGTCGACACCAGCTTCTACATCGCCCGTATCATGCCAGGCGATCGGTGGCATGAAAAGGCTTTGCGTGCGGTGCGGCCCGGCATCGCCTTCTTCACTTCGACGTTGGTCGTCAACGAGACGATCTCGCTGCTCCAGGCGCGCGGATTTTTTTCCGCGGCAATCGGGTTTCTGCGGGAGGCCCGCCTCAGCCCGGACATTTCGATCGTCTACCCGGATGCCGCAATGCAATCCGAGGGATGGGACCTGTTCGCCCGATGGGGACCCGCGGGGGCCAACGCTATCGATTGCGTCAGTTTCGCGGTGATGCGAAAGATGTCGATCCGGAAGGCGTTTACCTTCGATGAGCATTTCCGCACGGCGGGATTCGATATTCTTCGTTAGCGCGGCCCGTTGGGCCCGGCCGTCTAGAGGCCACTGGCCTGGGAGTAGAGGCTTGCGATTATCCGCTTGGTTGCATCCGACGCGAACATGCGACGGAGCCATTCACGCAGGGCGTCTTCGTCCTCTAGCCGGCTCGGAGTCGCGCCTTCGATCACGACCGGGTACAACTCCACGGGGTGGTGGACGCTGAACAGCGCGTAGCGGTAGTTGCCCAATGCCGGCACTTTAATCACAAAGGAATGGCGAATATTAGGGCCAATTGATGAGGTCTCGACGACAGCTTCCAATATCCCCTTAGTCTTCTCGGCTAGCAAGGCGGCCTGCGCCCTTATGATCGCGGCAGGCGTAACAATGGAAGCGATCCCAAGATCCGATGGCCAAAGGTCTTCATTCAGTTCCGGCATAAAGGCACTCAGAGTTCCAGTCCGAACAATACTGGGAGATGGTCCGACCCCACGGATTTGTCGGGGCGGCCATTCGCCGCGAGAAGGGAGACGTCCCCAGCGCGCGTAACGATCTCCACGCCCTCTGGCGGCAGTCGGTCAACCAGGCTCGGACGCAACAGCACTTGGTCGAACATATTCCAATAATAGCTCACGTGTTCGCTGGAATCGTAGAAGTATGTGCCCGCCGGCGTTTCATCGCGCTCACCAAAGCATCCCCACATCGGATTGTAGAAGAACGGATACTGTTGGCCGCTGACCGTGCGCTGAACTCGGAGTGCTTCCGAGCGGGCCATCGTGGCGTGAAAGCCTCCCGCTCCCACCACGCCAGCCTCGAACGGATTCATATTTAGATCGCCCACAACGACCGTTCGGGTGTGGCCGGCCCGACTTTCCGCCCGCGCAATAGTCTCCGCCCATTGCGAGCAGGCGAGAATTTGGCTGCTTTAGCTGGCGTGAAGCTTGCTTGGCAGATGGAGCGCGGCAAGAAGAATGTCCGTACGCATTGGAAGACTCAAGCGGCGGATTGTATAACGAGCGCCGTCTTCCAAAGGATCGACGAATTCAGGTGTGAATCGGGTGAATATCTTGATGGCTTCGTCGGGAGCTTCTGCCCGGTTGGGAGCGTAGTGAAAGATAGGTGCGTCCCCCTGGTTAAGTGCGGCGAGTAGGTCTCCGACCTGGATGGCACACTCCAGAAGGACCAAAACGTCCACGTCCCTGGATCTCGCGAGTTCGGAAATCAGATGCTGAAGCGGTCTTCGGTTTAGGTTCCAGCAGAGGAATGTAATCACTGCTTTTGTACTGCAAGCCCGACATGTGTGTGCTGGCGCACGAAGTAGGCGGCGCCCAGCGCGGCCAGTACCAGCGAGATCCACTGCGAGGTGTTCAGCGGGCCCCCGAACGGATTAGGCTCGCCCGGGTGATCCCGCACAAACTCCACCAGGAACCGGACTCCGGAATACAGAATCAGGTACAGACTGATCACGGCGCCCGGCGCATGCCGCCGGCGGATGCGCCAGTAGAGGATGCCGAAGATGACAAACTCGGCGGCCGATTCGTACAACTGCGTGGGATGCAGCTTGATGCCCAGCGGCACGCCCACTAATTCGTGGGCCACCGGGTTGGTGAACGTCACGCCCCACGGCAGCTTCGTCTCCCGGCCCCAACAGCAGCCCGCCGCAAAGCAACCCAACCGGCCGATGCCGTGCCCCAGTGCGATACCGGGCGCGAATACGTCCGCCGTGGGGAGGGCCGGAAGATGGTGGCGGCGAATGTAGACCACGGCTGCGATCAAGGCCCCGATCAGGCCACCATAGAAAACGCCTCCGGCCTGCAGGCTGGCTAACGAAAAGATCTCGCCGGGATTGCGGGCATAGTATGGGATGTCGACCAGATACATCATGATCTTGGCGCCCACGATGGCGCTGAGCCCGCAGACGATCCCGAGGTTCACGACGGCGTCGCTGTCGAGCGAGGCGCGCCGCGCCAGGCGCGCGATCAGGGATAGCGCTACCAGGAACGCCAGCGCCACCAGCACTCCGTAGGTCGCCTGTGAATAGCTGCCGATGTGGAACAGACGCGGCAGCATCAGGCGCCCGCCGGCTGGCGCTTGGGCCGCAACAGCTCCAGCAGCAGCAAAGCGCTGCCGATCACGATGCAGGAGTCGGCCACGTTGAAGGTCGGCCAGTGCAAGTCGCCGATGTAGAATTCCAGGAAGTCGGTAACGCGGCCCCACAGGATGCGGTCGAACAGGTTGCCGGCCGCGCCGCCCAGCACCAAGGCCAGCCCGGCGGCAGTCCAGCGGTCTAAACGCGACGCCTTCCACAGCAGTCCGGCCACCAGCAGCAGCGCGGCAGCCGAGAAAACGATCAGCACCACGGTGCGCCAGGCCGAGGTGGAATCGTTCATCAGCCCGAAAGCCACGCCGCGATTCTGCGAATGGACGATGTCGAAGAAGCCGGGAATCACCGGATGCACGTCGAAGGGCGATACGTGCGCCTCGATGAACGACTTGGTCAGGCGGTCGATGGCGAATATTATCGCGGAGAGGCCGTAGGCCTTGAAGCGGCTGTCAATCACCCAGCGTCTCCTTCACGGCCGCGGCGCAGGCCGCGCAGATGGTGGGGAAGCGCGGATCGGAGCCGGTGTCGGTGGTGTATTTCCAGCAACGCTCGCACTTGGCGCCGTCGGCGCGCTCAATTTTCACTGAGATTCCGTCGCCGGCTGAAGCCTGCGCTACCTCCACCTGCGAGACAATGAAGAGCCCGGGGAGATCGCCCAAGTATTCCTGCAACAGAGGATAGACATCGGAGTTGGCCGTCAGGCGTACCCGAGCCTCGAGAGGCGCGCCGATGAATTTCTCCTGGCGCGCCTGCTCGAGGCTCTTGAGCACGTCTTCCCTCACTTTCATGAGACGGTCCCAATTCGCGGAACGTTTCCGGTGGGCGTCGGACAGTCCCTCGGTCAGTTCGGCGGCTTCGGGAAACAGTGCCAGGTGGACGCTGCCCGGCTGCCCCATGTGCGTCCAGACTTCTTCGGCGGTGAACGTGAGGATGGGCGCCACCAACCGCGCCAGCGCATATTCCAGGCGATAGAGCGCGGTTTGCGCGCTGCGGCGCGCATGCGACTTGGCGGCCGCGGTGTAAAGCCTGTCTTTCAGCACGTCGAAATATAGGGCGCTCAGATCCACCGTGGCGAAATCGTACAGCGCGCGGTAGACCTTATGAAACGCGAATTCATCGTACCAGCCGCGGCAGTTGGCCACCAACGATTCGGCGCGCTGCAGGATCCATTGATCGATTTCCAGCATCTCATCCACAGGCACCGCATCGCTGCGCGGATCGAAGCCGGCAAGATTGCCCAGCAGGTAGCGGAAAGTATTGCGCAGTTTGCGATACGCCTCCTGCAATCGCGTGAGGATCACTTCCGACACCCGCACATCTTCGTGGAACTCCACCGAAGCCGTCCACAGCCGGACCAGATCCGCCCCGTGATGCTTGATGATCTGGTCGGGCTCGATGGAATTGCCGAGCGATTTGTGCATGGCGCGGCCCTGGCCATCCAGCACCCATCCGTTCAGCGCGCAGGCGCGGTAAGGCGAGCGGCCCTTGAGTCCCACGCCTATCAGCAGGGAGCTGTGGAACCAGCCGCGATATTGATCGCCGCCTTCGATATATAGATCCGCGGGCCAGGGTAGGTCGTTGGCGGCGGTGAGCACGGCCAGGTGGCTCGATCCGGAATCGAACCAGACGTCCAGGATATCGCTTTCCTTGCTGAACTCCGTCGCGCCACACTTGGCGCAGGCCACGCCGGGCGGCAGCAATTCGGCCGCGGTGCGCTGATACCAGACGTCGGCCGTATGCTCGGCAAAGAGCTGCACGATGCCGTCCAGAATTTTGCGGTCGACGATCGGCTCGCGGCACTGCTCGCAATAGAAGACGATGATAGGCACACCCCACACACGCTGGCGCGAGATGCACCAATCGGGGCGTACGGCGATCATGTTGGAGATGCGCTCCTGGCCCCACTCGGGCATCCAGCGCACCTGGCGGATGGCCTCCAGCGCGTGCTGGCGGAAATCGTTGCGGTCCATGCCGATGAACCACTGTTCGGTGGCGCGGAAGATGGTGGGCTTGTGGCAGCGCCAGCAATGCGGATAGCTGTGCTCGATCTTCTCGGCGGCCAGCAGGGCATGATGCCCGGTCAATATCCCCATGACGATGGGGTTGGCTTCCCAAACGGTTTTGCCGACGATCTCTTCGGGCAGGCGGCCCGCGGCGCCTTCGGCATGATAGAAACGGCCGCCGGCATCCACCGGACAATAGGTCTCGATGCCGTACTGCCGTCCGACGACGTAATCTTCCTGGCCATGTCCGGGCGCGGTGTGGACAGCGCCGGTGCCCTGTTCCAGCGTGACGTGATCGGCCAAAATGCCAAGCGAATCGCGTTCCAGGAATGGGTGATGGAAGACCGTGCCTTCCAGACGCGCACCGGGGAAGCGCGCCAGTACTTCATAGCCGGTCCAGCCGCACTTTTCGGCGGTGACATTCAAGAGGTCGGCCGCCACGATGTAGATGGGGGCGGGACCGCTCCCTGACGGTCGCGGCTCCGTATGGTGCGGCTCAGTATGGTGCGGCTCGACCGCGGCGTACTCATACTTCGGATGAAAGGCGATGGCCATGTTGGCCGGAATCGTCCAGGGCGTAGTGGTCCAGATCAGGCCGTAGACGTGCTGGCCGGCGAGCGCCGGATCGATCTTCGCGGGATCGGAAGTGAGCGCGAAGCGTACCCAGATCGACGGGCTGGAATGGTCGCTGTATTCGACTTCGGCTTCGGCCAGCGCGGTGCGGTCGCGCATGCACCAGTGCACCGGCTTCAGGCCCTTGTAGACGTAGCCCCGATCCAGGAACTCCACGAAAGCGGCCGCGATCACCGACTGGTACTGCGCGCTCATGGTGAGATACGGCTCGTCCCAGCGGCCGAACACGCCCAGGCGCTTGAAATCCGTGCGCTGCAGATCGACGAATTTTTCGGCGTATTTGCGGCATTCGACGCGGATTTCGGCCGGCGTCATTTGGGCTTTGCGCGCGCCGAGTTCGCTATCGACCTTGATTTCGATGGGCAGCCCGTGGCAGTCCCAACCGGGGACATAGGGCGCATCGAAGCCCGCCATGGTCTTGGATTTGACGATGAAATCCTTCAGGATCTTGTTGAACGCGGTGCCCATGTGGATGCGGCCATTGGCGTAGGGCGGGCCGTCGTGCAGAATGTAAGTGGGGCGGCCGGCGCGCGCGGCTCGGATTTGGGCGTAGAGACGCTCGCCCTCCCAGCGTTCGAGCATCTTCGGCTCGGCCTGTGAGAGGTTGGCCTTCATCGAAAAGGCGGTGCGGGGCAGATTGACGGTCTGCTTCAGATCAACGTTGTGCGAGTCCATTTTGCAGGGATAATACCATCGTACCTTGTGGGGCAGGCTCGCAGCCTGCGCGGGCCTCGCAGGCCCGCTCTTCGGCGAGCGAAGCTCGCCCAACACAGGCTGAAGCCTGTGTTACCAGCGGGGTAGACTCCGCGGCCCACCCAGGTTCAGCACTTCGTTCAGCGACCCTTGGCGGTACCCTTCCAAGTCCAGCGTCACGTATTTGAATCCCAGCGCCTTGAAGATGGCCGTGAATTGCCGTGCCATTTCCGGCGTCAACGCGTTGGGCAGTTCGTCGGGCGCGATCTCCAGGCGCACCAACTCCCCGTGGTATCGCACCCGGAATTGGCGGAACCCGAGCGCCTTAATCTCTTCTTCGCCGCGCTCCACCGTTTTGATGTTTTCGATCGTCACCGGCGTGCCGTAGGGGATGCGGGAACTGAGGCATGCGGCCGCCGGCCGGTCCCAGGTGGGCAGTCCGGCCCTGCGCGACAATTCCCGGATTTCCGCTTTGCGCAGGCCCGCTTCCACTAGCGGCGCCTTTACCTGGTGCAAGCCCGCCGCCTTCTGCCCGGGGCGGTAGTCGCCCAAGTCGTCGGCGTTCACGCCGTATACGATGTTCCCGATGCCGCGCTCGCGACCGACTTCTTCCAACCGGGTAAACAACTCGTCCTTGCAATGAAAGCAGCGGTTCGCGTCGTTCTTCAGGTAATCGGGATTCTCGAATTCGCGCGTCTCGATGTACTCGTGGGAAATTCCGAACTGCCGCACGAAGGCTTCCGCATCGCGCTTATGCGACTCCGGAATGGAAGCCGAATCCGCGGTGACGGCTAGCGCGTTGCCGCCCAGCACCTGGTGCGCGGCCCATGCCAGATAGGCGGAATCCGCGCCTCCGGAGTAAGCCACCATGACCCGATCCAGACCCCGCAGCACGCTGAATAGCTTTTCCTGCTTGGCATGCAGCGCGCCGGATTGGGAAATGTCGGCCAGCGAGGTCATAGCCCGATTATAACGTTACTGGGCCGCGGACGCCTTCCCGGGTGCTAACGGTTTGGGGAAACCGCTCCCTGACGGTCGCGGCTCGGTAATGCTCGCGTCGATTGCGCACGGTTTATTGAGCCGCGAACCGTCAGAGCGGTTTTTGTCGGCGAGAAATCCCCAGCCCCCGTGAGGCCGGACAGCACGCCATGCGCGGGCACGCATGATATGCTCCCCGGATGGCCGATGTTGCCGGGTTCCCGAGTCGTGCCACCATCGCAGCGGCCACGCATACACCCCGGCAAACTGCAATCGTCCGCGTCACGCACTGGATCGCCACGCTGTGCTTCTTTGCGTTGCTCGTCGGCGGAATTGAAATTGTCATTTCTCACGTCGAAGACGTCCCGGAAAAACGCACGAGCGGTTCAACGTTAGGTCGCAGGTATGGACCTCGGGGCGTTTCAAGGGGACGCGAAAACATACGATGCAGTTGAGCGTTGTCTCGATCAAGCCGCTGCTGCACGAAGAGCCCGCTCGCGTCCCGCTTTCGTAATTCCGCGGTTCTCGACCTGCCGCCGGGTCGCCATCCTGGCCTTACCTGCGGATCGCGGAAGACTCTTCTCGCTTCGTCAAAACCGACGGCATGTTTGAAATATTCCCCGCGATCCTTGCTCCAGTCCGGCTCGGGCAGCCGCTACCGAAGGCAGCGCATGGCGCTGCCCCACGGTATCATCGATATGATATGACGCAGAAGCGGGACGCCGCGCCGTCGATCTTCGCCGCGGGTTTCACGCTTTTGATTCTGGCCTTTAACGCCCAGCTTCTCACTCGGCCTATCGTCGAGTTTACGGATTTCGCCGCGAATTCTTTGCTGGTGCAACAGGCCAGGCATTTCACCTTATTGACTGGGCACTACTCCCGGTTTCAGTTTCATCACCCGGGCCCCGCATTCCTGTATCTGTTCGCGCTCGGTGAGTTTGTATTCCACGATGTGCTGCACGCGGTCCCCGCGCCTTATAACGGCCAGCTCCTGATCGCGATAATTTTTAACGGGATGCTACTCTGGGCTGCCCTGTACGTGTTCCAGCGCCACGCGAAGTTATCGATTCCGCTGGCAATGCTCGCGACTATGATCGTCCTGGTCATGGCCAACGCGAGCGGACAGGCCCAGCCACCCGTGCTGCTCTCCAACTGGATGCCAAATGTCCTGCTGTTCCCATTCCTGCTTTTCGCCATTAGCGCCGCTTCCGTGCTGGCCGGCGAGACGCGCGACTTGCCGTTTCTGGCCTTCGCGGGAATGCTTCTGATTCACGCACACTTTGCCCAGTTCCTATTTGTCGGGATCATTGGCGGAGGCACGGTCTTCACCATCCTGGCGCGGGCGCGGCGGCGAGGCCGGTGGCGCGCGTTCCTTGCGGAGCGGCGGCGCGATTTCGTGTGGGCGGCCGCGATTGTTTTTGTATTTGCCCTGCCTCCGTTGCTGGAACTGGTTCTGGACAGGCCGAACAATCTGGACGCCCTGTTGACATACCAGCGCCAGTTCGGCGACCTGCGGAACAGCCTGCGGGCCGCCATCGGCTATTTCGCCTGTTTCCTTCTTTTCGTGGGCCAACCTGAGCTTGTATTAACAAAGGGGCCGGCGGGCCTTCTGGCCGCGGCTTTTTCGCGTCCGGCCGCGGTCGTGTATTGGATGGCTCTCACGGTCCTGTTGGTGATTGCCGTGGCTCGACGGCGCCAGGCGGCGACGGAGCGGCGGCGGACATCCCTCTTCCTCTGGCATCTAATTCGGGTGGGGGCCGGAAGCGTTGTGCTGTTCCTATATTGGGCTACCCGGATTGCCGGTGGCCTCCAAGCCTTCAATGGAAACTTCATCTATTCCATGCATCTGCTGGCCTGGTTTCTCCTGTTGGCTTGGGTCGAACCCGTCATAGATAAGCGCGCGGTCCGGATCGTGAACATACTGGCGTTCATTATGCTGCTGGCGGTAGGCATTGTGGGACGAACGGCGCTGCGGTCCCCGTTTGAAGATCACTCGAATATCCTGCAGGCGGCTACCGCGGCGCCAGCCGCCCCATTCGGGAGTCTGGCTATCGCATTCGATCACGTCAATTGGCCGTGGGCGGTGGCCGTAGCCAATTCCATGCAGAGACTCGGCAAACCGTTCTGCGTCAACCCGGACTGGGGCTTTATGTTCTCGAGCAAAAACGTTTGCCCGGAAACCGCGATGGCCGATAAATTGTGGGTGGCCACCGGAGCAGCCGTTTGCGTGGCCCCATGCCGCTATCTCTATCGCGACTCGGAATTCTCACTTAGCAGACATCCGGCGCAACGGTTGACGCTGCCGCTGGAAATTGTCCCGCGCGCGTCATTGGATATCGACCGATCGGGATTCAACGAAGGCGACGGAGCGCAAGTGTGGCTGCGGAAGCACGCCGACATCGGATTCCGGCTGTTGCCGGACCTGCCGCCCACGCCATGTTTCCGGATCGCGCTCACGGGCTTCGCTCCGGAGGGGCGGCCGGCGCAACTAAGAGTTAACGGGCTATTGCTTGGCACTTTATCGAGAAGCCGGCTCGCTACGTCGTTATTCGTGGTTCCGCGGGAGGCGATCCGTGCCGGCGAAGTGAATCACATTTCCCTGGATACGGAAAACGCGGGTCCGGTAGGCGCGGATCCGCGGGAGATCGGCTTCGGCTTCGTGCGCCTGGTGCTCCGCGGGGCCACGCCAGAGGAGAGTTGCGGCGGATAGCCGGATGAGCCGGGGGGCAGGCGCCTGCAGTCGGGATGACGGCGCATCCCGTTACTGATTCAGTGGTTCCGCGGCGGCGGGCTTCGCCCGCATTTGGTGGGGCAGGCGTCTACGCCTGCGGCGGGTCTCCAGACCCGCCCGAGGGCGAGCTACGCTTGCCAGGAGCGGTTCTGGAGAACCCGCGCAGGACTCTCCGGAAACCTACTCGCCAACCTGTCGATTTGCGAGGTGCGGGGCTAAAAGCCCCGCGCGGGATAATCCTGCCCCCCAAGGCCTTTGGTTTCTGCCCCTGGTGACGGCTGCCACACCACGGCTCACAGAATTAGAAACTGAAGAGGCGAGCTTCGCTCGCCGAGGCGGAACTAAAGCCCCGCGGCGGCGCATGGCGCCGCCCCACGAGGCCGCAGAGGGGCCTGTCTTACCTGGACGAATCGTAGACCACGCGGCCGCCCACCATAGTCAACGTCACTTCCGTCTTACCGGTTTGGCTGGGCGGGATTGCAAACAGATTCTGCGACAACACAATCAAGTCCGCCAGCTTGCCGGCTTCGAGCGACCCTTCGGCCTTCTCGCGCCGCCCGGCGATGGCCGCACCTAGCGTGTAGGCCTTGATGGTGTCCTCCAGGCTGATGCGCTCCTTGGGCAGCCAGCCGCCGGGAGGATCGCCTTCCGTGGTCTGGCGGGTGAGCGCATTCTGCACGCCAGGCCACGGACTGAGCGTGACTACCGGCCAGTCGCTGCCAAAAGCCAATCGCCCGCCGGTCGACTCGATGCTGTGCCACGCCCAGGCGCGCCCCGCGCGATCGGCACCGGCGTTTCGCGCCCAGATCTTCAAGGTGTCGTCGTCCGGATAAGCGTGCAGCGGTTGGAAGCTGGCGATGACGCCCAGGCGGCCGAAGCGCGGGATGTCTGCCGCCGTCACCGTCTCGATGTGCTCCACGCGGGGCCGCGCGTCCGTGGAGCGGTTCTTAGTTTGGGCTTCCTCGTAGGCGTCCAGTGCCAGCCGTACCGCGCGGTCGCCGATGGCATGCGTGAAGATCTGAAAGCCACGGCGGTCGAGTTCGGAGATGGCTTGCTTGTACTTCGCCGGATCCCAGAACAGGTTGCCGCTCTTAGCCGGATCGTCGCTGTAAGGCGCCAGCATCGCGGCCGTATGCGCCTCCACCACGCCATCCAGCATGGTCTTCACCGCGCCTACTGCAATCCAGTCGTCCGCATAGGTCTTGCGCGCCTGCTCGACCTTGTCGATATCGGCCGGTGTCAGCTCCGGCGGATTGAGGAAATACGCGATGTACTGACGCACGGTGAGCTCGCCTTTTTGGCGCAACTCGTCGTAAAGATCCAGCCATTCAAAATCGCCGCCCGCGCTGTGTACCCGCGTCAGGCCCACGCGGTTGGCTTCGCGCAGTCCCTGGCGCAGGGCGGCCAGGCGCTCGTCGCGGCTGGGCTTGGGCGCGAACTTCGCGACCAGTTCGCCGGCTTCCTCCAGCAGCGCGCCTGTGGCTGCGCCGTTCTCATCGCGCACGATCTTGCCATTGGGCGGATCGGGCGTGTCGCGCGCGATTCCGGCCACCGCCAGCGCCCTGCTGTTGGCCCACGAGGTGTGGCCGTCGTAGGCATCCAGGAAAACCGGCCGGTCGAGCACCACCTCGTCGAGAATCCTGCGATCGGGCATGCCGGAGGGCGCGAACGCCGGATAATTCCACCCCATGCCCAGAATCCACTCATCGTGCGGATGAGCGATAGCGTAAGACGATACGCGTTCTTGGATCTCGCGAACCGTGGCCGCGCCGTTCAGATCCACGTGCAGCAAGCCGAGCGAGCCTTGCATGAAATGGATGTGGCAGTCGGTGAAGGCGGGCAGCACCAGGCGGCCTTTAGCGTCGATGACGCGCGTGTGGGGTCCGCGGTATTTATCGATCTCGCGGGTACCGCCCACGGCTAAAATCCTTGCGTCGCGGATAGCCAGCGCTTCGGCCCACGGCTGTTGCGGGTTGACGGTGTAGATTCTGGCGTTCACCACCACGCTGTCGGCGGCGGCGGGCCGCGCCGGCGGCTGGGCCGGTATCGCGCGAACCGCTACGCTTAGAAGAATGGCCAGCGCCACACGTCTTTCAAAGCGACCGCTGAGTTTGACCGGCATCGCGCGCGAGAGCTTATCATAACCTGGATGGCCGAGAATGCTCCTGACAGCGTCGATCTGTTGCGCGAACTGTCGCAGGCGGCGGCGCATCGCGGGATGGGCACGCCTAACGAGCGCATCGCCGCGCAATGGCTGGCGGCCAAGCTCCGCGCCATGGGATACGAAGTGGCGGAGCAGCGTTTTCGGACTACGCGCGACAATCTCTACTTGCTGCCCTTGCAGTTATTCTTCTGCGCCATGGCGGCTGTTTCGATCGCGCTGGCGACTTCGCGGTGGTGGCCGGCAGCGGTTCTTTTGGCGTATGGCATCGCATTGGTGGTGGCCGAAACATCGGGCCACGCCATCGATTTATCCGCGATGCCGCGGTTTCCTTCACGGAACGTGATGACCAAGCCCAGTGGGACGGCGCCATGCGCCGTCCTTCCAGCCCATCGCACAGTCTTCATTACCGCGCACTACGACACGCAGCGCGGCAGCTTCCTGTTCCATCCCAAATTCGTGGACCACCTGCCGCTGTTTTTCAATGTCTGCTATGGCAGCGTGTTTGTAGCCGTCGCGGGAGTGGCGATGAAAGCCGCGCGGTTCGCCGCCGCCGGCAACGTTCTATGGACCGCGCTGGCCCTCTGCGCGTGCGCCTGCGCGGCTTATCTGGCCGCCGAAATCACGGGACGTTATACCCCGGGCGCAAACGATAACGGTACCGGCGTGGCGCTCGCGCTATGGCTGGCGACGGAATACGCCCAGCGGCCGGACGGTTTTCCAGCGGACTGCGAGCTGCGATTTCTGTTTACGGGCAGCGAAGAGGCCGGCTGCCGCGGCATGAAAGCGTTCCTGAAATCCGCGGGCGGCCAGTTGGACCGGCGCCGCGTGCGCTTCGTGAATCTGGACAATCTCGGCGCCGGGATGGTGACGTACCTCAGCGGCGAAGGCATGCTGTTTTACCGCCGCGCGGGCGCCACGCTGCTGAACATCGCCCGCGCCATGCGCGAGACTGCCGCGCGCCCCATACAGGAGCAGACGAATCTGCTGCTGCCGACCGACGCGCTGCCCGCATCGGCGCTGGGCTTCGAAGCGATTTCCTTTCTGGGCAAAGACGCCGCCGGCCGCATGGGGAATTACCACTGGCATACGGACACGTTCGACAATGTGGATGCCGCCTTTCTGCGCTTCCAGCAGGAGTTCTTTGCGGAGTTCGTCAGGCGCGCGATGGCCGCGGGGCCAGATCAGCAGGCTGCCACAGGCAATCCGGTGCGTGCCGCGATGGCGCGTACCAGTTCGTCCGGCCGCTGAGAGCCGATGAGCACGCGCTCGCCGCTGGCTAGCACCAGGCGGGCGCCCCGGTTGCCGCGCGCGTGGTACACAATGCCGCGCGCCGCCCAGCGCACTCCCCAGCCGCCGAAATCGCGGATGGGACGATAGGTGCGGGTTTCCACGCCGCGGATCTGGTCCCAGGGTATGGTGCGTTCGGGCCATAGCCAGACAAACAAGATGAACAAGCCATCGTCGCGGACTTCGGTGACCAGTTTCAACCGCAGGAACCAGATGGCCACAACCAGAGCGACCGCGAATGCCGGCCACAGCAGGGAGGGGGACATCGAAGGCTGGTTCAACCCCATTTGCCGGTAGAGACCGTAACCGACGATTAAGGCCGGGATGCAGAATATTGCCGTCCAAAACCATTCGAAGCGCTGCTCTTCGTGAAACTGTACCATGGGTTCCCGATCCAATGTAGCACTTGGCTGCCTGCCAGGGCCGAGGACTCAGTTCAGTCCCGCCTGGTAGCTCCGCAGCCCGCGCAAGCGCTGCTCGATCTCGGCCCGGTCCGGGGCCTCGGGCGCCAGGCGCAGGTAGGCTTCCAGATCGCCGCGCGCGGCGGCCGGGTTTCGCATCTGCAAGTGAACCATGCCGCGCAGCTTGTATTCGTCGGCGGCCCGCGGGTCCGCCGCCAGCAACAGGTTCAGCGTCTGCAAGGCCTTGCCGTACGCCCGGCGGTGCAAATACACGCCGCGCAGATTCTGTATCATCCGGGTCAGGATCTGGCGCTGGCTGGCGGGCGCCAGCATGCGGGAGTCGTCGCTGAGCGGAACGCCGGTCGATTGCCGGGCCAGATCGAAACACTCCGCCGCGGTCAGCAACCGGCCGCCCTGAAACACGTCGATGAACGCCGCAAAATCCGCGTCGCGGTATTGCACCAGAAAGTGACCCGGCAGCCCGATCCCGTACACCGGCCGCACCAACCGCCGCGCGATCTCCAAATACACCGCGGCCAGCGCGATCGGAATGCCGGTGCGTGCGGTCAGCACGTCGTTCAGGCAACTGTTGCGCGGGTCGTAGTAGTGCGCGGTGTTGCCCGCGAATCCCAGTTCCCCGAAAAGGTACCGGTTGGCCGCGTCCACATAATCGGATCCGCCGGAACGGCCCGCCAGGCGCTCCGAAAGTTCCACGGCGTAGGAGTCCAGAATCCCGATGAACGGCTCGATGTCCAGGTTGGGGTACTCGATGCCGGCAAGCTCCAGCGCCGCCCGATCCAGGCCGGGTTCCTCGCTGCGGCCGGTGAGCAGATCGAGCAAACGCTGCATCGCAGACTAAAATAGCACCATGCACCGGACGCTTTTCCGCGCGCTCATCGCCACCCTGCCGTGCTGCATTCCGGCGGCCGGTCAAATGCCGCGTTTCACGGAGCACGTAATAAAACAATTGCGCAACGAAGCCATTACAGGGTATGCTCTACAGGAGCGCACGCTCGTTACCTGGGGCGATCGACTTTTGTGGAGGGGATTGCCGCAAGGCAATTATCAGGTTGTCCGGGGCCGCGGGCGTGCGTTTGCCGAAGGCGGCTGCCTGCTGGATGTGGATGGCGACGGCAAGCTGGATATTGTCGTCAACGAAGGCGGTCCGGAAGCCGACCTGGTCTGGTATCGCGCGCCGCATGGGCCCGCTTCAAAGCAGGCTGCCTGGTTGCGCCACGTGATCGATACCGGCGTCGACGCGCCCGACGTCCTGCCCGCCACGCTGCTCGGCCATCGCGGCGTTTTGCTGATCCACAAGCGCATGCAGGTGCGTTTCTACGAGATTCCCGCCGATCCCACCGCGCGCTGGCCCTCCCAGGACGTGTATTCTTTCTACTCGCCGGCGCACCAGGGTGGCCTGCGCATGGCCGATATCGACGGCGACGGGCTGCCGGACATCCTGGCCGGCATGTACTGGATCCGGTCGCCCGAGAGTTTCGAGCTGCCCTGGCGCTTGTTTGCGATCACCCTATGGAATGAAACTCCGGAATCGGCCATGCTGCGGCTGAGCTACGGTCCGCTTGGACTGGTTGCGGCGCAACGCGCCATGCAGCCGGCGCGGCTGGCGCGTTTCGAGAAGCCCGCCGATCCACGGCAGTTGTGGATCGAACACCGCATCGAAAGCCTGCCGGATCTGGCGGACGTGAACAGCCTGGACATTGCCGATTTCGATGGCGACGGGCGCCCCGATATCCTGGTCGCGGAGAAGGCCGGCAAAAGCCGCCTGCTGGTGCTATACAACGAAGGGGAAGGCCGGTTTCGGCCTGTGGTGGTGGCGCAAGGGCGGCCGGTTCTGTTCGCGAAGGCGGTGGACATGCATGGCGATGGGCGTCCCGATATCCTCGCCATCCGCGCGGACGCGGTGGTGTGGTTTGGGGCTGAATCTCCGGATCGAGAACATGGCAAACGTCAACGATAACGTGGGGCGCTTAGCGCAGCGTTTTGGCGAGTTACCCCAAGTCGTGGCCGTGGCGCTGGCTGGATCGCGCGGCGCGGGCGCGCACGACGCGGAGTCGGATTTCGATCTCTACGTCTACTGCGCGCGCGATGTGGCCGTGGAGTTCCGGCGGGCGTTCATGGGCGAGGCCGCGGAAATCGACAATCGCTTTTGGGAGCCCGGAGACGAGTGGTCCGATCCGGCAACCGGCGCGCGGCTTGACATCATGTACCGATCCCCCGCATGGATGGAAGACCAGCTCGACCGCGTGTTGGTGCGGCACGCAGCCGCCATCGGGTACACAACCTGTTTCTGGTACAACATTATCCATTCCGAAGCTCTGTCCGATCCGCGCGGCTGGTATTGCCAATTGCAGGAGCGTGCCCGCATTCCGTATCCGGAAGAGTTGCGGCGCGCAGTGGTGGCGAAGAACTGGCCGATTCTGCGGCGGAATCGCTCATGCTATCGGCGCCAAATCGCGGTGGCGCTGAACCGCGGGGATGCGGTGAGCGTGCAACACCGCGTGACGGCCTTGCTGGCCAGTTACTTCGACGTGTGGTTCGCCATGGAGAGAAAGGCCCATCCCGGCGAGAAGCGGCTGCTCACGCATCTGCCCGATCCATGGGCATTGCTTGTGCGCGCCGTGCTGGACGCGCAGCCGGAAGTGTTGCTTGCGCGCATCGATTCGCTATTGGACCGGCTGGACGCGCGGCTGGCGGAGGAAGGGCTGTTGGGTTGATCGTGGGGCGGCGCCATGCGCCGCCTGCGTGGGGCTAAAAAGCCTCGCGGCAGCGCATGGCGCTGCCCTACAAGTTATTTTGCCGCGGCCGCGCTCTGTGCCTTGAACATATCCCGGAACATATCGTCGGCCGCGACCGCCGTATAGTCTTTCGGTATCTCGAACAGTGACGCATCCACTGGAGCGGTAGATAACTCCGCGACTTCCTGGTCGATCTCTATCAACGGAGCGTCCGGGTCGAGAGCTGGGAAGCTTTGGCCCTGGGTGGCCATCTGCTTTGCCACCACCGCCAGGAACGGCATGTAGATCTCCATGCGGTTGCGCAGAATCACGGATTGGTTCTTGGACATCTCGTCCACCAAGGGGCCAATCGCGTTGGCCATACCCGGCATCTTGCCGGCCAATTTCTCGAACATCCCCGCGGGGTTCATGATATATTTCTGCCAGGCCTGGTAGCCGGTCAGCTCCCGTATGGCCGGCAGGCGCAAGGCTTCTTCCTTCTTGGCCGTCCAAATGTGCATCACCATTTTCACGTTTATGCTGGGGCCGGTTGGTTTCGGCATTCCCGCAGGCATGGGCATTTCCATGGTGAAGGTAATTTCGCGCTCTTCGGCCTGGACCCCCTGAATCTCGGTGGTCTTGCCCGTCACCTTGGAATCGACACTGGTTTTCATCGACGCCAGGATTTGCTGCACCGCCTGCATCTGCTGGGGCGCCGCCTGGGGCATCGCGCCCGCCATTTTGTCCACGAGCTGCGATAGGGGCAAGGCCGCGAAAGTCTTGCTGGCCGGATCGACCAGCGTCACGTCGCCCTTCGTAAAATCGAAGATCTCGATCCACTTGCCCGCGGTGGTGTATCCCTGGTTCCCCTTCATGCGGATGGATGTCGACGTTCCGGTCTGCATCGCCTTCATGAACTGTTCCATGATGGGTTGCAAGGCCGCCGCCGGCTTGAATTCGGTTTCATAGCGGAGGGTTACGTCCGCGCGCAGCCCGGGCGCTACTGAAACGGCCAGCGCCAGAAAGATTAGGGCACAGAGATACTGTTTGCCAAACTTCATTTCTCTATCATACAGGTTCCATTCCGCACGAATTGGAGGGCGGGCAAAGCTCGCCTGTGGAGTTTCTACATTTTGTCCGCCGCAGTGGGGCAGGCTCGCAGCCTGCGCGGGCCTCGCAGGCCCGCTGGTAGCACAGGCTTCAGCCTGTGTTAATTATTGCTGGACCGTAAACTCGATCGCCGCAAATCTCACGATGTGGTTCGGCTTATCGGGCAGCAGCACGCGCGCCAGCGCATGAATCACGTGCCCCGGCGGGCAGTCCGGCTTGATCATCGGCAGCGAATATTTTGCCGACGCGCCTACACGATCGTAATCGCTCCAATCGTCGAAGGCGCGTAGCGTATGATCCACGCAGGCGTCATTAGTGAATAGCTCCGCGGCACGGTAAACGTCGTCCTCCGGCAGCAGAATCGCGATCCGTTCGCCGGCGTCGGCCTTGCCATCGCCATTGCCGTCGCCCAGGGTCAGTTGGACCTTTTCGGTGGCGTGCTGGAAAATACGGACCTGCTGGCCATCCACGATGCGGAAATCCGCAAAGGGTTTCGCGGGCGGAAACAGCGGAATTTCGACCGGCATGCGCGCGTCGCCCTGTACGGCCACGACCTTCACGATGGCCCGCTTCGGGTCGCGCACCGTTACGGTGATCCCAATTTCGGTAGACTGTCCCGGCGCGATCGCCGGCAATTCCGACGACATAGGCGCAAGGTCCACACCGGCATTGGGACTGAGCCACCGCAGCGTGCCCGGCTTCGATGGCGCCGCGCCCTTGTTCCAGACGCGCAGGCGCGCGTGCACCGGCTCGCCCGCGGTGGCCCACTCCGCGCCGTCCAACCGATATCCGGAAATCGCCAGTACCGGTCCGGATGAAATTCCGACCTCGTATTCCTCGCCGTCCAGTTCCAGATTCAGGCGGCCATCGGGGCCGGCCGCGATCGTCCGCCGCTGCACATTGCCGTCGCGCAACCGGACGATGGTCACGGTTTGCGGCTTGCGCGGCGCGTATAGTTTATCGGTTTCGAGAGACAGCTTCACCCCTGGAATCGCGGCGCCGCCCGGCAGCCATTCGCGCACCGACGAACGGAAGCCCGCGGCCGAGACGTTCGATAGCGTGGTGAATCCCGGCTGTTTGCGGTCGGATGCCACCTCCCAACCCCACACGGTGAAATTCGGATACACGTCCGCATGATTCCAAACCGCGGGACGCGGCAGCGGGTGCGCGAACGCGTTCATGTGGAACGCCAGGGTCTTGGACATGCCGGGCGTGCCGTGGTCGAAGTCGAAGTCCTCAGTCTCGTGCCAGTCGCGCGCGTACTTCCAGATAGCGTTCAACTGGCGATGGTAGAACTGGATGAAATCGCGCGAACCGGTCACCAGGCGCGTGCGCACGCCTTCATAATTGCCGTACATTTCTTCGTGGCGATATTCCACGGGGAAGTCGCGTGGACCCACAAAGAACTCCGGAGACCCCATGAAACTGGATGCGCTGGAGACCAGGTGCGGATACTTGCCGGCGATCCAGAAAGACATGAACCCGCCCATCGACAGGCCGGCCGTGGCGCGATGATCGCGGTCGGCGATGGTGCGGTAGTTGGCGTCGATGAAATCCACCAGATCCGGGAAATAGAGCGGGAACTGGCGGTTGGTTTCCACCGGGCCGATATTGTACGGCCGCTTGTAATTGTCGCCCGAGAAACGCGGATTGAAGCCGTCCCACTTGACCACGATTACATCGTGCGTAGCCACGAAGTTGGCGATATTGTCGCCGCCGTAATCGGTGCCGGAGTCGTAGTTGCGATTGGGCGGGTCGTCGACGGGCTTGTTGAAGCGCTCGCTCCATCCGTGAAACCAGTAGATGACCGGGTAGCGTTTTCCGGACGTTTCGTAATTGGGCGGCAGGAAGATGCGAAAGTTGCGCGTTTCCGTGAATACCTGGCTGAATTGGACGCGATCCTGAATCGTCGCCTCGGCGCCGAATGCGGGGAGCGCGCAAAGTAGGATGAATAGGAACCGTGCGATCACTCCATCATGTTAACTCGCCGGTGGGGCGGCGCCATGCGCCGCCGCGGGGCTTTTAGCCCCGCCTGGGCGAGCCGCGCGCCGCCGCAGAGCGGGTTCCGGAGAACCCGCGCAGGCCTGGAGGCCCGCCCCACCAAAAGGCCGAAGTCCAGCCAGCCGTCTGAAAGCCGGCCGCGGGCAGAATTGCCAAGCCTAGAACTCAGTACCCGGCCTTTGCCGAATCTCCAGGCAGCCTCGCCCGGCAGGTAGCATCTTGCCGGGATTCAGCCGGGCCTCGGGATCGAAGAGCCGCTTGAACGCGCCCATCGTCTCCAAGGTTTCCGGCTTGAACTGGCGCGCCATCAATTCGTTTTTCTCCATGCCTACGCCGTGTTCGCCCGTGATCGATCCGCCCACGCTGAGGCAGTGTTCGAGAATCTCGGCCCCGGCCGCCCGCGCCTTGTCCAGGTCCCCCGGCTTGCGGGCATCGAACAGAATGATCGGGTGCAGGTTGCCATCCCCCGCATGGAAAATGTTGCTGATGGTCAGGCCGTACTTGCGCCCCACCTCTGCGATCACGCTCAAAGTGGGCGCGATCTGCGTGCGCGGCACCACGCCATCCTGCACGTAATAGAACGGGCTGACCCGGCCTACCGCGCCAAACGCGTTCTTGCGGCCCTTCCACAGCAACTCGCGTTCCTCGGCGGACTTCGCCACACGGACCTCGCGCGCGCGGCAGGCTTGGCATGCCTCGCGGATCTGCTCCACCTGCTCCTCCACATTCTCGCGCAACCCTTCCAACTCAATCAGCAGCACGGCCGCGGCATCCATCGGATAGCCGGCGTGGGTAGCCTCTTCCACCATGCGCAGCATCACGCCATCCAGCATCTCCACGGCTACCGGAACAATCGCGCGCGCGGTAATCTCGGCGACCGTGGCCCCGCAATCCTCCACCCCGCCCGTGTGTACTGCGAGATCGTCGATGTCCAGGGCCGCGGAATCGTAGATGGCCAGGATGGTCTTCACCATCTCCGGCTTGCGCATCAGCCGTACCATGATTTTGGTCACCAGCGCCAGAGTGCCCTCCGAGCCGGTCAGCAAGCCGGTCAGATCGTAGCCCGGCAATTCGGATTCCTTTCCGCCCGTGGTGGCCACGGTGCCATCCGGCAGCACGAATTCCAGTCCCAAAACATGGTTGGTGGTCACCCCGTAGGCCAGCGTGTGCGGCCCGCCCGCGTTCTCGGCTACGTTGCCGCCCATGGTGCAGGCGCGCTGGCTGGAGGGATCGGGAGCGTAGAAATAGCCCTGCGATTGGACCGCCAGCGTGACATCCAGGTTCACCACGCCAGGCTCCACCAGCGCGCGCTCGTTTTCCAGATCGATTTCCAGGATGCGGTTCATGCGCGCGAAGCCGACCACCACGCCGCCTTCGCGCGGGATCGCACCGCCGCTCAATCCGGTGCCTGCGCCGCGGCCCACAATCGGCACGCCGAATTCACCGGTGATCCGGACGATGCCGACTACGTCTTCAGTGCTGCGCGGAAAGACCACCATCTCCGGGCGGCCCTTCTCCACGCTGCCATCGTATTCGTAAAGCGCCAGGTCTTCCGGCTGGTCCAGGTATCCGCCGGGGCCCAGAAGATCGATCAGTTTTCGCTTGGCCGAAGGTAGCACGGGCTTTAGCCTATGGGGATCTACAAAAACGATTTCACCGCGTTCACCATGCTGCCGTCGGTCCAATTCGTCGCCCCAATAATCTTCTGCACCACCTTGCCCTTGGAGTCGATGATATACGATTCCGGATACTTGAAGGTGCCATAATCGGTGCTGATTTTGGCCTCCGGATCCCGCGCCGTCATGAACGAAACGTGCGTGCGTGAAAGGAAGTCGCGATACAGTTTGGGATTCGTGTCCATGCTCACGCCCAGCACCACCACGCCGGAGCCCGCCATGTCTTTCGCGAACCGATCGAGCGAAGGCACCTCCTCGACGCACGGCTGGCACCAGGTAGCCCAGAAATTCAACACCAGCAAACGCCCGCCGAAGTTCGACGTCGTGATGGTGCGGCCGTTGTCGGCCGTGATGGTGAAATCCGGGGCGGAGTCTCCCACGCCGACGATGCGCTCGTGTATGGAACTGTAAAGCACAAACACGAGGACGGCCGACAACAGGACGATCCCGGCCTTCAGGAATTGATCGATTTTGACGCTATGCATAGCTGGAAACTATAATTTTAGTGTACTTTCGTCCCGTTTGCTGCATCCAATAGGTAGCCTTCATGCTGATCACCCGAAAGGTGGAGTTCTCCGCATCGCACATCTGCCGCAATCCGCGGCTGTCGGATGCCGAGAATCGCGCCCTGTTCGGAGCGGCCGCCAATCCTCACGGCCACGGCCACAACTACGTGCTGGAAGTCACCGTGGAAGGCGCGCCCGACCCGGTCACAGGCATGGTGCTCGATCTGAAGGCGCTCAAGGAAACCCTGCATCGCGAGGTCGTCGACATCTACGATCACCGCTTCCTGAACCGCGAAGTCGCGCCGTTCGACCGCGTAATTCCGACGCCGGAGAACATCGCGATCGACATCTGGAACCGGCTGCAGCCGCATTTGAACGGCCCGTACGGCCGGTTGCACGGCGTGCGCATCTACGAGACGCCGGACTTGTTCGTGGACTATTCCGGAGACGCGGCTTGATGCTGGTCACGCGCAAGTACCGCTTTTCGGCTTCGCACCGGCTGCACGCGCCGGAGTTGGGCGAAGCGGAAAACCGCGCACTGTACGGCAAGTGCAACAATCCCTTCGGGCACGGCCACAACTACGAAATCGCCGTGACCGTGCGCGGCCCGGTGGAAGCGCGGTCCGGGCGCGCCGTGGATCCGGAGTTGTTGGACGGCCTGGTACGCCGCGAAGTGCTCGATCCGTTCGAGCATCGTAACCTCAACGAGGAGGTCGAAGCGTTCCGCGCCGCGGTTCCGACTTCCGAGAATCTGGGACGCGAAGTGGTGCGGCGGTTGAAACAGAATTGGCAAGCGGTGTTTGCGGACGGGCCGCGTCTCGAACGCGTGGCCATCGCCGAGACCAGCCGCAACGCGTTTGAAGTGTCAGCCCATGAAATCGAATAAAGCGAACGTAAAAGTGATGACCCCGAAAGCGGACGCCGCGCCGGTGGACCAGTCCATCGCGCCGCTGGTGAAACAGATGCTGGAGCGCCTGGGCGAGGATACCCAGCGCGAAGGCTTGGCGCGCACCCCCGAGCGCGTGGATCGCGCGCTGCGCTTCCTTACCAGCGGCTACCGGATGGACGTGAACAAGGTGGTGAACGGCGCCTTGTTCGCGGTGAAGTACGACGAAATGGTCATCATGAAGGACATCGAGTTCTTCAGCATGTGCGAGCATCATATGCTGCCGTTCTTCGGTAAAGTGCACGTAGCGTATATCCCCCGCGACCGGGTGATCGGGTTGAGCAAACTGCCGCGCCTGGTGGACGTATTCGCCCGCCGCCTGCAGATACAGGAGCGCATGACGCAGCAGATCGCGCAGACCATCCAGGAGTTGATCGAGCCGGTGGGCGTGGGAGTGATCTGCGAAGCGCGGCACTTCTGCATGATGATGCGCGGCGTCGAGAAGCAGCATTCAGGCGCAGTCACCAGCGCCATGCTGGGGGCGTTCCGCAATCGGAAGGAGACGCGCGACGAGTTCCTGGCGCTGGTGAATACGCCGGTTGCACGGTAGGCGGCTGTTGCAATTCGCTCCTTGACGACTTGACTTCCGCCCAGTTTTCAACCGTCCTCACGCGGCTTCAGAGCGCTGGCGAATGCAACTATCGGATTAGCGATGCTGGGTGTCGCATCGTTGGTACAATACGCGAAGTGGCCGATGAGTCTTCGAGCGCGGCAAAGCGATTGGTCTTTGTCAGCCACAGCGGCCCAGATACGTGGGTTGCAAAGCGGATCGCGCGGGAGATCGAGGCGCGCGGCGCGACCACTTTCTTGGACGAGGGCCAGGTCGATGCCGGGGCGGACTTCGAGGAAGAAATCCTCGACTTCCTGCAGCGCGCGCACGAACTAGTGGTGTCGCTTACGCCGTGGGTGCTGGAAAGGCCCTACGTTTGGGCCGAGATCGGTGCTGCATGGGGCCGCCGCATTCCGATCATTGCGCTATTGCTGGGCATCACGGCAGCGGAGTTGCAAGTTCGCCCAGGCACACCGGTGTTCCTCAAGAAGCGCGATCTCCTCGATTTGAACGATATCGGGGTATACTTGAGGCAGTTAGCGGCCCGCATGCGGCGCGAAGGAAAACATCGATGGACAAGCCAAAAGTTTTCATTTCGCACTCGGCGGTCGACGCGGACTGGGCGCGGTCATTCGCACGAGCGCTCCAGCAACGAGGGGTGGCTGTTTGGTTCGACGAATTTGACGTTCGCCCGGGCGAATCGCTCGGCGACGCTCTCGAATCCGGCTTACGCGGAAGCGACGTAGTCGTCGCATTGTTGGATCCCGAGTACCCGGCGAAACCGGCTCTCTTCTTTGAACTCGGGGCAGCCATCGGTATGGGAAAGACGTTTGTACCGATTGTTCCGAAGGGCCTGGATCCGAGCACCCTGCCGATCGACGTGCGCCTGCGCCGTTATCTGATCGGAGATAGCCCCGAGCACACGGCGGAAGAACTATCTAACGCGCTAACGGCCGCGTGACAGGACGGCATCTCTCAAACTCGCAGCGCCGACATCGGATCGATCCTGGTGGCACGCCGCGCCGGAATATAACTCGACGCCAGCGCCACTACCAGGAACAGTCCGGCAATCCAGGCGAAAGTTCCCGGCGATTTGCGGATCGCTCCCGAAGCGCGGCTGCCAAAGCTCGTTGCCTATCATGGCGACCGGCGGACCGCCGGGCGCGGCTTCCTCGGGACGAAATCCGCGTCCGCGCAGCGGATCGACGCTCAGAATCCGCAGGAAGTGGCCGATACGTGCTAGCCACTATGATCAGTGCTCCCACGGCAGTACTGGCGCTGCTGTTTGCAGGCATCCAACTGAAGCGGGCGCGGGCCGTGGAACGCGGACGGTTCACTGGAGGTCGAACGCATGCTCGCATCGCATGATCGGAAATGGCTTGATTTCTTCAAGTCTCGTTCGCCGTTTACATCTGGTGGTTCCGCAACAAAGCGAATAGCGGCGCAGAGTGAACCGACCGGTCGCTGCTGAAAAAACGCCGGCCAGGCATAGCCCGTTACTTCTCCGGTTTCAAGAGTCCGATGGTATTGCCGTCGGGGTCGGCGAGCCACGCAAATGTGCCGGTCGGAATTTTGATAGGCGGAACCAGCGTTTTTCCTCCCAAGGCCACGGCTTTATCCAGGTACGCCTGCACATCCTCCACTTCCACGTAGAACATCGTGTAGTGCTGCGGTTCGTGGTTGAGCGACGTAATGTGTCCCGGAATCCCTCGCTGGCTGGCCGTGTCGATCGTCGAGGCCGGTCCGTTCGGCTGCATATGCCAGCCGAACAAGTCCCCGAAAAACCGCTCCGTTTTGGCGCGGTCCCGGCATCCGATTTCAAAATGCACCACGGGATGTTCCATTGGTCCTCCTCCAGGTTGAATCGTTTTCCGCGATTGACTCCATGCCGGTATCGCAACGGTGACCAGCGTCAGAGCCGCACGACGGGTATACAAATTTTCAGGTCGAATGTCTCCCATCCTATTTCCTCCGGAAGCCGTACGAACATCTCCATGGCCGGCAGATCCGCCGGCTCGAAGGCGCCCGCGGGAAGCCAGATCCGGTACAAATAATGCCAGGCGCGATCCACATGTGCAAGGTCTCCGGCGCAGTGGAAGGCGACGATCCGCTGGGACTCGAAATCGCGGATGCTGAGGCCCGGCGCATCGCATTCGGACTGGGCCGGCAACGATACCAGCGGGGCGGCCGCCCGTCCCCGCGAGCCGATAATCTCGCCCAGCAGGCCGCCCGGCTGCCGCGGGAAGGCGATGCCCAGATCGTAGCGGCAATTTTCGGAGGGCGTGATGGCCGGATCGTCCAGGGACATGCCGACGACGACCACATCCCGGATGTCGGTACGCCTCGCCGCCAGCCACGCAATGAGCGCGTGGTAGCTGTCCACCAATCGCGTATTGCCGTAGGGCGCGTAGATCCGGCTGTAAACATAGCGGAACGCGCTGAACCGCTGGACCCGAACCCGCACATCCTTCGCCGCGGCTTTCCAGCGGTGCAGCTCTTCTACAGTGTGGAACGACAGCGTTTCCGGCGCTTTGCAAATCTTGCTTTTTTCGAGCGGGCTGCGCCGGTCCCATGAGCTGGGGGTTCTGCCAAAGCGATTCTTAAATGCGCGGGAGAATTCAGCCGTTCCCGCGAATCCCGTTTCCAGGGCGACATCCGTGATTCGCTTTCGAGGCGATGTCTTCATCAGCAAAGCGGCCCTTTCGAGCCGCACCCGCCGCACGTGGCTGTTCAGCGTCTCGCCCGTAACGCCCTGAAAAATGCGATGGAAGTGGAAAGGGGAGAAACAGCCGACGCCGGATAACTTGGTCAGCGAAAGGTCGCCGTCCAGATGCCCCGAGATGTAGTCGAGCGCGCGATTCACCCGGTCTTGATAGTGCTGGTTGCGCCGCATACAGCCTAACAGGATAACGCCTTAGTGGGGCAGGCTCGCAGGCCCGCTGTCCTGCAGGTCTTTCAGGCTCTCGTCAAGCAAAGTCTGCGTCCCTTCGTATGGGCCGCCCTGGCCTTCCCACTCCATGGAAAAGTAGCCGCGGTAACCGGCGGCCTTGGCGATCTCAAAAGTGCGCGCCATGCTCACGCGGAAGACCTTGCCGTTCTCCACCTCGGAATCTTTCGCGTGCGAGATGTTGTAAGCGTGGCGGAACATAGCCTCGACCGCCTTGTAATTGAAATCTTCATCCCCTTTCATCATGGAGTTGCCGAAATCCGGCAGGCCGCGCAGCCACGGGCTGTTCACCGCGTCGATCGCCTTCACCAGGAAAAATGCGTCTTCGCTGACCAGATCGTCGTTTTCCAGGTTGATCACGATACTTTTCGCGGCGCCGTACTCGGCAACCTGCTTCAGGCTTTCCGCCGTCCGGCCCACGTCGGGTGGCGCGCCCCGCGCGCCCTGGATATGAACGCGAATGCTGGGCGAGCCGATCGCCACGGCCACATCCACCCATTTCTTTCCGCCCGCGATAGCCTTGTCGCGCCGCTCCGGATCGGGATCGTACAGGCTGGCTCCGACGCTGGCCGGGATGTTCACGATGTGCGAGTGGGCCTGCTCCACCGCGCGGCGCAACTCTTCGAGGTAGCCCGGCTCGGTGGATGGAAAATGTCCGCTGAGCGGTTCGATGTTGTGGATGCCGAATTTCTCCACTACCATTGAGGCGAAATCGGTCAGCTTGAGTCCGGGGTGGCTGGGCCGGTCCATGAAATTGCGGAAGGGATACGAGGCCACCGCCAGCCGGTCGCGCGGCGCCGCGGGAAAGTGGATATCGGGCACGGCGGACGGGCGCGCGGCGGGCGCGGCGGCGAGCGCGGCGCAGGTTTCGATAAAAGTGCGGCGGGTGATCGAGGGCATGGCTCGATTCCAGAATAGCGCGGCAGTTGGAGCGGTGGATCGAAGCGCGCGCGCTTCGACATCCCGGTGCCTAATATGCCATGTCCTACATACGGATCGCCACACATCCGCGCATTTTCGACTCGCCGCTGGCGCCGGATGAGGCGGCCGGGAATGTCGCGGCCCCTCTGGCGCTCCCAAATGTAAGCGCCGTCGCGGAACAAGACGGCTTTGGAGGCTTACCGGCACGTCACGGCGAACCAGGTGGTTCGTGGTTCGAGTTCTTCGATGTTCCGCGATCCGTTCTTGCCGCGATGCCGCGCGTCCGGCGATTTGCCATACTGGCGATATGCAAGCAACCGCGCAAACCATCGCCCCTCCCGACGCCTCCGAGTATGCCCCGTATTATGGGAAATACATCGC
>Ga0187871_10000379_pt1 | contig 43124 bp, 37 predicted proteins | sample June2016WEW_16_1_FD_132988 | JGI IMG/M metagenome (GOLD analysis project Ga0187871, IMG submission 132988) | Peatland microbial communities from SPRUCE experiment site at the Marcell Experimental Forest, Minnesota, USA - June2016WEW_16_10 | ecosystem: Environmental > Terrestrial > Soil >...
CAGGCTGCGAGCCTGCCCCACAACTCGGCTTTCATGCGCATTTGGTGGGCCGCCGCGGCCCATGGAGACAGGCACGGGTGCCTGCGCCACGAAGCGGTGCGCCACATGCGCTACTCGTGGCGCAGCGCAGCCATCGGATCCACGCGCGCCGCGCGCCGCGCCGGAATCGCACTGGCCAGCGTGGATATCGCCAGCAGCACGCCCGCGACCGCCAGAAACGTCGGCGGATCGGTCGCCGAGACGCCGTAAAGCAGACTCGCCAGCGCGCGCATCGCCACCAGCGAAGCCAGCAGCCCCGCGGCCAAGCCGGCCAGCACTGGACGCAACCCCTGCCGCAGGATCAGCTTATGCACGCTGCCCGGCTGCGCGCCCAACGCCATCCGAATTCCGATTTCCCGCGTGCGCCGACCCACCGAATACGCAATCACGCTGTACACTCCCACCGCCGCCAGACACAATGCGAAGCCCGCCAGCGCCGCCAGCAGCAGCATCGAGAAGCGCCGGCGCATCAGCGAATCGCTCAGGTTCTGTTCCATGGTGGCGATCTTGTACACCGGCAGGTTGCGGTCCAGATCGTGCACCCGCCGCTCAATCGCCGACACCGGCGCCAGCGGGTCTCCCGCCGTGCGCACCGCCAGATTCATGAACGGCAGCGGCGCCTGCCAGGCTGGGTGATAGATTACCGGCTGCGGATTCTTCATCAGGCTGCGATCCTTCACCGCGCCCACGATGCCCACGATTTGCGATGCCTCGCCCGGCTTCAGCTTGAGGTAGGGATCGATCAGAAATTGCCCGACCGCACCGCCGTTCGGGAAGAACGCCTTCGCGAATGTCTCATCGATCAAAGCAACTCGGGGCGCATCGGCGCTGTCCTGCGCGGTGAACAGGCGGCCCTGCTTCAAGGGAATCCCCATGGTCCGGAAGTATGCAGGCGTGGCGTGACGCTTCTCCACGTCGGGCTGGGCCGCGGACGCAGGCCAAGGGCGGCCGGCAATTTGGAAATCGCCGCCATGGCCGCCCCCGCCAAACGGCAGACCGTCCACGGCCCCCGCGGAAACCACTCCCGGTATTGCCTGGACGCCCGCCAGCAGTTCCGAATAGAATGCGGCGATGCGCGCCGGATCGCGATACTGCAACGGCGGCAGGCTGATGCGCGCGGTCAGCAAATGGTCCGGCACAAAGCCTGGGTTGGTCTGCCACAGGCGCGCGTAACTGCGCAGCAGCAGGCCCGCGCCCGCCAGCAACATCACCGAAAGCGCCACCTCGGTAACCACCAGCAGGCTCCGCAACCGGCTGCTCGACCGGCTGCGCCGCGCGGGCTGAAGCTGCGACGCGCTCAGCGCCGGCGCCAGCCCAAAAATCAGACTGGTCAGCGAGGCCGCGGCAACCGCAAACCACACCGCCGGAGCGTTGATCCGCACCGTCTGCCAGCGCAGCAGTTGTGGAGAGCCGAAGCGCACGAACAACTCCAGCACCCACCCGCCGATTGCCAGTCCGGCCGCTCCGGAGATCGCCGCCAGCAGCAAGCTCTCCGTCAGCAGTTGCCGCACGATGCGTGCGCGCCCCGCGCCCAGCGCGATACGCAGGCCGATTTCCTTTTGGCGGGCCGTGGCGCGCGCCAGCAGCAGGTTGGCCACATTCACGCAGCCGATCAGCAATACCATCCCTACTGCGCCCAGCAGCACCAGCAGCGGCGTGCGCAACTCTCCCGCCACCTGACCGGCCAGCGGATCGAGCTCGATGTTCCAATCCGGCGGATACCAGTCCGGCAGGTTGCGGGTCATGCGCGCGGCCACCAGTTTCATCTCGGCGCGCGCCTGGTCGAGAGTCACGCCCGGCTTCAACCGCGCCACCACGTCGATGTTTTGATGGCCGCGCGCCCGCGGGTTCACTTGCGCCGGCGTGAACGCCAGCGGCACGTAAAGCTGCGCTTGCTCCATGAATTGCAGCACCGGATCCACCACCCCGACAACGGTGAACTTCTGCGCGTCGATTTCGATCTGTTTGCCGGTGATGCTCGGGTCGGCGCCGAAGCGGCTTTTCCAAAGTCCCTCGCCCAGGATGGCCACGCGGTCCTTGCCCAATTGCTCCTCTTCGGGACGAAAGACGCGGCCCAGAATCGGCTGCACGCCCAGCATCGGAAATAGGCTGGTGGAGACGCGCAGCCCGAAGACGCGCACCGGCTCCGCATCGCCCGTCAGGTTGACGCTGTTCGTTTGCAGCGCGGCCATATGGGAGAACGAGCGGCTCTGGTCGCGATAGTCGACAAAATCCAGCGCCGACGAGTCCGACTTGAACAGCTCGAACTTCGGCATGTTCTTGGTCACCAGCACCAGTTGCGCGGCATTCGGATAGGGCAGCGGGTGCAGCAGCACGGCATCCACCGTGGTAAATATCGCGGTGCTGGCGCCGATGCCCACCGCCAGCGTCAGGATGGCGGTGAGGGCGAAGCCGGGGCTTTTGGCGAGCGTGCGGAGGGCGAAGCGCAGGTTGTGCATATGGGTTCGACGTTAGCGGGGACCAAACCGCTCGTCGATGTCGACCTGGTATCCGCTGGCCAGCCGGTTGGTTTCGTTGGCCATCCCCACTACCGCCATCAGCTCGCCAAACATGGCGTCGGACATGCCGGCCTTGCGCGCCGCCGCCGTGTGCGACGCGATACAGTACGGGCACTGGTTTGTGGCGCTCACCGCCAGGTAGACCATCTCCTTGGTCAGCGGGTCGAGCGCGCCCGGAGCCATGATCTGCTTGATGCTCTCCCACGTGCGGCGGAGCGTGGCGGGATCGTGCGCCAGCGCTTTCCAGAAATTGTTGATCCAGTCCGTCTGGCGGGTGGCCATGATGTCGTCAAAGACGGCCCGCACTTCAGGGCAGGCGTCGGCATATTCGATCATGAGGAGATTATACGCGGACGCCCTGCAGATTGGCCATTTGGTGGGGCAGGCGTCCACGCCTGCGGCGGGTCTCCAGACCCGCCCGGAGGCGAGCCACGCTCGCCGGGAGCGGGTTCTAGAGAACCCGCGCAGGACTGGAGTCCTGCCCCACCACGGCTCACAGAATCTAGAAACTTCAGACTCAGGCCGCCCACGCGCGCAGAATCGGCGCTCTGCGGATATCGCTATCGATTGCATGCGCGACGGGTTCGCAGACGCCGTAGCGCATACGTTCAAGAGGGATTTTCAACAACTCCGTCATCCTACAAGCTTGCTCCCCTGCGCGGCATTGCGATATCACTATTAGTCATGCGCGGTGCGCTGGTACTGCTGACGGCTGTCCTGTGCGTGCGGGCCGACACGCCCCGCTATGAACTGCGCGGCCGCCTGCTGCCCGCCACGCGCGCCTCCGTATGGCTGCACGGCGCCACCGCGCCCTTCGAAGACGTGACCCTGTCCGACGACGAGGGCCACTTCCGTTTCCGCGGCCTGCTGGCCGGCGCCTACACCTTGGGCGCGTTCGTGCCGGGACGCGGCGAGATCCGGCGCACCATCGAAGTGGGGCCCAGCCAGGCCGGCGCCCGGAAACGCATCGAGCTCACCGTGGAGCTGCGCGATGGGGAGTTTGAATCGCGCGACAGTTTGCGGCGCGGCGCCATCGTCTCCGCCAGGGAGTTGGCGATTCCGCAGCAGGCCCACCGCGCATATGACGAAGCCGAGAAAAGGCTTGCCCGCCGCGACGTGGAAGGCGCCGTCGCGCATTTTGAACGCGCCGTCGAGCTGGCGCCGCGGTTTTCGGAGGCCTGGAACCATTTGGGCACAATCGCGTACCAGGCGCGCGAATACACCCGCGCCGAGAGTTGCTTCCGCAAGGGCCTGGACGCCGACCCCAACGCCTTTCAGCCGCTGGTTAATCTGGGCGGAGTATCGCTCAACCTGGGTAAGTTCGAGGAAGCCCTCCAATACAACTTATACGCGGCACTTAGCCGCCCTGGCGACGCGCTGGCTAACTCGCAGCTCGGCATGAATTACTTCTACTTAGGTAAGGTGGACCTGGCGCAGAAGTATCTTACCATCGCCAAACGGCTGGACCCCGCGCATTTCTCGCATCCGCAATTGATGCTGGCGGAAATCGCCCTGCGCCGGCAGGACCGCATCGCGGCGGCGGGCGAACTGGAAGAGTTTCTGCAGTATCACCCGGATGCGCCCGAGGCGGGCAAGGTCAAGGTGCAAGTGGCACAACTGCGCGCGCCGTCCGATCCGGCGCTAACGTTCGCCGCGACCGGCATGGCGCGCACATTCTCGGAGGCGCCGGAGTTGCAGCCGCTGGATGGCGATCCCTATAGCATCCTACGCAAAGACGGCCGCTACGATCTGCAGGATCGCGATCGCGACGGGCAGGTCCGGCGACGCGGCATCGATGCCGCCATCGGATCCGGGCGGCACGCGCGCATCCTGCTGAGCCGGACCGCGGACGGCGGTTGGACGGAACTGCCGCTCGCCTGGTACGCGGAAAACGGCGGGCGATATGCCGCCAGCCCGGCTTTCGGATTTTCGGCGAACTGCCTGGCTTGCCACGCCCGCCAGAAAGACGGCCGCCCGGCTGCGTTCGCTTGCGCGAGTTGCCATGGGGTGGCCGGATCGGGCAAGCCCGGCCAGCAGGTGTGCCTGCAATGCCATCCGGAGACCAGCGGGCCGAATTCCGCCCACGGAACCGAAGCCCATTCAGAGGACCGATTTGATTTCAACAGCGCCGGTTACCGGCTGCTCGAATCCAAGTGCTATCGGGCCTCGGCCGGCAAGCTGACGTGCACCACCTGCCACCCGCCGCACAGTTTTTCAAAGACGCCGGCGGAGCTTCGGCTGGTCTGCCGCGGTTGCCATCCCGCTATGCACAACGGCGCGCCCCTCGATTGCACGCGCTGCCACATGCCCCAGCGTCAGGCGCAGGATGCGCCTGGCATCATGGTGACGGACCACCGCATCCAGCGGCCGTTATGACGGTCTCTGGCCCGCGCGGGCGCCTGCCCGTCGCCTTCAAGCATCCGGTTGATCGCCTCTTTCAACGGTTCCAGTTTCGTGCCAAATCACACCTGGGCTGCTAGGCTAATTCCATGCGATATATAGAAATTGCTCTTAAATGTGGCGGATGCTCCAATAGGTGGTTTGGCCGGAAACAGATAATTCACGGAACCCGCCAAGCGAGCCCACCGCATCGGTGCCCCGAGTGCGGAGTGCTCTATGTGATGCCGCCTCCGGCCTAGCAGGGTTTACCACCGCTTGCCTTGCAAGTCTTCAATTGAACGACCGCTAAGGCGCTCGGCTTGACGCTCAATCAGGTCGATCTCCAACTGAAGCTTCTCCACCGCTTTGGAAATATCGATGTACTCATGAGCAAGCCACTCGAAGTAGTCATGGCCTAGCCACTTGGTGTATTCTTCGCGCAGCCACTCCATGCCCGCATCGGGCGGGAGTTGGGATGGATGCATGTTGCACCCGGAGCCGATCATATCCTTTACCGCCTCAAGCGCCTGCTTCTGTGCCGGTATTTTAACGTCACGGTAGTACCGCCTTTGACTCATGAGGCTCTGTAGCTTCAGGTCAACGCGTCCGAGATCAGTGCCCTCGATGCTCATGATGCCCTCTTTTTCGCGGCCCGTTTCCTCTCCCGCGTGCGCTTCTCGCGTCCTTCGGCTTTCAGGATATCGGCCTTCGACACGGTCAGCACCTTGCGGAATGCCATGTCCAGGCGTTCGGCGGGCGTGCCGCCTTCGGGCAGATTGATCGGTTGGGGCCGCCTCATCGATATTTAACCTTTCATTAAACATTTAGTCATCATGGGTTTCCTGAGATTTCCTCGGTCGCACCAATCTCTTCGATCCAAAGCAGCAAGATATGTTCCGTCTCCGGCGCGTCTCCCTCTATCGAGAAAAAAATAGTGAATCTCGGCACGGTTAGGCCCAGGTACTTGCTCTTGGCCATCCATATGCTCCCAGTCAACTGATCCATGGCCCTGGGACTTTTGGCCACGCAATCGGTTAGCCCAGTTATTACGGGACCGATGACGTCTAAGGAATACCGCTTGATGATCTCGTCGTATTGAGCAGTATATTCATCATTTTCGACAATTTCTCTGGGCGGCTCTGAATTGGCTATACCAAACCGTAGCTACACTTTCCAACCATATCTTGTAGCCAATTCTTTGGCCCTAGCCACATCTTCAAAGGTAGCTGGATCATCAGATAGGTATACTGATTCATACGGAATCAGTTCGGAGTCTCCGGCAACCGTCCAAGCTTTGCCGTGAGAGTATTCACTAACCCGCTTTGCGGTCCACCCCCAAAAATATCTGATCCAACCATCGACAAGGGCTATGTCTCTTGCCGCCAAAAAATCGAAGGTCGGCTCTACAAGTGGAAACAGGCGCTGGCTCGAATGGTCATAGACGCGGCGCGTCACGATGGAGATTTGGCGATCTCTAATCATCTCTTCCTGAAGACGAGAAAACATTGCAGGTGCAGGACCGAACGGCGCCTTTCTGTAAGGCATGCCAGTGATTGGTTGCCGGTACCGCCCGTAGGACTCGAAATCGGAGTAGAAGAGAATTTTGAACAGCTTGAGCTTGGAAAACTTTGGATCGTCCACACACTGATGCGCGACGTACAGAATTAGTTCTTTTGAGCGCAAATCCCGATGTTCCAGTGGGAAGTCGTAATGAAGCTCGCCCACAGGGCGGTGCGCTCTTGTCGTTGGCTGTTCGCTCATTAGACCGTCCGCTTACTCATGCCCATCTGTGATGCTTTTGTTTAGACGTTTTCCGCGTGTTGACTTCCGACGCCGCGAAACTCATACTTGCTCTCCCTCTAATGCTCCACCAGTTAGCTGGTCCCACGTCAGCCGCTTGCCAACGATTCGCCGCACGGCGATATCGAACCGCTGGCCGTCGTTTAGGCCCTTCCGGTGATTATATCGGAAAGCCTGCTTGTCAAGGCAGCGGAAAAGGTGGAATGGTTCCACGCTCACGTAGGTGCCGTGAATGCCGCGCTTTAACAGACTCCAGAAGTTTTCCAGACCGTTGTTATGGACTTCGCCCCGAGCGTACTCAACCGCGTGATCGATCACTTCGTGCTGGAATTCATCAAGCCCTTCATACGATTTCAGGGCATCGGCGAATATCGCGGACCCGGCCAATACGTGATCCCGAATCTCGGATTGCAAGGTCTTTTTCTTGGTATTGTCCACAACCTTCACGCGGACTGTGCTGCCAACGCTCTTGGGGCCACGCTCCAGAATGCCCATGACGGCGGTTTTATCCGTGCCACCGGTACCCGTGATTTTCTGTCCACGCCTCGACTTGTGCATATTCCGCGCATTCCCACCGATGAAAGTTTCGTCCGCTTCGATTTGGCCGGAGAGTTTGTTGATACTGCCCATGCTGAAAGCGTGCCGGATGCGATGGTCCATGAACCACGCGGTTTTCTGGGTGACGCCGATGGCCCGGTGGACTTCGTAGGACGAAACCCCGTTCTTGCAGTTCACAACCTGCCACATCGCTATCAGCCACTTTGCCAACGGCAGGGGGGAATCCTCAAAAATGGTCCCAGTCTTGGCGGTAAACTGCCGATTGTCGTGGCGGGCACTACACTGCCAGCGGTCATACTTCTCAAGGAAGGCCACGTTCTTGCTGCCGCAACGCGGGCATTCAACGCCGTCGGGCCAGCGCCGCGATACGAGGTATTCCCGGCAGTTCTTGCGGTCTGAAAAATACGTAATTGCTTGTTGAAGGGTGTCGAGTACCGGCTCCATGATTCAATCGTACCCGATCCCTCATGATTTGTCACGTAAGTTTTTACCCAAATTAGAGGAGCGAACTCAGGGTTCTTCACAAATCGGTAGGCGTAAACAGATCAGCATGTAATCATGACCACACGATTACATTAGTGCCCTCACGGAGACCTTTCAAAAGGGGAGAGGCGTCCGGCAAGGCGGGGAAGTGGGCGAAAGGCTTTGACGAAACATGGCGCTAGACAACGTACCATTTCTGGTACATACTGGAATAGTGGAGCGAGCTAACCAGAACCCGGAGGTGCCGGTCCGGTTTTACCGCACGGAAGCGGGCGGGTCCCCGGTGCTCGATTTGGCTGCGCGGCCTCGACAAGGCCGACCGGCGCGCTATCGGGCTCGATCTCATGCGGGTGCAGTTCGGCTGGCCGATTGGGAGGCCACTAGTGGGAAGCCTCAAGGATGGTCTTTGGGAAGTGCGCTCGTCGCTTCCGAGCCAGCGGATAGCCCGGCTCATCCTGTGCTTTCACGAGCAGATGCTCGTCGTGCTGCACGGGTTCATCAAGAAAACGCAGAAAACGCCTGCGGATGATTTGGCCCTGGCGAAACGGAGAATGAAGGAGGTTACAAAATGAAAAAGCGCAACAAGCATATCGGCTCGTCACTGGAGGACTTCCTGAGAGAGGAAGGCGTCCTCGAAGAGACCCGCGCGGTCGTGCTGAAAGAGACGCTGGCCTGGCAAGTTCAGCAAGCGATGGAGAAGGACAAAATCAGCAAGGTGGAGATGGCGCGGCGCACGCTATCGGCCGTGATCTGCGCATCGAGCTGGTGTAGGGGGAAGGTAACTGGGCGCGGTGAAAGCCTAAATCGCAATCCGGTGGTTCCGGTTGCGCGTGAAGATGCGGTTCTCGATCAGGCTTTATTCCTTCACTTGCTCAATCTTAAAAGTCACGAGTTCCTTAGTGAACCCGGCAGAAGTGCGGAACAAGATCGGTGCATCGTCAGCCAGGGATAGTTTGCTGATGGCCTTAGCAGAAAACTCAATATCGTTTGCACCGTTGGCGCTGGAATTGTAGTCCCCATCAGGACCGTACATATTCAGCCCGCCTCCGACATTGCCCTTCTGCCCATCGGCTCTTTTGTATTCGACGCTCAGTTTGTAGTCGCCGGTTGGCAATTTCAGGGAATACCATGCGTCCCTTTCGAGCACTTGTGACCCATCTAGGATGGCCGTCACGGGCTCGCCCAAGTTCATTTGTGACACAGTCGGCGGCTTGTAGAAAAATGGCGCTTGGATCTGAGTACCAGACTTAAGAACGGCCAGCCAATAGTCCGATACCGTAAAGCCATTGGAGTAGCGCAGAACGGCTTTGAACGCTTTCTTGATCGAGAATCCACAAATCTGTCTCCACCTGTAATCGATCTGGTTCATCCCGCACGCAAGATCGAGCTTTTCGCCGTCGGTAGAGAACCACTGGACAGCGCCTCCAATATTGCCGTTACTCAAATCGGCTCGACGCACGTCCAAAACTACTTTGAAGTTGCCGGCTGGAAAATTTACAAGCCAATAGTGAAACTTGCCCGTCTGTCCGGAGTCGGCCAGTCTTCCTTCGACAACTTCTCCCAGGCCTAGTGGCGTAGGTGAGGCGATGTCTGAACTCGGAGCCTTATCAGAGATGGGTTGTTCCTGCGCTGAAGCAAGCGTTGCCAGAGCGAGAACGGCTACCGATACCCAGAGCATTCGGAATGTGTGTCGAAGCACGACTTGTCCTCCTTCCCTACTGGCTAAATAGTGTAGCCGATTGTAAGACACCTACACCGGTGACTTTGGCTTCAAGCAGGGACCTTCCCTACTGGCTAAATAGTGTAGCCGATTGTAAGGGCAAAGGGGGCTCGTCGGCAAGTTTTCAAATCGCAATGCGCTCGACCTCATCGAGCGAAATCTCGTCCTGCCTCCGGTCGTAGAGCTTCGTGGTTCGCGGGCTCTCGTGGTTGGCGATGTGTTGCACGGCTTCAAGCGTGCCTTTGTTCTTCAGGTACGCGGTGATGCCGGTTGCCCGGAAGGTATGGTTCCCGATCCTGCTCTTGATGCCGGTGTCGCGCGTGCGCCGCTGGATCATGCGATAGGCGTCCTGCTGCCACATGGCCTTGCCGGTGAGCGTGCCGGTCTTGCCGGCCGCCGTTTGGAATAAAGGCGCGTCCGGTTCTCCCGCGATGCCGGCGGCGGCGATGTATTCATCAAGGTACTGCTCCAGACTGTGGTGACAAGGAACCTCATGCTCCTTGCCACCTTTTTCGTGCAGCCGGACCCAGCCGCGGCACTTAAGTTCGACTCCGACCTGAAATCTGAAATCTGAAAGCTGAAAGCCGATACCTGAAAGCCAGCTTCAGTCGAACAACCCAATCTGCTCCTTCGGCGCCGGCTTAACCTTGCGCTTTCGCAATGGACTTCCCACTACTCCCAGTACCTGCAGTTCCGTCAGCGCCATCCGCGGCAGAAACAATTTCTGATTATTCGAATAGGGGTCGGGCGGAACCACCGTGAAGCCCTGGGGTTCCATGAGCAGCAGATTATTGGCGAGGATGCCGTCCATCACCTCGCCGTCCCGGAACTTCACCCGCACCCAAAGTCCATCCAATTTGGGCCGCGTATTGAACACTTTGCGCTCGGCGGCCGGGTCCGGCGGCTCGAAATCCTTCACAAACTGAACGGCTTTCACCTCCGCGTATGGCACCACCGCGTAGTTCCCGTCCGGCGTCAGCAGCTCCACCCCAGCCGGCCGCAAATAGGTCAGCGGGTTTACGTAACCGAGCAGCGGCTCCCGCTCGAATCGGTTGATTCGCACTTTTTTGGAGGTCGAGCCGGCCAAATCAACCCCTAGGTGCAAACATTCTTTGCAAGATGGTTTCAAACATGGGTCGGGGTTATTGTATCATTGACACGTGATTGGCACGATGGACGACACGCTCGCGCATGTAACCGGACCTTTGCCGGGCGAAGCCGCCGCGTTCCTCAATTTTTGCAGAATCGAAAAGGGGTTAGCCGCCAATTCCCTGGAAGCTTACGCGGCGGATCTGCAGAAGTTTGTGCAGTTCGCCGGCTTAGGCGGCGCCATTCCGGATGTGGAAGCCTTGCGCCGCTATGTGGACTCTTTATACCCGGCCGGTCTGGGCAGCCGCTCGGTGGCCCGCCATTTGTCCACCCTGCGCAGTTTCTATGCGTTCCTGTTGCGCGAGGGCCGCATCGACCGCGATCCAACCGAACATCTGGGCGCGCCGCGGCAATGGCAGACCATCCCTAAGTTCCTCAATCTGGAGGAGATCGAACGATTGTCGCAGTCTCCCGACGCGCGCCGGACCACGGGCTTGCGGGACCACGCCATGATCGAACTGCTGTATGCCACCGGCCTGCGGGTTTCCGAGCTCTGCGGCCTGGGCATGGCGGACCTGAACCAGGATATGGGCGTGCTGCGGGCCACCGGCAAGGGCCGGAAACAGCGCATGATACCGGTGGGCAAAGCGGCGCTCGCAGCCGTGCGCGCCTACCTCGAGACCGGACGTCCGGCCATCTTGAAGGGGCGTTCCAGCCGCTATCTTTTCGTGACCGCGCGCGGCGGCTGCATGACCCGCCAGGCGTTCTGGAAGCTGCTGCGCGGCCATGGGGGGAAGGCCGGAGTTTTTCATAATTTGACGCCGCACACCATTCGGCACAGCTTCGCCACGCACCTGCTGGAAGGCGGCGCGGACTTGCGCAGCGTCCAGACCATGCTGGGGCACGCCGATATCGCGACCACCCAGATTTACACGCACGTGATGCGCTCGCGGCTGCGCAAGACGGTCGACCAGCACCATCCCAGGGCCTGACACGGAACCCCATGAGCGACTACATGTTCATGCTGGAAAGCCACCTGAGCGCGGACCAGAACCGCGCCCTGGAACAGGTGCAGGCGGCCGCCGGCGCGGCGGGTGTCAACCTCTTTCTGGCCGGCGGCGGCATGCGCGACATGCTGGGCGGATTTCAGATTCGCGATCTGGACTTCAGCGTGGAAGGCAGCGCGCTGAAATTGGCCAAGGCCCTGGAGGAGCAGGGCGCGCGCACGCTGGCTGTGGACGAAAATCGGCGCAGCGCGGAACTGGTGTTCGCCAGCGGCGTCACCGCGCAAGTGGCGATGTCGCGCAAAGAGCGCTATGCCAAGACCGGCGCCAAGCCGCAAGTGACTGCCGCCACCATCCAGGAGGACCTGCGCGGGCGCGATTTCACGGTCAACGCCATGGCGCTCTCCTTGAACCGCGCCTCCCGCGGCCTGCTGCTCGACCCTACCAACGGCTTGGCCGATCTGGGCCGCCGCGAGATGCGCAGCACGCATCCGTATGTCTTTTATGACGACCCGGCCCGGCTGCTCAGGCTGGTTCGTTTGCGCGTCAGGCTGTCGTTCGCCGTGGAGGAGCGCACGCGCACGCAATATGACAATGCGCGCGCCGCCCATGTGGAGAATCTGCTGCCGCCGCGGACGCTGCTGGAGGAATTGAAGCACATCGCCGCGGAGCCCAGCCCCGCGGAAGTCCTGCAGGCCCTCGATCAGGATGGGTTACTGGCGCTGTTTTCACCGGCGGCGGCCGCATCTAAGCTCAATTTGCAGACTCTAGTGCGCCTGGAAAAAGCCGCCAAGCTGGTGGAATCGGCCAGCATTGTGGTGGTCGCCCAACTCGCGCCGTTCCTCCTGGCGCTCACCGCGAAGTTGACGCCCAAGGAGAAAAGCGCCCTGTTCAAAGCGGTGGATCTGCCCAAGACGGAAATCGAACAGATGCGCATTTTGGAGCCCCGTGCCCGGAAGCTGGAGCAGGCCTTGCAGTCGGCGCGCGTGAAGAAGCCTTCGCACGTTTATCGGATTCTGGCGGAGGCCCGGCCCGACGAGATGGTGTTCCTGCTGGGACATTCCGGGCAGAGAACCGTTCAGGAGCGCATCCGCAGCTACCTGCAAAAGTACCTGCCCGCCATGCAGGCGGTCGCGCCGTCGGCCTGGGAAGCTCTCGACGGGCAGCCCGGCACGCCCAAATACAACCGCAGCCGCCAGGCGTTGCTGGCCTCGCATCTGGATGTGCGGCCGCGTAAACCGCCGCTCACGGAGCCACAGCCCCCCGTGGCCGTGGAGGCGCTGGTCCGCGGCCGCGCTCGGTAAGGCCGCGCCAGTCGCGGCGTTGCGTACCGCAGGCTCCGTTCCGCTGCGGAACTGTGAACTTGCGCACCCCGCAAGCCACTCTGAAACCGCCAAAAGTACCGGGTCATTCGATTCAAGCGAACCTCTGGGCATAGTGTATGCGAAGCTCCGCAAACACCAGATCTTGTGCTATAAGGGTGTGCCCTAGGACATCGCCTTAAGAGGTACTGAATCGATCCGTATGTTGCCGTACCAGGACTCGAATGGAGTGTCTGAGAAATCCCAAAATTCTCATGCCGGAACCTTGCATTTTTAGGGCAACTGCTGTATTCTTCAAATTGTTCTGTCGATTCAGCCTGTTCGGCTCTCGAAAGCCGCGGGTATATTAAGATTCAGTAAATTTTCGGAGGCAATGCGATGCAGAAATTCCTGGTGCTTTTGGCTCTCTCGCTGTTCTCGATAAGTGCGGCAAGTGCTTCGCTGTTGAACTGTTCCCTGAACCAGGCGGTCGACACGGCCGTGACTACTTCCACCGTGATCACCTGCGGCGGTCTGACGTTTTCGAATTTCGAGGTCTTGAATCCGACTGGCGGCGCGGCCGGCATCATCGACATCCTGGCCGGATCGAATTACGATTCCGTGACCGGCGCCGCGTACCTGAACTTTAATCCCAATTTGGGCGGCTCCAACGAAGACGAGCAGTTTTTGTTCACCGTGTCTGGCGGCGTCAGCCAGATCGATATGTCGGTGGGCGGCAACGCTGCCTCGATCACGGAGCGCGCTTGCGCGAATCCCATCGCCATCACGGGCGATTTGGCTTTCTTGTGCGCCAATTCTACAGGCACCGAATCGGAAAGCCCCCTGGGCCAAATCACGGTTGCCTCCGGAGCGCCCGATCAGCCGATTTTCTCAACTCCGTTCACCAGCACTTCTCCCGTTTACATTTTCAAGGATATCGAGACGGGCGCGAATGGACAGTTAAGCGAGTTCACCCAGAGCTTCGACCCCGGAGCGTCGACTCCGGAGCCTATAAGCATGGTCTTGTTGGGATCCGGATTGCTCGGCCTCGGGCTGCTGCGCCGGAAATCCCGCAAAAAGGATTAGCTGCAAGTCTGACCAGACACTCTCCTATCTTCCTACAGGGCTCCCCGCATGGGGAGCCTTTTTTATTGAGTAGGGCGGCGCCGTGCGCCGCCGTAGCCTCTCGGTAATTCTGTCCGTATTGTAAAATCTCTGAAGGGATATGCAGCGCGTCGCGATTACAGGTGTGGGGCTGGTAACGCCTCTAGGGCTTACGGCCACGGAAAACGTGGCGCGCAGTTTGCGGTGCGAATCCGGCATCGCACCTGCCCGCGCCTTTACCGTGGAGGGTCACGCCGCACAGGCCTTGGCGAGCGTGGCCGATTTTGAGCTTGAGCCCTTCCTGCGCTTCCCCAAGAACTACAAATTCATGGGCCGCGCCGTGCAGTTCGCCATGCGCGCCGCGCGCGAAGCCATCGATCGATGCGGCATCGATCCGCGCCAAATGGATGCCGCCCGCATCGGCATCCAGGTCGGCTCCGGCCAGACCGGCGTCGAGTACGACCATTTCTTTCCCTCCCTGATCATGGCCTGGGACGCCGGCCGCGAGATGGATTACAAATATCTGGGCGGTCTGCCGTCGCACCTCATCGACCGCTACATCTGCCTGCGCACTCTAGCCAACGGCGGACTGGCGCTGCTATCCACGGAATTCGGCATCCGCGGGCCTAACGGCAACTTCACCCAGAAGGACACGGCTTCGGCGCAGGCTTTGCAGGCGGCCTATCTCGACTTGCTCGAAGAGCGCTGCGACGTGGCGGTCGCGGGCGGCTACGATTCGCTGGCCACGCCCGGAAACTTCCTGGCCTATGAACAGGCCGGACTGCTCTCGCATGCCGATCCGGCGGAAGCCTACCGGCCGTTCGACACTCAGGCGGATGGGCTGGTGCTGGGCGAAGGCGCGGGATTCCTGGTGTTGGAGAGATGGGAGCACGCCACAGCGCGGGGCGCTACGATTCTGGGCGAATTCCTGGGCGCCGGCTCAGCCATGGGGGCCAGCGAACAATGGCGCCCAGCGTGGACGGCTGAAACCATCTGTCAGGCCGCCCGCCAAGCCATGGGCGATGCGCGCCCCGATTTTGTGGTGGCCTCCGGCCTGGGCACGGTGGCGGAAGACCGCGCCGAGGCCGCCGCCCTTGCAGCCATGGTGGGGCGCCGCACGCCTGTAACCGCCTTGAAGAGCCAGACCGGTTACATGGGCGCGGGCACGGCGGCCGCCGAAATCGGACTGGCGCTGTTGTGCGCGCGCCAGGGTTTCGTGCCGGCCATCGCCCGTCATACCCAAACCGGCCCCGCCGGCGCGCTGGATCTGGTAAGCGGCGGCGCGCGGCCTCTGGACCAGCCCGAGCCGCTGGGTCTGTTCCTCTCCTGCTCATGGGGAGGCGCTGTGGCGGCATTGGCTGCCCGCGCCATTCGCGTGTGAGGAAAATCGTGACAAAGAAACAACCAGCCCCCGGCCCTTTTTGGTTCGCGTGCGCGTTAGCCGCGCTGGGTGTGGCGCCCGCGCACACGCAGACTGCTTACACTGAAACCGTGCTGCACAGTTTCGCAAGCCCGCCGAAGGGCGCGAACCCTTTCTCTGGCGTCATCCGCGACGCGGCGGGTAACCTCTACGGCACCACCTCTGCCGGCGGCACGGCAGACCAGGGTGTAGTGTTCAAGGTCGATCCGGCTGGCCGCCAGTCGGTGCTCTACAACTTCACGGGCGGAGCAGACGGAGCCGACCCGCATGCAGGCGTCATCCGCGACGCGGCTGGAAACCTCTACGGCACTACCGTCTTCGGTGGCACGGCCAACTCCGGCGTCGTGTTTAAGGTGGACACGTCCGGCCAGGAAACGGTGCTCTATTCCTTCACGGGTGGGGCGGACGGAGGGTTCCCTTTAGCCGGAGTGATCCGCGACTCGGCCGGCAACCTGTATGGGACCACTCCCAATGGCGGATCGGGTTTCGGCGCCGGCGTGGTTTACAAGCTGGATGCGGCCGGCCAGGAGACCGTGCTATACGCCTTCACTGGCGGCGCCGATGGCGGCGGCCCCGCGGCAGGCGTCATCCGCGACGCGGCCGGCAACCTCTATGGGACTACCGACGCAGGCGGCATCGGCGGCCAGACGGGCAATGGCGTGGTCTACGAGCTGGATCCCGCCGGCCACCAGACCGTGCTGTTCAGCTTCCCAGGGGCCGAGGGGGACGCATCTAACTCCGGCGTCATCCGTGACTCGGCCGGCAACCTCTACGGGACCACTTTCCAGGGCGGATTGGCGAACTCGGGCGTCGTGTACAAGCTGGATACAGCCGGCCAGGAGACGGTCCTATACAGCTTCACCGGCGGCGCCGATGGCGACGGCCCTCCCTCTGGTGTGATCCGCGACGCGGCCGGCAACCTCTACGGAACCACGTCCGCCGGTGGGACAGCGAACGCGGGTGTAGTGTACGAGTTGGATTCGGCCGGCCGGTTGACCGTCCTCTACAGCTTCACCGGCGGCGCCGGCGGCAGCGGCCCCGAAGCGGGTGTAATCCAGGACCCGGCAGGCAACCTCTATGGGACCACGCTCTATGGAGGAACGGCGCCGGGCTACTCGGGTATTGGCGTCGTATTCAAGGTGGACACGGCTAACCGGGAAACGGTGCTTTACAGCTTCCCGGGCGCCGATGGGAGCGGCCCCATCGCCGGCGTGATCCGCGACGCATCGGGCAGCCTATACGGAACTACCAACGGCGGCGGTGCATCGAGTGCGGGCGCCGTGTACAAGCTGGACCCATCCGGCCGCGAGACGGTTCTATACAGCTTCACCGGCGGCGCCGACGGAGGCAGCCCTGAGGCTGGCGTGATCCGCGACTCGTCCGGTAACTTCTACGGCACTACTTACTCTGGCGGCACAGCCGGCTACGGCGTGGTGTATAAGCTGGATCCGGCCGGCCTGGAGACGGTCCGTCATAGCTTCACGGACGTAATCGACGGCGCATTTCCCAAGGCCGGTGTGATCCGCGATCCCGCCGGCAACCTGTACGGAACTACATTCAGCGGCGGACCGGCAAATGCCGGCACGGTGTTCAAGGTGGATGCGGCCGGCAACGAAATTACGCTCTATGATTTCTTGGGCAGAGCGGATGGGAGCAACCCCACGGCCGGTGTGATCCGCGATGCGGCGGGTAACCTTTACGGGACCACTTACCATGGCGGCGCGGCCAACGCGGGAGTAGTATATGAACTCAGTCCGTACAGTGGGATGAAGGTGCTGTATAGCTTCACAGGTGGCGCCGATGGCGGCAATCCCTACGGCGGCGTGATCCGCGATTCGGCTGGCAACCTCTACGGGACCACTTACTATGGCGGCGCAGGTTACGGTAATGGGGTGGTATACAAACTGGATACCGCCGGCCATGAAACCGTGCTCTACAGCTTCACCGGTGGCGCCGATGGACGCTTCCCCCAAGCCGGCGTGATCCGTGACGCAGCCGGCAACTTCTACGGCACGACTCTCGAAGGCGGCGCCGGCTTCGGCGTCGTTTTCAAGCTGGACACCGCCGGAAAAGAGACCGTGCTGTACACCTTCGCGGGCTTTAGCGGGTTGAACCCTTCCGGAGGAGTCGTCGCCGACCCGGCCGGCAATCTCTACGGCGTCACCCGCCAGGGCGGCACGGCGAACCAAGGCGTGGTGTTCGAACTCACGCCGTAGCGATGCACGGAACAGGGCGGTTCCGCGAATCCGGGTGTGGTGTATCGACTGGATACCGCCGGCCGCCAGACCGTGCTGTACAGCTTCATCGGCGGCGCAGACGGCGCAAACCCTTACTGCGGTGTGATCGTCGACCTGGCCGGCAACCTCTACGGGACTACCGACTACGGCGGTGCAACCAACTAGGGAGTCGTGTATAAGCTGGAGCCATCCGGACAGGAGACCGTGCTCTACACATTTACAGGCGGGATCGATGGAGGCTACCCCTACGCCGGTGTAATCCGCGACGCGGCGGGCAATCTCTATGGGACCACTCTGGTAGGGCGGCGCCATGCGCCGCCAGGGGCTTTAGCGCCGCCGCGGCGAGCGAAGCTCGCCTCTGGCCGCTAGCCATCCTCCTATACCCGCTGGTACCCGCGCTAGATCCGCTCCCCCTCGTTTCGTGTACGCCGCCATCGCCCGCCGATGCTAGAATCCTCATCAACGGGCTCATATATGCTGACTGAAACACGCACCGCGGTATCGCGAGATTCCTCCATCGCCGGCATGATCGCCGCCCAACCCCACGACGCCCTGGCGCTGGCCGCCAGTTCCTTCCGTTTGAGTTACGGCCAGCTCAACGAGCGCGCCGGGGGCCTGGCGCAAGGGCTGCAGTTGCTGGGCGTGGGACCCGACGTTCCCATCGCCGTCTACGCCGATCGCACGCCCGCCGGCGTACTGGCCGCGCTGGCCGTTCTGAAAGCCGGCGCCGGCTACGTCCCGCTCGATCCCGCCGATCCGCCGGAACGTCTGGAATTCATCTTGCGCGACGTGCAGACGCCCTTCGTCCTGGCCGAGCGCGGCATTGCCGGCCGGCTGCCCAGGGGCAGGTGGAAAGTCATCCCCTTGGACGAGGCGCCGCTCCTTTTCAGCACGCCCATGGAAGCGCTCCCCACACCCGCGCCCAACAATCTGGCGTATATCGCCTACACTTCCGGATCCACCGGCCGTCCCCTGGGCGTCGAGATCACCCACGCCAGCCTGCTGAACCTGATCCGTTGGCATCAGCGCGCCTTTGAAGTGACCGCCGCCGACAACGCCAGCCAGATTGCCGCGCCCGGATTCGACGCCGCCGTCTGGGAGATCTGGCCCTACCTGACCGTCGGCGCCAGCTTGCATTTTCCGGCAGCCAACATCGTCCGCGGGGCTCGCCCGCTGCACGAATGGCTGGTCAACGAATACGTCACCATCGCCTACGCGCCCACGGCCCTCGCCGAGAAGTTGATCGCCATGGACTGGCCCTGCCATACCGCCCTGCGCACCCTGCTCACGGGTGGCGACGTGCTGCGGCATTATCCGCCCGCCGGCCTTCCTTTCACGCTGGTCAATAACTATGGTCCGGCCGAAACAGGCGTGGTGGCCACCTCCGGACCCGTGAAGCCGCACGGCAACTGGATGGAGTTTCCGTCCATCGGGCAGCCCATCGACAACGTGCGCGTCTCCATCCTCAACGAGTCCATGGAGCCTGTGCGCAACGGCCACACTGGCGAACTCTACATCGGCGGAGCGGGTCTTGCGCGCGGCTATGTGAACCAACCCGAATTGACCGCGCGCAAATTCGTTCCCGATCCATTCTCCGCGGACCCGCAAGCTCGGCTCTACCGCACCGGCGACCTGGCCCGCCGCTTCTCCGATGGCCAAATCGAATTTGCCGGGCGCATGGACGACCAGATTTCAATCCGCGGCTTCCGCGTCGAGCCGTGCGAAATCGAAAGCGCGCTGAACGCCCATCCGCGGATCGAAAACAGCGTGGCGATCGCGCGGGAAGATGCGCCCGGCCAACGGTGTCTGGTCGCCTATGTGGTGCCGGCCGATGATGGAGTTGACGGTGCGCCGTCCGCCGACGAGATGACTGCCTGGCTCGGCGAGCGCCTTCCCGAATACATGCGGCCATCTGCGATCGTCAGTCTGCCCGAGTTGCCGCTCACACCCAAAGGTAAGGTGGATCGCGCCGCGCTCCCCGCGCCGCGCAGTGAGTCGGGACCGATGGCCTGCACCACCGTCGAGGCGCGTCTGGCGCACATCCTGGCTTCCGTCGGGGAACTCGATGGCAACCCGATTCTGGCCGCGCTGGTGCTCGATCGTGTGCGGCAGGTCTTCGGCGTCGCGCTCACCCCGGACCAACTGTTCGAAGCGCCGGCAGTTTCCGCGCTCGCCGCCGAAATCGAGCGCGGGCAGATGTCGCCTTCGAAGTAAAACCTCGGACAAAATCTTTTGTCTTCGGACTTCTGACTTACGACTTCTTCCGACTTCCCGGTCGTTGGGAGTGCCTGTGAATTCTCGGAGTATCGCCTCCGTCCGGGAGCCGCCCGCCGACGGTGGCGGCGTTAGCGAGAACACCGCACCGCAACCGCCCTAACCACATTCAGCGCCAGTTCCGCTTCCGGCCTCGCGCCCGGCGTGCCGGCATATACACGCGCCCGCCCTCAGCCGTTAAATCGCTTGACCTCCGTCCTATGGCGGCACGGCGAATCGGCGGCAGGCCCGCGGGATCGCGAGTAAGCCAAATGTGGTAAGCGTTACAAGTAGGTGTACAATATTCACCCAAGCCGAGTGACACCAAGGTAGACTGGTGGTGTCGAGCCCGGTCGATCCGCGGTATGTCTGTCTTTGAAAGAGAGAAAATAAAGTGAACTTCCCAACTCCACCTAAGATTTTCGTCACCTTACCATTGCTGCTCGCGGGCGTGTTGTCCCTGCCTGCGGTAGCACCAGCGGACGAATTTCCGCTGAATAAACTCCAACGCAACGGAAGCGCGATCCTGAACAATTTCGGGCACATCACCTTGACAACCAATCTGAATGAGGCGGGCAGCGCCTTCATTTTTAAGCCCTATCAGTTCGGTCCCACCGGCAAGTTCTTCGTTTCCTTCGTTTACCATGCCCAGCCTTACTCCACCTCGCCGCCCGCCGATGGGCTCGCGTTAATTGTGGAGAACACTGGCTCGGGTCCAGCCTACATTGGTCTCGCGGGATCGGGCCTCGGGTTCTTCACTCAAACTGCGATTCCCGCTATCGCCGTCACCCTCGATTATTACAGCAATGAGATCACTGGAAGCCCGGCCGGCACTTTGGCTATTGCCTCTCCGGCCGGTGTTGACTTAGCGCAGATTATTCCGGCGATTCCCGTGTTTGGTGGCAGCGGGAACGCGGGTATGCGGTACGTATGGGTGGCCTACAGCAACGCCACTAATGTGATGGCCATCTATTATTCGGACACATCCACTAGGCCCGCGACGCCAACCCTGGAAATGACACTGCCTCAGGATATCTCGTCTCTTTGCGACGGGCAGATCTACCTGGGCTTCTCCGGCGGCACGGGAGCATTGGATTCCATTCAATCCCTGGACTTCCTGGGAGTAGACGTTTCGAACGACGATCAATAGCAGGTGGGGGGCGGGCTTGAGCCCGCGCGGGGCTTTAGCCCCGCTCTGGGTGGGCGTGGCGCGTCTAACTCTACGCATCCGAGCGCACGCTTGGTGCGCCACCTACATGACGTGCTATGGGTGTCCCGAAATTTGCGAAGGTGCGCCGAGTCCTATTCGAGCCGGCGCCCTAGCGCCTCGATCCGCGTCAGCCAGTCATTGAAATGCGGACGCTCGGCGCGGATCCGGGCCAGTCCGATTTCCAGTATCGCGAGCGCTCCCAGCAGCGGCTTCTGGTACCCAGGCACGAGCGCCTCCACGCGCTTCGAAGGCGCGGTAACCGGGGAATCGTCGATTGCCCCAATTCCGTGTAGCCCGGGCATTAAGATTCCACCCGCCCAGCGGGATTCCGCGCCGGTCCGACGCTAGATCCATGCACACACCCGCTCCGACTCGAGCCAAACCTGATCCGTACCCCGGCATTCGCATTCAAAGCCGAATTTCCGCCGCCCTGCAATCGCATCCCGTCACCGACGCCATATCCCGTTCTGCAAGGCGGCAAACCCGATGATTCCACGTGTGCTACCGAAAGTCGGCTTCGTTCTAAGGTTCGTTTGTTCAAAAAAACTTCCCAGCACGCACAAACCTGCCCAATTCCGCACAACTTTCCATATCCTCACCCAATCCCGATCCCCTGTCTCCCCGCCCCGCGCCGCGCTACAGTATTACATGGCCCGCACCCTCCGGCCCTAATTCCATGACGAACAGGCCCGCATGACACCCGAAGAAATCGAAGCTATCGTTGGCGGATACCACGGCGACCCCTTCCGCATCCTCGGCCCCCACGGCGTCCGCAAACGCGGCGGCCAGCCCCGCTGGGAAGTCCGCGCCTTTCTGCCCCAAGCCGCATCCGCTACGCTGCGCATCGGCGACCAGGTGCACCCCATGGAGAAGACCCACGATGGCGGCTTCTTCTGCACCACCCTACCCGGCACGCCCGGCAAGTATCTGGTCCAGGCCAAGCTCTACGACGGCCCCACCATCGAGTTCGAAGATCCCTACCGTTTCGGACCGCTCATCACCGATTTCGAACTGCACCTGCACACCGAAGGCACGCATTACGAAGCCTATCGCATGCTGGGCGCGCATCTGGCCGAAGCCGATGGCGTGAAAGGCGTGCGCTTCGCCGTGTGGGCCCCCAACGCCGAAAGCGTGACGGTGGCCGGCGAGTTCAACCAGTGGGACACGCGCCGCCATCCCATGCGCCGCCGCAATGGCGGAGTCTGGGAGATTTTCATCCCCGAGCTGGGCGCCGGCACTTCCTACAAGTACAACGTGCGCTCGCGCTTCGCCGCCTATCAGCAGCTTAAGGCCGACCCCTACGCCTTCGAAAGCGAGGTCCCGCCCAAGTCCGCCTCCGTCGTTTGGAATATCGAAAAGTATGACTGGCAGGACGCCGCCTGGATGGAAGAGCGCGGCCGCACCGACTGGCTCAAAGCGCCCGTCTCCATTTACGAACTGCACATCGAATCCTGGATGCGCGGCCCGCAGGGACAGTTCCTCAGCTATCGCGAGCTGGCCGTGAACCTGGTCGAATATGTGAAGCGCATGGGCTACACGCACATCGAGCTGCTGCCCATCATGGAGCATCCCTTTTCCGGCTCCTGGGGCTATCAGGTCATCGGTTACTTCGCGCCTACCTCGCGTTTCGGCACGCCCGAAGACTTCATGTATCTAGTGGACCGCTGCCACCAGGAAGGCATCGGCGTGCTGGTCGATTGGGTGCCCGCGCACTTCCCCCGCGACGCGCACGGCTTGGTCTACTTCGATGGCACCGCGCTCTACGAACATGCCGACCCGCGCAAGGGCGAGCAGAAGGATTGGGGCACGCTCATCTTCAACTACGGCCGCAACGAGGTGCGCTCGTTCCTGATTTCCAACGCCATGTTCTGGCTGAAGAAGTACCACATCGACGGCCTGCGCGTGGATGCGGTCGCCTCCATGCTCTATCTCGATTACTCGCGCAAGGCCGGCGAATGGGTGCCCAACCAGTACGGCGGCAACGAAAACCTGGAAGCCATCGACTTTATCCGCCGCTTCAACGAACTGGCGCACACCGTGCCCGGCGCCATCACCATCGCCGAAGAATCCACCGCGTTTCCGGGCGTCTCGAAGCCGGTCTATCTCAATGGCTTGGGCTTCACCATGAAGTGGAACATGGGTTGGATGCACGACATGCTCAACTACTTCAGCCAGGACCCGGTTTATCGCAAGTATCATCACAACAACATCACTTTCAGCATGTTGTACGCTTTCACGGAGAACTTTGTGCTGCCCATTTCGCACGACGAAGTGGTCCATGGCAAGCGCTCGCTGCTCAACAAGATGCCCGGCGACGAGTGGCAAAAGTTCGCCAACGTGCGCGCCTTCCTGGCATATATGTACGCGCATCCCGGCAAGAAGCTGCTCTTCATGGGACAGGAGATCGGCCAGCGCGAGGAGTGGAACCACAACGTCGGCCGCCCCTGGGATGTGCTGACGTTCGATTACCACCGCAAGCTGCAATTCCTGGCGGAGGAGCTGAATCGCTTCTATCAGGCCAACCCGGCCCTCTATCAGGTGGACTTTCATTACGCGGGCTTCGAGTGGGTGGACTTTCGCGACGTGGAACACTCCGTCATCTCGTTCCTGCGCCGCGCGGAGGACCCGAATAATTTCCTGCTGTTCTGCTGTAACTTCACGCCCGTGGTCCACGAGCGCTACCTGATCGGCGTGCCTGAGGCAGGCGTCTATGAAGAGGTACTTAACACCGACTCCCACTTATTCGGCGGCAGTAACTTAGGTAACGCCGGATGGGTAGCGTCAAGGCCCGTGGCGCAACACAATCGCCCGCAAAGCATAAGTGTCACCCTGCCCCCGCTGGCAGTAATAGCCTTTAGGAAAAGGTAAGTGGGGCAGGCTCGTAGCCTGCGGCGGCCTCGTAGGCCGCCAACTTCTATGACCATGTTACTTATCTTCTTAACCTGCACAACTATGGCGATAGCCGCCAACCTATCCCCAGCCAACTGGCCCCCCGCCGCCAAAGCCCAAGCCGAAGCTCAGGAACAAACCGTCTTCCCCTCAAAAATCCGGCCCGTCGAAGGCCGCTCCGCCCTTATATCCGCCACACTCTCCCCCCTCGCCATCCGCGCCGGCATCGAATCCCTGAAGCAGGGAGGCACCGCGGCCGATGCCGCGTCAACCATTGCCTTAACCCAAATCGTCACCGCCCTGGGCTCCTACGTCTCCTACGCAGGAATCCTGCAGCTTGTCTACTACGACAGTCACACGCACAAGCTCTACTCCCTGGACGCCGGCTGGAACTCCTATCTGGGCGAAACGAAGCCGGCCACCATCCCCACAAACGAAGCAGCCCCCGGAGCGGAGGGTCGCAAAACTCTCGTCCCAGGATTCATGGCCGGCATCGAAGCCATGCACAAACGCTTCGGGCGATTGCCGTTCGCCAGCCTCTTCCAACCCGCCATCTGGTACGCCGAAAACGGTGTCACGGTCTCCAAACTCCTGGGCAATTACTTTCCCACCCGCGAGCAATATCTTGTCCGCACCCAGGAAGGCCGCGACTTTCTGCATCAGGCCGTCGCCGATCGCATACCCAAATCGGGCGACCGTTTCGTCCAGGCCGGTCTGGCCCACACGCTGCGTGCCGTCGCGCAACACGGCGCGGCTTACATGTACACCGGCGAGTGGGGCCGCGCTTTCGTCGAAGCCGTGCGCCGCGAAGGCGGCCAGGCATCCCTCGAAGACATGCGCCGCTACCGCCCAGTATGGGACGAGCCGCGCAGCACCACGTTCCTCGATCGCACCGTCTACGCGCCCTCCGGCGCCAACGAGGGCGGCCGGCAGATCCTCGAAGCCTTAAACCTGATCGAAGAAATGAAACTCGACCGCGCCCAGCCCTACTTCAAAGACTGGACCACCTTCCGCGATCTCTCCGCGCTGCTCCAATTCGTCGAGCTCGGCCCGTACAGCCGCGGCGTAGCCGCCGAGCTCCGTCGCCAGCATGGCCTCCAGGAAATCAATCCGCCCCGTCATAGCGCCGCCATCGTCGTCGCCGATCGATACGGCAATGTCGCCGCCCTGGTACACAGCATCAACACAGTGAATTGGGGCACCACGGGAATCGTCGTCGGCGGCATACCGGTTCCCGATCCCGCCGGCTTCCAACAATCGATCCTGGCCGCCATCCATCCGGGCGATCGCCTGCCGAACGACATGGCGCCCGTCATCGTGATGCAGGATGCCAAGCCGGTCATGGCCATCGCGTCGGTAGGCAGTTCGCTGCTCGCCGAGACCGTGCGCATCCTGCTCGGCACGTTCGGCAATCGCCTCGATCTGCAAACGGTCATGGAAGCGCCGCCGCTGCTCTACAACTACCACGCCCCCAAAGCCGGCGAAACCGCCCTGCATCGGACGCAGTTTCTCCCGGAAGGCGCCTACCCGCCGGATTTTCTCAAGAACCTCGCAGCCGCCGGAATCAAGACCGAGAGCAAATCGAGGCTCGACGTACTTATACTCAAGGGAACCGCGGTAGTCGGCGCGGTGAACGCGGAGACCGGCGCCTGGCGCGCCATCGAGACGCCGGCGCTCTTCGGCTTTGCGGACGCTTACTGACAAACAGACATGCCACAACGATACGACGCCATCATCATAGGCGGCGGCCACAACGGCCTGGTCACCGCCGCTTATCTCGCGCGCGCCGGCCGCAAGACCCTGGTCCTCGAGCGCCGCGAGTTAGTCGGCGGTTGCGCCGTCACCGAAGAGATCTGGCCGGGCTACCGCGTTTCCACCGCATCTTATCTGACAAGCCTTCTCCAGGAGCGCATCATCCGCGATCTCGACCTGCCGCGCTTCGGCTATCAAGTGGATGCCAAAGATCCCGCCTTCTTCTCTCCCTTCCCCGACGGCCGCTGCTTCTTCATGTGGCAGGATGGCCGCAAGACGCTGGAAGAAATCGCGAAATTTTCCAAACACGACGCGGAAGTCTATCCCGCCTTCGAGGCGCAGCTCGAGCGCCTCTCCCAGGTGGTCGAGTCTCTCCTGCTTACCACCCCGCCGCAATTCCCGCCGCGCGGAGTGGGCGACCTGATCGAACATCTCAAACTCGCCGGCCGTCTGCGCAAGCTGGCGCCCGCCGATATCGTCGCGCTGGTCAAGATCTTCACCCAAAGCGCCGCTGAGTTACTAGATGAGTGGTTCGAATCGCCGGAGCTGAAAGTCACTCTGGCCACCGACGGCGTGATCGGCGCCAACGGCGGCCCGCGCTCCCAAGGGACGGCCTATATCCTGATGCATCATGTGATGGGCAGCGTGGCCGGGCATCGCGGATTGTGGGGCTTCGTGCGCGGCGGCATGGGCGCGGTCTCCGAGGCCATCGCCAGTGCTGCGCGCAGCCACGGGGCGGTCGTTCGCACCAACGCGGCGGTCGAAAGAATCCTCGTCCGCGAAGGCCGCGCCCGCGGCGTGGTTTTGGCAGGCGGCGAGGAAATCGAAAGCACCGTGGTCGCCTCCAATCTCGATCCGCACGTCACCTTCCTGCGGCTGCTCGACGAGCCCGCCCTGCCGCCGGATTTCGTCACATCCATTCGCCGGTTTCGCACCGAAGGCACGTCCTGCAAAATCAACTTCGCCTTATCCGGCCTCCCGGAATTCAGCGCCATGCCCGGCGCGCCCGGCCCCCAGCATCGCGCCACCATGCACATCTGCCCAGACATAGATTACATCGAGCGCGCCTGGGACGACGCCAAGTATGGCCGCCCGTCCGATCGCCCCATGCTGGAGTTGACCATCCCGACCATGTACGATCCGTCGCTCGCGCCTCCCGGCAAGCACATCATGGGCATCTTTCTGCAGTACGCGCCCTACACCTTGCGCGATACCACCTGGGACGAAGCCCGCGAGCCGTTCTACAACCGCGTGGTGGAACTTATCGAGGAGTACGTGCCTAACATTCGCTCGATTATTATCGACAAGCAGGTGCTCACGCCGCTCGACCTGGAACGCCGCTTCGGCATCACCGGCGGCAACATTTTCCACGGCGAAATGGCCCTCGATCAAATGTTTGTCATGCGCCCCGTAGCCGGCTATGCGCGTTACCGCACGCCGATCCCCGGCCTCTATTTATGCGGCTCCGGAGCCCACCCCGGCGGCGGAGTGATGGGCGCGCCGGGTTACAACGCCGCCCGCGAAATGCTGAAAGACCGCGTCTGACTCCCGTGTGGGGCAGGCGTCTACGCCTGCGGCGGGTCTCCAGACCCGCCGGGAGGCGAGCTACGCTCGCCAGGAGCGGTTCTAGAGAACCCGCGCAGGACTGGAGTCCTGCCCCACTTGAGCGGCGAGCTAAGCTCGCCTAAGAGCGGGCCTGCGAGGCCCGCGCAGGCTGCTAGCCGGCTGCGAGCCTGCCCCACGAAGCGCGCTATCATTAACCAATCCGAGGAGTGTGACATGTCTGTAGCCGCCCGTGGTGTAATCGTTGTCTCGCTTTCTCTTTTCTTTCTGCAAGCCCAAGATCCTCCGCCCACACTCGAACCCCCTGCCGGCGCGGAGACCGGCGCAGCAAGCCGGCTGCCGCCCGGCTCGTCGCAGCAGCCGCAGGCCTACGACAAGGTAATCACCAAAGACGCTAAGTCGAAGGTCGGCATATTCACCGTACACGAGGTCAAGGAAAAATACTACTACGAGATTCCCAAGACCGAGCTGAACAAAGAGTTTCTCTTCACCACGCAGATTGCCCGCACCACCCTGGGCGTGGGCTATGGCGGCCAGTTTGTATCCGAGCGGGTGGTCCGCTGGGAGCGCCATGCCAACAAAATCAACCTCCGCGAAGTGAATTACGAAGTCGTGGCCGATCCGAAAACGCCTATCTCGCTGGCCGTAAAGGCCGCCAATAACGACACCATCGTCATGAGTTTTCCGATCGCCGCCTTCGGCAAAGAGCCGGGCAAGGAATCCGCCAAAGACAAGGACAAAGACAAAGACAAAGACGCCGACGCGGAAAAAGAGGAGAGCAAAGACGAGCAGCCAGCCGAAAAGCCAGCCGACAAGCCGGCCAAAGACACCGCCTCGAAGCCGGCCGGCGCCAAAGACCCGGCCAAGAAGACCGCGCGGCCCGAACCTAAAGAATATAAGGAAACCGGCAACGAGCCTTCCATCATCGTCGATGTCACGCGCCTGTTTACCAGCGATGTCTTCGAACTGAGCGCCCGCCAGCGCCTCAACGCCAGTACCATGGACGCCAGCCGTTCGTATGTCGAACGCATCTCGCCGTACCCGGAAAATATCGAAGTGGAATCCACCCACACCTACACCCGTATGGCGACGCCCGCCGGCGCCGTGCGCACGGAGAATCCGCTAACCGCCGGAGGCATGCGGCCCGGCAGCGCCACTGTGGTGCTGCATCACAGTATGGTGAAATTGCCCGAGCATCCCATGACGCCGCGCCTGTTCGACGAGCGCGTAGGCTACTTCTCCGTGCGCCAGATCGATTACGGCCGCGACGAACAGCGCGCCCCCAAGCGCACCTACATCACCCGCTGGCGCCTGGAGAAAAAGGACCCCAGCGCCGCCCTTTCCGAGCCCGTGAAGCCTATCGTCTATTACATCGATGCAGCCACGCCTTCCAAGTGGGTGCCCTACATGAAGGCGGGTGTGGAAAGCTGGCAGAAGGCCTTCGAGGCGGCCGGCTTCAAAAATGCGATCGTCGCCAAACCCGCTCCCACCGCCGCGGAGGACCCCAACTTCAGCCCCGAGGATGTGCGCTACTCGGTGATCCGCTGGCTGCCTTCCACCATCGAAAATGCCGTGGGGCCGCACGTCTCCGATCCGCGCACCGGCGAGATCCTGAACGCGGACATCCAGTTCTATCACAACGTAATGAACCTGCAGCGCGATTGGTATTTCCTGCAAGTCGGCCCCCTCGATCCGCGCGCGCAGAAGCTGCCCCTCCCCGACGATCTCATGGGCCGCCTCATCCAATTCGTCTGCGCGCACGAAGTCGGCCATACCCTCGGCTTCCAGCACAATATGAAAGCCAGTTCCCTCTATCCGCAGGAGAAGGTGCGCGACAAAGAGTGGGTCAAGAAAATGGGCCACACGCCGTCCATCATGGATTACTCGCGCTTCAACTATGTGGCGCAACCCGAGGATGGTATCGATGTGGCCGATCTGGTGCCCACCGTGGGACCATACGATGTCTGGGCCACGCGATGGGGTTATGCGCCGATCGCGGCTGCCCAAACTGCCGATGACGAAAAGCCCACGCTCGACGAATGGGCGCGCGAACAGGATCGGACACCCTGGTTCCGCTTCTCTACGCCGGGCGCGGCCGGTTCCGATCCGGGCGAACTGACCGAAGCCGTAGGGGATGCCGATGCGCTGAAATCCACCGCGCTGGGGGTCAAGAACCTGCAGCGCGTGGCGCGCATGATGCTCACCGCTACCACCACCCAGAAGGGCGATCCCTACGAAGATTTGTCCGAGCTGTATGGTCGCATGCTCGGCCAATGGACCCTGGAGATGAATCATGTCGCCGCGCTGGTGGGCGGGCTCGAGTCCCAACAGAAAAACATCGGGCAGGAGGGCGTGATCTTCACTCCGGTGGCCGGCGCGCGCCAGGCAGCCGCGGTGGCGTTCCTCAACGACAACGCCTTCGCCACGCCCAAATGGGCCATCGATAAGGATATTTTGCGCCGCATCGAGCCTCTCGGCGCGATCAGCCGGGTAGGCAACGCGCAGCGCTCCGTGATGGCTAATCTGTTGAGCGGCGCGCGCTTCGCGCGGCTCATCGAGCAGGATGCGCTGGATGGCTCCGCGGCCTACAAGCCCGCCGATTTCCTGGCCGCCGTGCGGCACGGCGTCTGGCGCGAGATCGAAAGCCCGCCGGCGCCTATCGACGCCTACCGGCGGCAATTGCAGCGCAGCTATCTTGACTTGGCAAATACCAAGATCAACGGACCCGCTGCGACGCTCCCCGCCGGGTTGCCCGCCGGCTTCCCCGTGGCGATCTTCGCCTCAAGCGGAGACGAAAAGCCGTTCTACCGCGCCGAGCTGCGCGCCTTGAATACGTCGATTACAGCCACGCTGGCCCGCACCACGGATCGCACTACGCGGGTCCATTTGGAGGGCGCCCGCGACCAGATCGCCCGGATTCTCGATCCCAAGTTCAATCCCACGCAAGGGGCGGGTGGCGCGGAGATCCGCATTTTCGGAGAGCAGTGGGAAGATCGGCGGGCCGACCCCTGGCAGCCCACCGAGGATTGCTGGCCGGACTACGAAATCAAGCCGTAAACCCCGTGGGGCAGGCTCGCAGCCTGCGCGGGCCTGGCAGGCCCGCTGTTCGGCGAGCGAAGCCTAAACTTCGCCGCCATCCCGCCGATCTTAGGTGCAGAGCGATGAACGCGACCAAGAAAATCAGTGTAAGACTGCTGCTGGCCTTCGCTACGGTGCTGGCTTTGGTGCTGGGATTAAGCTATTCCTCCCTCACCGCTATCGGGGGGCTGGGCACCGCCTTGGATGCAGCCATCAACGGGACGGCGAAAAAGCTGCGGCTGGTTGGAGAACTACAGGCCGGTTTCCAGGAGATGCGCGCCGACGCGGGTAAGGTGGAGATCTCGCTGACCAACACCATCATCGGCCGGCTGGATACGCGCCAGGGCAGCGCCACGTCCACGTGCGGCACTTGCCACACCCAGGACAGCGTAGACACCCAGAGACAACAGTTCGAAGCCGTGGCTACCCGGCTGGGAGCGCTGGTGGCGCAGTTGCGCCCTTTGGTCGCCGGCGCCTCGGGGAAGCAAGCTGTGCAGACCATGGAAGCCGGAGTCGCGGCATGGCTGGCGCTTTACCAGGAGTACCTGAAACTCATGGCCGGACACGATTACACGGCGGCCCATGAGATCATGCTGGATAAGATCTATCCTCTGATTGAGACCATGGATAAGGCCGCCAATTTGCTTGCGGTCCAGCAGCAGGAACTCTTGGACGCGTCCGGCCGGGACTCTCAGGCGCGCGTATCCGGCAGCCGCGTGGTTGCGTACGTTCTTATCGCCCTATGCCTCCTGGCGGGGTGCGCAGTGCAGTGGATCGTGCGCGGGGTAAATCGAGTCTTGCGCCAATTCGCCGGTGATATGGCGGCCATGAGCGGCCAAGTGACCGATGCTGCTCGCCAGCTTGACGCCAGCAGCCAGTCTCTCGCCCAGGGCGCCAGCGAGCAAGCCGCCTCATTAGAGGAAACCTCGGCCTCCACGGAGCAGGTGCACTCGACGACACGCAGCAATGCCGGGCATTGCCAAACCGCGTCGCGGGCCACCGAGCAGGTCAACCAGCAGGTCGGCGAGGCGAACCAAAGTCTGGGACAGATGATCGAGTCCATGCGCGCCATCAACGTCTCCAGCGCCAAGATCTCACAGATCATCAAAGTGATCGATGAAATTGCGTTTCAAACCAATATCCTGGCGTTGAATGCCGCGGTGGAAGCCGCGCGCGCCGGCGAAGCGGGCATGGGTTTCGCGGTCGTGGCCGATGAGGTCCGCAACCTGGCGCAACGCTCCGCCCAAGCCGCCCAGGACACTGCCACATTGATTGAGGAATCGATTACGCGGTCACGCGAAGGCACCGCCAAGTTGGATCAGGTCGCCGAGGCCATCCGCGCCATCACGGAAAGCGCTGCCCAAGTGAAAGGATTGATCGGTCAAGTCAATACCGGCGGGCAGGAGCAGTCCAAAGGCATCGAGCAGATCGCACGCGCGCTGGTCCAAATCGACCAAGTGACCCAAACCACCGCTGCGAATGCCGAAGAGAACGCTGCCGCAGGCAAGCAACTGTGCGCCCAATCCGAAGCCCTGAGGAGCGTTGCGGAAAAGCTCTCGGCGCTGGTTTAAAGAAGTTTTCAGCCAGCATTCAGTTCCACCCCCGGCCGTTGTCCCGAGATCTGAAAGCTGAAAGCTGATAGCTTCTTCTTCCTACACGCTAAACGAGCTGCCGCAGCCGCACGTCGACTTCACTTGCGGATTGCTGAACTTGAACCCGGAGCCTTCCAGCGTCTCCACGTAGTCCACTTCAGCCCCGTCCAGGTACAGCAGGCTGGCCTGGTCCACGAAAACCTTCAGGCCCCCAAAACTGTAGGTCTTGTCCAGCATGTTGGGCTGATTCTCGAAAGCCATCGAATAGCTGAAGCCAGAGCATCCCCCGCCCACCACCGCGATGCGCAGCCCGGCCGGCTTGGGTTCCTGCGAATCCAAAATCTCCCGCACCTTGCCGACTGCCTTCTCCGTCAATTGCACCATAGAAGTCCTAACTCCTCGTTGAAAACTTGTCCCGCTACGCCTGCCATTATACCCGACCCGGATCGGAACCGCCAACTAAATGGATGTGCCACAGGCTCTTAAGTTGCGGGAATCTGCTATTTTTGGGGTGGGAACTTGAAACCGCGGATCAACGATCCGCGTCGGAATCGTTGTATGGGTACACTGAGCGGCGCATTGCCCCTCCCCGTCTTCGGTACCGGGATTGCGACGAAAACTCGAGTGGATTACCTCAACACCCAGGAAGGGGCATTGGTCCGCCGCGCGCAGTCGGGCGAAGAGGCGGCTTTCCGCGAAATCGTGGAGAAGTATCAATCCAAGGTATTCTCCATCATTCACGGCATCGTGCGCCAGCGCAACGACGTGGAAGATATTGCGCAGCAAGTGTTTGCCAAGGTTTACGTATCTATCCGGAATTTCGACTTCCGCAGCTCCCTGATTACCTGGATCTATAAGATCACGGTGAACGAATGCTTCGACTACTTGCGCAAGAAGAAAGTGCGGAAGCTGGTATACGAAAGCGATTTGAGCGAAGACGAAGTGCGCCGCGTGGAGAACGCCGATCCCGCCATTGATCGCCAGCCGGCGGCGGACGTGAATCTGGCGCGCCGGGATTATGTTCTGAAACTCCTCAGCCGGGTATCGGAAGAGGAACGTATGTTATTGATGATGAAGGAGGTTGAAGGACATTCGGTGGAGGAACTGGCGGCCATGACGGGGATGAACGAGAACACCATCAAGGTGAAATTGTTCCGGGCTCGCCAGAAACTAGTGAAGGCGGCGCAGCGTCTGGATAGATCTCCCGGCTTGGTCGCCGGGTAGACCACGTAGAACAGGCTTCAGCCGGTTTGGTTTGGTTTTGTTTCCCCTGAAGCGGGCAGGCATGAAAAGATCCGCGGGGGCAAGAATGAGAAGTTCGCTATTGTAAGGGAAGAAGGCTATGCACGCGGTAATCATCGACGATCTTGAGGAGTACTTGAGCGGCCAATTGCCGCCGCGCGCTCTCGACCGCTTCCAGGCCCACCTGGAAATTTGCAGCGAGTGCCGCCGGGATGTTGACGAAATCCGGGAGTGTTCCGGGCTGCTTCGTTCGTTGAAGCCTGCCGGCGCGATGGACCCTCCGCCCAGTTTCGTGGCGCAACTCATGCAAACGGTCGCGGAACAGCCCACGCCGTCGTTCTGGAGCGTCTTTGGGGATTTCGCATTTGGACGCCGTGTGGTGTTCGCCTCCTTGTTGACGCTGGCGGTGCTGGGCACCGTCCTGGTGTCGCGCGAGCAAGCTTACGCGCCTAATCCGACCACCCCAGAGGCCGTGATGGCCGACGCCGCAGGCTCTCCGAACGCGGATCAGATGCTGGCGACGCTGGCGAACTATGAGCCATAATCTGCTGGCAAGGCCCACGGCGATCCAATTCTGGGAGTCCCCCAAGTTCGCTGGCGCAGGCGTGTTGTTGTTGGTGTTCCTGTGCGGAGCGGTGGCCGGAGCCGTGGCCATGAACCTGGGCGCGCATAGCATCCTGCATCCGCATCCGTTTTGGGACAATAGCTCCAAGGCCGAATACCTGAAAAGCGTGACCAGACAGCTCGATCTGACGCCCGACCAAGCGGCCCAGATGTCCAGCATTTTGGACGATTTCGCGAAGTATTACCAGACCGTCCTGTCGGATGGCAAAGCCCGCATTTTCAATATCTTGAACGACGAACAGAAACGCAAGTTCGAGAAGATGCTGAAAGAACGTCCGCGCAATTGACCCGTCCCGCCCGACTTCCGCTCCTTGACAGCCGGTCGCTCCGCATCGCAAGATTCCTCTATGCACACTTTGCAGTCCTATCTGCGAGGCGCCACCCTCGCCGGCCTGGCGGCTTGCCTGATCTCGCCCGCGTGTACTCCCGCCGTGCCGCCCGAAGCCCGGCTCCACCGCATGGGCGAGCGCGTCACCGTAGGCTCGCTGGTTTACAACGTCTTCGAAGATCAGTGGAAAGCTCAACTGGGGCGGGACTCCGATAGCCGCGTGCCCAAAGACCGCTTCTTCCTGGTCCGCCTCAGTGTGGTGAACGGCGGCTCCACCGACCTCATGGTCCCCGCGCTGACCCTGGTGGACGATGCCGGCCAGACCTACACCGAGCTCCCCAACGGCGACCAGGTCCCCGAGTGGACCGGTTACCTGCGCCGCGTGAAGCCGGCCGAAACACTGCAAGGCAATGTGGTCTTCGACGTGCCGCCCAAGCACTATCGCTTGCGCGTAGCCGATGAGAACAGCCAGCAGACCCGCGATATCGATATCCCGCTCAACTTCGCCTCGGATGTTCCCGACATGCCCACTCAGCAGTAAAGGATATTAATAAGGGACAATAAGGTATGCTTACCGCGAGCAAGGTTGCAGGTTGTGGGTTATGGATAGCGGCCGCCGCTCTCTGGGGGGCCACCGTCCCCTTGGCCGTGGTGCGGCCTACTGTCTCCGATCGCGATGGCGGCGCCGCCGTGCCCGGCAGCTTCGTGCACGATCCGGGCGAAACCATGTTCTTCAGCTTCCAGGTGGACGGCTTTACCGCCTCTTCCGGCGACCGTGTCCACCTCACTTACAAGCTGGAGGCTTTCGATCCGCACGGTGTGCGCCTCATGGAACCGGTGGCGGCGGAAATCGAAGAAACTCTCGCCCCGGAGGACAAGAACTGGAAACCCACGGTCCGCCATGAAATCGAGATCCCGCCGCTGGCCGAATCGGGCACCTACAAAATCGCCATTTCCGTGGCCGATATCGTCGGCAAAACCACGGCTACGCAAGATGTCCCCTTCGAAGTCCGCGGGCGCCGCGTCGATCCGAGCGACACGCTGGTCATCCGCAATATCCGCTTCTACCACGGGGAGAACGATCGGGAAGCCCTGCCGAAGCCCGTTTACCGGCGCGGCGAGGCCGTCTGGGCACGCTTCGACATTATCGGCTATAAATTCGGCGACGGCAACGCCCTCGATGTCGGCTACGACGTGGCCGTACTGGCGCCTGGCGGCAAAGTCGTGTACTCCCAGCCGCAGGCGGGCGCCGATCACAGCCAGTCGTTCTATCCCAAACGCTACGTGCCCGCCGTCTTTAGCCTGGCCACCAAGTCCGACACGCGGCCCGGTGAGTATGCCGTGTCGATTACCGCACATGACGGCGTAGGCAACCAGACCTTCGAGGCCCGCCAGAGTTTTGCAATCGAATAATAGCGCCTGCCGTCGAATCTATATAATCATGCCAAACAGTCTTGTTCTGGGCGTTCGCCCGATCTCTATCGAAGATGTGGAAGATGTAGCCCGCAGCCAGGCGCGCGTGGAGTTTGCCGAGCCGGCGCGCGCCCGTATCCTGCACGGCCGCGTGAAACTGGAAGAACGCCTGGCCGCGGGCGACCGCATTTACGGCGTCAACACCGGCGTGGGCGGCAACATCAAATTCTCGCTGGACGCCGAGCAAACCGAACGCTTTCAGCACAACCTGATGAGCCACCTTTCCTGCGGCACCGGCGCGCCCTTGGCGCAAGACGTGGTGCGCGCGGCCATGCTGCTGAGGCTTGCGACGTTTTCGCGAGGCTCCTCCGGCGTGCGCTGGGAACTCGTCTCGGCCCTGGAGGAGTTACTGAATCGCGGCATCGTTCCGGTGGTTCCGCGTTATGGATCGGTGGGCGCCTCGGGCGATCTGATGCCTTCCGCGTATATCGCGCGCGCGCTGTTAGGTATGGGGCAGGTCGACTACCAGGGCCGCCGCATCTCCGCCGCGGAAGCCTTGCGTGCCGCCGGTCTCGACACGGTGCGGTTCGCGCCCAAGGAGGGCCTGGCGCTGATCAACGGCACGACCGGTATGACCGCTTTCGCCGCGCTGCTCTGGGTGGATGCGTGGCGCGTGCTGCGGGCTCTGCTGGGCGCGGTGGCGCTGGCGATTGAGGCGCTTGAGGCGCCATCGGAGCCCTATCGGCCTTGGGTGCACGAGAGCAAGGGCCACCCGGGCCAGATCGCCGTGGCGGCGCACGTCCTCGGCCTCCTCGAAGGCAGCGGATTCGTCACTGAATCTTACATTCAGAAATGCTACTCGCTGCGCTGCGTGCCGCAGGGTCTGGGCCCCGCCTGGGAAGCGCTGGATGCGGCGCGCGCCACCGTCGAACGGGAAATCAACTCGGCCAACGACAATCCGCTGATCGATCCGGAGACCGGCAATCTCTACCGCGCCGGCAACTTCTATGGCGGCCACATCTCCCGCCTGTTGGACACGTTCAAGCTGGATTTCGCGATTGAAGCCAACTGGGCCAATGCCCTGTTCGCCGTTCTGGTGGACGATAAGTTCAACGGCGGCCTGCCCGCCAACCTGGTACCCGACCCAGGCGTCAATTCCGGATTCAAAGGCATGCAGTTGAGCATCACCAGCCTCACCTGCGCGATTCGCCAGATGGCCGGCCCCAGTTCCATCCACTCCCTGCCGACGGAGCAATATAATCAGGATGTCGTGAGCCTCGGCATGCATTCCGCCGTCACCGCGGCCGAAGCCATTGAGTGTCTGCGCAACGCGGTCGCCATGGTGCTGCTGGCCGCGGCCCAGGCGGTGGACTTGCGCGGCGGTCCGGCGCGGCTGGGGCAGGGAGGCCGCCGCGTCTACGACGCCGTACGGCAAGTGGCGGCGTTCCTGGATCGCGACCGGCCCATGGAAGACGACATCGCCGCACTCTCGCATTTGATCCAGGCCGACCGTCTGGCGGGGTAACGGTGTGGGGCAACGCCAGGCGCTGCCCCGCCGCATACTTAGTTCCCAGTCGCGAACATAATGGCGTCGTTGATGGCGTAAACCGTGCCGTCCACGCCGATCACAGTGGGTGTGTAAGCTTCGCCGATGCCAGCCGTGAGGGCCACCGTCTGGCTTAGGGTATTGGTCGTAAGATCCCAGCGGTACAGATTGCCGTCCTCGCTATTCGCCAGGACGGACTTGCCGGGGATATCCACGGCGGCGGAGTTGATGCACCACTCCTTCACGCCCGGATAAGGAGGGTTGGGGGTGGGGCCCAGGATGGTGAGCACCTCGTTCATCACGGTCACACCGGTAATGGGGTCCGTCTCCGTGGCATTCGGATCCAGAACCGCAATTCTGTTCTCCCCGTTCCCGGTGCCGATGTCCGCATAGTTGTTGTACTTCGTCATCAACAGATAGCTGGATGTGCCGGTGTACGACGGAACCATCGACGCAGGGACCAGCGAAGCCGTCTCGTCCCACCCGAATGCGCCGGGAGTCTTGGTCTGCGAAAGGTCGGCGTTGAAGTGCAGCAGCCATCCGCGGTCGTTGTTTTCCGGAAACGGGTTCTCGAGCACTCCGTAATACACGTCTCCATCCCGCCCGGTGGTGGGGGACGCCGAGGAGTTCGTGGAAACCCAGGCGTCCAGCCCGGATTCGGGATCCATAAGGTAGACCCGCGCCACAGGCGCCAGCGTGGCGCTGTCCAGCGCCACCAGATAACCGGCGCTGCCGTTGCTCACGGCGATATAGAGTGTCGCGCCGTCCCAACTGAGGGCCGGGGCACAGTTATAGGAGACCTCCGTCATGGTCGGGTCCGAGGCCGCGGTGGCTACTGCGATCCAGGCCGCCTGCCCGTCGGCGCCGAGTCGCGCGATCCCGCTGGTCAAGCCGGCTAAGGGGCTGGCGCCATTCACCAGGAACCCGAAGTAGACATCGCCGCTCTCATCGGTAGTCAGCGGCGTGTTGATGAAAACGGTACTGTCGAAGCCGGTCGGATCGGCCTGGTAGTTCGACAACCCGTAGAAGGCGAGGCGGCCCTCGTCCGCGGTGACCGCGTCGGGGGAATCGCGATAAAAGACGGTGCCGCCCGCGGCTGGAAAGTAAAGCCGCTTCGCGGTGAGGGCGGGGCCGAATACCGGCGTCCAGCCATCCAACGGGGGCAGAATGTAGTCCGTCGCCAAACTCCACACCAGGCTTCCGTCGGCCGCGGTATGCGCCTCCACGCGAAAATCCCCGGTGGTCTCGGTCTTCAACGGGACGATGACTGTATTGGCGGCCGTAATCAAAGGCGTGCCGTAGTGAATCAGCAGTTCTTCGGCCCCGTCCGGCGAGACATGTGGGATATTGCCGGATTCGGGGGGGTAGAGGTCCACCGGTGTCTGCCAGAGTATGCCGGTCAATGCCTGGGACGCGATAGTGGACGCGGCCACGTGATGCGCACTCTTCGCAAAGTTGGTCCAATCGTTCTGACCGAAGGCCTTGGGCACGAAACCGAGTCCTAGGGCCAGTACGGCGACCGAAGCAATACGCATCATACATCGATGATACGGCAATTCGACTGTGGGGCAGGCTCGCAGCCTGCGCGGGCCTCGCAGGCCCGCTCTGCGGCGAGCGAAGCTCGCCTTACACAGGCTGAAGCCTGGCTGAAGCCTGTGCTACCGGCGGGGCTGAAGCCCCGCGCCGGCTAAAGCCCGCCCTCCAACTCCAGATCCAGCAAATGCAGAAACTCCAGTCGCGGGGCTAAAGCCCCGCGTGGGATAAATCCCGCCCCCCAACGCTTTGGTTTCTGCCCTTGGTGAGGTCCCCCGCTCGACTGTCCCGCCGTGAACGCGGATTTCGCGAAAGCGGACAGGGCGGCGCCCACCTTGGGAATGGCCGCGGCTTTGCTGGCGGCGGTCACCATCGCGGCCAGCTACCTGCCGGCCTGGCGCGCTGCGCGGCTGCACCTCGCGCGCCAACCGGTTAACCAAGAGAGGTCTGGAAATCTTGCCGTCCGATGTGCGATGCTTAAGCGTTTGGTCGCAAGCTACGAAATCAAAGCCGCTGCCGCGGGGCTGGCGGTGTGCCTGATCGGCATCAGCGTGGCGGTCTATCGCGCCTCCACGAAATTGGTGGATAACGCCCGCTGGGTGGCGCACACCCACGACGTCCTCACACAGCTCGAAGCCACCGCCACAGGTGTCACCGAGGCCGAAACGGAGCTGCGCGGGTTCCTCCTGACGGACCAGGAATCCTACTTGGTTCCTTACTCCGCCGGCTTGACCGAAATCCGCGGCCGGCTGCAGGCGGTGCGGAAGCTTAGCGCCGATAACCCGCGCCAACAAGCCCGCATCGACAGACTGGAGCCCTTGGTTCTGCACCGCCTCGACCTGCTGGACGCGCTGCTCAAGATCGGTCACGACCAGGGCTTCGGCGCCGCCCGCCGCATCCTCACCTTCGACAAAGGCCCGCAATACATGGACGAAATCCGGCAGGGCATTCAGGAGATGGAGCATGAGGAACAGGAAATTCTGGCATCGCGCTTTGCCCAGCAGGAGTCCAGCAGCCGCCGCCTGCAATGGACCGTGGTTCTAAGCTGTGGCGCCGCCCTGTTTCTGCTGTGCGTCTCGCTGGCCGTCGTCTTGCAAGATCTATCGTCGGTGGAGGCGGCTTTCCGCAAGGCGAATTACCGCATCGCGCACGACGGGTTGACCGGTCTATCGAGCCGTCACAGCCTCATGGTCCAGCTTGACTATGCCATTGCGCATGCCGTGCGCAGCGGCCAGCCCCTATCGGTGTGCGTCTGCGATATCGACCGCTTCAAGTCCATCAACGACACGCACGGGCATGCGGCGGGCGACGAAATCCTGGCGTCATTCGGCAAGCTGGTGCGCGCCGGCATCCGCAAGGGCGACATCGCCGGGCGCATGGGCGGCGACGAATTCTGTGTGGTCCTGCCGAATACCGGCGGGGATAGCGCCGGACCGCTCATGGAGCGGTTGCGGGGACGTTGGGAAGGCATGGAATACCACTCGCCCGATGGCCGCGCATTCTCGGTAACCGCGAGCTTCGGCGTGGTCCAGTACAACGGAGAAAGATCCGCCAAGGCGCTGCTGCACACCGCCGACAAGGCGTTGTACTGCGCCAAAGGCGAAGGCCGCAACCGCATCCACTTAGTGGCCTGAAGTGGGGCCGCGCCATGCGCTGCCGCCGCTCATCTTCCGCGAAATGAACAACGCCATCTCCAGCGCCTGCTCGTAATTGAGCCTGGGATCCAGGCCGGATTTATAGGCCAGTTTCAGGTCGGCCTCGCGCACTCCGCGCGCACCGCCGATGCACTCCGTCACGTTCTCGCCGGTTACCTCGATGTGAATGCCGCCCAGGCGGTTTCCGCACGCCGCATGAATGTCGAACGCCTGGTCCATTTCGCTCAGGATCTCCTCGAAGTTGCGAGTCTTGATGCCATCCGCCGTTGTGCGCGTATTGCCGTGCATGGGATCGCAGCACCACAGCACCGTCCTGCCCGTCGCATGCGCGGCTTCGATCAGCGGCGGCAGAAACTTGCCGATGCAATCGGCGCCGAAGCGATGAATCAGCGTGAGGCGTCCCGGTTCGTCGTCCGGGTGCAGGATTTCGACGATCTCTTGCAGCGTGCCCGGCTGCATGCCCGGCCCGACCTTGACGCCGATCGGATTGCGGATGCCGCGGAAGAACTCCACGTGCGCGCCGCGCGGATCGGCCGTGCGCATGCCGATCCACGGGAAATGCGTGGACAGGTCGAACCAGCCTTCCTGGCGGGGCACGCGGCGGGTCTGCGCCTGCTCGTACAGCAGATGCAGACCCTCGTGACTGGTGAAGAAATCGATCCATTGCAACTCGCCCGGATGCACACCCATCAGGCTTTCCATGAACCTGATGGACTCGCCGATCTGGTGCGCGATGCGCCGGTATTCATCCGCCATAGGGGAATCCCTGACCCAGTCCAGGTTCCAATAATCCAGGCGGGCGGGGTCCACGAAACCGCGGCTTACCAGGGCGCGGATGAAGTTGAGCGTGAGCCCGGCGCGTTCGTATCCGCGCAGCATTAACTGCGGGTTCGGGGTGCGGGCGGACGCGGTGAACTCGGGGTCGTTGATCAGATCGCCGCGATAGCTCGGCAAGGTGACGCCGTGGCGCGTTTCGAATTCATCGGAGCGCGGCTTGGCATACTGGCCGGCGAAGCGGCCGACACGGATCACGCGCCGCTGGCCGCCCAGCGCCAGCACTAAACTCATCTGCAGCAGGATTTTGAGCTTGTTGGCGATGGTGCCGGAGTCGCAATGATCGTAGCGTTCGGCGCAGTCGCCGCCCTGCAGCAGGAAGCGCTGGCCGCGCGCGGCTTCGGCCAACTGGGCGCGCAGCGCGTGGATTTCCCAGGAGGTGACCAGGGGCGGCAGTTTGGAGATTTCGTCGACCACGCGCGCGACTTCGTCCGCGCGAGGGTATTGCGGCTGCTGTTCGGCGGGCTTGCTTGTCCAGGACGTGGGGGACCACTCGAGCATTCTGGCACCAGCTTAGCAACTCGCTGGGCCTGGTAACATAGGCTTCAGCCTGTGGAGGCGAGTGACGCTCGCCCTTTGCGTTTCCGGATGCAGGTGCACCAGGCTGGTGCACCATGTGGGGCAGACACCCAGGTCTGCGCGGGTCCTCCAGGACCCGCTCTTCCCCGCAACGAAATGAGCCTGATCCGATCGCAAAGAGGCCGGCGTGGACGCCGGCCGCAGGACTGCAGTCCTGCCGCACAATTAATGCGGATGCTCCGGACTGAGAAAAGTAAAGGCTATTGGGCAATCCTGCCTTGACGGCAGGCCGTAGAAAAAGAGCCGCCTGAAAGGCGGCTGCGGCCACGATTGGCCGCCCTCCGGTGCAACTGAACCACCTTTATTCTGGTGGCCGAGGCCGATCTGATCCCGGGCGATCTTCGGGAAGGACGCCATTGCCGAAGGTCCAAGATCTTCGCCGGTTACAGGATTGGGTGAACGCCGGACCATTCGATCCGCGTCGCGAACGGCGTCACGCCCTTTGTAAGGAGAGTCTTTGGAAACGCTCCGGAGCCGCAGATCGCGAATGAGCCAAAATCCGGAAGGGGGGATAGTCCGGGCAGCGACCCCGCCCAGCCGATTCGCCTTGTCGAAATGCTCTTGCTCCACCAGTTTCCGGATTTCCCGCGCGTGCACGGCGGCCCTCGGACACTACCTCAGATCGAAGCACGCCAGCGTCCGCTCATTCCGCACGTACAGTTTTCCATTGGCGAGGGCTGGATAGGACCGCACCGTGGCGGGCAAAAGTTGGGCGCGTGAAATCGGCCGGAACTCCTTTGGCGTCGCCAGCGCCACGATCAGTTCGCCGTCTTCCCGCATTAACAAAAGCTTGTCACCGGCCAGAGTGACCGTGCCCGCACCGAAGTGCTCGAAGTTCCACTGCACCTTTCCGGTTTTCAGCTCGATCGCCCGCAAGCTCTGGCCGAATTCCTGGCGGCCGTGATAGCCGTAGACGTAACCATCATGGTACACGCTGCTTGCATAATGGTTCGAGAGCGCCTCATCGGAATCCCAAAGCTGCTTCACCGACGCGCCATCGATTTGTAACAATGTTGCGCCGGTACCATAACTGGCGGAAAGAAACACCAAGTCGCCGACCACCAGAGGCGCCGCCGCGTTCACCGAAGCGTGGCTGCGCGAGCGCCGCGGGAACTGGAACCGGACTTTCCCGGTTGCAGGATCGACGTCCACCAGACCGGCCCGCGTCCAAAACAACGCGTGGCGCGCTCCGCCGATGGTGGCCACCACGGGCGCAGAGTAGCCGGCCTCGTCGTTGGTGGCCGTCCAGAGTACTTTGCCGGTGGCCGCATCGAACGCCCCAATACCTGCGCCATTTGGGCCGCCGATATTCATGAGCACGCGGCCGTCATCCACCAGCGGCGAACAGGCGGCTCCGAAGAAGCCTTTCGGCGCATCGAA
>Ga0187871_10000381_pt1 | contig 43032 bp, 30 predicted proteins | sample June2016WEW_16_1_FD_132988 | JGI IMG/M metagenome (GOLD analysis project Ga0187871, IMG submission 132988) | Peatland microbial communities from SPRUCE experiment site at the Marcell Experimental Forest, Minnesota, USA - June2016WEW_16_10 | ecosystem: Environmental > Terrestrial > Soil >...
CGCTGTGAGAGGTTCTCCACAGGAGAAAAAGGTTCTCGCTCAAAAAGTGTTTGGCTCGAACCTTGTCCTCGACTGCAAAAAAGCCCGTGGTTCTTGCGTCAAACCGTGGTCACTACTCGTCGATAACTCGTCGAGTGGTGGATTGGTGCGCATAGCAGGACTTGAACCTGCACGGGTTGCCCCACTACCACCTCAAAGTAGCGTGTCTGCCAATTCCACCATATGCGCGCCCGGCTAAATAATGAAGCAGGCCCAACCTGTTCAGGCAAGGCGATTTTAACTGCCGAAAAACCACTGCCAACCACGCCAATGCTGCGGTTGCGGCGCGTTAAACGTCCGGCTGGGCGCGTGGCCCAAATCCAACTGGATTAAAATACCCACGCTGTTGGCCCCGCGCCCGTGCGAGCGGATGGCGTCGATGCCGTACCCGTAACTGGCCATGATTTTCAGCCGGTCAGATGGCGAACGATACAGAATTCCGCCCCCCACGCCGCTGAGCCAGTTGCCGGGCTGGCTCTCACCGGGCAGATAATCCACGAAGGCGCTGGAAGCATTCAAGTCCAGGTCCCAGCGTTTGTCGGGGTCCAGCGGCAACAGGTAATTCGCATTGAGCAGCGCAAAGTTCCGGGCGCTGATCTCCTGAAAATAATAGCCCGGCAATGAGAGCGGAAATTCCGATATCAGGGGCAGGAACCCGCCCAGCCGGTACGCGCTGAAACGGTCGGCGTCCAGGCTCGTGCCAGCGGTCAGCCGCACGTAAAAATTCTGCTGGCTCTTCGGCAGGGTGTAGGCCAGCGCGCCCTCGGCCCAAAACAAATGTGATTGCCCGTTGAATTGGCGATCACCGTTAAAACCGTAGGCACCCGCGTCGGTGCGGAACTGGCCCTCATACCACACGGACAATTCCATCGCCAGCGGCGGAAACAGGGTCGGCTCAACACCGCCCCACCGCAACCCACTGCGCACACTGAAAGTGCCATGGTCGTTGGGTGTCCGGAAATTGGCCGCAGTGCCGTCGTTGGCATCGTAAATCGAATAATGCGCCGAGCCGCGCAACACGAAATTCAGCGGAATCAGTTGGTTGGGATTGAACAGATGATAAATGCTGGCCGAGACTTCCGCGCTGTGGCCGTCATAGGATTCGCCGGGATAATACGTGCCACCGCGGATTTCATCATAGCTGTCGGCGAACCCGCCGCCGGCCAGCCCAAGGCCAAAATCGGTGTTGGGCCCCAGGCCATGGACGAAGCCCAGCTCGGAATCGAGGTACACCGGCGCGACCGCCAGTCGCAACGTGAGATTGGTGCGGAGAAAATCCGGCTCGTTGTGGTAATAAAACGCGTAGCCGGCAAACGGGGCGTGGCCCTCAGCCGGTTGATTATAACCGAGCTGAATCAGGTCGCGCCTGACCGGGTCAATCTGGCCGGAAGCAAAAAGCGGGGCGAACAGCGACCACCACAGCAGCGCGCGCCCGATTCGTTTCATCGCGCCTTCCTAACGCAAAGCGCTCTCATCAGCAAGCGGATTTGAGCCCCAGGGTGGATTGAAAAAAGAAAATCCGGAAGCCATTTCGCCCGGTCCACTATATGCCGGCTTTCTCCATTTTTTCATTCCAGCCTCCGCATTCCAAACTGGACAGGACGGACATCTTGCGGCTTACTATTGGCGCCGATGCCGCCACTCAATTCTGAATTGCTGACCAAAGCAAAAGGCCTGGGCTTTTCCGACCGGCAAATCGCCCACCTGACCGGGCAGACCGAGGATGGAATCCGCGCCTTGCGGAAAAAACTCGGCCTGGTGCCCAGCTACCGGCTCGTGGACACCTGCGCCGCCGAGTTCGAGGCTTACACGCCGTATTATTATTCGACCTACGATCGCGGCGACGATGAGGTTAAAAAAACACCCAAGACAAAGGTGATGATCCTTGGCGGCGGCCCGAACCGCATCGGGCAGGGCATCGAATTTGATTACTGCTGTGTCCACGCCGCGTTTGCGCTCAAGGAGGACGGTTTCGAGACCATCATGGTCAACTCGAATCCGGAAACCGTTTCGACCGATTACGACACGAGCGACAAGCTGTTTTTCGAGCCGCTCACCCTCGAGGACGTGTTGCACATTTACGAACGCGAAGCTTGCTGGGGTGCCATCGCGCAATTCGGCGGCCAGACGCCGCTGAACCTCGCGCTCGGCCTCCAGAAAAACGGCGTCAACATCATCGGCACCTCGCCGCAGAGCATCGAAATCGCCGAGGACCGCAAACTCTTCGCCGCAATGCTCGACAAGTTGAAGATCCCCCAACCGCCCAATGGCCTGGCGACCAATATTGAAGAGGCGCTCGCCATTGCCAAAAAACTGGATTATCCGGTGCTGGTCCGGCCGTCCTTTGTGCTCGGCGGTCGCGCCATGCAGATTGTTTATTCCGACGCCGAACTGCAGCATTACATGCGTTTTGCGGTCGAAGCCTCGCCGGAACGCCCGGTGCTCGTGGACAAGTTTCTGGAGGACGCGACCGAGGTGGACGTGGATTGCATCGCGGACGTCGGCCACGCCGCAAAAGCGGGCGAGGGGACGATTGTGATCGGCGGCATATTGGAACACATTGAATTTGCCGGGGTCCATTCCGGCGACGCGGCGATGGTGCTGCCGCCGCACACCCTTTCCAAAGAAGTCATCGAAACCATCCGCGAACACACGCACGCAATGGCGCGCGAATTGAAGGTCGTCGGCCTGATGAACGTGCAATACGCCGTGAAGGACGAGAAGGTTTTCGTGCTGGAAGTAAATCCGCGCGCGTCGCGCACCGTGCCGTTCGTGAGCAAGGCCATTGGGGTGCCGCTGGCCAAACTGGCGGCGAAAGTCATGGCCGGGAAGACCTTGAAGGAACTCGGTTTCGCCCAGGAAATCTGGCCGAAGTACTGGGCCATCAAGGAATCCGTCTTCCCGTTCAACCGTTTCCATGGCCAGGACATTTTGCTCTCCCCGGAAATGCGCTCCACCGGCGAGGTCATGGGACTGGATGCCGACCGCGGCATTGCCTACGCGAAATCACAGATGGCGGCGGGTTCGCCGTTGCCGTTGAGCGGAAAGGTTTTCATCAGCGTGAGCGACACGCACAAAAAACACGTGGCGCCGGTGGCCAAACAATTTGCCGAGCTCGGATTTGAACTGGTGGCAACGAGCGGTACGGCGGCGGTTCTGGAAAAGGCCGGGCTCAAGGTGCAACGGGTGATGAAGCTGCTCGAAGGCCGGCCGAATGTGATTGATTTGCTCAAGAACAAGGAAATCCAGCTCGTCATTAATACGCCCAGCGGTGCCGCCCCACGCGAGGATGAGGTGAAAATCCGCACCACGGCGATTTACACCGGCACGCCGATCATGACGACGTTGAGCGGCGCGAAAGCCGCCGCGCGCGGCATCGCCGCCCTCAAGAAATCCGGTTACGGCGTGAAGACGTTGCAGGAGTATCACTGAGTCTCGACCGCGAAATACGCCAAATACGCGAACTCAGTGGCAAACGCGTATGTTTTTTGGAGGGCCATAGCGTCAAAAGCTTTTCGCGTATTTTGGGTATTTCGCGGTTGAATTTTGAGCCAGGCAAGATGCCTGCCCTACGCCGACGCCCGTTTCAGCTTCGCCACTTCAATGTCCGCCTGGCGCGTCGGTTCGGGAATACGATGGCGCGTACAACAGGCCAGAACCAATTTAACGGCCGAGGCCAGATCCACGCGATGGCCCACACTCACAAAGACCGGACGGACGTCGTTTTGCGTTCGCAATACCACGCCAATTTGTTCGTCGTCATCCATGAGCGGGGTCGTGGCCCCGGCTTTCAATCCCAATCTCCCAAATGTTCCGATCAGCCGGCTTTTGCCGACGCCGACGCCGGGCTGGTCCAGTTCAATGGCCAGGTGCGTGGCAATGCCGCAGCGCCGCGGATGGGCATAGCCCTGACCGTCAAAGAGAATCGCGCCGAATTCGTGCTTCAAGGCGCGAATTGCCTGCTGAATGGCCGGACCTTCGCGAAAACTTAAAAAGGTCGGGATGTAGGGAAATTCCGCCGCTCGCATCACGCGGGCAACTTCGATGACACGTTGGGTTTCACGGTCATAAACCACGGCGGCGGCAAAGATGGTTTGTTTGTCGGCGGAAAACGCGCAATCCGCCCCGGCGACGAAGCGTGGCAACGGTGCGAGCGGCGCGACGATTATGCGTTCACGCAAACGCCTTTGCGTGGCCTTCCATTCTTCCACCAGCACCGACCAGCCTGGATCGGATTTGCCGCGCAGGGTCATAGGAAGATTTGGCGTTCAGCTTGGAACGCACAGTGAAGCCCTGGTTGGCAAAATGTGGTCGCCGGCGCGCCAGCGTCTTCGAATGCGATGGCCCTCGACCACTTTGCCAACAAACACCGGTTCGTCCAAAGCGCCAGAGGACTGGCGCAGTCCAAAACCTCGCGGCGGTCCGAACAGCTCATGCCTCCGTTTCCTGGGGTGTCGCGCGCAGGACACGATACCGGTGTGTCCAGGGATCAATCCGGCAAACGGCATGATAATCGCAATACTGGCACGGCATTTCGCCGCCTTTGCGATAAGGGTCAACCTTGGCCACGCCGGCAAAAATCGCCCGGCCCATTTCCGTCAACTGCGTTTCCACGCGGTCAAGCAACGCTTCAAATTCCGGGCGGGGCAACGCCTCGACCGAACCTCTGTGCAACGAACCATCCCGGTTCCGGCGATAATTGAATTGATCGCCGGCCTGCATATCCGGACGGCGGTCGAGCCGGGGCAGGGCGTCCACGCTGAAACGTCCGATGTGACGGTAGGCCAGACAGCGCAATTCCCCGGCGCCGGCCAGCACCTCGGCGCGCGTGCCGCCGCCGGCGTATTGGCCGCGCAGATTGACGTAAAAAACGCCGGCGGGCACCAACTTTCCCGCGCCGGTCAGCACGCGTGGATCGGGCCAGTGTCGCAGGGCCGCCAGATAACCAAGCAACTGCAACTGCACACCATGCTCGACCAGAACCCGATCGAGCTTCCGCCGGCCGGATTTGTAATCCATCACCACGCACCACACGTCACCCCCGGTCTCGCGATATACGTCAATGCGGTCAATCCGCCCGCGCAAGGCCAGTTTATGGCCGTCGCCGAGGTTCACTTCCCAGGCCGGCGCGCCGCCCGCACCGAAACCGAATCCCAGTTCGGCCACCGCCGGATCAAATTCGTACTGTCCACGCATCCACTTGACTAGGGTTTCAACAAAATCCTGCAACGACTCCGCCAGCACGCGCGCCGTGAACCGGCCCTGGTCGTCCGCGCGCAACAAACCGTCGCGATAATGGGGCGCGAGTTCGGCCGCGATTTTGCCGACGCATTCGCGCGCCGCCGCCGGGGTCAGGTCGCGCCAGTGTTTCCCTTCAGCGCTCAACTGTTCATGAAACCGCTTAAGCACTTCGTGCTGAAAACTGCCGCGCTCGCGCGCGTCCAGTTCAAAAACCTTCCGTTCCTCCGCGCGCAGACCAGAATGGACGAAGAATCGGAACGGACACTGGGCAAATTCCTCCAGGCGGCTGACCGAGGTTTGCAACCCCGGGCCATAAATCGCCGACGCCAGATCCGGCGAAAGGCTTTCAGCCGGGTCCGGCGCGCGCAATAGCCGCAAACTTTCGGCGAGCGACTTGAGCGCGGGCAGTTCAAGGAGTTCGACCCAATTTTTGTCGCGCCCCTCGCCCCGTCCCTCTCCCCGCCCGGCGGGGAGAGGGTGGCCGGAGGCCGGGAGAGGGGAGTTTAATTTTACCAATGGCGCCACCAGTTCATTCACGTGTTCCGCCTGGCGCCAATCCGTACCCGTGTGAAACTCCCCGACTTCCAGTCCCGGAATCAGCGCCTGCAAATGGGCGACGAGCGCTGACGGATTCAGCGTCCTGCCATCGGCGGCGTGGCGCGAGTAGGTTACGATGAGTTTTTCACTGGCGCGGGTGCAGGCGATGTAACCGAGATAACGCTCGCGCGCGAGTTGTTCGCGCAGATCCGGCCCGAGCGCGGCATCGTATTGCTCCAGTTCCTCGCGGTCGGCGCGGGTCAATATCGGCGGCGCGGCTGGCAATTCGGGAAAAATCCCTTCGTTCACGCCCAGCACGAGCGCGAGTTTCAGATCCGGATTGCGCGCGCGATCCACCGCGCCCATCAGCACCTGATCCAGCGCCGGCGGAACCACGCCGACGGTCAGGTTCATCAACCCCGCTTCCAAAATCGGCAGCCAGTCCCGCAATGACAGCGTTTCATTTGAGAACGCGAGCGCAAGATTGTCCAGCCACGCATTCATTTGTTCCCAAACGGTCGTATGGAGTGACGAGGGACGGGTGACGGGTGACGCGCCTTCTGGTTCAGGCAGGCTCCATTTTTCGAGCGTCGTTTCCGTGCCAAGTTCGTCCCACAATTTACGCAAGGCTCCGGCAAGTTGCGGGCCGGTCGACCGGCCGTCGGACCCTGCCAGTTGGGCGGCGAAGGCTGCAAACGGCGGCAGAATTTTTTGGCGCAGCCGTTCGAGCGATTGGGCCAATCCCGGATCGTTGGCCATTTGAATCGGGTCGCGCCATTTGGCACCGTGCCACCCGAATTCGAGTGCGGCATTTTCCAACCGGTCAATTTCGGCTTCGGCCACGGGCAAAAACCCGGCCTTGAGCGCGGCAAACCAGTCGTCGTGCGACCAGTCGAACGCCACGGTGCGCAACGCGCTGCGGGTCAATTCGGCCAGGGGGTGGTGGGCGATGGATTCGCGCCGGTCAAGGAAGAAGGGAATGGCGTAACGGCGGAACACGCGCGTCAGCGGTTGGTGATAACCGTCGAGATTTCGCACCATCACCGCGGTGTCGCGAAAACGCCCACCGTGGCGAACGAAACGCAAAATTGCACGCGCGGCAAATACGGCCTCGGCCTCGGGATTGGCGCAAACCACCAGTGAGATGGCCGACGATTCGGACTTGCTGCCCGGCATTTGCGACCAATTTTGTTCCAGATGCCGCAACGTGGCATTTCCGGCGAACCGGCTTTTCTTCGCGTCACGTTTGAGCCATTCAACGCTGATTTGGCCCTCTGGCAGACGGTCGAGGCGTTGCCGGCATTGCTGGTACGTTTTGGCGACCGCGGACCAGACCGAGAGCCAGGAATGCCCGGTCCCGGCCTCCGGCGGGGTGTCGAGGCAAAACGCGAGGGTCGCGCGATCGCAATGCGGCAGGAGGGCGGCGAGTAAATCCAACTCTTGCGGCGTCATTTCGGCAAACCCATCGAGCCACAGCTTTTGAATCCGGAGTCTGGCGTCCGGCGTCCGGGGATTTTGACGCAGGGCGGCGGTGGCGAAATCGAGCAGGTGATCGGCGTCCTGCAGTTCGTGCCCGGCCAGCCAGCGGGCATAAGCATCACCCATCAGCGCGAGGTCGTGGAGTTTGTCATGAAGTTCGCGTCGTTCCGCGAACCGGTCGGCGAGCGTGCGCAGCCTGGCGGGGGTGAACTGATGCTGTTGCAGTTCACCGAGCAGCCGGCTGAGTTGCTGCGCAAAACCCGGCCGACGGGCGCTCCGCCGGAACAACTTCAGTTCCCGTTCGTGCCGGAGCAACAACGCCCGCAGCACCATGACGCGGCCTTCGTCGTTCAACTGGCCGGGCGGTGTTACCGCCAGTTGTTCCAGCGCAAACCGGGCCAGCCGGTCAAATGAAAAAATGTGCAACCGCGCGTAGCCGGACAGGGTGTGGTCGGCCAGCAACTGGCGTTCGAGCTGGAAGGTGGCCTGTTTGGGGGCAAGCAGAATCAGCGGCCCGTCTTCACGTTGCTCCGGCGCGACAAGCGGCCCGCCGGCGTCTTCGCGGAGCGCGGCGCGGATTTCGCCGAGGCAGCGGAAGGTCTTGCCGCTGCCGGCCGGGCCGAGGAGAAAGCGCGCCTGCACACCGGATTTTTCACGCAAAGGCGCCAGGGCGGAAAGACATTTATTATGGCCAAAACGGATTTATCCGGACATATTTTTTATTTCCTTTTAATTCCGCTCGACTATGCTTGCCGCCTGTTGGGAAAACTGGAATTGAATTCAACGACAAACCATAGGGAAACCGTATGCCACTGACACATACCCGAGAACTTTTTGCCAAGGCGTTGAAGGGCAAATATGCGCTGGGCGCCTTCAACGTCAACAACATGGAGCTGCTGCAAGCCATCATTGAGGCGTGCGAAGAGGAAAAGGCGCCGGTGATGCTCCAAATTTCCAAGGGCGCGCGCCAGTACGCCAACCCGGTCTACCTCAAGAAGCTCATTGAGGCCGCCGTCAGCCTGTCCACAATTCCCATTGCGGTCCATCTGGACCATGGCGATTCCTTCGAACTGTGCAAGGAATGCATCGACGAAGGTTTCACCAGTGTGATGATAGACGCCAGCCACGAACCCTTCGAGAAAAACGTGGAAATCACCAAAAAAGTCGTGGAATACGCGCACAAACACAATTGTGTCGTCGAATCCGAACTGGGCCATCTGGTCGGCGCGCAGTTCGACGAAGGTGAGGAAGGCGGCGCGCATTCCGTCAGCGGCCATTACACCAACCCGGAAGAGGCCGTTAAATTCGTTAATGAATCCGGTTGCGATTCGCTGGCGGTGGCCATCGGCAATTCGCACGGCGCCTACAAATTCAAAGGCGAACAACATCTGGATCTCGAACGGCTTAAACTCATCAAGAAGGCCTTGATGGATGCCGGCATGGGCGACTACCCACTGGTGTTGCACGGCGCTTCCAGCGTGCCCAAGGAGCTGGCCGAGGAAATCAACAAATACGGCGGCAAACTGGGCCTGGACACCGCCGGGGTGCCGGAGGCCGACATTGAAGTCGCCCGCCGTACCGGTTGCACCAAGGTCAACATTGATACCGATCTGCGCATGGCCATGACAGCCGCCATCCGCAAGGTTTTGTGGGAAAATCCAAAGGAATTTGATCCACGCAAATACCTCGGCCCCGCCCGCAACAAGGTAAAAGACCTGGTCCGGCACAAGATCAAAGATGTTCTCTGCTGCGCCGGGCACGCGTTCGATTAACCGCCACCAGAGCTTTTTTTGAAACGGCCTCCAACAGAAATGTTGGAAGCCATTTTTGTCGCCAACAATCACTGATCGCCATTGTCATTTTGACCCACACTGGTTCGAAGGCACTTTCGATAGTGTCACAATTTCACCATTTTACGTCTGCCACCAATTTTTGAAAATTGCCTAAGTATTTATATTTAAACAACTTAATCTATAATCGCGCAATTGGCATCGCAAAAGCTAAACAGCACTTGAAAAACGTAAACCATTAACGAAAGGACAATTATGAAATTAGTACAATATCAAAGACCCGGATTGGTTTGGCCGAGCTTCGGACGGCTGTCAGACTTGCAGGACGAACTGGACCGCTTGTTTGAATCGCCGTTGACCGGCTGGGCACCTGCGCTCGACGTGTATGAGGACAAGGACAATTTCACCATCCGCGTGGAATTGCCCGGTCTCAAGCGCGAAGACATCGCCGTTTCGCTGCAGGACGATGCGCTCGTCATCTCCGGCGAACGCCAGGAAGAAAAGGTCAGTGAAGGCACCGAAGTCCATCGGCGGGAACGTTTCCATGGGAAATTCCAGCGTGCATTAACCCTGCCCGCGCCCGTGGCGGCGGACAAGGTGAAGGCCGCTTACAAGGATGGTGTGCTCACCATCACGCTGCCCAAGGCCGAGGAAGCCAAGCCCAAACAAATTGATGTGGGTGTCAATTAAGGGGTCAAATCTTGAATCCTGCGGGCAAACCAGCCCGCAGGATTTTTTTTTGCCCGGAACGTTATGGCCGGCAAGCCAAAGAAAGAGATCCTGAAAAGAAGACGGCGGGTGCGGCGATCACACACGAGTTAACATCGCCCACACCCGCCGAAGCGCCCAGTTCTCATTGGGAGCAGAGGAAACCTAACCCATCGCGCTGTTCTGACAAGAGGTTTTTGGGGGAATTTTCGCGCCGGGTCGGCCCAACCTGTCCGCGCAAACAGCTTTACATCCGCCCGGATAGTTCGAAAAATCAAACATGCCGAAGAAACGCTGGCTGCTTCAATGCGCGGGGCCGTTGTTTTGTTTGGTTGCCCTTAACCTTGCAGCTGCGGTGGCCGCCGTCGACCGTTCCGACTCGCCCTTTTCCGTGGATGCCTGGAGTACGGAGCAGGGTTTGCCGGGCAGCGTGGTCATTTCCATGATTCAAACCCGGGATGGCTACCTGTGGTTGGCCACGCAGCATGGCCTGGTCCGCTTCGATGGAATTCATTTCACCGTGTTCGACGAGGAGAATACGCCCGGTCTGAACAATGATCAGATCGACTATTTGTTCCAGGACAGTCACTCGAATCTTTGGATGGGAACCGACGCGGGCGGCGTGGCGCTGGAAACGAACGGCCGGATTCAGAATTTCATTATTGGTCGCAACGGCCAGGAGGGGCGGTTGATGTCGGCCTGCGAGGATGCGACGGGGGCCGTATGGCTCTACACCGCCGACGCTCATCTGGCCCGCTATCAAGATGGAAAAATGGAAATATTGGATTTTAATTTCAAGTCACCGGCCGTTTGCCGGATGATGGTCGCGGAGAAATCCGGCCCGCTTTGGATCGGGGAAGACTGGGTGGACCAGGGACGGAATGTTTCGATTTTATTTTCCTTCCGCCCCGCCAACTTCAGTCCGCCGGCCTTTGCCATTGAACAACAGATTCCGGTTCAGCGGCTGGATTACCTTTTGGCCGGCCAAAGCGACGGAACCTGGCGGCTGATGAATGGCCGCGTCCAAAAATGGGGGCCCATCCAGCCCGAAAAAGATTTTGGGTCGTATCCCTGGGGCAATGCCTTCATCAAGGGCGCGTGTGAAGATGAACATGGCAATTTGATTGTTGGCACGCTCGGGGCCGGCGTCTTTTGGTATGAGGCCGACGGGAAATACCAGCAGATTTCAACCGCGCAGGGTCTGTCGTCCCCCTATGTCCTTTCCGTGTGCCTGGACCATGAAGGGAATCTTTGGGTGGGCACTGATGGAGGAGGCCTGGACCGGATTAAACGAAAGACGTTCAACTCGCCGCCGGGGCTTCCTTCACGGAACGTGCAGTCGTTGTCTCAGGACGACCACGGCGGTTTGTGGGTGGCCTTTGGCGCGCTGGGCGCGGCTTATTGGAAAACAAACCTGGTTCAAGATTTTCAGGTCGGCCCGCTGCAAGACGCCTGGACGGTGCTGGTGGATCATCAGCAACGCGTCTGGGCGGGAACACGGGATGAGGGGCTGTTTCAGTTTGAAACCAACCAATTTCAATTCATGCCCGGCGCGGAAATCCTCGGCCCGCAAATTTCGGCTTTGTTCGAAGGTCGTAGCGGACAATTGTGGGTGGGCACACCCAACGGCTTGGGATGTTGGAACGGACAAACCTGGAAGACGTATGCCAGGCGGGATGGCCTGTCGGGAAACGTCGTTTCCGCGATTGCCGAAGATAACGGGGGGAATCTTTGGGTCGGAACCCAAGATGGCGGCCTGACTTGTTTCAAAGACGGAAAGTTTGCGGTTTATCAGGCATCGGAAAGCGGCCTGCCCGGCAATGATATTTCCTGCCTTTATGTGGATAACGACGGCAGCTTGTGGGTCGGAACTTCCGGTCACGGTCTGGCCCGATTTCATCAGGGACAATGGACGCGTTATTCCAGGCGCGGCGGCCTCGTCAGCAACAACATCGGTTATCTCCTGGGAGACGACGAAGGTAATTTATGGATTGGCTCCAATCTGGGATTGATGCGGGTGGCCAAACAATTTCTGGACGCGGGCGCCAACCCGGCGGCGAATTTTGCTTCCTGTCGCATTTACGGAGAAGCCGACGGCCTGCCGACGCGCGAATGTTCCAGCGGTTCGCAACCGGCCGCCTGCCGCACGGGCGACGGCCGATTGTGGTTTCCCACCACGAAAGGCCTGGCGTATGTAAATCCGTCGGAGCTAAAGCCCAACCTGCAGCCGCCACTGGTCATGATTGAATCCGTGCTGGTGAATGGACAGGAACAAAAAGTCAATCGCTTCGATTCGACCTGGCAACAATCCATCGTAATTCCACCTGGCCACGACCGGTTGGAAATTCACTACACCGGCCTGAATTTCTCCGCGCCGGGCGAAGTGCGTTTCAAATACCGTCTGGAGGGGCACGAAACCGCCTGGACGGAGGCGGGCGACACGCGGGTGGCATTCTACAACAAACTGCCGCCCGGCGATTATCTTTTCCACGTCGAAGCTTGCAACGAAGATGGCGTCTGGAATGAAACCGGCAGCGTGCTGGCGGTGACGGCGCAACCGCAAATCTGGCAGACCGGGGGATTTCGCGCCGTGGTCATCCTGGGTTTTCTCGGCCTGGTCGCCGCCGTGGTGCGTTATCTTTCCACGCAAAAGTTGCAGCGCCAATTGCAGGCACTCAAACAACGGGAGGCGCTGGAAAAAGAGCGCTCCCGCATCGCCCGCGACCTTCACGACCAACTGGGGGCCAACCTCACCCAGGTGGCGCTTTTGGGCGAGATGGCGGCGGCTGACAAACACTCCCCGGAGGAGGTCGGGGCGCACGCGCAGCAAATTTCCCAGACCGCGCGTGACACGACGCACTCGCTCGACGAAATCGTCTGGGCGGTCAACCCTTCCAACGATACGCTGGACGGCCTGATCACCTACGCCTGCAAATACGCGCAGGAATATCTCACCGTGGCCGGACTGCGTTACCGCGCCGAGGTGCCGCCCCAGTTGCCGGCAGCCGTCATCCCGCCGGAGGTGCGCCACAACGTTTTTCTCGCCTTCAAGGAGGCGGTCAACAATGTCGTCAAACACGCGCAGGCCACCGAAGCCCGGATCCGATTACGACTGCAACCCGGCCAATTTACCCTGGAAATTGAAGATGACGGACGTGGCCTGGCCAGACCGGACGCGTCCACGGCCCAGACCCGAAACGGTCTTCGCAACATGCGCAAGCGCATGGAAGACATTCACGGCACATTTTCCGTCTCCGGCGGGGCCAAAGGCGGAACCATGGTGCGACTGGTTGTGCCCATATCAAATCTTTCTTAATTCCAATCTTAATCTTAATCTTAATCGCAATCGCAATCCGCGGTCAGGGGTCAAGATCAGGATTACGAGCAAGATTACAAAATTGAAATGCCCATTGCGGTTTCCATCGTCGAGGACAACGACAAGCTGCGCGACACGCTGGCGCGGGTGCTGAATCGCGCCGAAGGCTTCCACTGCGTCAGCGATTATGCCAGTGCCGAGGACGCGCTGAAGCATTTGCCGCAAGTCCGCCCCGACGTCGTGTTGATGGACATCAACCTGCCCGGCATGAACGGCGTCGAATGCGTGCGGCAACTGAAGCAGCTCCTGCCCCAGACCCAGGTGATGATGCTCACGGTTTACGAGGACACGGAAAACATTTTCAACGCCCTGACCGCCGGTGCCAGCGGTTACATGCTCAAGCGCACCTCCAGCCCCGAACTGCTGGAAGCCATCCAGGAAGTGTCCCGCGGCGGTTCGCCCATGACGATGCATATCGCTCGCAAAGTCGTGCAATCCTTCCAAAAAACCGCGGCCACGGCGCCGTCCGCCGAAAACCTTTCCGAACGCGAACAGCAGGTGCTTGACCTGCTGAGTCAGGGATTGATGTACAAGGAAATTGCCGACAAACTCGAAATCAGCTACGAAACCGTCCACACCTACATCCGCCGCATTTACGAGAAATTGCAGGTACGGACGCGGACCGAAGCAGTCGCCAAATTCCTTCGTCACTGACCGGATTTTCGCAATTTCCCTTTATTTACAAGGATTCTAGTGGGTTTGTGAAGCTGATAGTCCCGCCCGTGCATGTCACCAGTACTGGTGACTAGCAGGAACCAGAGCGTTTGCTAGACTGGCATCGTCGTTGATGCAGAAATGCAGGTTACCGTGTGTGAAGTAAGGCGTATGACTGCGGCGCCGCATCCGGCAAAAAACTCGCGGTGGCGCGGCTGCGAATGGCAAATTTAAGCGCTTAGTTCTCATTGGGAGGCCGGAGCAATCCGGCCTCTTTCCTTTTAACGGCATCCACCTCCCCGGATCCCAACTGAAAACTGCTAAAGATTGGCGCCTAATGCCAAGCGCCAGCCACGCCCGCGGCAACAACCTGCCGGTTGTCTTTGGACGATTTAACCGCTGTTCGCGCGACAATGTCCAAGTGTCGCGGATGCAGACAGAAGGGGCCAAAGTTGAAAGGGCTGGCCCGATAGGCACACATGATGTTCACATCCACCAAACAGCGGGAATTCTGCGGGGCACCAACCACCGGCTCCGCCCGACAAGTTGCCGCAAAGGGCGGAACCATTTCCAGAACTGACCCGGCAGGCCTTTTTTTTGATTTTTGCATAGTTCTTCTTCAAGCTTGCAGACAAGCTGGGCAAGTCGGGCGCCGCTGGCCCTGGCCTTGCTTGTGATGGCCAAACCAAATCGGCACAGGAAATCAAACCTGCGACTGATCGTTTTGCGCCAACCCGGAAAGACTTCCAACACCGGCGTGGTTGGTCTTGTTGCCGTTCAACGGGTTCCGACGGGCATCCTATCACAGACATGACGGTCTCGACATCCCCCCTTTGGGGAAGGTTGGTACGATCAAGAAACAAACATCAAGCCGGGTAAAATCGCCGGCAAGGATTCAGGCCGCCCGCTCGCCGTGCGTTGACTATTCAATTGGTTTATATGTATCAAAATGGTTGCGGACACCGTCTCAAACGGGAAATGGACAGTTTTTGAGTCAACCCGATGCCAAACGATTTTGAAAAAATGCGCCAATCGCCGCGCCACCTCGTCCGCTGGCAAAAGGCGCAGCGGGAATTGCTCAAAGGCCGGCCCGGCGCAGCGCTTGAGATCTATCGCGACCTGTTGAAACGATTTCCCGGCGTGGCGGAGTTGTGGTTCGAACTGGGGCTGGCCGCAGTGAAGCAACTGGATTTCGACCTGGCTGACCAGGCCTTTCAACGCACCTCCGAACTGGCGCCGAAGGATGTTTCGATGCTGATCCTGCTCGGCCAGCAATACCACCAATTGCGGCGGTTGGACAAGGCGCGCGCCTGTTTCGAGCGCGCGGCCGCCGCAGATGCCTCATCCATCCCGGCGCAACTCAGCCTGGCCGAATGGTTCGAACGCGAACGCCGGCTGGACGACGCGTGGGCGTGTGTGGAGTCCTGCGTGGCGCAGCATCCGCAAAATGCGCAGGTCTTGTGTGTCAAGGCGCTGCTTCTGCATCGCCAGGGCCGGAACACGGAAGCAGAGACGCTGTTGCGTGATTTGAGCAAAACCCGCCAGCAGGATTTAAATGTGGATTATGCCATCCGCCACCAGCTCGCCGTTGTGCTCGATGCGCTCGGGCAACATGCCGAGGCCATGCAACAGTTGCATGAAGCCAAGAAGTCACTTCGCCAAACCACCGACGTCGCCAGGCTGGAGCAGGACTACGACCGCGCCGATCAGCGGCGGCGCGAGTTGCTGGCCGCGTTGACGCCGGAAATGATCCAGCGCTGGCGTCGTGAAGGAAACGCCCCGCCATTCCATCACCGGCTGGTGTTTTTGGGCGGACATCCGCGCAGTGGCACGACCTTGCTGGAACAAATCCTCGGGGCGCACCCGGCCATTGTGGCATTCGACGAATCGCCGGCTTTCGTGCATGAAATCCTTGAAAAACTCGCCCCGCTGAACCCAACGACTCCGTTGACCCTGAAAGCACTGGACACGCTCACCCTCACCCAGCGCGCCAATCACCAGCAATGCTATCTGAAAAGTCTTTTACGCGAACATGCGGGTCAGCCGGAGACGGAAGTGTTGCTGGATAAAAATCCGTCGCCCACGGCCTCGTTGCATCTCTGGCTGCGGATTTTTCCCGACTTGAAAGTGCTCATTGCCCTGCGCGATCCGCATGACGTGATGGTCAGTTGCTTTTTTCAGAAACAGATGTTGAACGCGACAAACGTGAACTTTTTGAGCCTCGAACGGACGGCCAGGCATTTCGCCGACCTCATGGATGTCTGGTTGCGGCTGCGGGAGCTGGGTGGCTTCGACTGGATGGAATCACGCTACGAAGACGTCGTGAGCAACCTGGAATCCGAGGGGCGCCGGGTGACGGAATTCCTGGGATTGTCATGGCATGCGCGCCAGACAAATTATTTTGAGGACGCCCGCAAAAAATTTGTCTTTGCGCCGACCTACAACGATGTCACCAAGCCCGTCTATGGTCGCGCCGTGGGCCGCTGGCAACATTACGCCGAAGCGCTCGGACCGATTGAGCAGCGACTGGCTCCGTATTGCCGCGCGTTTGGGTATGCCTGACAGGTTTCGACACTTTGTCGAAGACCGTGAGCAGCCCATGCCCCCGCTAATCGAGAATCGAACGCCGGAACTTTGGAAAAACAAAGCCGGTGCGCTTCCGATATTCCCGGTATTCGGCACTGTGTTCGGAAAGTCGCGCCTCCTCCAGGCGCGCCCGGTAAAGCAGCAAGGCAATGTGAATCGGGACCAGAATGAAGTAAGCCGCCGAAAAGTTCGCGAGCGCGAGGCCGGTCAACATGCAAATATAACCCAGGTACATCGGATGGCGTATCCACTGATACGGCCCGTCCAGAACCACTTTCCGCACCACGACAAAAATGCCAAAAGATCGCCCGAGGAACATGATGCTCCAGACTGCCAGCACCGGTCCGATGAGCCCCAGAAACAGGCCAGTGATGGTGAGCGGCGTCTGCCAGTCGGGTGAACAGAGGCTGTGTCGCAACCCTGCGGGAAACCAGGGAGTGGTGTAGTAGGTGAGGCTGAAGAAAGACGTGGCCAGGGGAAGGAAAATGTCCTTGCGGGTTTGCGGCGGCACGGCCGCACGACGTCCGAGCAACAACAGAATGCCCACGAAGAAATTCAGCAACAGGGCGATCAGGTGACGGGCGACTTCCACGGCCACGGCGCCGGAAGGGTTGGCGGGCCCGAGCCAGAGGAGCCAAAGTTTGTGAAATTCGGCCCCGGCAAGGTACAGATAGACGAGAGACAACACGTATCTCTCGGCATAAACCGCCGTCAGCGCGGCCGTGCGGCCGAGGACCTTTAACATAAAACCGTGCTCCTGGAACCAGCGCACGAAAGGCTGGCTTGTGCCGGCCGAAACCCGGAGCGTTTACGTCAGTGACCTCGCTTTTGTCCGCCTTCACTGCGTTTCGGCGCGACAACCTTCGCCCTCCGCTACGCTCCGAGCGAAGGTTGGTGGTAGGTGATGGATTCGAACCATCGAAGGCGTAAGCCAGCAGATTTACAGTCTGCCCCCGTTGGCCACTTGGGTAACCTACCGACCATAAAGATAGGGCCGTGCTGCCGCGCGGCCTTCATTTTGCGGCGCAGCAGCGCCGCCCTACCAGTGCGTGGGCCGGACAGTAAGCCATGCCGCCGCGCGCTTGTCAATTCGCCCGCGCTTGTTAGCCTAATGTGATGTTCGATTCGCTGAGCAGCAAGCTCCAGAACGCCTTCCGCAACCTGCGCGGGCTCGGAAAAATTTCCGAGGCCAACATCGCCGAGTCCCTGCGCGAGGTCCGCATGGCGTTGCTGGAGGCCGACGTGAATTTCAAGGTCGCCCGCGACTTCATCGAGCGCGTCAAAGCCAAATCCATCGGCGCGGAGGTCGTCCAAAGCATCCAGCCCGGCCAGCAAATCATCAAAATCATCCACGACGAACTGGTGGACCTGCTCGGTTCGCAGAACGCGGCGCTGAATCTCAGCGCCAATCCGACCTGTATCCTGATGGTGGGTCTGCACGGTTCAGGCAAGACCACCTCCAGCGGAAAACTGGCGCGACTGCTTCAAAAACAGGGCCGCCAGCCGTTGCTCGTGGCGGCGGACGTTTATCGCCCGGCAGCCATGGACCAATTGGACACGCTCGGCAAACAAATTGAAATTCCGGTTTTCGTGAAGCGTGGCGAAACGGATGTTCAGAAAATCGCCCGGGAAGCGCTCGACTTCGCAAAAGCCAACAGCCGTAATGTTCTGATTTTCGACACCGCCGGCCGGTTGCAAATTGACGAGCCGCTGGTGCAGGAACTGGTCCGGTTGCGCGACCTCGTGAAGCCGCAGGAAATCCTGCTTGTGCTGGACGCCGCCACCGGCCAGGAAGCCGTGAACGTCGCCACACATTTCGATCAGGCACTGCAAATCACCGGGTCCATTTTGACCAAGCTGGACGGCGACGCGCGCGGCGGCGCGGCGTTGAGTATGAAGGCCGTCACCGGCAAGCCCATCAAATTCGCCGGCACGGGTGAAAAGCTGGACGAGTTCGAGCCGTTTCATCCCGAACGCATGGCGTCACGGATCCTCGGCATGGGCGACGTCGTCAGTTTGGTCGAGAAGGCCGCCGAGGCGGTGGATTTGGAGGACGCCAAGCGCATGGAAGAAAAAATGCGTAAAGGCCTGTTCACGCTGGAGGATTTTCTCGAGCAACTGCGCCAGATGAAGAAACTTGGCTCGCTTGAAAGCGTCGTCGGCATGCTGCCGGGCGGCGCGGAGATGTTGAAACAACAGGGGGACCTGTCGAAACAGGAAAAGGAATTCAAGCGCATGGAAGGGATGATCTGCGCGATGACACTGCAGGAACGGCGCAGTCCACAAATCCTGAACGCCAAGCGCCGCATCCGCATCGCCAAGGGCAGCGGGGTGAGCGTGACGGAAGTGAACACCCTGCTGAACAAGTTCGGCCAGATGCAGCAGATGATGAAGAAGATGGGCAAACTTCAGAAAATGATGGCCAAGATGGGCGGCGGCCTGCCGGGGATGTTGCGGCGGTGAGAATTGGTCATCCGCAGATGGCGCCGATTTTCGCAAATGAAATTCTAGCCACGTATTTTTCCGCCCACCATTTCAATCCGGCGCGCTCCTTTTTGAGAATCCCAACGGGATTCCATCCATCAGCCCAAGGTTGCGACGAAGGAGCTACCTCGGGTTTGCGTCCGAAAGGGTTGGTTCCATGCGCCGCACAATTGATAACACCCCGTTGGGGTTTCGATTTGTTTGGTTCGTTTACCCAGGGTAGGCCGCCGACGCGGCCAACCCTGGGCTGAATGATAAAATCCCTTTGGGATTTTCAGCGCATTTGAATTCGTGAAATTCCTGTCAAAGTCTTCAAAGCGGCATTGGCCTGCCCACGTTGATTTTGTGTTTCAGGCAATACGCCCCGTTGTCCACGTACTTTTCCGCCCACCATTTCAGCCCGGCGCGCTCCTTCGGCGTCAGTTTGCGCACCACTTTTGCCGGGGCACCGAGGACGAGCGAACCGGGAGGGATTTTCATTCCCTGCGTCACCAATGCCTTCGCGCCAATGATGGATTGTTTACCAACGACCGCGCCGTCCAAAATCACCGCCCCCATGCCCACGAGCACTTCATCACCGATCTTGCACGCATGGACAATCGCACTGTGGCCGACGGTCACCCAGTTGCCGACGATGCACGCATAATCGTCGGCCAGGTGCAGCACGGCGTTGTCCTGGATGTTGGAGTGGTGGCCGACGACGATGCGGTTGATGTCGCCACGCAACACCGCGCCGTACCAGACGCTCGAATGCGCGCCGAGGGTCACATCACCGAGGACGACGGCGGTTTTGGCGAGGTAAACGCCCCGGCCGAGTTTCGGCATTTGACGCAGGAACGTATCGAGTTGTTTCACCATGTTCTTCACATGGAAAATTTAATCCCGCAGGGCTGGAAAGTCGCGGATAAACGGGGCGCGGACGGCTCGTCCGCGAGTTGTTGGAGTTCAGGCTTTAGCCTGTCTTCCCCACAAGCTAAAGCTTGAACTCCAACGCATGCCAATCGCGTGCTCTCCAAATTACTGCGCCGACGGCGGCGGCGATTTCGGCAGTAATCTGGAAATGATGATGAGCAGTACCACAACCACCACTGCCAGAATTCCCCAAAACAGCACACCGCCCTTTCCAGGCACTTCGTATTCCTGCCACGACGGTTTCTTGAGTTGCTGCTCGTCTGCCAGCGACGCGATGGTTTTGTCCGCAGCCAGCAATTGGCCCGCGACGAGGCTCAAATCGTAACGCGGCGGCGACACGCGCGGATTGCCGTAATAAAGAAAAAGTTCGTCGTCCGCTTTTGCTTTAAACAACACCCGCGTCGCGGGATAAACCGCCGTGAATGTTTCCAATTCAATCGGTGGGTTGTCGCCATTCTCCGTTTCCAGGAACAACGTGTCGCTCTGCGGCACACTGTCAAACGAAAGGGTAAATTCTTTCGACTTGCTGTCCGGCGTCCGCGTCCACGACGCGTCGCCCAGCGGATGCGGGTATTTGTCTCCGCGGTCGTCGGTCAGTTCCTCGTAAAGCGACAACGAACGTTCAAACAGCGGTGTTGACGAAACACAGGTCAAACGCGTCAACGGCAAATTGGATTGCGGCAGTTTGATAATCCACCGGCTCAACTTTGGATTTTTTGCATCATTCGTCGCCGTGACCGTCAACGCCAACGAACGGCTGATGGACGTGTGTTGGATGAGGTAAGGAACCTGGTTGCTGCCGCGCATCACCCGCAAATCAAAGAAACCGGGCTGCGCATGCGCGAGCACGTCGAGGTCGAGCTCAACCTGCTGCACGCCGGCACCGGAAAGGTTCACGGGTTTGCGGAATTTCCATTCCGCCGTGTCGAGCGCCGCGCCAGTCACTTCCAGGCCGGGCAATACCTCGGGCGCGTGAAAACTCGGATTGTCAGACGGCGGTGGGATTGGCATCGTCGCGACCGGCACGGATTTCAGATTCATGCCCAGTGCCGCCAAATCGTAGCGCGGCGCGGCACACCGGGCATTGCCGGTGAGCAAGTGGAAGGTGCCTGGCTGCCGCGCGAGAAACACGAGATAAACCGGCCGCCGCTCGGCGCGCACGGCCTGGATAGGCAACGCCGGGCTGTCGCCGTTGTTGATGAATAAAATCAGTTCGCGTGACCGGACCTGATTTTCCAGCGACACCGAAAGATTTTCGGATGCGGGCTGACCTTCGACAGCCACGCGATAAACCACGCCCTGTCCAATCATCTGTTCACGAATGGCATCCTCGGAAATTTGCGGGACGGCAATGGAAACCGGTCGTGCGAAGAGCGGTTCGGTGGTTCCAATCTGCAAACTGGCGATGTCGAGATTCGCCGCGCCGAGATCCAGCGTCAGCCGCGTTTCACCGGGATTTTCGTCACGCTCGGTGATGGTCACCGGAATGGTCTCCCCCGGAGCCGGTTCGCTGGTGGCAGCGTGGATCAGCGCGCCAGTGAACGGAACCGGCGCCGAACGCTGGTCGTCCACTGTCAGCTGCAGCCATTTTGCCGCGGTGGGCGGCACGGAAATTTTCAAATTGGCTGCCCCATAAGACTGGCGGAAAATCGGCTGGCCCTGGGCGAGCGTCCGCCAACTCCTGCCATCAGCCGAACCTTCGACGCGCACGGCTTTAATGAAATCGCCGGCCGGAGTTCCAAGTGTGACTGCGTCGAGCGGTTGTGTCAGTCCGGTTTCCAGCGTGATGACGGTGTTGTTTGCGTTGAGCAAAACCTGGAACGATTTTACCTTTTGAATCACTTTCGGCAACGGGGCCGGCCGGGTAAGCACATAAGGAATTTCGTCGCCCGCGGCGTCGTAGAGACGCAAGTCCTCGAGCGCCGGGCGCGCGGCGCCGAGCGTTTCAGCCGGCAGATTGATTTTTACAAGCCCGGTCGTGGAGACATTGAGTGTCTGCTCGTGCTGCCAAGCCGACGGCAGGTCAGCGCCGTCAGCGGAAAGGCCCGCCCAAAGCGTGCATCCCAAAATCCCGTTCGCCACAATTTTATTGAGCCGTTTCATCTTTCGATTCACTGTTCTTCGCGCCGGCGGCAAAAAATTTCTGATACGCGAACGATGCCAGCATCGCGATGACGGCCACGCCGACGAAGGCGCCGATGCGGTAAAGCTGGCCGAGCTGCGCGAGGTCGTGGAAGAAAAGCTTGAGCAAAGTGATGCACAGCAGGCCCATCGCCGAATAGCGCGCGGCGGAAGTGTTTTTAAGAATGCCATAGACGAGCAACCCCAGCGCGAATAATGCCCAGGCGATGGAATAGGTCATGTCGCGCGCAAAATCGCCGCTGAACTGGAACGTGAGCGTCGAGCCGGGAGGGCTGAAATAGTCCGCGATTTCGATGTTCAACAAAAGAAACGCCAGCACGGTTCCCAGGCCGGCCAGAATGGGCGGGGCATTAATCTTGGAAATTTGATTTCGCGGCGGCGCGAGAAGTTTTGCGCCGGCAAACAGTGCCACGGTCACGATGCCGTAGGCGTAGAGGTACCAGTTGAAAATCGGTGTCGCGGCACGCGGATGATATTCGAGCACAGCGGGATTAAGCGCGAGCCGGGTAAAGGCAACGGCAAGCAGACCGACGCCCACCAGCCGCAGCCCCGGATGCGGCACGCGATGGAAGAGCCACAACAGGGCCGCGCCTTCGAGCGCCCAGCCGATGGTGATCCATTGACGATCGAATTGAATCGGAAAAATGAGCGTGATAAAAAAAAGCGCCACGCCGCCAAACCAGGCCAGTTGAGTCAGACGGGCTTTGTTTTCGGCGGAGACGGTCTTAAGCACGATGACCAGACTCAACAGTCCGGGAATGGCGAACGCAGCGGGCAACAATCCCATGAATTGATTCGGATAAACGACGGCGACGAAACGGTGAATGAGGAAAAATTGTGGCGGACCGGCCATCGCCGCAGCTGCCCAGGGGACAACTTTATTTTCAAACTGCCGCAGGAATAAAAACGGGAACCCCGCGAACAGGGCAAAGAAAATTAAATACCACGTCAGCACGAAATTAAGCGGTTGGTTCGGGTTTGCCGGGTCGAAACGGCTGAAATGCCAGGCGCATTCGAGCGCCGTCACGCACGCCAGTCCAATGGCTGGCATCCAATCGAAGGAAAACAATTTTGTCACCCCAAACAGCAGCACGACGAGCAAAAAAGCCAAACCGAACACCGGCGAGGGATCGATCAATTGCAGCCGCAGGGTGGCCATGATAAGGAGCAGAAACGGCAGCACGATTGAAAACGCGGGCAGAATGGCGGCCAAATCGCCAGGCGCCATAGGGTCGTCGCCAAATTTAACCCCAGCCTTCAGAGCGTCGGGTTTGAATTTCCTGACGAGCCAGATGCCCGCGACGACGAAAAAAACAACGAACGCGCCGAGCAGGAAAAACGAAGTCGGCAGGCCGGTAAGGTCGGCGGGGATTTTGAAAATGAGCGCGCCGGTGGCAACGAGTGTCAGCAGCAGCACCGCGAGCACCGGCAGCAACGTAGCAGTCAGCGCCGCGAGCGCGATGGCCAGCAAATCCACGAGCAGAATGAACGGCCAGACGATGAACGAAACTTCGGCCAGTTTAAAAACAGGCACGAGGACCAGCGCGAGCGCGAGTATCGGGAAGAAGTGATTTGCCCAATTTTGACTTGATGCACCGCGTTGGCGCTGAAGCCACGCAGGCAAAGCCGAATGAAGAATCGCGAAAATGAAATAAAACACCAGACCGGCGTCAAGCGATTCATTCGACAAGGATTTTGTGGTCCAGAAGGCGAGTAATCCGAACACGGCAAAGCCGGAGACAGATCGGGCGGGGGAAACTGTTTCATCAAACCACGCGACGGCGATGGCGACCAGGTCAATGAGGAAAACGAAACCGAACAAGAGCCACGGACGCTGCGCCAGTGGCTGGAAATCGAGGAACCAGGCGCTAAATGCCAGGGTAACCGCGACCAGGCCGAGCAACGAGCCGGACAGCCATTGGTTGATTTGGCCGCGACTTTTCGCCAGCCAGTTTGCCACGAGCCAGAGCGTGTTGAACCCCAGCAGCACGGCGAGCGCTATGAAGATTTTGTCACCGGCGAAATACTGTTCGCTGACGAAAAACCTGCCCGCCCAGCCAATTTGCAGGATGGCTGTCCCGAGCGCAGCCAGCGCGGCGAGAAAATGCCAGCGGCGTACCAGCGCGACCGCGATCACGCCGGCGTCGAGAATCGCAATGTAACCGAACAGACCCAGCGGATTGTCCTGGCCGGTCGAAAGCAGAATCGGAGTGAGGAAACCACCCAACATCCCGAGGATGGCGACAACCAGTGCGTTCAGCCGGACCGCCAGCAGGAAGGCCGCTGACGTGATGAGCGCCATCAGCAGAAAGGTTGGTAACGGGCCAAAAAAATCAAAATGGTAAATCGAACGGCAGGCGAAAGTGACGGCGTAAAGAATGACCACACCGGTTGCGCACAACGTTTGCGAGAGCGCGGGGAAATTTTTCCGCGACATCGCCACGCCACCGACGAGCAGGCCAAGACCGGCGAGAAAACCGATGGCGACGCGCAGCTCGGGCGGAATGAGATTGTTGTCGAACGAGTACTTGACGAAAAAGGCGACGCCGAGGAAAAGGGCGAATCCGCCGAGCCAGGCGAAACCTTTGACCCCCATGAACTGTTCCCAATCGATTTTTGACGCGGGCTTGTGCTGCGGTTCCGGTACGGTGGCAAGCGGAGCCAATCTCTCGGGGGAAACTAGTTTTGGTGTTGCGGGAATCGGCGGTGGGGAAAACTGTGGTGGGGAAGACGGCAGCCCAATAATGATGGGTTCGGGCGGTGGAGCTTTCGGCGGAAGAACGGCTGGTGGAACGACCGCCGGTTTGGGCGGTGCAACAGATTCGGCCGGCGGCGCCGGTTCACGCCCGCTTCTTAAGCGAACAACCTCAGTTTCTACCGCGCCCAGCCGGCGAGTGAGCTCTTCGATTCGACTCTTGGAACTAACGGCGCTGACAATCAACCAGACGGTCAAAGCAAGGGGGATTCCAAGAAATACCAAGACGATGAGAGCAACTGCCGGTTCCATAATTTTTGCCTTTCGACTGCGGAACGACTTGGATGCCGACACTGTGCGCCCGCAGCGAGTCGCTGACAAGCCACAAATGCGCGCACCCCAGCCGGTGAGCGTTCATTTATTGACACGATAACGCTGCGGGCAACCAGCGAATGAATTGAAAAAAATTAGCGGAACAATCAAAAAATTGATGCGGCATTTTCCATTTCATTCACCGGGCGGCGGGGGTAAAATACGGTCGTTGTATGACGAAACCATTTTCGCAGCGTCCTCCGTTGTCACCGCGGCGGTTGCCGCGGTCCTTCAAGGATTTGACGCCATCGAAGCATTTCAATCCGCGCACCTTTTTTCAGGAACTGGTCTGGAAGGCCCTGCTGACGCCGCGCACCGGCCATCAGCGCCGCCCGGTTTTCCCCAAATTGTCGCGCGGCCAGGTGGCCATCACCTGGATCGGCCACGCATCGTTCCTGATCCAGTTCACGGACCTGAACGTGCTGATTGACCCGAACTTTGCGAACTGGCTGTTTCTGCTCAAACGGATCAAACGTTCCGGTCTCAAAATCAACGACCTGCCACCGATCGATCTGGTGCTGCTGACCCATGCGCACTTCGATCACTTTCATAAACCGACGCTGCGCCGGCTGCCACATCCCAAAATCGGCCTCATGCCGTGGGGCGTCGGCGATCTGGCCTTTGACCTGGGGTTTTCCCGCGTCATTGAGCTGGTGTGGTGGGAGAGCTTTTCGCACCGGGATTGGAAGGTCACGTTCACGCCGAGCCGGCACTGGGGCGCGCGCACGTTGTCCGATCAGCATCGCGGCTATGGCGGATTCGTGCTGGAACATCAGGGGCGGAAGATTTATCACGCCGGCGACAGCGCCTACTTTGATGGTTTCAAACAAATCGGGCAGAAACTTGCGCCGGAAATCGCGTTGCTGCCCATCGGCGCCTATCATCCGGAATCGTTCCGACGCGTGCACATGGGTCCGGACGAGGCGGTGAAGGCGTTCCGGGACCTGCGGGCGCGGTGGCTGGTGCCGATGCACTACGGGACGTTCAAATTGTCGTTTGAGGCCCTGGACGAACCGCCGCGCTGGCTCCGGCAAATCGCTGACAAGGAAGGGCTTACACCCCAGATGCGAATGTTGGAGGAAGGCACGCCGGTGGTATTCTAGCCTTGGGCAGCCGGCAGCCGGTCGAACTTCCCGGCCAGCGCAAAATCCTTTTCCGTCAGGCCGCCGACGTCGTGGGTCGTGAGCGTGAGCACGACCTTGTTCCAACGAATGTCAATGTCCGGATGATGCCACGCCCGTTCGGCGATTTCGGCGACGGCGTTCACAAATTGAACCGCGGCGGGGAAATCCTTGAACTGGTACGTCCGCGAAATTGCGGCACCGGTCCGGGTCCATCCCGGCACGGCAGCGAGCGAGGATTTGATTTGAACGGCGCTGAGTTTTTTCATGGCCTAAAACCATTCCTTGCGTCCGTCCACATACACGCGCACAAATTCCTCGTCGGACCTGCACAGATAAATGATGCCTTCGATGAGGCCGATGATATGCATGACCGGCGCCAGAATGAAACAGGAGAGCAGGGACACCAGCAGCATGACCAGACCCGCGCCGGTGTAGCCCAGGATGAACTTATGAACGCCGAAGCCGCCCAACAGTATTCCGCAGATGCCCGCGGGGATTTTGTTCGACGCGCGGGTGGCGAGGGGGGAGGGTGCCGCAATGGGCGGCGGGACCGTTTTCAATCCGGCTGCCAGTTCCGGAATTGACCCCAGCGGTTTCCATTCCGTGGCGCCTTCGGTTTGAACGAGTGTTTGCGCGTTGACCCGGTTCTCGGCGGTCCACTGCCGGATTTGTTCGGCGTTGACGGGGCCATAGGGCAGGCCGTCGGCTCCAATGATTTTATACATAACGGGCCTTGGTTATTTGTTTTCTAAATTTTTATTCGTTGAATCTGCCAGCCGTGGCGGAACGGGTTTGAGGCCGCCGGCTTCATCCGCTCCGGCCTGTCGCCAGAGGCTGATGCTTGTAACCAGCGACCATACCCAGGCCGCGGCGAAAAGAACCAGTCCCCACTTTAACATCCAACCAATCGGCGTTGTGGGAACCGGCTCACCCAGTTGCTGGCTGAAGGCGCGGTCGAAAAACTCAAACATCCAGCCGACCAGCAAAACAAAACCAGCCAAAGCCAGCAGCAACTGACCGATTCCGGCCCAAAACCGGCGGGCGATCAGCGAACCCAGTCCCGGGGTGGCGGCCAGATTAATCAAGGCGCAACTCGCAACGCGGGCACGGCTTAATGGTCGAACAGGCTGAGAAACGCGTAACATCACGTAAACTGCGACTTCACTTCCGGCTTGTTCAAGACCACCAACGCCCAGATGCCGAAGGGAAGTCCCAACAGGCAACAACATTGGCATGGCAACATCGCAGCCACGGAAGCAACCATGGACACGGCGTGGTTCTGCAACCGCAACATTTTTACCGCGCCGAACAACACAAACCCATTCCACGCCGCAATCACCAGATTAACCACTCCGGCCAATGGCCCTTGCATTCCCTGGATGAACGCCTGCATTTGCGGCGGGATATTAGGCGGCATCTGTTGATGGAACATCACACTGCCAGTGAACAGCGTAAAAAGACCGCTCAGAGCATAATATGCGACACCCAAACCCGCCGTGATAATCAGGGCGATGGCTGGACCTTTAACCAACTTCAAGGCGGTATCGCGTCCCTGGTCCGCACCAGTGGCAGGCGAACCGAATGGCAACGGCGCACTCAAGGTTTCGGGTTTGCCGGCCAGCGCCTCTGCAAACTCCGGAAACTCGGACAATTTCTTCCACTCGATGTCGCCAAACACCTGCACGAGTGATTGCGAGTTCAACCGGTCCTCGGCAATCCACTTGCGCACCTCCTCGTCCGTGACCGGCCCGTACTGTTTCAGGTCGCCGCCGATGATTTTGTAGTTCGCCATAATTGTGTTGGTCTGCCCCGGGTTCTAGTCGGTTGACTGCGTTTGTGCAAGTCCTGGTTTGTAAATTACGTGTTTCGCACAAACAGTTTTCCGGGCAACTGTTTGACCGCCCGCTTCATTTCCAGGCCCAGCAACGCCACCGAAACCGCCGAACTCGGCAGGCCACTCCGCCGGATGACCTCGTCAATGGCCGATTCCTCATGGCTCAGGGAATCGTAAACGCGCTGTTCATTCTCGGACAACTCCAGCGCGGGCAAAATGCCGGTCTCGCCGGGTGACGGCGGGCGATTGCTTCCCGGAAACAAATATTCGAACTCGCTCAGGACGTCTTCGGCACTTTCGCACAACTTCGCGCCCTTTTTAATCAGATCGTGGCAACCCTTGCTGCGCGGCGAATCCACCCGCCCCGGCACCGCGAAAACCTGCCGGCCGTATTCGGTCGCGAAATTCGCCGTGATGAGCGCGCCGCTGTTCAAATCCGCCTCCACCACCACCGTGCCGAGCGTCAGGCCGGCAATGATCCGGTTGCGGATGGCGAAGCTTTGCCGGTCACCGTTGCGATTGAACGGGAACTGGGTGACGACCGCGCCATTGGCCGCCGCCCGTTCGAATAATTCCCGGTTCTCCGGCGGAAACACCACATTGATGCCCGTGCCCAGCACCACGACCGTGCGGCCCCGGGCCGCCAGCGCGCCCTGATGCGACGCCGTGTCAATGCCCCGCGCGCCGCCGCTCACGACCGTCACGCCCACATAAGCAAGCTGGTAGGCCAGCTTGCGCGCGGCTTCGAGGCCATAATGCGTGGTCATGCGCGAACCGACCATGGCCACCGCATTTTTGTCCTTCGCCGTCAGCGCGCCCTTGACGTAAAGCACGATCGGCGGATCGTAAATCTGCCGGAGCAACTCCGGATATTCCTCGTCGCTCTGAATCAAAACGCGGCCACCGGATTCCGCAAGGCGCTTCGATTCACCCGCGAGATCAATGGATTGCTCCCAATGGACAATCGCTTCGGCGGTTTCGTCGCCGATGTTGCGGACGCGGAGCAGGGCGGATTTTGAAGCGGTGAGGATTTTGGGGGCCTCACCGAAATGTTCGAGCAACAACCGGGCACGCACGGGGCCGACGTGTTCGATGAGGTTCAGCGCGATTAGCGCCTCGCGAGAATCCATGCGATTTGAATAAACATTTATGATGGCCGCCGCAAGCGAAAGGTGTGTGGGGCGTTGCAATTTTAAAATTCTCTGCTACCTAGTGCGCGTGCCTGATCCCAGCTTGTTGCTCCTGATCCCGGCCCATAACGAGGAGCGCCGCATCGAACCGGTGTTGCGCGACTACGCCCGCTTTTTCCAGGAACATTATCACGGCAAATTCCAGATGGTTGTCGTGCTCAACGGTTGCGCGGACAACACGCTCGGCATCGTGCAAAAAGTCGCGAAGGAATTCTCCAGCGTCAGCTACCTGAATTTTCCCGAACCCATCGGCAAAGGGGGCGCACTCATCGAGGGACTCAAACTTGCGCCCTACGGCGATTTGATTGGATATACGGACGCCGACGGGGCGACCCCGCCGCCTGCTTTTCTTGAACTGGTCCGGCACACCGGCGAGGCGGACTGCGTCATCGGCTCGCGCTGGCTGACCGGCGCGGTCATTCACCAGTCACAGACCGGGCAACGGCGGTTTGCCAGCCGAGCGTTTCATCTGATTGTGCAACTGCTGTTCTGGCTGAACATCCGCGACACGCAATGCGGCGCGAAGGTGATGAAGCGCGCAGCCGTTGAAACCATCCATCCTTACCTGCGCATTACGGACATGGCCTTCGACATCAACCTGCTGGTGGCCTTGAAACGCGCGGGCTTCCACATCCTCGAAGTGCCGACCGAGTGGACCGACAAAATCGGGTCAAAAGTGGTGTTGGGACAGACTTCGTTGACGATGTTTCTCTCGGCGGTCCGCGTCCGGTTGATTTACTCCCCATTTTACAAATGGCTCCGTCCGCTCCGTCCCTTGGAAGGCTGGATCTACAAAAGGCTGAGTGCGCCGCGGCCCTTGTCGGAATCTCAAGTCCAAAGTCCGAAGTCCGGCGCCCCATGACTTGTGCCCGGGCTTCAGACTCCGGACTTTGGACTTCGGAGTGTGAACCAGGCGGACGCACCCAGCAGCAGCAGATTGAACGCCCCGAGCGTCTTCAGCACCGTTATCAGCGTGCCGTGAAATTGAGTGAGCGCGACCCCGTAAGCCGTGGCGAGCAGCAACAACACCGGCACAATTCGGAATTGCGACCGGGCGAGCAGGTTATTGATCAGCGCGTAGCCCAGAGACAGCGGCACCATGGCCCACGCATACCAGGGCAGCACCGAGGCGGCGACGGAAACGTAGTCTTTCGAGTAAATCAGCCGGATGACCCAGGGTCCCAGGATCGTCAACCCCAATGCACCGCCCACCGCCAGCAGGCCCGTGCCCAGCAGCACCGTGCCCAGCAGATTGCTTTTCTCCGAGCGCGCCACGCTGTGAACGATCTTGGGAAACATCACCGTGGCCAGTGGCACCACCAGCCACATGAGCGCGCGCGACAACGTCCCCGCACTCACGTAAAAGGCCGCGTCGTCGCCGGAAAAATACGCCTTCACAAACATCGTGTCCGCGGTGAACAAAAACTGGACGGCGCCGAACCCGAGCATCAGCGGAAGGATTTGTTTCAGCAGGCTGCGCCAGTCGAACGGCTGCGCGGGCAACCGCCACAACGACCGCGTTTGCCAGACGGCGACGCCGACCCCCGCGGCCAGTCCCAGGCACACGCCGAACATCATGCCCCCGGCGTAAGCGCCCAGCGCCAGAACCAGGAAGGACGCCACACCCAGCCGCCCCACGCCGTTGACGATGTTCGACCAGCCGAACCAGAGAAAGTTCTGCTGTCCCTGCAACACGCCCCAAAACATCGGCAGCCAGAAGGAGAACAAGACCACGAACAGTGTGATCCATAAATCCACCGGATTTGTGATTTGCCAGCCGGCCAGAATGTCCTTTTGCCAGATGAGCGCGCCGATGGCCAGCAACAGGCACAGGGCGAACGTCCCCAGCCACGCCAGCCGGATCATGCCCGCCAGTTCGCGCCTACGGCCCGTCGCCAACGCGTGGGCCGTTTGTTGGGCAAACACCATTTGCAACGGCATGTTCGGCACGAACATCGCCACCGCCAGCAACACGCCGAAGATGCCGTATTGCTCCGGCGGAATTTTTTTGTTCAACAGATGAACCGCCCACATCATCACGCCGCTGCCCACATTCGCCATCATCAGCCAGCCGCTCTGCCGGAAAAAAGCGATGTGATGTTTGGCCTGGGCGGCCACGGGCGCGGGTTCGGTTGTCTCTGCGGGCATGGGCGGTGGAAAATACGGGAGCCGGGCATTTCAGGGAAGCGATTTCAAGAAGCCCAGGAGCAGATTCTTTCCGCGCTCCAGCGACGCCAGTGAAATCCATTCGTCCTTCGTGTGCGCCTGGGCAATGTCACCGGGGCCGAAAACGACGCTGGGGATGCCGCCGGCCGACAACACCGCCGCGTCGCAGAAGAAATCAACGCCCACGGAGCGCGTCTGGCCGATGCTCCGCAGGAATTGCCGGACCAGTGGCAGCCCGGAATTTGTTTCCAACGGCCGGGCCGGCGCCAGCTTGACGCTGGAAATGTCCGCGTGCAGTTTTTTTGCGTTGAGGAAGGCGGCGATTTCACGCTGCACCCCGAGGTCGGTTTCGCCGGGCAACGTGCGGCGGTCCACGGTAATCGCGCAACGATCAGGCACAATGTTCGGTTGCGCGCCGCCGCAGATGGTGCCGACATTCACCGTCGCGGCCCCGAGCAGCCGATGCCGGCGCCGGCGCAACCGCGCGGCGTAATCCGTTTCCAAGACCTCCACGATGCGCGCCATTTGGTGGACGGCATTTTTACCGAGCTGCGGCATTGCGCCATGGGCCGACCGGCCGCGCGTTTCGAGTTCCAGCCACAAGCTGCCCTTGTGCGCCGTGACGACTTGCAATCGCGTCGGCTCACCCACGATGGCCAGATCCGCCTTGAACCGGCTTGCCGCCAGGGCGCGCGAGCCGGCTTGCGCGTGTTCCTCATCCACCAGCCCGGCAAAGACCACGGCCGTTTCCTTCGGGCGCTGCTCTGAGCGGGCCAATTCGCAAAGCGCGGCGAGCATCGCGGCCACGGAGCCTTTGGTGTCGCACGCACCGCGGCCATGGAGCCGGCCATTTTTCCGGCGGGGAATAAACTGCGATTCATCGGCGCCGACGGTGTCGAGATGCGGTGCCAGTAAAAGGGTCCGGCGGATCTTGCCTCGCGGCCGCAGGCACGCGAGGAGATTGGAACGGCCGGGCAATACTTTTTGAAATTCCACCTCCAGCCCTGCGCGCGCGGCGACCGTGGCGAGAAAATCCGCAACGCGTTGTTCCCCGGTGAACGGATGCGGTTGGCGGGCTTGCCGCACCGAAGTTCCGCCCGACGGAACGAAGGCGGGATTGACGCTGGGCAGCGCAACAAGCTCAGCCAATAGTTTTTCCGGGCGCGTCATGCGGCTGCAGCTTAATGGCCAACCGCACGGGTGTCGAGCCGCGGCCGCGCGACTTTTTCTGGACAAAATTTGGGCCATAATCAAATGTGCATTCATGAAACAAATTTCGGACAAGGAGAACAGCATCCTCTGGATCGAGGCCTTTGGCTTCTCTTTGCTGATCGTGCTTTGCTGGCTGACGGAACTGGTCCGCATTCCTCACCTCCTTTTCGGAGAGTCCTTCACTCCCGACTGGCACCGGGCAGCGCTCCGGACGGTGGTGATATCGCTGGTGTGGACATCGGTTCATGTGGCGACCCGCCGGTTGCTGCAGCGGTTGCATTACCTGGAGGAATTCCTGCGCATTTGCGGCTGGTGTCGCAAGGTGTGCCATGACGGCGAATGGCTTACGATGGAAGCTTATTTCAACTCAAAATTCGCCACGCGGACCTCTCATGGCATGTGCCCGGAATGTTTGAAAAAGGGTGTCGATCAACTCAAGTCCAAGGAGAATCCGACCGCCGCGCCGAAATCATGAGCCGAGACGTTGCGCGAAAAATCATCGAAGTACCGCGTTGAAGGCTGACCAACGGTCAGGTCTGGCATTGGGTGATGGTCCGTTTGCGACTGGCGATGAACATCAGCATCCCGAAAGCCGCAAACAGGGCGGGCGCGAAACGTTCTTCCACGGTCATGGCCGTTCCGCCCAGAAACGCCAGGCCGTTGGCCAGCACGTATCCCGCCCAGATGTTTCCGACCGCGCGCTGCGGGTGACTCCACAATTCCATCAGGCCGGGAATGCCGGCCAGGCAGATGGCCAGCGTGGCGGAAACAATGGCGGTTCTCGCGCCGCCCAATTTCCAACCCGCCAGACACCCGAACACAAACACCAAGATCACGCTGTCCAGGCGGCCCCAGGCAAAACGCCCCTTGACCAGCAGCAGCCCGGTCAAAACCGAACCGCCGAGGGCAAAGCCCAACGGTAGGAGAAAGTTTCCGTGCCGTTGGATGGTGCTGAGGGTCAAAATGGTGTCCAGTGTGGCCCAAAGGATCCAGGTGGAAAAGCTTTGCCCGTCGCCGCTGTTCTTGACCACTTCGATCACCATGGGGACAAACAGCACCACTACCCCGATGCCGCCCGCCATTTTCAGCACGTCGTGAATATCCATGGCCACTCAGTTAATTTCCACCGGGCGTTGGGTCAGAGAAGGTTTTTCGGTGTGCGCCATGTCGCGCCAGTTTAATGGCCGAGAACGTGGGTGTCGAGGATGGGGAGAAAAGAACAGTGGGCGTTGAGAAACATACAAATGCGAATTACGACTTGTATCCAACGCCCGCCGGTTAAACTTGAACTACATTGCCATCCTAATCCTGTTTCCCGCTTTTACAAGTGACGTTCTGGTTTCAAGTGCGTGACAATTCAAATAATCTCCACCGGGCATTTCGGCAGGGCGGAGAGCTGGACGGAAGCTTTCTATGGCAGCGATCGCAAAACGACACAGGCATAAGCTCTTTGCCGCTTTCTTCTCGACACGGAATCTTGCAAGCGTAAACCTTTCCAAGGAACGACTTATAGACGAATTGTATCTGGATGCTCCATGATCAACAGCCCGCTCCTTTATGTCGTCACGCCGATGCCGTTGAGTTGAAAATTTGCAAAAACGTGTGAGATGGGTGTGGCGTGTCCGGCCATTTCGCCAGAGAAACATGCAAATAACTTGCGGCGGCAAGTATCCATGAAAACGTGTTCATACTGCGGGCGCGACAATACCGACGAGGCGTTGCATTGTAGTGAATGCGGCACGGAGTTCGGGCGCGAGGTGATGGATTCAGAATCCACCAGCGGTGAGAATCATGACAAAGAGGAAACGCTGACCGTCCGGATTTTCTCCAGCCGCGAGGCAGCGCAGCTTGCCGCAGCAAATCTGGAAGCTAATGGAATGAGATGCTGGGTTGATGCGGATGATTGTGGCGGGATGTATCCGAATCTGACGGCGCCGGGTGGTGTGCGGTTGCTCGTCCGCGCCTCGGATGCCGAGGAAGCTGCCGCTTTGCTGAATACGCAAGCGTCGCCCGCAGAAATGGGCCAGATTGAATCTGAAGCCGTCGCTTCTCCTCCACTCCCAACCGTCCCGTTAAAAAAACTGGCTCTGGGTCAAATCGTCTCTGGCCTTGTTATCGGAGTAATCCTTGGGTTAATGCTTTGTTTACTTTACCAATGGGCAAATAATCTCGGAACAAAAACATATTATCATTACATCCGTGACGGCAAACGCGATGAAGCATGGATTTATCGCGATGGACATCTCATTGAATTGATGAGAGACAGAAATCTCGACGGAATTTGGGATCAGTGGACTTACTATGAACATGGCCGGCCGGTGCGCTCAGAATATGATAATAATTTCGATGGAAAAGCAGATGTGTTTTGGACGTTTTCTGATCACGGGACGGATACCCTTCAAGTGGACACGGATTTTAACGGCATTCCAGATGAGTTCTGCACATACAAGTATGGTATAATTCAGCAGGACGACATGAGACCCAACGGTTCAAAATTTTCTACCGTGCGTGAAATTTTTCAGAACGGTGTCCTAACGGAAATTGATCGGGGAGGAGACAGCAACGGTAATTTCAAAGAAAAAGTGCGTTACGATCCATTTAATAACCCAATTAGCGCAAATCCAATTAATACAAATATTACTGGTCCGTTTCAGTTGCTATCACCTGCTTCCAAATAGTGCTTTAAACAACTTCCACCGGACATTTCGGCAGGGCGTCGAGAAAGGCCTGGCCGTATTGTTTTGTCAACACGCGATTGTCCAAAACCACGATGATGCCGGTGTCGGTTTTGGTGCGAATCAACCGGCCGACGCCCTGGCGGAATTTCAAAATCGCCTCGGGCAGGGAAAATTCGCCAAAGGCATTGCCGCCGCGCGCCTCAATTGCCTCGAGGCGCGCCTCAATGAGCGGATGGTCGGGCACGGCGAAGGGCAGGCGCGTGATGATGACGTTGCTCAGCGCCTCACCCGGCACGTCCACGCCCTGCCAGAAACTGTCCGTGCCGAACAGCACCGAGTCCACGTCGTCCTTGAATTTCTCCAGCATGGTCGAACGCGGCGTGCCGGTGCCCTGCACCAGGCACGCGACGCCGAGCCGGTCAAAAAACGGCTGCAGGCGTTCGCTGACCTCCTGCATGAGTTTGTAGCTGGTGAACAATACGAACGCCTTGCCGTGGGTCTGCTTCACGAAATGCCCGATCCAATGTTCAAGCGCGTCGGCATAACCGGCCTCGCGCGGGTCGGGCATCTTTTGGGCGACAAAAATCCTCATCTGCCGCTCGTAATCGAACGGTGTGCCGACCTGAAGTTGGGTGGCGGATTCAGCGCCGACACGCTTGATGAAGTAGGCAAGGGCGTCCTTGCGTAGGACAGGCGTCGCGCCTGTCTCTGACTTTTCTGTCTTTTTAGATGGAGACAGGCGCGACGCCTGTCCTACGGTCGCCAAAGTGGCGCTGGTCATGATGATGCTCGTGTCACTCTCAAACAACCGGCGGCGCAGAAAGTCCGCCACGTCCACCGGCGCGGCATTGAGCGCGAGGTTCTGGTGCGCCTTGCCGCTGCGTTCCACCCAGTAAACGTGGTCGCCGGCGCTTTGTTCCAGGAACGCCTTCACCTCGTCGCGCAAATCCGCCAGGCGGCGGTTGCACTCGACCAGTTCCTGCCCGATGTCCTTGTCCTCGCTCAATTTGATCAACTCGCTGACAGCCTCGCGCAGGCGCTGGAGGGGCAGCGTGACGTTGTCCTTCACCAGTTCGGCGCGGCGGATGCGCAGTTCGGTCCACGCCCGTCGGTGCCCGCCGTTTTCACCGCCGCCAAATTTGTTTTTGCCGGCGGATTTCTGGATTTCCTCGCAAGCGGCCTCGATGTTTTTAAAAAACCTGTCCGACTCGCCCAGGATGTCGGCCACCAGTTTCACCGCGCCGCCCTTGCGCAACGTGGCGAGCAGGCCCTTTTCCGTGCGCGGATTCCACAGCCGGTTCAGCGCATAACGCACCTGCCCGCTCGACACACTCAAACCGATGTGCCGGGAGGCGACGGGTTCCATCTGGTGGGCCTCGTCAAAAGTCACGAAGTCGTTCTTGAACAGGATGCCGCCTTCCATTTCCTCATCCACCCCGCCGAGCAGCGTGAAAAACAGCGTGTGGTTCAACACCAGCACGTCCGAGGAAAGGAATTTGTTCCGGGCGCGCTGAAAAAAGCAGACGCCGTGGTCCTTGGCAAAATCCGATGGGAAGCCGCAAACCTTGGGCGAGCAAAGCCCGCGTTCAGAACAGACCTGCGCCCAGACCTTCGGGTCCGGTTCAACGTCGAAATCCGAGAGGCTGCCGTCCTTCGTCGCCTTCGACCACTCGTAAATGCGTTGCAACTCCTCGGCCTCGGACGACGTGAACAGGTTGCCCGACTGCTGCATCGTTTTTTGCAACCGGCGGGTGCAAAGATAATTCGCGCGGCCCTTGAGCATCGAAAAGTTGAACCGGACCGGCACGACGAGGGTGCCGAGCACTTCCGCGAGCATCGGCAGGTCCTTCTCTGTAAGCTGCTCCTGCAAATTGATCGTGTGCGTGGAAACGACGGCTTTTTTCTTCTCCGCCACCGCGAACAGAATCGCCGGGATCAGATAGGCCAGGCTTTTACCAACGCCCGTGCCGGCCTCGACGGCCAGATGCCCGCGGTCCTGCAACGCGCGCGCCACGGCCACGGCCATTTCCTGCTGTTGCGGCCGGAACTCAAAATTCTTCGCGCGCGACAACAAACCCGTTGGTGAAAAAATCTCCTCGACCTGTTTTACCAGGTTGATGGCCGCCCCGGCGGGTTGAGGTTCAATGACGGAAATCATGGTTAAAGCGAACGGCTGCTCAAAACCACCTTCAACGCCACGGTTTGTCCCGGCGCGAGTGTGATTTTGTCCTGCTTCACATTGCCGGATTCCACGCAGACCATGTTTTGGTGTTCCGCCGGGTCAAAGTCATCCGGCAATTTCTGCGTGGTCCACGGGTTCCAGACGACGGTGGAGTTGGAGCCGGATTTCCCGATGCGAATTGTCCGGTTGAGGCTGGCATCGTGGATTTCCACAGTGCCGGTGTGTGCGGGATAAACGCGGTTGGTCTCCTTCGCGATGCGCAGCACCGGATCGTTCTCCATCCGGCGCGCTCCCGTGGCGCCGGCGGCGAAATCATCAAACGGCAGGCCTCGCAGACCGGCAATGGAAACCTGCGCGATGTCACCGACGTGAAAATAAGTGTGCTGGCAGTTTTCAATCTCCAACGGCCCGCCGCCGGAATCATTCGCGACGGTCAACTCCATCGTCAGCGTGCCGGCAACGGTCACGGTGAATTCCGTGCGCAGCGGTTTCCAGGCGTCCCGTCCGGGAACCGGCGGCAACGCAAACGTCAACGTCACCCCTCCCTCCGGCGCCACGACCGTTTTGAGGAGTTGCCACGTGGCGCTGCGCGCGAAACCGTGAGACGGCTCGCCGGCGCGGTTGCCGAACCACGGAAAACAGATGGGCACACCGCCGCGAATGGCCTGGCCGGCCGCAAAATGACTCCAGCGGCTGACAAACAGCAGCGGTGGCTCGCCGTGCCTTTGGAAATGCGTGACGTGCGCGCCCGACAGATAAATTTCCGCCGCGCTCCAGGGCGTGCGGATTCTCACCAGCGGCAACCCACCCTTGCCCGTCGTCAGGTCGGCGGATCCAATGTTCATATATTATTTATTTTCCAAACAAATCCATCTGCGGCGGCGGGGCAAGCTGCTTGAGTTTGTCGCGATCCTGCTGGCGACGGGATTGCCGCACATTGCCTTCGGGCGTGAGTTCGGATTCCTCAAGGTTTGCCAGAATTTGCCGGGCGCGCTCCAGGACTTCCTTCGGCACACCCGCCAGCCGCGCCACCTGGATACCGTAGCTCTTGTCCGTGCCGCCTTCGACAATCTTTCTTAGAAAAACAATCTGGTCGTGCCACTCGCGCACGGCCACGTTGAAATTTCTGAGTCGCGGCAACCGCGCCGCCAGTTCGGTCAATTCGTGGTAGTGCGTGGCAAAGAGCGATTTGGCGCCGACCTGATTGTGCAGGTGCTCCACGATGCTCCAAGCCAGACTCAAACCGTCGAACGTGCTGGTGCCGCGCCCGATTTCGTCGAGCACGATGAGGCTGCGCGACGTGGCGTTGTTCAGGATGTTCGCCGTCTCGGTCATTTCGACCATAAAGGTGGATTGTCCGCGCGTGAGGTCGTCGCTGGCGCCAATGCGGGTGAAGATGCGGTCCACCAGATCTATCCGCGCTTCCGCCGCCGGCACAAATGAGCCGGTGTGCGCCAGCAGCGCGATGAGCGCCACCTGCCGGATGTAAGTGCTCTTGCCCGCCATGTTCGGCCCGGTAATGAGCGCGATTTGGGGAAAGTTAGGACAGGCATCTTGGCTGTCTCCATCTGAAACAACCCCGCCTTGAGGCCTTCCAGTTTGAGATTTTACATCAGAGACAGGCTGGAAGCCTGTCCTACTTGCCAGTGTTGTATCATTCGGCACGAAGCGTTCCTCCTGCAGGCTTTGCTCCAAAACCGGATGGCGTCCGTCGCGAATCTGCAGCCGCCCTTCGTCGGCAACCTGCGGGCGGCAATAGCTGTGCAATCGCGCGGTTTCGGCAAACGCCGCCAGCACATCGAGCTGCGCCAGGGCCGCGGCGGTTTGTTGAATCTCCGGCAATTGTCCCAGCACGGCCTCGCGCACATGCTGGAACAATTCATATTCCAGCTTCACGCCGCGCTCCTCGGCGCCGAGGATTTTTCCCTCCATTTCCTTGAGTTCCGGCGTGATGTAACGCTCGCCATTGGCGATGGTCTGCTTCCGGATGTAATGCGGCGGAACCTTGTCGAGATTTGCCTTTGTGACTTCGATATAATAGCCGAAGACGGAATTGAACCGGACCTTGAGCGACGGGATGCCGGTGCGGGTAATCTCATCCGCCTGTAATTTGGCAATCCAATCCTTGCCGCCGCGCGTGGCGTGGCGCAGTTCGTCGAGCGCCGGGTCGAAACCCTCGCGGATCATCCCGCCTTCCTTCAGCGCCAGCGGCGGGTCCTCCACAATGGCGCGGGATATCAAATCGCCGAGCCCGGGCGATTCGGCGAGTTGGGATTCAAGCTCGTACAGCAGGACAGGCTTCCAGCCTGTCTCACTTTTCTTCACCTCTTTATCAAGCTCCGGCAATTCGTGAATTGAAGATGGAGACAGGCTGGAAGCCTGTCCTACACTTTGAAGAACTTTTTTTACCGCCGGAAGCTGTTCCAGGGCCAGGCGCAAGGCGACGAGGTCACGGGCGTTGCCGCTGCCGGTGCTCAAACGGCCAACCGTTCGCTCCAAATCTCGCACCCGGGCTAGTTGCGTGCGGAAGCTGTCCAGACCGGTGGAATTTTCGATGAACGCCTGCACGGCCTCCTGCCGGCGGCGGATGGGTTCCATGGCGGCCAGCGGTTGCGAGAGCCAGTGGCGCAAGCGGCGCGCGCCCATCGGCGTGACGGTGCGATTGATCGCGCCGTAAAGCGAGGCGTTGCGCGGCGCGTCATGGTGGAGCGGTTCCAGGATTTCCAGGTGTCGCAGCGTGGTAAAGTCGAGCGTGAGATAATCGTTGCGGCGGTAGAATGAAAGCCGGCCAAGATGCTTCACGTCACGGCGCAGATGCTGCGTCAGATAGTGCAACACCGCACCCGCCGCACCCACGGCGGCGCCGTGGTCTTTCAATCCGAAGCCGTCCAGCGTCGCGACCTTGAAATGGTCGCGCACGGTGTACAGCGCGGTTTCCGGCGCAAACGTCCAGTCGTCATAGCCATTAAGAATCTGAAATGCGCCGCGCAATAAATCGCGCATGACACCCGATTCGCCCGGGAAAATGATCTCCGCCGGGCGCAACCGTTCCAGCTCGGTGAGCAACGCGGCATCGCCTTCCACCTCCGTCGTCAGAAAATCGCCGGTCGTCAGGTCCACGAGCGCCAGGCCGAACATTTTCCCGGACGGACAAACCGCGGCCAGAAAATTATTCCGTTCGGCCACGAGCATCCGCTCGTCAAAATGGGTGCCGGGCGAAAGGATTTGGGTGACCTCGCGATTGACGAGTTTGCCCGGGCGCGCATCTTCGAGCTGGTCGCAAATGGCCACCTTGCGCCCGGCCTTGAGCAGCCGGCCGATGTAGGCGTTGGCGGCGTGGTGCGGCAGGCCGCACATGGGCACGCCGTGGCGGGCGGTGAGGGCCAGGTTGAGAATCTGGGCACCGGTCTGGGCGTCCTCGAAAAACATCTCGTAAAAATCCCCGAGCCGGAACAGCAGCAGCGCGTCCCGGGGCAGTTCGCTTTTGATGCGGCGATACTGCGCCATCATGGGTGTGAGTTGAGCTTCGGCGGCCATCGGCGGGAAAGCTAAACGTGAACGGCAATCGCGTCGAAGAATTTTTGCACGGCTACAACGCCCGGGATTCCACCCGGCAGCGCTCATCAGAAATTAAATCCTCGAAATATCCTGAAAATCACATCGGCGTGACAATACCTGACCACACTTTGCCAAAATGTGACAGGTCGCGTGCCTTTACTGGCGATAGGCTGGTTTACATGACCACCTCAGCACGCATTGGCTGTCGCTTGCTTTCAGTTTGTTGGTTGTTGGTTTTAATCATTGGGTTGGGAAACACGGCGGTTGCCGCCGCACAACTGGAACCGGCGCCCACCACCAACAGTGTCGCCCCCATCAATTCCGGCGACAACGCCTGGTTGCTGGCGAGCACCGCGCTGGTCCTGATGATGACGGCGCCGGGATTGGTTCTTTTCTACGGCGGCCTGGTGCGCTCCAAGAACGTCCTCTCCACCATGATGCACAGCCTGATTTTGATGGCCGTGATTTCCACCCTTTGGATGGTATTTGGCTACAGCGTCGCGTTCGGCAGCGGCAACGCCTTTTTCGGCAATCCCCTGACCCACCTTTTTCTCAAAGGCGTCGGTGGTACGCCGAACCCGGCTTACGCGGCCACGGTCCCGGCCGAGTCCTTCATGCTGTTTCAAATGATGTTTGCCATCATCACCCCGGCACTCATCAGCGGCGCGGTCGCGGAGCGCGTCCGGTTCAAGGCCTATCTCCTGTTCATCGTACTGTGGACCACCGTCGTTTATCTGCCGCTGTGCCACATGATGTGGGGCCAGGGCGGTTTGTTTAACTGGGCCAGCGGCGGGAAAATTCCCGTGCTCGATTTTGCCGGCGGCACCGTGGTGCACATCAGCTCGGGGGTTTCGGCGCTGGTGTTTGCGCTGGTAATCGGCAAGCGCAGCGGATTTCCGCGCGAACCGATGATGCCGCATAACGTCGTGCTGTCGCTGATTGGGGCGGGATTGTTATGGGTGGGCTGGTTCGGTTTCAATGCGGGCAGCGCGTTGAACGCGGGCGCCCTGGCCACCAGCGCTTTTGCCGCCACGCATTTCTCGGCGGCGGCGGCAGCCTTGAGCTGGACCTGCGCGGAATGGTATCTGAAAGGCAAACCGAGCGTGCTCGGGGCGGCCTCGGGCATGGTCGCGGGGCTCGCCACCATCACGCCCGCGTCGGGATTTGTCAGTGTGCCGGCGGCGTTTGGCATCGGGCTGGTGGCAGGCGTGGTTTGTTATCTGGCAGTCACGAAACTCAAAGCGGCCTTTGGCTACGATGATTCGCTGGACGTATTCGGCGTTCACGGCGTCGGCAGCACCGTGGGCATGCTGATGCTGGGCTTCCTCGCGAGCGCAGAGGTGAATCCGCTCATCGGCACGACTTTCCAAAAAAACGGCGTGGTGGTTTCCCTCGCCGGCGGCATGCACCAGTTTTGGAATCAACTGGCCGGCGTGGGCGCCACCGTGGCGCTGGCCGCCATCGCCACATTTCTGATTTTGAAACTCGTGGATGCCAGCATCGGATTGCGCGTGGATCAGGAGGACGAAAGCGCGGGGCTGGACCTTTCCCAACATGGCGAACGCGCCTACAACGAATAAGGATTGTTTTATGAAAAAAATCGAAGCGATTATCAAACCGTTCAAGTTGAACGAAGTCAAGGAGGCGCTCAATGAGCTGGACATCCGCGGAATGACCGTGACCGAGGTCAAGGGTTTTGGCCGGCAGAAGGGACACACGGAAATTTATCGGGGCAGTGAATACACGATCGACTTCCTGCCCAAGCTTAAAATTGAGACCGTCCTGCCCGACGCGCAGGTGGAGGCCGCCATCGAAGCCATTATCAACGCGGCCAAGACGGGAAAGATTGGCGACGGCAAGGTGTTCATCTCCACCGTGGACGATGCCCGGCGCATCCGCACCGGCGAACAAGGTGACAGCGCGGTGTGAATTGGCGAAATGATTAAAGGGCAGACGCGAAGCCTCTGGAACCGTATAGATTCCACTCTGCAAAAGAGAGATTGACCTAGTCAACATGGTATCCGTAAACCAAATATCAGTGGAAGCAATGTACTTTCAAAGTGAAAAATGAAC